>Ga0055584_100000406_pt1 | contig 40872 bp, 38 predicted proteins | sample OSDHelmetaG_FD_58716 | JGI IMG/M metagenome (GOLD analysis project Ga0055584, IMG submission 58716) | Pelagic marine sediment microbial communities from the LTER site Helgoland, North Sea, for post-phytoplankton bloom and carbon turnover... | ecosystem: Environmental > Aquatic > Marine >...
AGGAGGTATGACATTTTCGTCTATCGCTTTGCATACCGCAGCAGCCTCAATCGCACCGGCAGCACCAAGCAAGTGACCTGTCATTGATTTAGTAGAACTAACCTGAAGGCCATTTTTAGCATAATCTCCGAAAACATTTTTCAAGGCAACGGTTTCCGAACGGTCGTTGTACGGGGTGGAGGTACCATGAGCATTGACGTAATCAACACTCGAAGGCTCTATTTTAGCGGCTGAAAGTGCTTGATTCATGCAATGGGAAAGAGCTTTGCTTTCTCCATCTGGCGTAGTTACATGAAAGGCATCGCATGTCGCTGAGTAACCAATAATCTCAGCGTAAATACGGGCACCTCTCTTTTGAGCATTTTCCATGGTTTCAAGTACAAGAACACCAGCACCCTCCCCCATTACAAATCCATCACGTTCCGCATCAAAGGGACGGGAAGCTTGACTGGGGTCATCGTTAAACTTTGTACTCATCGCCTTCATCGAGGAAAAACCAGCAAACCCGATTCGGGTAACGGCAGCCTCGCTCCCTCCGGCAAAAATCATATCTGCAACTCCTCTGCGAATCATCTCGAACGCCTCACCGATAGCGTGCGAGCCAGATGCACATGCACTGACTACGGAAAAATTCGGCCCTTGAGCTCCAAGATCAATCGCTATGATTCCGCCTGCAATGTTTGCAATCAAGGAGGGAATCATAAAGGGAGAAACCCGTCGAGGTCCACGCTCGATCAAGGTGGTCATTTGCTTTTCGATGGTCTCCATACCACCAATCCCCGAACCGACCAGTACTCCAGTTCTTTCTGGTACGATCTCGTCCCGTGAAAGGTTAGCATCCGCCAAGGCGTGATGAGTGGCGGCTAGGGCTAATTGGGCATATCGATCATTCCTTCGCACCTCCTTGGGATCCATGAAATCTTCTGGATTGAAGTCGGTTATCTCGGACGCAACTTTGCTTGCAATATCGGAACATTCAAACCGAGTTACCCCAGCAATTCCAGACTTACCAGATTTCAGGGATGACCAAAATTCATCAACACCATTCCCTACGGAAGCTAAGGTTCCAATCCCGGTTATGACAACTTGTTTCATGAAATCTTACCTTTTATCTCAAGCCAATGAGGTGGGTCCCATCCACTCCCCAAACACGGCAATAGGTTTAAGAAGACAAATTGCTTTCGACGTAACTTATAACGGATCCAACAGTTTGAAGCTTTTCAGCTTCTTCCTCCGGAATCTCGGTATTGAACTCTTCTTCCAAAGCCATTACCAACTCGACTTGATCTAAGGAATCGGCCCCCAAGTCATCAATGAAACTTGCTTCGGGAAGAACTTGCTCTTCGCTGACGTTAAGTTGGCTAACAATTATTTTTTTTACGCGGTCTGCGTTGTTATCGGACATATTTTATTGATAAGGTTAAATTTATGTAGACTTTTTGTTCACATCACCATCCCCCCGTCAACCGTAAAAACTTGTCCGGTGATAAAGGAAGCTTTTTCAGAGCATAAAAAAGAGGCCATTTCTGCGATATCCTCCACCTTGCCAAAACGCTTCAAAGGTACTTGAGACAAGGCGACTTCTTTGATGCGCTCGTCCAAGCCAGAAGTCATGTCGGTATCTATGAACCCTGGAGCAATGGCATTGACGGTGACCGAACGCGCGGCAAATTCGCGGGCCAAACTCTTGGTCAAGCCGATCATCCCAGCTTTGGCTGCTGCGTAATTGGCCTGACCGGCGTTTCCGGTCAAACCGACGACCGAGGAAACATTCACTATTCTACCCCAGCGTTTACGGGTCATTGGTCGTCCAAGCAATTTAATCCAGTGGAAGCAACTCGTCAGGTTGGTATTGATGACATCGCTCCAATCGTCTTCCTCCATACGGAAAAGTAAATTATCCCGGGTAATCCCTGCATTGTTAACGAGCACATCAACGCACTCATGCTCCTCCAAAAGTGTATCGCATGCTTTGCGAATTTCCTCGCCTGACGAAACATCAACGGCCATGGCCACGGCATCACCCCCCGCCTCACAGATTGACTCAGCAGCTGATCCACAAGAGCTTTCCGATTTGCTCACGCAAATGACTTTCATTTTATTGGCGGCTAGGCTCTCGGCAATTGCCTTGCCAATTCCACGACCAGCACCAGTTACTACCGCTACCTTTGTTTTCTCTATTTGTTCTTCGTTCATAGATATGATTGACTCCACCTGCATTGGCAAAGCTCTTAGTTTGACAAATGCGTAAATACGCCGCTTAAAGCAACCACAACTTCACATGGATCGTTTAAATTCGAAATCAGAAAATCTCCCTAGCCATCCCAAGCTCCAAAAATTCCTTGCCGATTCGGGTCTCTGCTCCAGAAGAAAAGGCGAAACTTGGATTATGGATGGAATCATTTCGGTGAACGGTGAAATCGCGAAGTTGGGTTGCCGAGTTAACCCCGACAGAGATGTCGTAAAGGTTAATGGGAAGCGGGTCCAAGCACACACACAGTCTTCCATGACGCTGATGGTGAACAAGCCCAAGGGCTTCACCTGTTCAAATGAGGATGAATATGCCGAAAGACTGGTTTTCGACCTTCTGGAAAGGAAGCATAAGGCTTTCCGTCTTTTTTGTGCTGGTCGGCTCGACGTAGAAAGCGAGGGTCTAGTCATCCTCACAAACAACGGTTCTCTTGCACACAGGCTGACTCATCCATCCAATGAAGTCAAAAAAAGGTATCAAGTAGAGCTCAATATGCCATTGACCGGCGAACATTTGCCCCTGCTCAAAAAGGGAACGACTATCGAAGATGAATTCTTGCGCATCGACGACCTCCGGGCAAGGAACGGGAAACCCGTCGGAAACCAGAGACTCGAAATATCGATGGGTCATGGTAAAAAACGGGAAATACGCCGAATATTCCAACACTTCGGGTACCGTATCAAAAAGCTTAGAAGAGTTGCAATCGGAGGACTTTCACTTCACAAACTCCCTCTTGGGCAGTATAGGGAACTCGAAAACAAAGAAATTGATTTGCTCTTTCCCAAGTAAATTTCCTACATTGTGGTTATGGGAAATTACATGTTAAAGTTTTTGGCGGCGCTCGGGTTTTGGAGCGGTTCTCTTCTTGCCTTCCCCCTCGACGGAAAGGCACAATCTAGTAAGGAAAGGCCTCCCTCACCGAGCTTGAGCGATGCCTTTGCAAAGCCTGAAAAAGGAATTCCTTCTCCACTGTCAGACGCACCTGAGGAAGTTGAGCCAATTGTAATAGGAAGAAAGAAATGGAGCGATCCAGCTGCGAAGACTAGCATCAAAAAACAGCCCCAACAAAACCTAGCAAATTCCCTAAAGATCGAGGAACTGGATCCCCTAGAAACAGCACAGCCAAAAGCCGGAAATATCGAGATGCCGCTCAAGGCTCCCGTTATTCCTCCGGCAGTCAACATCCATAGAAATTTTGAGGGCACATTGGTGCTCAAGCCAAGGAAACTGGGTTTTCAAAGAGATTTCCCATACCAATTAGAAAATGCCCGAGGTAAACGCTTGGCCTTCGTGGATATGGAAAGCGTCCGGATCCTTGACCCCCTTGCTTTCAAAAATCAGAAGGTCAATGTCTTGGGTAAACTCGAAACGGTTGAAAAAGGTTCAGCCGAACTTGTAATCCGAGCCAGGCTGGTTCGACGAGTTGACTGACCTGATCAACTCAGGCCTTTTACTTACCCCATGGAATTAATAGACGGGAATGAGATTGCATCGGTCATCATCGAAGAATTAACGACCCTTGTTGCAACTTTCCAAGGACACAAACCGTGTGTTGCCTTTGTTCGTGTAGGCGAAGATCCTGCTTCGGTTTCTTATGTCAGAAAAAAAGAAAAAACTGCAGCAAAGATCGGCATCGAAAGTAAACTTATCGTTTTTCCTGAGACAATTTCTCAAGATAGTCTTTTGAAGGAAATTGATTCACTCAATCAAGACTCGAGCATTCATGGCATTCTTGTACAAGCGCCTCTGCCCGAGCACATAGATTCTCGGAAGATTTTCAATTCTGTCTCTCCTAAAAAGGATGTTGATGGCTTCAATGCAACGAACTTGGGAAAACTCTGCCAAGAAGACAATGATGGTTTTGTTTCTTGCACACCTGCTGGTATAGTCGAACTGATCCGGAGGAAAGGAATCGAGACAGAAGGTAAACGAGTTGTAGTCTTGGGTAGAAGCCTGATCGTCGGAAAACCTGTTGGCATGCTTTTTCTAGGCAAGGGTTCTACCGGTAATGCTACGGTAACCTATTGCCACTCCCGCACACCGGATCTTGAAAGGCACACCCAAGAGGCGGATATCCTTATTGCCGCAATCGGGAAACCTCAGTTTGTAACCGAAGATATGGTTCGCCCTGGTGCCACGGTCATCGACGTTGGTATCAACCGTATTCCCGATGAATCAAAAAAATCAGGCTACCGTTTGGTCGGCGATGTCGATTTTGAAAAGGTCGCACCGAAGAGCTCCTTGATTACTCCGGTCCCTGGAGGAGTCGGACCTATGACAGTTGCAATGCTCATGGTCAATACAGTCAAAGCCTACGAAAAGACGATCGCCACATCCTAACCCATGAACGAGGATCCCGCTACTATTCGACAGGATGAAAAAGGGACTAACGGAATGCTTGCTTCCGCACCGATTAGGATCGCTGCCTTTGGGATGGATTTTGTTCTGCTCATTTTCATTTCCATGCTGATCATGCTCTATTTGCCCAAAGCCCTAGGCGAACAAACTGAAAATGAATTTGATAACCTTATTTCGAGGGTCGCCGAGTTATTTCAACAAACCGAACCCGATCAAAGAAAACTGGACAACATTTTGCGAGAACTTCAATTATTTCAGAATAGAATCAACTACAACCTTATCGTTACCCTTTTCTTTGTTTTATATTTCTTTCAAGCCGAGTTCTTCTGGGGGGGCAAATCTATTGGTAAAGCAACCTTCTCATTACACACTAAAAATACTACTGGAGAACAAGAGAGCCCCCTTACTACACGCCAAATAATAATTCGCTCTATCATTAAGGGTTTGTCTTGCAGTTTCGCCTTACTTGGCCTCGCCAACCTTCTTTGTTTTCTTTTCAACAAGCAAAAGAAATGCCTTCATGACCTAGCTTCTGGAACCATCACCGGTAAGCTAGGACCAGGATCAGATGTGATTAAAAGGAAATCTGAATAATGAAAATCAAAGTCGCTTTCGTAGGAGCCGGAAAAATGGTTTCCGCCATCGTCAAAAGCCTCTTGCGGGCTAAAAAATTTGAGCCTACTGATATAGCATGCTGCTCTGCCAACGATGGAACCTCAGAAAAACTATCCGAAGAAACAGGAATCATTCGCTTTGATTCAATCGAGGAGATGCTTGCAGCAAAGCCCGACCTTTTGGCCTTGGGTTGTAAGCCACAACAGCTGACATTGCTTCCAGACTCCGTTACTAAGTCAACTGAGGGCACGCTGATTCTCTCTATCATGGCGGGAATTACTCTTGACCGTCTTAAATTGGTTTTTCCAAACGCCCGAAACATTGTTCGTTCGATGCCAAACACCCCAGGTCAAGTAGGTGCCGGAGCGACGGGCTTTCTCTTTGCCCGCGCTGCTGAAGAAGACGACCGTCAATTGATCATGGGAATTCTTTCGTCCTTGGGTTTTGCCAGGGAAGTCGGGGAAGAACGTGATGTCGATCGAGTCACCGCGATTAGCGGAAGTGGCCCCGCCTATGTATTCGAGTTCGCCTGTGCACTCGAAGAAGCAGGGAAGGATTTAGGGCTTGATCCTGATTTAGCCAAGGAACTGGCTAGCCACACCGTGATCGGAGCGGCCAAGCTCATGGAGGAAAGCGGCTTGCACCCCGAGGAATTGAGAAACCGGGTGACTTCGCCCAACGGAACGACTCAGGCAGCACTGGAAAGTTTTTCAGCGGACGAACTCCGAGAAATCGTTAGAAAAGCGGCCCACGCTGCCCGCGACCGATCGATCGAACTGTCCAATGCATGATCTCATGCAGGGAGTGACGGTTGTCACTGGCGGAGCTGGCTTGATCGGCAGTGCTGTAATCTGGGGAATAAATAACCAAAGCCTCGACAACATCTGGTTGGTGGACCAGTGGGAAGATGATTCGTCTAAGAAACGCAACCTCGAACACCTTGGTTTCCGTAGAACTCTGGGAGTTCGTCAGTTCCGTGACTTAATTCACCAAAAGGACACAGAGCTTGCAGACATTAAGACCATCATACACCTCGGTGCCTGCTCAAGCACTACGGAGACCAATGAGGACTACCTCCACGACAACAATTTTCTTTATACGAAAGAACTTTGCGAGTGGTCTTTGGATAGTGATGCCCGGTTCGTCTATGCTTCTTCCGCCGCAACTTATGGGGACGGAACCCGAGGCATGGACGACACGGACGAGGACATCGAAAAGTTTGAACCCCTCAATCTCTACGGTTGGTCCAAGCACAAGTTCGATCTGTTGGCGAAGGAAGAAGGATGGCTCGAACGCATTACGGGACTCAAATACTTCAACGTCTACGGGCCTAACGAGGAGCACAAGGGAGATATGCGCTCGGTCGTCAGCAAGGCCTATGAGCAGATCGCCGAGACCGGACGAATGACCCTGTTCAAAAGCCACCGGCCCGAATATCGGGACGGAGAGCAGAAGAGAGACTTCCTCTATGTCAAGGATGCCGTCCGCATGACCCTTTGGCTAGCCGAGAACGAACAAGCTACGGGTCTCTTTAATTTGGGAAACGGAACCGCTCGCACCTGGCTCGATCTTGGCAACTCGATATTCTCCGCCCTTGGGCAGGAATCGAACGTCGATTTCATCGACATGCCGGAGATCCTAAGGGACAAGTACCAGTACTTCACCGAGGCAACCATCGAAAAGCTGCGCAATTGCGGATATGCTGACAACCTGTTCTCTCTTGAGGAAGCGGTCAGCGACTACGTCACCGGTTACCTCGCGCCTGACCGGCGCCTCGGAGCTTGAGAGAAGAATTACTTTTGCATTAGCAAATCGGATTAAGAATCCAAGATACGCTTCTTCTCACGGTTGAATTCATCCTCGGTCAAAGCTCCACTTTCAAACAGCTTAAACAGCTTCTCGATTCGTTCAAGTTTATCGTCAACGGTAGTTTCTTCCTCCTCCACAGGATCCAGATCCTGCTCGCCGCATTGAATAACGAAATGTGAATTAGCTACCTTATCGTATAATCCTTCTATGCGGATCACTGCCCCTCCACTTGAAGAAACCTTGGTCATTCTTGAAATTTGAGCCTCAGTCGATTTCGGATTAAAGGTAACGTATATCTCGATAACCTCATCACCCTTCGCCACCGCATATAAAATTGAATCCAAGGCAAATTCTTCGTGAAAGCCTTCAGTCACGACAATCATTCTTTTTGTGGTCAAAGCTACCAGTTCCCTGCTCCCTGCTCCAACCAGAGTGGCAAGCAGGGATGAGGGGACGCCGGGAAGGATTGAGAACACCGTCTCATCATCATCAAGTATAGCTAGTAATTTAAAAAGATAGCTTGCATAATTCTCTCTGGTAAAGTCCGTCAAATGGCAGCTGGAATCAATCTGAGAAAACCTGCGATCATAATGTTTTGTTATGGCTTCCATATCTGCTTCGCGACAATAATCAATGACCTCAACCAACAAGTCGGCGACCTCTTTTTTCGTAGAAGTCAAACAAAGTTTAGACAAATCGTTGATGACCAGATGACGTAACAACATGATTCTCTTGATTGAGACATCGACTATCTCGTCGAAGGCAAAGAATTCCTTCTGTTTTCTTTCATGCTTATCCCTGAGGTACAGACCTTTGTCAGTAATGAGAATTCCATATGATGCATCCCCCAAAATGGTTTCATCGAGGAGGGCTAGGGGGTATTCGCCATTCGACCTTGCATTTGCAGCATATCCATGGGCTAAATCTCCTCCATATACGCACAAAAGCTTACCCTCCGGAATATCGGTACCGAAGTAGAGGTTTTGATCGAAACCATGTTTTGCTCTTTCGGTAAGTTCTATTTTTGCCCAATGGAAAAACTGATCCATATCCACTTTGGCAGGATCGGAAGATGACTCGTCAGGCTCAGAGGCCCAAGGCGAGCTCAACATCGGGCGAGACGCGGAAAGATTTTCTTTTTCTGGGAAATTTACAAGAATTTCGCCGACCGTAGACCAATCGGAACCGCCATCAGCTTCGCACGCTGATTGATCCATGCTCAAATGTCCGGAATCAAGATATTCTCTTAATTGATCCTTTGTGTAGGGGCCAAAATCCTTTCCATCGGAATGAATCCAAAAAGTTTTCTGATCGCTCACTGCCAAAGTCACGAAGCTTCAACTGCCCTTGTAACGATTCGGAAAAGCCAATCGACAAGCTTGGATTAGACCTCTCATTTTCTCAGGAGTAATGGCTTGCTTAGGATCGTCCCCAATTCCTCGTTGAGGATCGATATGAGATTCTATGCAAAGCCCGTCCGCCCCGTAAGCGATCGCGGCTAAAGAGCACGCAAAAACATAGTCGGCATGTCCAACGCTGTGGGAAGGATCGACGACTACAGGAGCCCAAGTGCGATTCTTGAGTAAGGGAGTGATCGATTCGTCAGGGTGATTTCGGTACCCCTCCAAGGGAGGAGTGGTTCCACGTGGGCAAAGCATTATGTCGGGGTTACCTTCGGCCACGATATATTCTGCAGCGGCAATGAACTCATCCGGAGAGGCCATATGTCTTCCACGTTTGAGCAGAACAGCTGAATTCGTTTCCGCCGACATCCTTCCAATCTGCTTGAGCAAAGAATAGTTTAGGGCGTTGCGGGTTCCCACCTGAAGAACATCGACTTTCGCTTCAAGTGCGATTTTAAGTTGTTCGGCATCCATGACTTCGACATCAATGGGCAAGCCTGTCTCCTCCCGAGCCTGTAGGATAATATCCAACGCATTATTATCGCCTTGGTAGGAATAAGGGTTCGTACGCGGCTTCCAAACTCCACCACGCAGTGCATCGACCCCAACCTCTTTCAAGGCGTGAGCGGTTTCGAGGTAAAGGCTTGGGTTCGCTGGATCAATCGTGCAAGGTCCGCCGATGATAAAGGGAGCGTCTTTGCCTACTTCGGTCTCTCCCATTCGAACGATGTGATCTGAAAGACCGGAGCGTCGGTCCATAAGCTTGTAGCTGGACTCGATCATATCGACTTTTCGAATATAGGGAAGCCCCGCGATTCTCTTAAACATTACTGCGTGGTTTTCATCACCCAAGATGGCGTAAACACATCGGTTCCGTCCATCGATTTCGAGAATTGCACAATCGAATTCCTGAGCAATCTCCTCGATTTCCTTGAGTTGCGAAGGTTGAAGCTTTTCGGCTTTGGGAATAATCATAAAGAATGGTTTTTCACATTTCATATTGCTTTTAGCAAGCTTGACCCGATTAAATCTTGCAGAGAGAAAAAAATAAGTTGTAGCAAAAAAGACATTTAAGCATTCCAATTCTCTATGGTTGGCATTAAATGAAAACTGCTATGACAAGTATTTATCGGATAGTTCTCCCCATTCCATTGTTTCTGATTGGATTGACCTCTTTGGGTAGGGAATCGAAAAAAGCTATGCCCGATCGTATTGAGGTAATGGGAATAGAACTCATAAAGGTCAACCCAGTGAAATTCACAATGGGGATTAGGGATCTCCACACTTCAATCGAGCCTTATGACGGACTCAGAAAAGTCGAGATCACCAAGCCCTTTTACTTGGCAGTGAACGAGATAACCCAGGCTTCATGGAATCAAAAGATGGATAAAAACCCTAGCCGGTTCAAGGATGCCAAAAGACCAGTTGAAGGGGTGACCTGGAAACAAAGCATGGCTTTTTGCCGATCCCTCAATGATGAAATCAGAAAATTCGGACATATTCCCAAGGGCATGATTTTCAGGCTTCCTAGTGAAGCGGAGTGGGAATGTGCCGCTCGGGCGGGAACTAAGAGTCTTTATTTTTTTGGGGACAAGCCCGATTCAATTACCGACTACGCATGGATTTCCGAGAATTCGGAAGCCCAAACCCATGCGGTGAAAAGGAAGAAAGCCAATCCTTGGGGATTTCATGACCTCTATGGAAATGTTCGCGAATGGTGCTTGGATGGATATGGGAAACGCCCCGAACAGAATTTGGTCGACCCCTTACTCGAGTGGAGGAATATGGACAAGGTCAACCGAGGAGGAAGTTGGGATTCCTGTGAAGATTGTTGCAAGACCGGAAGGAGAAGTAATTTCGGTAAAGATTACCACTCAAGCGATGTCGGGTTCCGTCTTGCCCTCGGATTTAAACTGGAAGGAATGTGATGCCTTATGGAAAAATTTAAATCAGAAAATATAGCCAATCCCGATACTGTTATTCGGCAATGCCTATCGGCAACGAAATTCTTTCTTTTGTCTTTTTTTGTAAGTTGCGTAGAAGAACCTGTTTCGACCGTATCAGAAGAAATCAGAGATGATAGACTCCCCTTGGCCGACTTGATCCTCCCCGAGGAATATTGGGAAGGTTCTTCAACCGAGTTCGAGGAAACTTTTTATCCGAAAAAAGATGGGTTTGAGGAAATTTTGTGTCGAAAGGAGGGAGACTCTCCCTTTAGCGGGATCATTAAAGTAAGAGCCCGCACCGGTTCGGTCGCTGAACTCAAGAGTTATTGGTATGGAAAACCTCACGGTGATTTCTTCGCATGGCACGAGAACGGAAACCTCAAGTCGAAATCTCAATTTAAAAATGGAATGAAACACGGCTATTTTTATATTTGGACAAAAGATGGAGTCATTTATTCTAGAAGATTTTATCAAGAGGATCTGGAGGACTTCGGCCGCTTCAAGGACCAAGGGGCATCTGAGTCTGGAAAAAGTTTGGCTGCCGTTGAGCTTGAGGAATGGAAAGGAAATGGAGGGGAATTCTACCAGAAGTTCGCAGGTGACCCGAAAAGAGGAGGAATGATACACATTCGGGAAACCGAGGAATTATATACTGGAACAATTACCGCTATGGACGACAAAGGTAGAAAAGAAGCCGTACTCAGGTTTTCGAAAGGCAAATATCATGGAACAATTTCGAAATGGAACGATGTTGGAAGTTTATGGGAAGAAGCGGAGTTCGATCGAGGAGAACTGGTTGGGTTTACCATCAAAAATGGTAAACCCTTTAATGCAACTCAAGTCATTGACCTGTCCAAAGATCCTGCAAATATAGAACTGCTTTTCAAGTGATCTTAACCCAAGCTTAAATCTCCTCTATGCTGGTAGAATAGGTACTTCTCAAAAGTATCACTAATTCAGTCTTACCCACAAATCTTATCGGTTGGTGCTCTTTATTCGATTGACCCCAAAGAATGGCCGTATGGGAACCAAGTCTAGGAAAGACTTTGTTCATTCAAATGATCTCTACAGCGAATACTGTTTAATCTTATTTCTCAGTGTTCGAACATTAAGACCCAGTTTTTCGGCGGCATGAGTACGATTCCCATCACAATCGGCCAAAACTTTTGCAATGTGTCGTTTTTCGACCTCCTCCATTGACTCGATCTGCGAACTCACCCCATCGTCATCTTTACCAGCTGGCATGGATTCCTTAGAAGAAACAGGTCCAGCTAAATGTCCTAAGCCCAGTAATTCAGCCTCAATTTTTTTGCCAGGGTCAGAAAGTATGACGGCTCTTTCAACTGCATTTTCTAGCTCCCGAACATTTCCAGGCCAGTTATGAGATTGAATTGCTTTCTCGCAATTCTTTGAAAAGGAAATTTTTTCAATCCCATGTCTTCTCGCATGCCTCTCTAGAAAAGTATTGGCCAAAAGGAGAATATCGCCACCGCGTTCCCGCAAGGGCGGAACCGCGATCGGAAAGACATTCAAGCGATAATACAAGTCCTCCCGGAAATTCCCCTTGGAAACCTCCTCGGTCAAGTCTCTGTTGGTCGTGGCCAATACTCGGACTTTTACTTGAATGGTTTTATTCCCCCCCACCCTTTCGAATTCCCACTCCTGCAGAACTCGGAGTAATTTTGCCTGCAAAGAGGGGGCTATCTCACTAATTTCATCTAAGAGGATCGTTCCTCCGTCCGCCAGTTCGAAGCGACCTTCTCTTCTTTCGGTTGCACCGGTGTAAGCTCCTCTCTCATGACCAAAAAACTCGCTCTCCATCAAGGTTTCAGAAATTGCAGCACAATTCACCCGGATGTAAGGCTCCTTTGACAGCATACTGTTACGATAAAGTTCTCGGGCTACCAGTTCCTTACCCGTTCCGTTCTCACCGGTGATCAAAACACTGGCCTCAGTTTTGGCAACCTTGTCGACCAATGTCTTTAGCTTCTTTACCGCTTCGCTCTCTCCAACAATATCGGAAGAACGAGAATCGCTCTCCTCCACATAATATTTAGTTACACGTCTCATTTTGTCAAAGGACGCGACTTTATCCACCACCACCTCGATCTGGTCGAATGAAAATGGTTTTACAACATAATCAAAGGCTCCCATTTGCATGCAGGAAACGGCTGATTCGACAGAACCATAACCCGTCATCATGACCACCATCGGACCATCCGTCTTAGCCATAATTTCCTCGAGCAGATCGGTTCCTTCTCCATCAGGCAATCGCAAGTCCAAAAAAACAAGATCAAAAGAATCCCTCGCCAAGATCTTACGTGCCCCCTTAAGATCTCCTGTCGATGCGACGGAATATCTCTTGTTCCGCAGTTGCGTCTCCAAGGCTTTGCGGATCATCATCTCGTCATCCACTACCACTATTTTCTCAATTGCCATCTAATGAAATTATTATGATAGCATTGATTTATTTGTCGAACAATTACTAGGAAAAAAATGCCATGTTGTAGATATCCTTTATAGAAAAAGAGTAAACTTACCTTGATGGTCATTGCTCTTTGTTTTCCTCAAAACAAGCATCCCTCAGAAACGAGGATTCAATTATAACTGGCTGAAAAGCTGCATTATTGACAAGACCATTTAAGTTTTTTAAAAAAAAGATTATAAAATGAAATTTGCACAACATTTTTGATGGTAAGTTCTACTGACTATTGGACGAATCATATGGTTGCCAACCGCAACCACAAAACAGCGCAGGAATCACTAGACTTTTTTCATTGGCGAAACTCTCAATATCCAGGCTACATCGAGTTAATGCCCGTCAAAGGCCAAGACGGTAAAACGGTATTGGACTATGGTTGTGGGCCAGGTAACGACTTGGTAGGATTTGGTGAATTTTCACGTCCTGAAAAGTTATATGGTCTTGATGTTTCTAAAACTGCCTTGAAGGCATCAAAAGAGAGACTTGATCTTCATGGAATAAGAGCTGAATTAGTTCATGTAGAAGAATCGGCCAATGAAATTCCGTTTCCCGCAAACTCCATAGATTACATCCATACTTCAGGGGTACTCCATCACTGCAAGAACTTAGATGCAATTCTGAAGGAATTTCACCGCATTCTCAAACCAAATGGTAAAATTTCGATCATGGTTTACAATTACAATAGCATTTGGTTACATCTATTCGTCGCATATGTCCTGCAGATTCAAAAAAATAAACTGAGCGAATACTCAATCTTGGAAGCTTTTCGGCACTCAACCGATGGCGAGGGTTGTCCGATTTCCAATTGCTACACCAAAGAACAGTTTATCGACATCATGAATGAATATTCCTTCAAGGGAAATTTGAAAGGGTGCTACATTTCTTCCTACGAATTGAGTTTTGTTGAACGGGCAACTGCCGCCCAATCACATCCCGACCTTGATGTCGAACATGTTGAATTTCTTAAAGCCTTAACGTTTAACGATCAGAACTTCCCTTTGTACAATGGTGATATTGCCGGAATAGGCGGATGCTATACTTTTTCAAAATAAATTCCCTGCTAAAAGTAGACTATCCCTCTCTTATCCGTCAGTTTAAAGTTTCCATTTTTTGCGAAACACAGATCTTAATCCGTAAAACACCTATTATTCAAAAGCAAATCTACTAATTATGGACGCGATTAAAGACTCACCCGCTGATGAAAAAATTCATATCACCGATCAAACTAATGATGTTGTAGATATTATATGCAGAGCAATATTTGGTAAGTGCACGACCAAGGTCATTGAACAAGACGAACCGATTGAAAAAGTCATTGAGCAGTACAGGGTAGTAATTCTATCTTCGGTGAGTAAGAAAATCTGTACTACCGCATACAAAGAACACCTTGCTGCTAATGGTGACCTTTACCTGCTTAATCATCTGGATTTCGAACTAGATGGAATCGAGAACGAAGACATCTTCAGGTTTACGATTTTCAACTTGGAGTTATTCCGCAGGACAAGTACGAGAGCCAAGTCCAAATTCATTATTAGCCAGCCAATAAAAAGCCTTAACATAAATGAATTTAATGAAAAACTTAACTTGAGTCTGATAGAAAAGTCCCCGCTTTTGTTTCCTTACATCTATCAAACAATTGCCTTTGAAAATCGAGCTTCACTTATCAATATTTTTGATATTTTAGAAAAACAAGACAGTGATAGTGTAAACTCTCTCTTGGAATTTTTTATAATAATAATCTTTTATTCCAATTCACATTCTTCCTTTTGCAAAACATTGATCGATTACTTTAAGGAGATAAATTATTTGGAAAACAAACATAAGTTTTATATCTTCTTACTATTGAATAAGATTTATGGGAAAATGGACCCTCCAACTATTCAAAAAATAAACTTCAACTACATGCCTGCCTTTTCATATTGTCTCATGGAAGACCACAAGGGCGAGTATTTGGAAGTCTTGCAAAAGTTCATTGATACGCACCCTCCTCTTACGGTAAACGGCAGCGTTATCCTAATAATAATCTATTCCAAAATTTTCGAAAATGAAAGATACTTTGAAGAATTTGCTGAAATGGTTCAAAAACCTTCTAGCAAAAACGAGATTTACTACCATGATACATTGTTGAAGGTCGAAATTTTACTCAAAGAAAAAAGATTTTTGGATCTTTCTTACTTGCAACGGAAGGAGGGACTCGAACAGTACATTATGTATTTATTGGACAACCACACTCCTGAGGAACCTTCGTCTTTTTATGATCTCTTGATCAAGCAATCAACAGCAGAAAAAACGTGAAAATAAGCGTTGGTGACTTACAACCGGAATCGGATTTCCTCATCTCGAAGATCACATATGGTGCCAAGCTTTTTTTTGATAACGCAGCGTCACCTCAAAGTGCTGACAAACATTCGATAACTTGGATTAAAAAAAAGAGCAGTATCAGCGAAAAGATTCAATCAACAAATGCTTCTTTTATTGTCGTTTGGGACAACCCAAATGTTCAAGTAAGTGAAACTCCCGACAAAGTACTTTTATTCAGCGAAAACCCTAAATTAACTTTTGCTCGAATCTGCAGGAAGTTTTTGGAAAAGTGTGAGAAACCATGCATACATGAATCTGCTATTATTTCTCCGGAGGCGAACATTCATATATCCACCTCCATTGGTCCTGGTTGCGTGATAGGCAAATCAACGATTGGAGCCAATTGTAGCATAAAGGCTAACACCACTATTGGAAACAAAGTGACTATAGGAGATAATGTCACAATTGATTATGGGGCAGTTTTGGGATCGCAAGGCTATGGCTACTACAGAAACCAAGAAAATGAAATAGAAACCTTCCCTCAATTGGGCGGAATTACTGTAGAAAGCAATGTATATATCGGTGCAAATACAACAATTGATAGGGGAACGCTTGATAATACAATTATCGGGAATGGATCGAAAATCGACAATTTGGTACACATCGCTCACAACGCCGTCATAGGCAAACATGTCATTATAATCGCCAATGCGATGATTGCCGGGAGCGTTCATATAAAAGACTACTCTTGGATTGCTCCCTCGGCATCGATCCTAAACCAGATGAAAATCGGCGAAAGATCAACGGTGGGGCTGGGTTCAGTTGTGCTCAAAAGTATTCCAGATGATCAAACTTTCATCGGCAATCCAGCCAGACCCGTCAAAGAATTTCTCAAATTCCAAAAAAGTAAGTAATTTAAAATGTTCTCTTCGAATAGCAGGGTTTTAATTCTATCTCCTCACACCGATGATGCAGAACTGGGATGTGGGGCAACGATTTCAAGATTCGTAGCAGCAGGAATGGAAATTTTTTGGATTTGCTTTTCAACTGCCGAAGATTCACTTCCGGATGGTTTTCCTGAGGACGCTTTGGAAAGGGAATTCAAACAAGTTTTGGACTTCCTCAAGATAAGCGATAAAAATTCCTTAGTTCTCAATTACAGGGTCCGTAAGCTCTCTGAAGTAAGACAGGAAATATTAGATATTTTGGTCAAAACCAGAAAGACCTTCCAACCCAATATTGTGATTGGTCCTTCCCTTAATGACTTCCATCAGGATCATCAGGTCGTAGCGAATGAAATGATCCGTGCCTTTAAGACCAGTGCTAGTATCATTTCCTACGAACTGCCATGGAATCATGTAGATTTTAAGACCCAACTCTTCTCCAAGATTGACGAACGCGATTTGCAAAAAAAGGTTGAAATGCTGAACTTCTACAAAACTCAGATGGTTGCAAAACGATATTATTTCAACGAGGATTTCATCACCGGACTTGCTCGAGTACGCGGGACGCAGGTCGATCATCCATTTGCCGAATCTTTCGAGGTAATCAGATGGCAAATCTAAAATTTTGACAACCCAACCCCATTTCCCAATACCTTTCGATTCCATAAAAGTTGGAATGAAAGCAACCCACACCAAAACCATTCAGGATTGTGATATTACAGGCTTTGCTCAAATTTCAGACGACCACAACCCAGTGCATTTTGACAACGAATATGCTAAGAGTTTGGGTTTCGATAAGAGAATCGCCCATGGAATGATTTCTTCTTCCATGTTTTCTGGTTTATTCGGATCGGAGCTCCCTGGACCAGGAAGCTTATTCATTTCTCAATCATTCAAATATAAGAAACCGGTCTATGTCGGTGATGTTATCACTGCAGAAGTTTTAGTGGACTCGGTAAATTTGAATAGAAGAGTGGTGGGATTTGTGACTACCTGCAAAAGGAGCGATGAAATTGTCGTTTCAGGTGATGCAAAAATTTTCGTCCCGAAGAGTTAATATTCAAAAGAGAATCACCTAAGAAATGCAAAACTTTCTGGTTAGTTGTATCATACCGATGTTCAACTCGGAAAATACAATATCTGATTGCCTTGAGAGCATTGTAAACATTGAGTACAGACCCCTTGAGGTTATAGTTGTTAACGACGGTTCCATCGACAACTCAGTCGAAGTTACTAGAAAGTTCATAGAAAAACATGAGGGGGCGGATATAGACTTCACCGTTTTGGGAGATGATGTAAACAGAGGTATCTCAAGTGCAAAAAACCAAGGCATGAAATATATGAATGGGGCCTACTTTTTCTTTGCGGGTTCCGATGACATCCAGTTCTCAAATAGGATTTCCGTCCCGCTTGCATACCTTAAAGAGAATCCGGAAGTCGATGTGGTTTATTCGGATTGCGAACTATGGCATGAGGCAAAAGGCGATAATAATTATTCCAAACGTGGGTTCCCTATCGACATGACGAATGAAAATTCCTTTCTTTATCAATTAAAGAGGAGTTATTTATGGAGCGGTGTTTTGTTTGCACGCCGTTGCGCCAAATTGGAATTCGATCAAGAGCTATCTTCCGCAGTCGACTACGACTGGTACTTCAATCATTACTTTAAAGGAAGCTTGATACACTTCATAACCGAACCTTTGGCAAGATACAGGTTGCACCAAAACAACACTTCCAAGAAGCTTGGGAAGTCGACCGAGAATGTTTTTAGAATCTTGCAAAAATATGACTTCAAAAAAGCCTATAAAGACCTTTGTAAAACGACAAAATCCGACGAATTGCAGATGTCATTTGCCTGGTATCATTTCACACTAAGGGAGTATGACCAAGCTCTTCAAAAATTATCTAAAGTCAAAGCTGGGAATTTTGACCGAGATTTCCTTGATGCAACCATTAACGCGTCAAAAAGTGATTTCTTGAGATCAATTGATCAATTCCGCTTACTGTATGAAAAAAACCCAGACTGCCCCGAATCCTTGAATAATTTGGCGGTATGCTTATTGCATTCTTCTAAAGAAATCGAGCAGGCTCGAGATCTGCTGACAAAGGCAACGAGAATGAACCCGAACTATTTAGATGCCAAAAACAACCTTCGAGTTATCTCATCCGAGTTATTCAATGTCCAAGACCTTAACCTAACCACGAAACCCCTGAGAACTGAACTGACCCACATTGACAACTACAAGTAATCTGCCAAAGATGAGTGGACATTCCGGTTTATCCGATCTAAGTTCGTAATTATGGACTCAAAGGTAAAATCTCTAAAGTGGGCAATCGGCGAATTGTCCAAGCAAAAGGGCAACCTCGAAGGCAAACTTAAAGTTGCCCGCAAGCGAGATGAAACTAGTGCCTTGATTGAAGAAGTTCATGCCCAGAAAGACGCCTTAGAAAAAAGGATCGCATCCCTACAGGAAGGGCTGAAAGCTTCTTCTGACTTGGTAGACGAAAAAGTTAATGGATTAAGCGATACCATTTCAACTGTAGACGAAAAGCTTGAAATTGCTCAGGAGCGATTGGAATCTTTGGAGCAAGAAGAATATTTGGAAGAATTGGGAAGGAAATTAAACGGTGACTATTCGACCGAGGATTCCGAAAAACTGACAACTGAAGACGCTGCAGATGTCGAATTGCCTTTCGATACTAACACTTTCCCCACATCCTTTAGCCCTGCAGTTTCTACTCAGCCATCAACCGATGTTCAAATGTCCCCCACCCCAGTGATTATGAAATCCTCATCAAATAGAATCGAAACCGAGGAGGAAGAAACCGCCCCCTCTTCCAGGATTGAAAAGGTTGAAGAGTCACCCTCTCCCTCGGGAGCAATGAATCTTAAACTGTGTCAAGACATCACCGCATCAAGCTTGGAGGATTGTGCCAAAGAGTTGGGAATGGAACCAGAATTCCTTTTGAACAAAGGCATGCAGGCAGTTTTACGAATGATTGCTCGAAACGGTAATCAGATCAGTTTCCCTCTCGAAGTCGAGCAGGTAAAGTAACCTAAACAACTCTCCTAACCCTTTTGATCGTGACCCCTTCTGGGGTCATGTTTTGTTTTAGAATTAGGCATTAAAATGGATTTGAAAAATAAAATATCACAACTGCTTCTCGATTATCTCGACATAAAAGCAGAATACGCATCGTTAGCCTTTCTTACTGTTGCGATGCTTGTAATCTTGCTCATGGCATGGATTTCCAACTTTTTGGTTAAAAGGTTCGTCCTCAACTTCATCCGGTCGTTGACAGAAAAAACGAAAACGAAAACAGGGAAATACCTTCTCGAGGAAAAGTTCTTCCATCGATTGGCACATTTAGCACCTGTCTTCGTGATAAGTGCTCTGAGTTCCCTTTGCTTTTCAGATCCATCCAAAATAGATGCAGTTGAAGTCGAGGCATCTGAAATTGGTTCTTTCGCCCTTACACCTTTGTCGATCATCGACACCATGGTCAGCCTGTATCTTGTTTTTATCGGGCTTTGGGTTATTGACGCTATCATCAATACCTGCCTCAAGTTATACCAGCACAGCAAGCTATCAAACCAATTGCCACTCAAAGGCATTAGCCAAGCAATCAAGATTGTAATCAACGCCTCGGGCTTGATTTTTATTCTATCTATTTTGTTGGATAAATCGCCCTTGTATTTTTTCTCCGGTTTAGGTGCCCTGACTGCTGTTCTCCTTCTTGTATTTAAAGACGCAATCCTCGGATTGGTCGCTGGCATTCAACTTTCGGTTAACAACATGGTCCGACATGGAGATTGGATTGAAATGCCGAAATATGGAGCGGACGGCGATGTCATAGAAGTCTCCCTTACCACCGTTAAAGTCCAAAATTTTGACAAGACCATTACCTCGATTCCTGCCCACGCTCTGGTTGCCGATGCCTTCAAAAACTGGAGAGGGATGAGTGAATCGGGCGGAAGGCGGATCAAACGAAGTATTTCCATCGATATCTCTAGTATCAGTTTCCTCGACTCAGCCAAGCTGAATGAATTACGAAAGATAGAATTGTTACAAGAATACCTAAGTGCGAAGCTCGAGGATATCGGAGAGACTCAGGGTGTTCAAAACGGCAAATCGTCCCTCAACCAAAGGAATCTTACGAATATCGGAACATTCCGAGCCTACTGCCTTGCTTACCTCAAAGCACATCCCTCCATTTACAAAGAAGGTATGACCTTTCTTGTCCGCCAACTCGCTCCCACCGAAAAAGGAGTAGCGATCGAAATATATGTCTTCGTAAAGGACACCCGCTGGGTCTATTACGAAGGTATCCAGGGAGATATCTTTGATCACTTGCTTGCCTCTCTCAAAACCTTTGACCTGCGAGCCTTTCAACTGCCAAGCGACTCTAGCTTCCAAAGCATTGCCACCACTACGGTTTAATTAAAAGCCTCATCGCTCTACATCCTTGCCCAAGTCCCCAAGGAAATTGACTCACCCCAAATAATGAAAAAAGTAATTCGATTAATCTGCATCCTACTTAGCCTCGGCCCTCTCGCTTCGAGCCTTCTTTCCTTACCCGCCTCGATCTGTAATAAGGATGAGGATAATGCGACGAAAGTAGAAAAGAAGGAAAAAAAAGAAGAGAAGGAAAAATCCAAGACTGTAACACCGGAAAAAAAACATATCCGCATTCAGCTTTCGCTTAAAGGATATTTCGAGGATCCAGATGCCTTTCCATTTTCAATTGCTACTAAGAATTGGAGCGAATTAAAAGTCATTACTCCCCCCACTCAAGGCAACAAAGTAAAGAAAGGTGATTCCTTGCTTACACTTGATTTGGAAAAAATTAAGCAACGGCTCGACTCTCTCAATTCAGAGTTAACCCTGAACGCGCTCGACAAGCAGATTCTGGCTAGTGGGGTCAAGCTTGCCGAGACCCTCTCCCCTATCGAAATGGAGGAGCTTGTTCGGAAAGAAAAACACGCCAAGGAAGATTACGAGAGATTCCAGAAGATTGAACTTCCCTACGAAAAAAAAGCCGAGGCAATGGCTCTTAAATCATACGAGCAGACCTTGTCCTATGTCACAGAGGAACTCAATCAACTCAAAAAAATGTACGAAGCCGATGACTTGACTGAAGAGACTGAGGAAATCATTCTGCAGCGCACCCAAAACCAAGTCGAACGGGCTCAGTTTTCTCTCGAGGGGGCGAAAAAGAGAAACCTGGAATTCAAGGAGATTTCTCTTCCGCGAAAAATTATCGATAAAGAAAAGGCATTTGATCGCAAAAAGTTATCCATGGCGACTCTGCGTAAAACCCAACCGATCGAACTTAAAAAGAAGAAGTTGGAATTGGAAAAGATGGAAGAGGGAAGAAATAAGTTACTCAAAACGAAAAAGGAATTGGAATTCGATCTCAAGCAAATGACCCCCCGTGCTCCTATAGCAGGAATTCTTTATTGGGGAATATTCAAGCGAGGAAAATGGTCCGGAAGTACAATCTTCGAACCCAAGCTTAAAAAAGCTGGGGTGATCAAGCCCTACGAAGAATTCCTTACCATTACTCCTCGCAAGAGAACCCAAGTTCGAATCCAACTTCCTGAAAAAAACCTCAAGGAGGTGAAGATTGGAATGAAGGGCAAGATTCTACTTCCTTATCAGCCCGATGAAAAGCTAGATGCCCGACTGGCCCAAATTAGTGAAACACCAATCAACCCGGGGATTTATGACCTGACAATCCAAGTCACTTTACCAGAAGGAGAAAAGCTCCCTTTGCCAGGGACCGCATGTACCCTCAAGGTCGTGACCTACGAAAATAAAAATGCACTGACCCTTCCATCTTCCGCGGTCTTCAGCAAGGATGCAGATCCAGACTCCAAATTCGTCTACCTCATCTCAAAAAAGGGGAAACCCAAACAGAAGAAAGTCGAAGTGGGAAAAAAATCCGGAGACCGCATCGAAATCCTCAGCGGAGTCCGCATCGGAAACAAGGTTCTTGCTGAAAAGCCAAAACCTTGAGCTCCCCATCATATACCATCAACCCAGCATACTGGGGGGCAGTTTTCTTTCTCGGGTTATTCCTTAGCCTCGGCTATCTGGGTGCCCAGGAAGAGAATCCTACTGCATTTCAAGAAAGCCTATCTGTTGAGGACATTCGGGATTCTATCGACCGCGGATGTCTATTTTTGAAAAAAATCCAAAACCAAGATGGTTCCTGGGGTTCCGCTCGTCAAACAAAGGGGTTAAATATTTTCGCTCCTGTACCTGGTTCACACCGGGCTTTTCAGCTCGCCGTCACAGCTCTCAGCATCTCCGCACTAATCGAAAACAAAAGGGATGACGAAAAATACCTGAAAACCATACAAAAGGCTCAGGAACATCTTCTTGAAAACCTCCCCAACCTCCGACGGGCCACCCCAATGGCACTTTATAATGTCTGGGCTCATTCCTATGGTTTACAAGCCCTTTCCCGAATGCATGAAACAACCAAAGAATCGGAGCAAAAGTTAAAAATTGAAAAAGTCATGAGACAACAAATCCAAATGCTCCAAAGATACGAATCCGTGGACGGAGGCTGGGGCTATTATGATTTCAATATTCAGACTAAACAACCGTCTGGATCCTCTATTTCTTTCGTTAATGCGACTGGGCTGGTTGCCTTGAAAGAAGCCCAAGAAAGAGGATTGGAAATCCCCAAAAAACTCAAGGACCGGGCAATGGATGCCATCCGTAGACAAAGACTGCCGGATCACAGCTATTTGTACGGAGAATACCTCAAGTACAAACCCCGACGAGGGATCAACAGACCTGCAGGTAGCCTAGGCCGCTCCCACGCCTGCAACTACGCTTTGCAAATTTGGGGCGATAGAACCGTTACGGAAAAAGTGCACAAAATATGCCTCGACCGACTGATCAAACGTAACGGCTGGCTCGACATGGGGCGTAAGCGTCCGATTCCCCACGAGTCATGGGCAGCGGTTGCCGGTTACTTCTTTTACTACGGCCACCTTTACGCATCTTTTTGTATCGAAACCCTAAACGCAAAGGATCAACCTGCCTACAGGCAGTCACTCGCCTCAATTCTTGTCCCGCTTCAAGAAAAAGACGGGTCATGGTGGGACTTCCCTTTTTACGACTACCACCAACAATATGGCACGGCCATGGCCTTGCTCAGTTTGAAGCGGTGCCTTCCATCAAAGACCATCGATTGAAAATCGATCGAAATGAGGAAAACCTTCTCTTAAATCTTCTACCTTTGAACTCCAATAATCTTTTAACTTTGCCTCGACCGCATCAATCATCTCTCTCGCTTCTGTTTTTGTCCCCTCGACTAACAACTCAACGGTTCCATCACTCAAGTTTCGTACAAAACCCGTGACCTCATAACTTTCCGACACATTCATCACTTGCCATCGAAAACCTACTCCTTGCACACGACCAGAATAAACGATCCGGCAGCGAAAAACTTCATTTTTTTCATTCATTAATTAAGATGGACTTACAATTTTTTGAAAAAACTATTTGACCTTGAACAAGCTACGGGTGAAAAGTTTGTCATAACGCTAAGTCACACTAATCTTTAACGCACAAGTGCAGCAATGAGCCAATACGATTTCGAGAGTAACAATGAAGGTGAGTGGGAGGAGAACGGCGATATTGCATGGAATGAAGCCGACTGGCAAAAATTCCTGCGTAAGTCAGATAAGGAAATTTCTCGATTCATATCCGCTTACAACAAAACTAAGGAAGACCCTGACCGACTTGATGCCATCGCTACTATCATGGGATGGCAAAACGAGGATTGGGCTTCGATTGACGACATCGAATTAGATGAGGAGCAAATAAGACAGCTCAAACCCTTAGATGTCGAAGAGGTTCGGCACCTGGACCCTTATACCATCCACCGCCACCCCATTTACATTTCTTCTTCGGCTCTTTACAGTTACTTGCGCAACGCATGGGAACACCTCATGCGCCACAACCGAAACCAACCTCAGGCTCACTTGTCTTGGGGTTACTGTGCTAGTTTATCCGATGGTGAAAGGCATAGTCTTCTCGCTGCGAATAGCTTGGATTTGGGTGATTACCTTTTGGCAGTGTGCCACTTGAAGAAAGCTCACGCTGCCTTGAATGAATCCTTGCGGATCAATCGGCTTTTCTCCCATCAAAACGAGGGTGTTTTTGATGAATACCTCAAGGAAACCAACATGCGTATGCATGACCTGCGTGAAATATGGCTTCGCGTGATGCACGACTGCCGAAAGTAGCTTTAAGCCCCCTCTTCCACCTCTCTTTCAACAGCTCGCACCTGCGGGCTTTTTTATTTATAAATTAAAGTTCTCCCTACTCCACCTCATGAATAAAAAACATCCCCTCCGCTCTTGGCTGACGTTTGCCTTCGCCACCATTACCTTTTCAGGATGCGCTCCTTTTGATCTCGAACGAAATCCTTCTGATTTAGCCAAGTTTATTCCGGAAGACGCTTGGTTAATCGCCACGATTAGACCAGGCCAAATTCAGACTAAAATGGATTACGATTCATTTATCCACATGCCCGCGATCGCATTTGGATACTCCACCCTCGGGATATTTGAATCGGTTGACCCGGAAGATCAATCCGAACTGGACATGGCCGTATACCTGACGCACATGATTGAGAACCCATCGGAATCAGGGATCGAGCTCAAAGACGACAGCTTCTTCTTTGCAGGAAAGGCCAGCAGGCCTAACCGAGAACAGTTCATGCCAAGCTTACCAACATTTGGTTTCGTCTTGCCTTTGGCCGATCACGAGAAATTCGAAACTATGATTGAACTCATGCTCGAAGTTTCTCGCGAGAACGACGAAGTTCGCCGATCCTCTCGCAACGGTAAGCGCATGATCGAGCACGAACATTGGTTTCTCGTCATTGCCGAGGGTATGGCATTTTTCAAAGGTACGGCATTACGAAATTCAATTGATGCAGAAGAGACTATTAGGGCCTTGGAATCTCCTCAGGAAATTGAAAGCTCCTTGGCTAAGCACCTAAGGAGACCCTTTGATGCAGGTATCCATATGGAAATGGGTGGTTACTTGGACTGGATGATCCTCCTAGCTGGGGATCCAACTGAATTACCTGATATACTCATCGAACAAATGAGGGATGTTTCCTTTAGTTTTGAAGTCACAGGGGAGGCTGGTCAACTGGTTGTCAGAGCCGGTGGAAGTTATGGAGACACTTTCCCTTATCATTTTTCAGGGGGCGGAGTCGGAGAAGCCATGCTGGCAATTCTCCCAGATGACTCTGTCGCTTCGGCAACCCTATCGATTAATATGGAAACCATTCGGAAGGGACTCAGTGATATTTCGGAAAAACCAGGAGGCATTCTCGGCATGCCCCCGATGCACGAGCCTATCTCAAGTCTCGGACTTACTCTTGATGAAGCTCTTTCTGCCTTCACTGGAAATATTTCGGCCAGTCTAATTGAGCTGCCGAAATATGATGAATCGAACGAATGGCCTCCAGAGATACCAAATTTCGTACTGGCTCTTGAAACCGTCGACCCGGCAAGTAAAGTTTACCAGAAAATTCTCAAAAACAAGCTCCTCGACCTTTTTGACAAAAATGTACGGGAGCCTTTGCAAGCCCTTGGCATAAGTCTTGTGGTTCACGAGAACAGACTCATCCTCGGTTCCAGTAATCAATCTGAGTTACTCAAATCAGGCAAAACTTCGAATCCGATTGATGAAGACGCTCGCAAAATCTTGGCCAAAGGTTACGCAAACCTTGTCTTTGATTTCGGGAAGGTCTCCGAAATTCTTCCCCTCAATCGTCGAGATTTGGCGTATGAGGAGCAAATTGTTTACGATGCTATTGACCTTTTGGACAAGGTTTCTTTTCAGTCAGCAGAGGAACAAGGGGGTTACGAAATGACCTTAGTTCTTTCGTCAAAAAACAAAGAAACTAATTTCCTCAAACAGTTGGCCACCTTCATTGCCAATGCGATTGACCCAGCTTGGCTCGATCCAGAAATTCGACTCCGAATGGAAGCTGCAAGAACCCTGGCCGTTGAACAACCCGAGTATTTCAAAAATGGTTTATTAGGCACTTGGAAATCAAAATGGACCGACGAGGAAGACGAAGAGTCATACAGCATCAACAAATTCATCCACAAGGAAGAAGGAACCTATTCCGGTGAATCGATCAACTTCGAAAAAGAAGGCTATTCGCTTGATGAATACGAAGGGACATGGAAGGTCATCGGAGCATCCTTTCTGACCTACGATGAAAACGGGTTACTTGAATGGGTGGGAGGAATCCTTGAGGTTGAAGATGAAAGATTCGAGTACTACAATATTTGGGAACCATTCAAGGAATTCGAACTCAGCGAAGATCACCGGGTTCCCGAAGATTGGAATTTGCCTAATCCACCCAAAGGCCTTCGCAAATTATCAAACGAAAGTGACTCGGATTTCAAAGAAGAAGAAGTCGGAGAGTAAACACAAAACCAATCAGCGAGCTCGATCCACACTTGCCACCATTACCTAATTGCCCAAGCATTGCCAGATGACTTCTCCGAATACCATCGTCGCATTGGCGCTTATTTTCGCGTCTTCTCTTCATGCTGCCAAGAAGCCCAATGTGCTTTTCATCTTTGCCGATGATCAGTGTTACGAAACAATTGGCAGCCTTGGATTGACAGATATCGATACCCCTCACCTCGACCGTTTGATGAAGTCGGGAACTAGTTTCAACCGGGCTTATAATATGGGGAGCTGGAGCGGAGCAGTTTGCGTAGCAAGCAGGCATATGCTTAATACTGGCCGCTTCATCTGGCGGGCTGAAGAGGCATCAAAAAAAGCGGAGACCGAACGCGCAGATGGACGATTCTGGTCTGAAAACATGAAAGCTGCCGGTTACAAGACTTACATGACCGGCAAATGGCATGTCCGGGCAAGTGCAGAAAAATGCTTTGACATTACACGTAATGTACGAGGAGGCATGCCCAACCAGACGCCTGCAGGATACAATCGTCCACTTCCAGGAAAACCGGACCCTTGGAGTCCATACGACCCGAAGTTTGAGGGCTTCTGGAAAGGCGGAAAACACTGGAGTGAAGTCGTGGCCGAAGATGCCGCTTTTTTCCTCAATGAGGCGAAGAAGCATATACATAAGAACCCTTTCTTTGCCTACATTGCTTTCAATGCCCCTCACGATCCCCGGCAAGCCCCCAAGGAATTTATTGATATGTATCCTCTAAGCCGGGTTAAAACACCTTCCAATTTCCTTGCCTCGTATCCCTATAAAAACGAGATCCGTTGCCCTCATAGCCTACGAGACGAGAAACTAGCTCCAATGCCCCGGACCGAGCATTCCATCAAAGTGAATCGCCAAGAATACTACGCCATCATTACACACATGGATGTACAGATAGGCCGAATAATCGATGCCTTGGAGAAATCGGGAATGGCGGATGAAACCTATGTTTTTTTCTCCGCCGATCATGGGTTGGGAGTCGGTCACCACGGGTTGCTTGGAAAACAAAACCTTTACGAGCATAGCACCCGCGTTCCTTTTGTCGTTCGAGGACCTGGCATCCCCAAGGGTAAGCGAGTCGATGCACCCATCTACCTGCAGGATGTCATGGCAACTTCCCTCGCTCTCGCCGGTGTGGATAAGCCCAAGCATGTTGAATTCAGCGATATTTTACCCTTAGCTCGTGGCCAATCTCAAAAATCCCCCTACAAGGAAATTTACGGAGCCTACTTAAATGCCCAGCGTTCGATTACGGTCAAGGATGTTAAGTTGATCGCTTATCCCGATGTGCCTATCATCAGGCTTTACGACTTAGGCAAGGATCCCGATGAAATGAAAGACTTAGCCTCCACTCAGAAGGGAAAGGAAACCATTGCTAAGCTCTTTCCCCGTTTACTTAAACTACAAAGCAAAATGGGTGACAAGCTAGACCTTGGGAAATCATTTCCAAAGTTAGTCAATTAATGAATCCCTCATCGAATTGCTCAACTGCCTCTTGCTCTCTGATTTGTTCAAATAAGAACTTTCTAACCTGCTCCAAGAATCGGAAACTAAACTCAGTACTTCTAGCCATTTTGGCCAAGAGAGCTTAGATTATGGATAAGTAAAACTTGGCCCTACCCTTACTCCGAGACAGGTGCTTTTTTCGGCCCGAACGAGCATAAGTAATCGAACTACAAAAGCATGAAGATTGTAATCCTAGATGGTCATACCCTAAACCCAGGAGATCTCTCGTGGGATGGACTTGCCGAGTTGGGTGAGCTAACAATTTACGAACGCACACCTCCCGAGTTGGTATTGAAAAGATGTGCCGGTGCAGAGGCGATCATCACCAATAAGTCGCTCGTCAATCGGGAAGTTCTGTCGGCTCTTCCTCAGGTTCGATACATTGGGGTCACCGCGACCGGGTATAATGTAGTGGACCTGCCCTTTTGCCGGGAAAATGGAATCACCGTAACAAATGTTCCATCCTACAGTACAAGCTCCGTTGCTCAAGCAGTCTTTGCTCACATTCTGCGCTTTACCCACCGTATCGAGGAACATGCCGACTCAGTGAAGGCAGGCAAATGGAGCAGTCATCCCGATTTCTCCTACTGCATCAATGCAATCGATGAACTGGAAGGTAAAAACTTGGGAATTCTCGGATATGGTGAAATCGGTCAAGCCGTTGCCCAACTGGGAAAAGCATTCGGAATGTCCGTTCTAATTCACTCGAGATCATTCCACAATGATGACCCTGCTCACGGAAAGGCCCTTTTGCTCGACGAACTTTTCGCACAAAGCGATGTGCTTTCCCTACACTGCCCACTGACTCCTGAAACCGAGAACTGCGTCAACACACAACGGCTCAAGAAGATGAAAGGCACCGCACTCCTCATCAATACAGCGCGCGGTCCCCTGATAGACGAGCATGCCCTAGCCGATGCTCTAGATTCGGGCACGATCGCAGGAGCTGGACTGGACGTACTGAGCTCTGAACCCCCCTCACCCGAAAACCCTCTGCTCAATGCAAAAAACTGTTTTATTACGCCTCACTACGCTTGGGCAACGATCGCAGCAAGAACCAGACTCATGAAGGAAACTGTATCGAACCTCCACTGCTTCCTCGAGGGCAAACCGAGAAACAATGTGATCGATAGCTGACGGCTTTACTCAAATTGAGTCAATTGTAGACAGACAAGCCTTCGTTGATCCCGAGCAAAAAGACAATCATTAGACAAGGAAAAGTAAGCACGCGAACCCGTGCCGAGAATTTGCTGACGATGAAGCTCCCGAAATTCAATGGGAGAAGCTTCAGCAATAATCAACTCTCCATCCTCCGAAAGAACGATCAGTTTGTCCTTTGCCCGGATTAGGTTGCCCGCACCAAAGGTCGGAGCTTCCCACTTCACTTCTCCGTCTTTGAGACTAATGCAACGCAGAACTGGCGCCCGCTCCTGTCGCCCATGAAAGCCGTAAGCAAATTCTCCAAATGCTACAGGACTGGAATAATGACAATCCAGGGCTTCCTTTTTTTTCCATAAGGTAGCAAAAGGGGCTTCGCCTGCTGAATTCGCACGGTAATTCCACAACCCCGCCCCAACATCGTAGCAGGAAGACAAAAGCACTCGATTACCTATGACGATGGGACTCGCTGCATTGACGGAGGCACTTATCGGAGAGCGAAATCGTTCGAAAAATATCTCTTCACCTGTCTTTGCATTCAAAGCCAGAAAACCTTCTCTTACGAAGGAAAGGATCAATTGGCCAGACCTTGACTCGAAGGGGACCGACGAGGAATAATCATTGCCATAAGAAGTTGAAGACCACGCCAGTTTGCCTGTTTTTAATTCGAAAGCGATCATACCTGCATTTGGCCCACCAGCGTCAAATACGACTTTATCATCGATCACAAGAGGAGAAGAGCAACGTCCGAAAAAGCCTTTGGGGGAAGAAAATTTTTCTGCGAGGTCCACCTTCCATTGTAAGGCTCCATCCTTTATCGACACGGCATGGACCAAGCCTTGAGGACCGTGGGAAATGACCAGGCCGTTGGAAATGGCAGGAGTGGAACGAGGGCCATCCTCCATTCCAAAACTATCGCGATAGCCGGAAGTGTAGGAAAAGCGCCATTTTAGCTTACCGGTCAGAGGGTCCATGGCGCGAAGGGATTCGTTTTCTCCATCGCGCTCGTGCAAGACGAGGGTATTTTCGTTGCATACAGGCGAAGCCCATCCACGACCGACCTTAGTGGTCCAAGCAAGGGAGTAGTCCTTACCATCAGGGGGGTCCAGCAAGGCAAATGAATCGGTGGTACCATCATGGTTTGGCCCCAACCAATTGGGCCAATGAAGATCTTCGCCTTGAAGACTAAAACAAACAAATAGGAAAACTATTTTTCTCATAAAGAGTTCGATCATGATGCCATAACCGGTCATCGATCAAGAAAAGACTTGTCGTGAATGAAAGGAACTCCATGAGTGTGATCATGAAATTCGCAATTTGCAATGAGACTTACCAAGGTTGGTCACTTGACGACACCTGCCGTCATGTGGCCGAGACAGGATATGACGGACTGGAAATAGCTCCCTTCACCCTCAACGAAGACCCTCGTGATATATCCGAAAAGGATGCCGAAAAAGTGGGGCAATCAGTTCGGAAACATGAGCTTGAAGTAGTTGGGCTCCATTGGCTATTCGTCAAACCGTCCTGGCTCCACTTAACCACGGACGACCCACTTTTGAGAAAGGATACGCTCGCCTTTGGACAACACTTAGCGAGACTTTGCTCTGCGATGGAAGGCTCTATAATGGTTTGGGGAAGCCCTAAGCAAAGAGAACTCCAGGATGACTGGAAATATGAGGATGCTTCCAAGCGGGCGGCAGAAATTCTTTATGGAGTAGCGGAAGTTGCTCATAAAGGAGGTGTCACCATTGCAATGGAACCTCTAGGTCGGAGCGAAACGAACTACCTTAATACGGCCGAGGAAACAGTTCGTTTGATCCGAAAGGTCGACCACCCAGCCTTTCGCCTGCATTTGGATGTAAAGGCAATGAGTGATGAGGAAAAAGAAATTCCGATTATCATTCGGGAGAGCCAAGCTGACCTAGCTCACTTCCACGCAAACGATCCGAACTTGCGCGGTCCGGGTTTCGGAGAAGTCGAGTTCGCCCCGATAGCAAAAACCCTTAACGAGGTAGGATATGAAGGATTCGTTTCAGTCGAAGTTTTTGATTATAGGCCGGACCCCGAAACCATTGCCCGGCAAAGCCTCAGCTACCTGAAGGAAAAATTTACCGAAGCCTAGGGTAAGTCAAACAGCTTGGCATTCTTGACATCGCCCAATCCCAACTCCTTAGCGTAGCGAAACATGAGGACATCCTGGGACTCCCGAGGAGCAAAGCCCCTTTTCACACGCAACTCATTGAGTGTTTGCAAAGCAACATAATCGACTGAAAAAGGATTTTCACCTAGAAGAAGAACCTCTTCTCTTCCCAAAAACTCAGCATCAAAGCGTTCTCCTGCGGCAAATTGAAATTTACTTAAATCGATAATTGAAAAGACCCTCTTTTGCCAAATCTCAGGAATAGCTAATATCTCGGTAACTGCCGCAGGAGCCAAGGTCGGTTTCTCAAGAAATCTGCGGGCATTGTCAATCGAGCCCATTGAAAAGTTGGCCGCCGCACCATCAATGCCCAAGTTCAGACTATCCATGGCAACCGAAAGGTTAATCCAGTGGACGTCACCGAGAAAGAAACATGCAGGCAAGTAGCTCTTTCTCTCCTCGGCGACTCTTCTTTTCCTGTCATTGGGATAACGCAAAAAAAGACGGACTCGGTCTTGTGGTGTTGGGGGCATGGGGCTGTCATGATACCAATCGGAATTAAAAAATGACTTATCATCTGAGCAATAAAGCGGATATCCACCGAAAAACCTCGGTGTATTCGAATTCTTGGCAAACCCCGCCAAACGAAGGCTCATTAGGTCAAAATCGGCTATAAAAACCAGGTCTTGGCCATAGCCTCTACCCTTGAGGAAGATGAGTAATGCATCGACCAAAGCGGGAGAAACCTGCAAACCCGGAGCACAGGATGTCTCGATCTTGATACCTATCTTGGGTACAGTCGACGGATTCAAGCGTCCCCCTCCTTTTCTTTCCGATAGAAAAACCAACCTTTCAATTGCAGATCTATATTGCTCAACAGTTTTTCCAGTCTTGGCCCTAAAAACATTCATCGAACGACTATCCGAGGGTACAATCTCATTTTTTTTCGAATTCAAAGGCGGTCCAATTGCAGGCTCAGTAATGCCGTAAACAGACCCGATCGAAAGAAGGGAATGAAGCAAAATGAAGACCATGGCTTGACGTTTGCCCTCACTATGAAAAAAACAATACATGCGCATTGGTGTAATATGTTTACGAATAGCAACCCTCGGGTCAACCTTGCTCGCTTTCTTTGCTTGTTCCGAAGATTTGCCTCCGCCTGCTCCAGGACCAGAAGCACCATTGGAAAAGATTCCTCCCGACCTCAGTGACGCGATCGAAAAAAGAGTGGAGGGAAAAACAGAAGAGGCGATTGAACTCCTGCGCAAATATAATGAAGAATCTCCGGACTCTCCAGAAATCCTCATTCAATTAGGTCGTTCCTTGAGCGATTCAGGCCAATATGCCCTTTCTGCCTTCCGCTTGGAACAAGCATTATCCGCAGGAGCCGACAAATCCTTGATCAAAGAGGTTGCCCAAGCCCATGAAAAAGCAGGCGATGAAAAGTCAGCCCAAGAACGCTACTCCGAATACCTCTTGGACAACCCCGATGATTCCAAAGCGTGGCTTGCACAAGCAAGGTTATTGGCACGGGCAGATATGGACAGGGAGGCACTCAATGCTTTTGGTCGAGTTGCCGGATTGACTACCCATGAAGACTGTCTTTTGATGGCTGAGCTCTTTTTCGAAAAAAACCTTCTCGTACAGGCAGAGTATTGGTACCGGGAGTCGGCCCGCAAAGAAGAGGGTATAACCCCCCGCCCTCTCCTTGGTTTGCTTCGTATCAAATTGGTAACGGAGGAAGAAGATCAAGCGGAAGACCTGATCTTGGCTATTGAAAAATCAAGCCCCGGAACAATTGAAGGTAGCGGACTAAGCGAAGAAGCTGCTTCCCTTTTACGCGAAAGGCAATTTGGTAGCCTGTTTGAGAGAGGATATTCACCAAAGGAAATGACCGTAACTGAGCTAGCAAAAGCCTTGCTTGCAAAGTCAACAAATAACACGCCTCCTCCTGATGCCGAACCCGTTGTTTCATCAGGACCGAAGGCAACGCCAAGTGTGGAAATAACACCGACAAATCCAGTCATTACCGAAGATGCCCCCACGACTCTTGATGCAGTCGAAGACACGAGCTTGGCAGCTGCCTTTTCCCAGCCCGTCGAAAACGAGCCTAGCAGCCTAGAAGAAGGAAGAAACTCTTACCTGTCCGGCAACTACACAAGCGCTCTGCTTTTTGCAAGGGATGCGATTAAGAAGAACGCGGAAAACTCCGATGCCTGGAGGCTTTCCTCGCAATCCCATTTTCAATTAGGTGAGGTCAAGGAGGCAGAGATGACTATCCTAGAGGCAATACGGCACAACCCCAATGACTTAGACACTCACATGGAGTATCTTCGAATCGCAAGGGAGACACTGACGAGTCCCCGTTACCTAGCCGAACTGGAAAAGGCTCATGAGCGATTCCCCGATTCAACTGAAATCCTTTGGCAACTTGCCCGAAGATACCACATCGTCGAAAGAATGCCCGTTACCGCCGCAATTTTGTATCAAAGACTGCTCAAAACGGCACCTGAAACAAGTGTGCTCGCCCGACAGGCAAAGATGGAACTGATCAAAATTCAAAAATTCTAGGTAATTTCTTCCCCCCTTACCCCATGCCACTCGCCCATGATTTCGTAGCTGAACTAAAGGACAAGATCGACCTTTACGAACTCGTTAGTCCCTATGTCCAACTGAAAAAAAGTGGATCAAGTTGGGTCGGCTTAAGTCCATTTAGTCAAGAAAAGACTCCCTCCTTTTATGTCCACCCGGACAAAGGTTTCTTCAAATGCTTTAGCTCAGGTGAAAAAGGCGATGCCCTGACCTTTGTCCAAAAAATGGAAAACCTTTCCTTTATGGAAGCGATAGAGTTTCTTTCTGAAAGGTTCAACATTCCTCTGCGCTTCGAGCATGGAAGCTCTCGCGGACCTTTGAGCAAGTCGATTAATTCGGAACTTTATGCCCTGCACGAGATTGTTACCGATTGGTTCTCAAGCAACCTGCATAATGGTTCAAAAGAAGGTCAGGCGGCGCTCGAATACTGGACAAAAGAAAGACGCTTTGATATGGAAACCGCCGATACATTTAGGATTGGTTACGCCCCTGTCGATCGCTTTGCCCTCGGAAAATATCTCCGGGCCAAAAAAATTCCTCCTGAAATCCTTCAAAAAGCCGGTTTGTTCAACAAAGATCTTCAGCATGGAGAATTTGTCTCCCGGTTTTGCGGAAGACTGATGATCCCGATTCGCGAAAAAATTGGTCGAGTCTGTGCCTTTACCGCACGAAAGCTTTCGGTAACACCCGAGTGGGGAGATAAAAAAGCGCCTAAGTATGTCAATTCCCCCGAAACCAATATATTCAAAAAAGGTGAACTGCTCTTCAACCACGATTTAGCCAACAAAGCCATCAGTGAAAAGACCAACTTTCTACTCGTTGAAGGTCAACTCGATGCCATTCGTTGCTGGGTTGAGGGATTCAAGACCGTTGTAGCTCCTCAAGGAACCGCCTTGGGGGACCATCAGGCGATGCTTCTCCAAAAATCGAACCCTAGAGGCGTCCAGTGTCTACTTGATGGTGATGACGCCGGCAAGAAAGCAGCGTTCGACTACATCCCTATTTTTCTTAAAGCCGGGATCAGTGCCCGATTTTCGATCCTTCCTACAGGAACGGATCCCGATCAGATCTTGCTCGATCAAGGAAATTCCGGTTTGCAAACTCTCCTCGACCAAGGAATTTCACCCATTGAGTATGCGATCCGCTATAAGCTTGAGGACATTTCCGAACCATCTCCATCGGATCGGAAAAAAGTAAGCGAATTCATCTTCAAATCCCTTGCCAGCGTCAGTTCTCTTATGGAACGGGAGGATCATCTTGGTGAATTGAGTCGGCACCTTGGTGTCTCAATTGAGAATGTCAAGCGGGACTTCAGTCAATTTACTCGGAGCCAAAGACCCTATGCTCAAAGAAGATCAAATGCTGAGAAAAATTCATCAATTCAAGGCTCTGTGCAGTTGACAACCGCCGAAGATGATTTATTGTTTGTTCTTTTGCATGATAACAGAGTCGCAAGCCCGCTTGCTCATATATTCGACCCGTCTTGGCTTGATCTCAAAGTGCCCTCGGGACGAGTTCTTGCCAAGATACTTGCCGAAACCAAGGCAGACGGACCTGTCGAACCCAATCGAATCGAAGAATTCCTCGAAGACGAAGATGAACGCACAGCCTACCAAAATCACCTCTATCAAGAAGTGGACGAAGCGGATCGGGAATCTTTCCCTAGGCTTGCAAACCAGTGCCTGCACGCCCTATTTCTTCGTTCCTACAAACATCGCGAACGCTTAATCCTCCAGAATCTGAGCAATTCCGAACAAACCCCTGAAATCATCGAAAACCTGAGGCAAGAACTGATTCAAATAAGAAAAAGCTTAAGCTCTCCGCCAACCCTAATCTCCTCCTCAATAGACAATATCTCACATGCCCAAAACTAAAGCCAACAAGACCACCGCAACCAAGAAACCCACGAAAGTAGCGGCAACTAAAAAGGCTCCTGTCAAAAAGGCAGCGGCTACCAAAAAGGCTCCTGTCAAAAAGGCAGCGGCTACCAAAAAGTCAGTGGTTACCAAAAAGACTCCTGTTAAAAAGGCAACAGCAACAAAAAAGTCCCCCGCCAAGAAGACTGCGGTAACCAAAAAGGCATCCGCCAAAAAGGCAGCACCCTCAAAAGCTGAAGCACAAGAGAAAACAACCGAACAAAAGACCAAAAAAACCGCAAATACTTCCTCCAAAAGGGTATCCGCCAAGGAAGCGGCCAAAAAAGTCGATAAGAACATTGAACCTCATGCCCTCAACGACGAGGTGACAGAAAAAGTTCGGGAACTCATTCACTTATCTAGAGAACAGGGCTACCTTACTTATAAGGATGTTGACAATTCCCTTCCGGAAATTGCTAACCAACCGGAAGAGTTGCAAAATGTAATCTCAATTTTTAATAACCTCGAAATCAAACTTCTCGATTCGAAGGAAGTCGATAAGTTCAAAAAGAAAAAGGAAGAAAACGAAGAGGAAACGGCCCGATCCAATCAAAGCGATATGCTAGATGATCCGGTTCGGATGTATCTCAAGCAAATGGGACAGGTTCCCCTTTTGACAAGAGAGGAAGAAGTCGACATTTCGAAAAGGATCGAAGCTGCTGAAAGTGCTGCCCTTAAGATTATCTACTCCGTTTCATTGACCGCAGATTTCCAACTCGGGATTTGTAAAAAACTTTTGGCTAGGGAAGAACGCTTTGACCGAGTTGTCCTCGACAAGAAAATAGATAGCCGGGAAAGCTATTTCAAGAGCTTGGCCAAGCAGGTTATCTCATTGGAGGATCTTATCAGGAAAATCAATGGAGCGTGGAACAGTATTGAGTCCGCTCCAAACGAAACCCAAAGAAAACGTTCCACCACCCGCTTCAGGAACTACGAAGGAAGCCTGGCACCCGTTTTCAAGAAATGCTGCCTGAAACTAAAAGTTTTCGAGGATTTCATTCAACGACTAAACCCTGAAATCAAAGATATAGCACGCAACTTGCACAATCAGGAGTTGGCCAACAAAGATTCCGTCAAGGTAAAGCGTAAAGGAGTCAAAATGGATCGGGTCTTAAAGGAGCTTGAGGATGCTCGTACTAAGTTCCACATGGCTCCGGAGGAGCTGATCGCCCTTATTAAGGAATTGCGACTTTTCATGCGCAAAGCACACCGAGCTAAGACCGAAATGGTCGAAGCAAACCTCCGACTCGTCATCTCAATCGCAAAGAAGTACACCAACCGCGGTCTTTCCTTTCTTGATCTCATTCAAGAGGGAAATATGGGGTTGATGAAAGCAGTGGAAAAGTTCGAGTACCGACGAGGTTACAAATTCTCAACCTATGCGACGTGGTGGATTAGGCAGGCCATTACACGATCTATTGCGGATCAAGCACGCACCATTCGGATCCCCGTGCACATGATCGAAACTCTGAACAAGGTAATGCAGATCCAGAAGCAACTTCTTCAAGAACTAGGTCATGAACCTACGCCCGATGAGGTTGCGATTGAAATGGGATTACCATTGGACAAGGTCCAGGGGATTATGAAAATGGCCCAGCAACCGATCTCCCTACAAAGTCCGGTTGGCGACAGTGATGACACTAATTTCGGTGATTTCATTGAGGACAAGGGAGCCGAAAACCCATACGACATGACTGCCTATTCTCTCTTACGGGAGAAAATTCTAGATGTTCTCGATTCCCTTACCGAAAGGGAAAGAAATGTACTTTCCCTTCGTTTCGGACTAAAAGACGGATACAGTCGCACTCTGGAGGAAGTCGGTAAACAATTTAAGGTTACACGCGAAAGAATTCGGCAAATCGAAGCAAAAGCACTCCGCAAAATGCGGCACCCAACTCGTATCCGGCAGTTGCATGGCTTCTTTGAAGCCGATCAAAGTTCGGTCAATAAGCCTAAACCGGAAGCACTTAGGCAACTTGGTCTATAAAGCCTCACTTTTTTAATGCTCATTGAGGTCGACAAAAAAGTTGCCTAGGTTATTTTTTCCGATTAGATTTAATATTTATGAATTCCTCATCACATATACTCGCTTTGATAGGCGGAATGGGGGGTACCGAGATGATCCTTATCTTCCTCGTTGTACTTCTCTTATTCGGTGCCAAAAAAGTCCCTGAATTATTTCGTTCTCTGGGCAAGGGAGTAAACGAATTCCGAAAAGCCAAAAACGAATGGGAACAGGACATCAACGATGTCATGAGTCAAGAGCCTTTGGAAGACCATGACTTTTCGGAATCCGAAAAAAAGGACGGGAAGAAAAAAGAAGAAGAGCAAAGCGTTTCTCAGGAAGAGGAAAAGCAGGTCGCTAGCTGAAGCTCAAAACATGGGGGGCTTTTACCCTCCCGCCAAGACTGGCTTGAAGCCCATAGAGGTCAACCAAGGCACTATTTCGACTCTCTTATCCCCCTGGAGTTCCATGCAGTCTCCATTCCAAGTACCGCCAGTGCCCAAACTTGTTTTCATTCTCTTGAGCAAGCTCGCTCGCATTGGTGCATTTACCCTCCGGGGAAAGCCAGCTATCGTAGTTACAGTCTTACCGCCCCGTCCACTTTTTTCTCGTCTTACTTCCAAGCGTTCGCCTCCACCGACGCACTCCTCTTGCTTAACCTTGATAGAATTACCTTGCGGGATGGAAGCTTGGGGCAGACCAGAAGAAGCCAATGAAGAAAACGGTGAATCGCCGAAGCTTTCAGTAGCCCTTACAGGTCTTTTTTTATCCTCTCGTCCCTTTCGGCTCATCCCCCGCAAACTCCCTTCTCCGGCACTCCGTCGTCAAGCCAAAGCAGGGCTTTTTCGTAGCTTCGGTTCTCAAGGAAATGCCTCAATCTTGGATGTAATTCGGTCTCTGGGTCTTTTAGGACTTCATCCAACTGACATAGCGAAGCACCCAGTTCACCTGGTTGAGCTGATTTCGGATTCGTTATCACTAGCAAGCAACTTTTGACATCATCCATTTATCCTTATTCTCTTCCCTTCTGACAACTTGCCAAGCTCAAAACACCGAAATGAATACTTTGAAAAACCTTTTAGAACTCCCATGCAAGTGAAAAAAACTTGTATTTTAGGTAGTGGAATTTGCGGCCTTGTATCGGGGTGGAAAAGTGAACAGGAGAAAAAAGAGCTCACTGTTATTGATTCCGCGAATCGAGCAGGTGGGGTTATCGAATCCCTAGAATCAGAAGGGTTCCTTATGGATTTTGGTCCTAACACCTTAAGCTTAAGGCTAAAAAAGACTGAAAGTATGCTTAAGGAAACTGGGATTCTTGAACACGCAATTGATGCAAACCCCGAAGCAAAGAAGCGCTTTATTGTTCGCGGAGGTAAACTGACGGCATTGCCTCATGGACTTTCGTCGTTTCTGTTTAGCCCCTTTCTATCTTACCCAGGCAAACTCAGGCTTTTGCTAGAACCCTTTTTACCGAGGGGAAAAGAATGTGAAACAGAATCAGTTGCTCAGTTTATCTCCCGAAGGCTAGGTAAGGAGGCTCTTGATTATCTGGCTAACCCACTCCTTGGCGGAATTTATGCGGCAAAGCCTGAAACGCTTTGCATGCGTTATACATTCCCCACCATTCACGAACTTGAACAAAAGCATCGTTCTCTCTTCTTGGGTAAGGCGTTGGGATTCGGAAAATCAAGTAAGTTACCCGAAAGTCGACTTATTTCTTTCCCTCGTGGGATAGGAGAATTAACCGAACGGATGAAAAGCACAATCAAAGGGGAGTTTATTTTCGATCACAGGGTAACCAAAGTCGCACGAGAAAAAGGCAAATGGCGAGTATTTGCAACTGGCTCATCGGGAACAGACTGGAACCAAATTTTTGATGAAGTTATTTGTTCACTTCCAGCACACCAGCTCGGGAAGATAACTTGGGAAAATGTGGCTCAATCCGCTAAAATAAAAACGATGCAAGAGGCATCCCATTTTCCTCTTAGTGTTGTATTTCATGGTTTTGAGAAAAAAGATATATCTCATCCACTCGATGGTTTCGGATTCCTCGTCCCAGAAGTTGAAAAGATGGAGATTCTTGGAAGCCTTTTTTCCAGCACCCTTTTTCCCGGAAGAGCACCCACCGGTAAAGTTTTACTTACAACCTTTGTAGGTGGGGAGAGAAATCCTGAACTTGCCCTCAAGAAAGAAGATGTGATTTTTGATGCGGTGACCCAAAACCTCTCCTCCTTACTGGGAATTCGTGGTAAACCTGTCTTTCAGCATGTAAAAACTTGGCACAATGCAATTCCACTCCCCGACATTAGTTTAGAAAAAAGAGAAAAGGCAGCTGTAGCTTTAAACGAAAAGAACCCCGGGCTCTCTTTTGTAGGCTCTCATCTTACTGGACCTCCGCTCCCCAATTGCCTCGACCTTTAATAAACGAAACCCTCCTGAAATCCTTTCCCCCTTTGACTTTCCAACCCCAATCAGTACTCTAGTCTTAATGAATTACCGAGCCACCCTTCCGGTCAATCCAGCTTATCCGCATTCTTTATCTCATCCCAAATGGGATCTACGAGTAGTTGATTAGTTTTTTAAACCTGTCTAAATAAATAGTAAAGTAACGGTACCATGGACTGGAACGAAAGTCGTGATTTGCTTTGGTTGGCAGCAATCCTCTACGGAATTGGGTTAGTTTCAGGGCTGCGTCTAGTCTCAAAAAACAACAAACTGGTTTCCTCCTTCCTTCCACTTATTTTTATCATAGGAGGCTTCATTGCCCAAACACAAGGCCTGGCCTTGAGAGGACAATTAGTCAAAGGGTGCCCCCTTGGTAACGGCATGGAGCGCATACAATTTATTGTTTGGTCCTTGGTTGTTGGGTATCTGATTATTCGGGTTCTCTTTCGTTTAAACTTATTGGGGTCTTTCGCAGCCGGAGTC
>Ga0055584_100000407_pt1 | contig 40765 bp, 28 predicted proteins | sample OSDHelmetaG_FD_58716 | JGI IMG/M metagenome (GOLD analysis project Ga0055584, IMG submission 58716) | Pelagic marine sediment microbial communities from the LTER site Helgoland, North Sea, for post-phytoplankton bloom and carbon turnover... | ecosystem: Environmental > Aquatic > Marine >...
TGTGCCCCTATAAGATGATTCGGTTCTGAAATCGTAGAAAATTTGGATTGATAAGATACTCTGATGGTCCGCATTGTCAATACGATCTAGCACGTTCAGGATTGCCCCTACACGCACACTCAGGTAAAGGTTTGACCACATTATCTCCGTTGGATTGCAGCAGACACTTCGATCAAGACAAGGACACATGTAAATTCAGCCCCCACAGCCCCCACAGACACAGGAACAACGCCAGCCTGGGGTCATTGGCGATTCACCACCGCATCCTGGGACATCCCAATACCCATGACCTTCCTTTCGATAGAAACAACGGCTGATGGCTGCAGCATCTCATGGATTGAGCAGGAAACGGTGCATTCCTTGGTCGCGGATGAACCTCGAAGCCATGCACGTAGGCTGGCACCTCTGATTCGTGAACTGTTGGACGCCGTTGGCTCGGTACCGGATGCCATTGCCCTTTCAGCAGGACCGGGTTCTTACACAGGGCTCAGAATCGGTGCATCAACAGCAAAAGGGCTGTGCTGGTCACTGGACCTACCACTGTATGCCATTTCCACATTCGATACGCTTGTATCCCACTACTCGGACCAAGCTGATGTGATGAATCAGAACGATATTAAGGTTTTACTTCCGGCACGTAAGGGAGAAGTCTTTTCGGCTGGTTTCGATATAAAAGACGGCCGCATTGCACGGACAGAGGAAGCAATAGGCATAAAGCTTAATGAAATCATCCTCGATGAATCCACGCATTACCTGGTTCCAACCGAATCACTACGCGATGCTTTGCCCCAGGAAGGAAACCCTACGCTGTCTGTCGTACCCCTCCATTCTGAAAACCTGGTCAGTCTTCTGAGGAATCAGAGCGAAGAGTACCGAGTAGAAGACGTATCTTCCTTCGAACCCCATTATTTGAGGGAGTTTGTCGCAAAAAGGCCGGCGAAGAGTATCTTCGAGAGACTTCCGTTCTGAACGGACGTTTCGCCTCACCCGCCCCCATCCACAATTCGATTTCTTCTGCATGTCCTGGTTCAAGCGCAAATCTGCCGGTATCAAGACCTCAAGCAGTGGACGTAATGACGTCCCGGACGGTCAATGGATCAAGTGTGGCGGATGTAGTGACACAGTAAATCGCCGCGAGATTGAAAAGCAGAATCTTGTCTGCCCCAAATGCGACTATCACTTTAAGATGTCAAGCATGGGGTATTTCGATCTTCTTTACGATGGCGACTACGAAGTCCATGATGACAATCTGATCTCAGTTGATCCCCTGGGGTTCAAGGACCGAAAGGCTTACGCGGACCGGATCGTGGCCACCCGCGAAAAAACCGGATTAAATGATGCTGCAAAGGCCGCTGTCGGCAAGATCGGTGGTCATTCTCTCTCCATTGCAGCCATGGACTTTTCGTTCATCGGCGGATCGATGGGCTCTGTTGTTGGAGAAGTCGTAACGCGAGCCATTCGCCGGGGCTATGAGCAAAAGATGCCGGTCCTCGTGATCGCGCAGTCAGGTGGCGCTCGAATGATGGAGGGTGCCCTTAGCCTGATGCAAATGGCAAAAACCAGTGCCCATCTGACGCGCCTTTCCGAAGCTGGACTTCCTTTCATCGTTTTGCTTACCAATCCGACGACAGGTGGTGTAACTGCCTCCTTTGCGATGCTAGGAGACTTTCATATTGCTGAACCAGGCGCCCTCATTGGATTTGCCGGACCACGAGTAATCCGGGAGACGATGGGCCAGGATCTCCCAAAAGGGTTCCAGACATCCGAATTCCTTCTTGAAAAAGGGTTTGTAGATCTGATTATCGATCGACGAGAACTGCGACAGGAGCTGATTCACTTGCTAGATCTCATTATGGAGGAGAAGGTCAACGTTCGCAAGAAGAAGAAAACGCCTGCAGCTAAATAGAAAGACCGACCACAAAGGGCCGTCCGTCCTTGGAACCTTTTCTTTTGCAGCTACGTCAAATTAAGGCCTATTCAGAGAGGCGATGAGTAGCTAACCCTCTCCAATAATACTTGACGTCCTAAACTGGGTCAGTTGACAATGGCTGAACGGTTAAAAGGTGAGCGCGAATCGCACACGAACGGGTCGGATCGGGGAAATAGGCTATCCAAAGCCCCAGGCCATTCACATGGCCTCTTTATTTGGTCTAGAAACGGGCCTCGTCAAGCTAGAACTACCTTCTGGTCGGTCCCCTCGATCGGCAAGACCTACGGGCACTTAAGGGGGGTCTTACGATGGTCGATAACGGGTTCAGACATCATGAAACGGTTCATACCTACATATCGCTTGTTTGCGACCTTGTTACTCCTGCTTCTTGCAGTGCCTTCGGTAGCTAACGCCTCCTCTAGCCCAATTGCAGACGAGGTGCAAGTTACGATCATGAATGACCTGAATCTGCGCTCAATAGAGGTAACACCGCTAAATGGTGATGTCCGGATTACTGTCGGGAAAACTGAAATCTCGGTGCGGTCCGGTGAACCCATCTACTTAACCAGAAGTGGATCTGAGATTGAACTTGAAGTCGATGGGACAACCTTTTGGGGAGCCACCATCCAGATCAACAGCCCAGTTGGTGGTTCATTTAAGCTATATGTGCCCTCGTCAAGCCAAATGCGCTCTTACAGTGGTTCGTTAGACATTCAGGTTCAAGGCAATAATGGTGAGTTGCGTGTTATCAACCGGATTCCACTGGAAGACTATGTCGCTTCTGTTGTTAGTTCTGAGTACGGATTGAAGGACATTGAGGGGGCGAGGGCCATGGCCGTTGTTGCCCGCACTTATGCACTGCATGCGTTGCAAAATGGCCGAACCTTGTTGGATTCAGAGCGCTCGCAGGTGTACAAAGGGCTCTCTAGGCTTTCTGAAGCCTCTCGTCAGGCTGCAATGAGCACTCGTGGTCAAGTTTTGACGTACAAAGGCGAGCTTATCGACGCCGTGTATTCGTCCTCCAATGGTGGCCGTACTGCGTCCAACGAAACGATCTGGGGGTCTTCTCCATTACCGTATTTCTCGTCTCGAAAGGACCCTTGGGATGCCAAGACGTCTCCTCATGCGAAATGGGAATGGAAAGCGTCAGAAGGAGATGTCCACAAAGCACTTTCCAGTCGATTTGGTCTGGACGTTCGTGAAGTGGACATACTTAGCAAGGCTGCTGATGGCCGTGTGGAAGAGGTTCGCCTTAAAAGTCGTCGTGACTCAAAAGAGATCTCCGGAACGGTTTTCGGGGCAGCAATGGCTGCGTCCTTTGGAGGAACCACGCTCAGAAGTACCTACTTCGATATGAGTAAACGTGGTGGGTCCTACACATTTGAAGGACGTGGATACGGACACGGAGTCGGTCTAAGTCAATGGGGTGCCCATGGCATGGCCTTGGACGGTCGTTCGTATGGCGAGATACTCGACTTTTATTATGATGGCGCTCGCTTGGAGCAAATGCCGTCATCCGGCGAAGCGTTGGCTGAGCTTGAACCCACCCTCCCTTCCCTTGGCGCACCGTATCAGGATGATTCCGCTACTGACGCGTTCAGCATGTCAATCAGTGATCGTTCCTCAGAGGACACACGATCAACACCTCTAGAGAAGGAACGGGACACGAACGCAGCTGACGAGAAGCCCGCACGCAAGAAAACGCGCCGGTCAGGCTGGTAAAAAATCAGGATTCGCTAGAGAGCGGATCAGTCTTTCGCTTTCCCAAACTCAGGGTCGATGTCTACCAACCACGCGACGACGAAACCTGGGATGGTAGCCAGCATGATCCAGGCAAAAAAGTTCTGATAGCCCAGCATCTCCTGGATCCATCCACTGATCATGCCGGGAAGCATCATCCCAAGAGCCATGAAGCCAGTCAAAAGAGCAAAATGAGCTGTTTTGTGCTTCCCTTCTGCCGCATAAATCATATAGAGCATGAACGCGGTGAGGCCAAACCCATAACCAAACTGCTCGACAGCCACTGATAGATGCACGATGAGAGTGCTCGATGGCTGAATGATCGATAGAAAAAGATAAACCGCGTTGGGTAGGTTGATCGCGGCGACCATCCACCACAACCAGTATTTGAGACCATTCCGAGAGGCTACGAAACCTCCCAGCAGGCCACCTAGCACAAGGGCGATGATGCCGACCGTTCCATAGACAAATCCAACCTGTCTCGTCGTTAGCCCTAGGCCTCCTACCTCAATATTATCCAGCAGAAACGGGGAAGCCATCTTGACCAACTGTGCCTCGGCAAAGCGATAAAACAGGACGAACAGGATGGTTATCCAAATGCCCTTCTTCGCAAAGAAGGCGCGGAAGGTCTCAATAAAGCCGGAAACCACCCCGGACGCTGTATCCGACAAGGCTGGCTGATCTGTATCAGGACGAGGAAGCACGAACCAGTGCCAAACCATAAACATCAGATACATGGCAGCCACAGCGCCCATCGTTAAGGCCCACGCCAAGGGCAGATCATCCAACGAGACTTCCAGCTGACCAGCTAAAATGACCAGGAGTCCTTGTCCCGTAATCATGGCCAAACGGTAAAAGGTGCCCCGGATGCCTACAAACCAAGCCTGGTTCGAATCATCGATGGCCAGCATATAAAATCCATCGGCTGCAATATCATGCGTCGCGCTTGAGAACGCCATCAACCAGAAAAACACCAGCGACCACCGAAAAAAGCCAGGCCCAGGCAACGTCAAAGCGACCCCTGCCATGGCTGCTCCAATAACCAATTGCATTCCGATAATCCAGAACCGCTTGGTGCGAATGATATCAACCAAGGGGCTCCATATCGGCTTTATGACCCACGGTAAATACAGCCAGCTCGTATACAGCGCTATATCTGCATTCGAAATTCCCAGCTTTTTGTACATGATCACACTCATGGACATCACAAGTACATACGGTATTCCTTCAGCAAAATAGAGGCTTGGAATCCACTTCCATGATGAATTGCGCTCGGCCCGCGTTGCGTCAATTTCTTTCAAATCAGCCACCTCAAGGTTGATTTAGATAGTCCAGAATCGCACCCATCAGGAGCGCCCTTATGCTATCACTACTAACAGTTTCGAATGGGAAGCCCATCACAACCGATCTTCCAGGAACGCCAACGGCAGCACTCATGTTATTGTCAGAGTACCGGATGAGTGACTCACCGGATGATACGGGGTCCATTGCATCCGGATGTTCGACCCGGTAAATGAGAGGTGAAAGACCTGTATTGAAGGAAAAAGAAGGTTCTTCTGGTACAAAAGCGGACAGAACGTGAACGTCGCCTCGCTGAGCTGCCCGGTCGGTACGCCACTGCATGCCAAGCACATCCGCAGCGAAAGATCGTCCTGTATTATCCGCTTGGGGGCCTGCAAGATCTGTCGCAACATGTGCTCCGGTTATCAGAAGGTCACCGCCGGCGGTGCTAAACGCGCGCAGAAGCACCTGAAGAGGCGTAGGGATAGCCTCGAACTGGTCTAAACGACCAGGCCCTTCTGTTCTTTTTTCTTCGCCCAGAATGAGATCAATCATATCGGCTTCGATCGATCCGCGCTCCAACAGAGCCTCATCACTCATGGTCGAGAATCGGACGCCCGTGGCCAAAAGGGCTTCTCCATGCGAAATGGGATAGTCAAACGTATTGCCAGCCTGCACATGCGTCTCCCAAGTAGACCAACTAGCCCCATGACCTGGAGAATCATCATCCAACCAGGGCGAATCTGAATTGAAATCGTACTGCTCACCTATAAAGGAGAGGTCGTATCGGTCTGGTACGCCCTCATCCACAAAGCCGGCAAATCCTCTGAAAGCACCGTAGTTAACAGATCCGGGGGCTGAAACACGATCAAAACCAGCTACAATCAATGCATCTATATCCCGGCCTGTCCCCGAGGGCCGGCCTGCCGCAACTGTTTCGGAGGGGAAGCTCTCTCCTCCACTATTCACTGCGCTGACCCGAAATGCATGAACTGCGCCCGCTGGCGCCTTCTCACTAACAAATCGATTGGTCGAAACGAACTGTCCGCTGTCATATCCCCCGTCCGGAGTCCGGGTGTAAACCACATAGCCTTGTGGTGTTGCTGACTCTTCAAGCGGGTCTTCTACAGACGCCCACGTTAGCACGATGTCTTCTCCATCCCACTGTGCAGCGAGATGATCAGGCGCTAGCGGCTGTATTACAGGATCGAAACCATTCTGATCAGCCAAGAAATGAACCATGCTCTTGTATACCGACCGAGCCACATCGAAGCGGAATCTCGGGTCTAAAGCAAAGCGCATATCGGCAAAATTCTGATGCGAAAGCAGCTCGAGAAGTACACCCGGCACGTTGGGCCGGACTGCTTCACTATAATCTCGATCCCAAATTGCACGTCGCGTCCAGGTCGAATCATACTTGGCACGAATGTCTGATACGATGGTTGTCTGCATCAGATCGCCAAGATCCCGACTGGCAAATCGAGAAAATCCGGAAGGAAACTCCCTTTCCCCTTCCGTTCCGGTTGAACTATAGATCATCAATGTGCCGATGGTCTCTTCCGTGCCCGTGACACCGGCGTCCGTGTGGAATGCCAATGAGAGGTCAATCGGGACGCCAAGACCTTTTTCAGAACGATTCTTATTCGGTCCGAGAGGTGCCCCCCTGAGGTAGTTCACCCATTCTGCTCGGCTGCGATAATCATCGATATAGTCGTTGCTCGATTCAGTCACGTTGTAGACCATAGCAGCCGGCAACCCTGCGTACTGCATCCAGTAGCGCGCACCCTCAGTGAATCGGGGGCGTCCGGAGACCTGACCGTTGCGCTCAACGCTGCCCATCCCTCCTCCAAACCGGACGGCATCGGCCGAAACCACCTTGCCTATATCCCAACTTTCATTGGTGAGCTCTACTTGAGCCTTCGCTGGATCAACCCCGGCATTGAATCTCCACGTTCCTACATACACCCAGGTCTGGGCCATCATTCCTTGATCAACTGATATGGAAGACGAACCGCCCGCATGGTGAACCGTGTATCGTGCATCGGAGGTAGCATTCTCCTCTTGCCCCCAGGATACGTACACAGCGTACTCGCCATCCTCTGGAATAAGTGGTGTCCAAGAAATGGAGGCCGAAGCTATAGAGTCTGTTCTTGAGATCCGGTAGGTACCCTGCCTAAAGGGATTTTCATCCCTCAGCACATTTAAGGGGGCAAAGCCGGCTTGAGCCCCTTCTTTCCACGCATAGGAAAGTTCGCCAATCTCAAGATATCTGCTCCCGTCCATGGGTGGCACATCGCCGTCAATTACCACCTCCTGCTTCTGAACGTCTCTCTCCCTTGGCATGTGAACGTAGGCCCCCGCGTTTTCAAGCATCGGTGCCAAATAGGGAACGATGAACGACATAGGAAGGAGATCTTCGACCGTCTGGAAAAGACGAGCGCGCTGCCATTCCCATCGGTCCAGCCTCTCCTCGTAATACCATCCATGACTGGGCCAAACGGCAATGTGCCGTCCCGATAACAAGGCGTCTGCTTTCCAGGGTTGGTCCAGTGAGGTCGTCAATGGTCTTCCTTGCGTTGCACTGGGCCACCGCTTTGCAGGATTGCCTCCTTCCTGCGCGAAAGCGTTGGGTACAAGCACGGAGATAGGCATGTCTAATGCACGAAGGGCGACCTGCCAATCAGATAGTCCCCCACCCGTTGCTCGATACACAATGCCTTGAATTGCAGGCTCGTCCCCAGGCCTAAAGGCTCGCTGTGCCATTGCAGCGTTGAATTCCACTGACACACGGCGCGCACCTCGATCAATAAGAACAGTATCCACTGCTGTCCCCGGATCGAATGCGATATCACAGCCATCGTCCAGGCATATGGAAATGGCATTGTCCATTGCGGACATGACCCAATCAGCCACCTGCTTATCTGTCATCGAATCGATATTGCGGCTTCTAGTGAGGGAGCCCGAAGATGCACAACCAGCTAGAAATACGATGCTGAAACATGCCAAGGCACATCGTTTTATGCCACCCGATAAAATGGCTTTCATGTTGCGAGACAATATTTTGCTGGTTTTCATGGAAGCAATACGAAAGAAGGTTCACTTTCTAGTCCAAGACGATTGACGGCTCGAAGTACGATGGCATCCGCTTGTCCAATCCAAGCAGCCGGCAAAAGCCGTTGTGTTCCGGGCAACACCTCCGACTGCCAGACCCCATCCATAAAACGGTGCACCTCCCAAACTCGAACCTCCACGTCATCCCCCGGACGAAGTCGTACCTGGGGTCTGCCCGCCAACGAATCCAATGTTATGGTTGGAGCGGAAGGTGCTCTGCTGCCGAGCCACGTCGTACGCGGGGTGAGAGCTGGCTTTTCATAGACATCAGTAACGAGCGTATCCCCAACTACAGGATCACCCAGACGGAGTGATCTCCAGGAGAAAAGGACATTCCCACTTGCGCCCGTAGTGGTTCGGGTTCGGCGAATCTGGTCAACTACTTCCCCAACCTGCCATGCGTTGCTGCCAGACGGATCCACGCGATAAACACCCATGCCAGGCCACATATGCCTGTTTGTCCGGTTTTCTCCTACCCACCAGTCTAACAGGGGACCAAACGGCTGACCTTTGCTCTCTAGCGGCCAATAAAGCTGGGGCGTCCAATAGTCCACCCATCCTTGCTCCAACCATTTTTTCGCATCAGCAAACAGACCTTCATACGCGTCAAAACCTGTCACTCCTTCGGGATGGCCCGGTCGCCATATACCGAATGGGGAAATGCCGAATAGCACCCATGGCTTGCGCTCTTTTATCCCCGAATATACCCGTTCGATAAAGTGATCCACGTTACTCCGGCGCCAGTCCTCTAGAGCGAGTGGTCCGTCATAGGCAGCCCACGAGAGGCTATCTGGAAAATCTACCTTATTGCCCTGTTCATCATTTACACCATATGGGTAGAAATAGTCATCCATATGAATGCCATCCACATCGTAGCGATCGACAATATCCATGATCACTGCAAACGAGTGTTCTTCAGTGATGGACGCACCGGGGTCCATCCATCGCTGCGCGCCATATCGATGTACGGCATCAGGGTATTGGTTGGATACGTGACGTTGAGACAGTGTGTCCGGTGCGGTCGGATGCCAGGCTCTGTATGGATTTACCCACGCGTGCAGCTCAATGCCACGACGATGGGCTTCGTCAATAGTAAATGCTAGGGGATCCCACACTGGATCGGGTGCGAGTCCATTATTCCCTGTCAGGTAATACGACCAAGGTTCAAGATCAGAAATGAACATCGCATCAGCCGTGGGACGTACCTGAAATACGATTGCATTTAGCTTTATAGCTTTTGCCCGATCGAGAATCTCGAGCATCTCAGCTTGTTGCTGAAATACAGGTAATCCCGGCTCGGACGGCCAGTCAATATTATCAACCGTTGCCACCCAAGCAGCACGAAATTCCCTTTCGATTCGAGGTAAAGTTTCAGTCAGTTCTGCTATTCGCACCTCGGCGGGTCGCGTATCAACTGATCGGCCATTACTACTCGATTCGGATATGGGCTCTCCACCCCACCCACCTGTCGCATTCAGCCCTGATGAACAGGCTGATAGGGACAATAGAACACAACCCGCCATTAACAACCAGATCCTTGATACCATCATCGCACTGTGTAGCTGTAATGGTGGAATTCTGTATCTAATTCCCAACCAAGGTCATGGTAGAGAGACTTAGCTGATTCGTTATCTACTGCTGTTGCCAATTCCAACCCAGCTGCACCCGTCTTTGCTGCAAACTCCTGAGCGCGACGCATGAGCGCATGCCCGACACCGCGTTTCCGCATACCTGGTGCTACGTATAGATCATTCAATAGCCAAATGGGCTGCATGCGCACGGAAGAGAAAAGCGGATAGAGTTGCGTAAATCCAAGCGGGATCCCGCCATCGTCCTCGGCTAGGAAAATGACGGAGTCCTGATTCTCAAGACGATCCGCCACAAATTGACGAGCTCCTTCGAGATCGGTGTCTTTCTTATAGAACACTCGGTAGCCATCAAACAATCCGGCGACGGCTTCCAAGTCATCTTGTCCAGCCTGTCGGACAAGGACAGCATCTGATCCGAGATCTTCCGCAATGGTGGTAGTATCTGACATGTATCAATGGGCTCCTTACTGGCGCCTTTCATCTGGGCGGCATTTATAGCTAGTTTGGCCTTTAAAGATACACGATGCATTCATGTTTTACGGACTGCTTGCCAACAAAACGGGGCGGGATTCACGACTCGCAAAATATAGGGTAGTAGCGGCGGCGCTGATTATTATCAGCGCCGCCGCTGCGGATGCCATGGGCCAGTCTGGCAACGATCCACTACGATTTTTGGCCTGGGTTCGAGATGACGTGCGAGCCGTTCCCGGAGCCCTCTTTCAGGCGCCTCCGAATAGCGCCGGACTCTTTGCCATCGCCTGGGGTGGTGTTGCACTGAGGGATGACGAGTGGGCTGAGTCGTGGCAACGCTGGCACCGACGAGAGCTGTGGCGCCTAGTAGAGGAATTGGGCGATGCCAATGCTGCGCGACCTGCTGCCCTAATCATCTTTGTGGGGAGTCTACTTCAGGAGGATGCTAGGTATCAGGATGCGGCCTTTACCAGTATTGAGGCGCTTGTTCTTGCCAACGTTGCCACTAATGCGCTGAAGCTGATAGCCGGACGCGCTCGTCCCTGGCAAGCCGATGACTCTCATCGCTGGAAACCGTTTTCTGGCAAAACATCATTCCCCAGTGGGCATGCAACCACGGCATTCGCACTAATAACGCCCTGGCTGGTGTATGTGCCGCATCCGGTTACATGGTCCATAGCTGGAATAGCAACGGCTACGTCGATCTCTCGCATCACCCTCAGATATCATTGGCCTAGCGACGTAGTTGCAGGTGCTGCCATCGGTAGCACAGTTGGAGTGTGGTTGGCTCGGCGGCACAAACGAGATACAAGCACGCAATTCGCGGAAGAAAAGAGGGTTAGACTATCGACGATCGTAGCACCTAGCACGCTCGGTCTACGCGTTCGGTTTTGAAGTGATGACCTTGCGGTCTCGATAGTGAAGCGTCACTCGGGCGAAGCAGCTCGCTGCAATCGATCCATGAGAGCACGCCCCATGCCCTCCAATCCAACTCGTTGGCACTCGATCCGGTTTATTCCCGCTTTTTCGCAGGTTCGAAAAAAATGAAACAGGTCCCGAGCATAGGTTGACACGTCGCCTGGCACCCGGATTGGTCCGTCATACAATCCTTTTTCCGGACTCTCCAAACCGATATAGGCATATCCGCTTCTACCCTCCGTTTTTGAGGGTGATGATACAACTACTACATCAGCTTCAGGCCGATAGTGCCGATGGCGAGTACCCGGACTGCGATGGCTAACGACATCAGCTGCGTCTGACATCCGCGTCCCAGGATGCACCATTTTCAGGTCCTCCAACGAAATACTTCCGGGGCGCAAAATGATAGGTTCTTTTCCCGTGCAGTCCACTACCGTTGACTCCAACCCTACCCGTGATGCATCTCCCCGCAAAATGACGTCCACTCGGCCATCTAGATCGTCCATTACGGCTTCCCACGTCGTGGGGCTTGGCCTCCCAGAGCGGTTTGCTGAGGGGGCGGCCACGGGCTCACCGCAAGCACGTAGGAAGGCGTTTGCCACGTCATGATCGGGCATTCGAATCCCAACGGTACCTAAGGAGGCCGTGACAACAGAGGGCAGGGTTGGTGCAGCTGGCACAACCAGCGTCAAGGGTCCGGGGAAAAATGCATCTATCAGCACCCTGGCCGCCTCCGGAATCACTTCACACACTTCGGCGATCTGATTTCTATGAGCTATATGTACGATCAACGGATTGTCTTGCGGTCTATTCTTGGCCTGGAATATCCGTGAAACAGCGTTTGGTTGAAATGCCGAGGCTCCCAACCCGAAAACGGTCTCTGTGGGAAATGCCACGAGGCCACCCTCCTTTAAGGTCGCTGCGGCTAGCTCCACATCCTGTGTGACAATCGTATTCATGGGCCTACAGTATTCATGGGCTTACTGCCAGGATGCCAATGTGTCGGAGAGCGATTGCCTTGACGCCCCCAATCGAACAGCTTCATCAAGAGTGGTCAGAAAATGTGCGCCCCACCCTGGATAGTCTGACTCATCCCATAACGTGTTGTGCCACAACCCAGTAAAGACGCCGCCAAAGGAAGCGCAGGTCTGCATTAACTGTAGTGTCTCTTTCTCGGCTTGTGCTCTATCCAGATGCTGACGATTGAATAATGCAGACTCCATCATAACAAGCGGCATCTCCCAGACGCGCGTCTCCTTCATCGAAACAGGATCGAAAAGAGGAAATGGAAGGCAGGTCCCAAACCGGAACCCTGTACACTCGGCAAAACCAATCGTCGAGTCTACATCGAAGCCAGCCGACTCTAATAAATGAATCGAAGCGGGATGATCATGCCTCAAATAGTGAGCTCGATACGTAGAAACGGAATGCTGGCTCGCCGACCTGAGACGATCACGCTCAGATAGTAGTCGCTCAGGATGGGCAAAAGAATGATAAGAAGGATGGAGTCCTATTTCGTGGCCCTTATCCAGTTGCCGAAGAATAGCTTGCTGAACGGCCCCATCCATTAGGTGATAGGATACATCCCGCTGTCCATAGGCTGCAGCCTTATAAAAGAACGTACCGCGCGCTTCGCGTTTTTCAAGTTCATCCATAATGCGCACAAGCGCATCTCGAAATGGATCTCCGGATTCAATCAGCGAAAGGGACGTCCGAAACACTCGACCTAGGCGATCCTTGACGGATTCCTTCTGCTGATTAAGAATCGCTCGATCGAGAAGCTCGCGCTTATAGATCCCGGGCCTCCACTTTCGGATATAATCAATATCATGGGTCGCGCAAAAAGCCCAGGATGCCTGTCCGAACTCTTTCCGCTCCATCCGGACTTCTTTTTTGCGTAGCAGGTCGGCTAGAATATGTCGCGTCCAGTCAACTACGGGCATCAGCCTGACATCCAGATTATGCTGCACGGAAGATGCCCAGGGAAAACGCCCATGTTCGTCGCGGGCTCGAATGACTGTTTCTTGCCATCCGCTAAGGAAATAAAAGACGGTTGCAACTGGATCAAAGGTGACGTCCCCAGAGGCCTCGAACATCACCGGTACCCGAGTCTGCCCGATACGTACAAATCGTGACGATGGAAACGGAGCAACACGGGCGTCAAAGAAGTCAATAGTAGATTCTGATTGTATGATCCTGAGCGTTGCATCAGGATGGGCGTCTGGATCCGAACCGTAGTAAATGCTGGGTACAGAATGCCCTTTGGTTGTGTCTATAGACTCAGACTCGAGCATCACCGGCTCTACTCTAAATGGCAGCAAAGCCATTCTCAATCCATACCATGCCGCGGCACGAAAGGAAGAATGAGTGTCGATAATACAGTCGATTCGCTGCATGCCGTAGATAGAGGGGCGTCCGGATGGTTCCGAGGATAGGTCTCGGATTCGTCGGTATGAAAGATTAGCGGTATGTTTAGGCAGCGGGACCGAGTCCTGCTACATGAAAGTATACCCCAAAGTATACCTCTACCAACCCCTATCCCCCATCTCCCGTTTCATCTGGATAACAAATCCTGCGAAAAGGCGTCCGGGCCACAAGGGACATTGAAAACATGGGAAACACGGGAGGCGTTTAGGACGCGATGAATCACTTACTAGTATTTAGTCGAAAACTGTGACTGGTCGATTCAAGATATTTTCGGACCCTGTACATGGGTTCATCTCCGTACCCAGAGGTCTTGTGCTGGATCTGGTCGGTACGCCTGAACTGCAGCGACTACGCCGTATTCGGCAATTAGGCATCGGCCATATGGTATTCCCCGGCGCCGAACATTCCCGTTTTGGACATGCGCTTGGAGCGATGGCCCTGATGCACAGTGTACTGACCTCGTTGGGCGAAAAAGGAACACGCATTTCTACCGAAGAGCATGAAGCGGCGCTTGCCGTTGCACTCCTTCACGATGTAGGACATGGCCCGTACTCTCACACGCTTGAACACGAACTCCTAACGGATTTTCAGCATGAGATGATGAGCCGTGCTTTGATCGAGCGCCTCAATCATCGCTTCGAGGGAAGACTCGACATGGCCCTCGCAATGTTCGATGATACCTATCCTCGTCACTGGTTTCACCAGCTGATTTCAAGTCAGCTAGACATGGATCGATTGGATTACCTCAGGCGAGACTCCTACTACACGGGCGTTGCGGAGGGAGCAATTGGGGTAGGTCGCATCATTAAAACGCTGAGGGTTCATCCCGATGACGGCACCTCTGCAGATCGAATTGTGGTCGAAGCTAAAGGCACGTACGCCATTGAAAACTACCTGATCGCTCGGCGACTCATGTACTGGCAGGTCTATTTGCACAAGACCGTGTTGGCTGGCGACCACATGCTCCGGTCAGTGATTCGCCGAGTTCGGGTCCATTTAGAGCAGGGATCTAGACATTTGGTCGAACCGGCAAGTATTCCATTCCTGTATCTCCTAGGCAGCGGTTTTACTGGCGGTGACGTACATCGAGAAGATGTTCAGGATGCCTATGCCTCCCTTGATGATACCGACATCCTGTTTAGTTTGAAGTGCTGGATGAATAGTGCGGACCCTATTCTAGCGGACCTCTCTCGGCGTCTGCTCGAAAGGGACTTCTTCCGAGTGGACTTCAATGTGGATTCAGAAAAGCTGGAACCGGAAAAGCTGCGTGAGGCCGTGTGTCACATGCTGCTGGCGAAGGAGCTGAGCAGCCCCGAATCAATCGACCACGACCAGTCTTATTACCTGCTTCGATCTCAATCAGCACATGAGGCCTACGACACGCGTGAAGATGTCATTGCCGTCCTCAATAGAGCAGGCTCGATTGACGAACTATCAGTGACTGAAGATGTGATGGTTATCGAGCCCTTGGCTGAACGTCAAATACGTTCCTACGTTTGCTATCCGAAAGAAGCACTCACTTGATCCGATCTTCAGCGTCACGATAGGCAGCAGACTCTGTGTTAGGCTCAGAGGCAATACCAGACTACGTGCCAGCTTCAATGGCCTGGCCAACGGAATCCTAACTCATACGAGACGACCTCTGGTAACAGCGGTAATTCCGAACGAGGGATGAAGAATGTCGACATGTTGACGAGGTCTGCAAAGACCCTGTTGTGCTCTGCCGAACGCCTGAGATACTCGTGCCCTGAGGATCCACCCGTCCCGATCTTAGTGCCAATCATACGGGAAACCATCAATGCATGGCGATAACGCCACGTCGTAAAGCCCTCGTCGATGTCCACCAGAGACTGAAGTAAACGGAAGGGTAAATGCAGAATAGGTTCATCCCGATAGAGGTTGATGAGCAAGGCGGCCTTAAGTGCCTCATGAGACAAGCGGCGTTCGCCACTGGTGATCAACTTTCCGTAAGCGCCAGCATCAAAAAGAGCCGCAAAATGCACCTCTGTTTTCTCCAGGTTTTTCAGCTGACTGGCCTTCTCAGCATCATTTAATGTCGGGTTGTCCTGAATCAAGCTTCGGTCGGAGGCTAGCATTCGACCAACAGCCTCATGATAAGCCTGCCAAAAATCATACGTACCGAACCGAATAAACGGTGTGCGTGCCAACCATGTCTCGACCAGCGCAAACATGGTAGAACCCGTTTCGGCTGCGGTAACTTTTTTTGCGTCCGGCGAGTTGAGGCGAGAGGTATATGGCGCCTGAGTAAATGCATGCCGGTCTCCTGGCCGCATTCCCAAGCGATTTTCGATCAAGCGCCACTGTGCACTTTGGAATCCAGATGCCGGGACCAATGCGTCACGGAAATCAAGGAAATCTAGCGGCGTCATGGTCTCCATGACATCAATCTGTTGCAGCAAGACTCTTTGAATGGAGACAATGCGTTCGAGATGGGCAACTGCCGCGCCTAGGGCTTTTTCTTCAACGGATGTCCTATCCAGGATCCGGATGGCGCCATCAATCTCCCAAAGTATCTGCTTGAACCACAGTTCATAGGCCTGATGCACAATGATGAACAGCATCTCATCGTGGGCCGGTTTGCCTTCTTTGCCGGACTCTAGATCCTGCGCACTCAGAAGGCGGCCAAGCTGTAGGTAATCTCCGTAATAGAGCGCGTCTTTCGACATGTTTTAACCTTTACGTGAAGATCCATGCTCAGGTGCGGAGCCGGGACCGTGCTGTTCTTCAAGGATATAGATGTCGGCAAGATTTCTGCCTACCTGACCATAATCGAGGCCGTACCCAACCACAAAGAGATTACGGATTCTAAATCCAACGAAATCCAATTGTACATCTACTCGGGTCGCTTCGTATTTGTGCAACAATGTACAGGTCTTTAAGGAAGCAGGTTCTTCGAGGGCAAGTTTTTCCAGGAGGAATTGCATCGACAAACCCGTATCGACGATATCCTCGACTACGATGACGTGTCTTCCCTTGAGATCTGCGTCGACTGTTTTCAATTCACGGACTTCGCCAGATGAAATCTTGGCTTCACCGTAGGAGGACAGCTTAAGGAAATCCACCTCACAATCGATCTTCATCGCTCGCATTAGATCTGCCAGAAAGATGAATGCGCCGTTCAATACCCCGATCAATATGGGTTTCTGATCACCATATTCAGCGGCCATTTCCTCTCCTAATTCCCGAATACGGGACTGCAACGACGCTGCTGTGAGGTATTTACGAAAGCGCTCCCCTCGGATGATTACGGTTTGTTCATCGTGCACCAAGAAGGTGGCTTCTGTAGATCGTCCGGACATAGGTTGCGTTTCGAGCTATAAAATGCATGGAATCGATAAAAAACGACCTCTTGAGGGGCCTGAAACTGAGCCGCCGATCGCTAAGGTCAAAATAGGGCTTTTTCTACGGGATAATGCACCATAAGGCCAACACCTTCGATCATCCAAAGATATCTCGACGCACCCGTCAGTTTCGAGGTGTCCACGTCAACTGGACTACAAAGCGGGTATGGTCCTGAACTCGGAATTGCTCGTCTAGGCGATGACCAACGACCCAGGCAATAGTGTTGTCCTTCTCCAGAACCGGAACGTGTTTACGCTCATGAGAAGGCACGCGGCGGTCCGTCAGAAATCTCTTCACCTTCCTCGACCCCATTGAGCCAAGAGGGATAAACCGATCTCCAGACCTCCACGGTCTTAACCGAAAAGTGGCCGACAAATCATCTATTGCTAGATGGGCAATGTTGGATGATTCAGTAACAATATGCTCAGGTTTGGCTACTATACAATAATGAAGGGTGCCCATTACGCACTCCACCGTGTCCTCCTTCGAAAAATCCAGGTCCACAGGATCTTGGACATGCGCCGATTCGTCGTCTTCCGTATGCGCAGGTAGCTTAGACGTTGTGGACGCAACAAGGGACGTCTTCGTCTGCCTCGAGACACCATTCGCTGGCACACCTCTAATAGTCAGTTCAGCCCGCTCTTTCCAGACCTCCCATTGACCAAGGTCCAGCTTCTTACCGGTTTGGGCGTCTATCAAACGATTCAACGCCTGCGCGATGCCTTTACGCCTCGGGACCTCAGGAGCATGACTCGAAATCCATTCCAAAAGAATCCATCGCCGGATTATGGGCGACAGTTTCTTGAGATCCACGATCAACAAGGAGGTAGCGTTCTCCACGGCAGATCGAATCAGAGCGCGAATATGGGATAGGTTGGTCGAGAGCTCGGTAGCGGATGCTACAAACTCATCTAGGTCGGCAGGGGCCATCTGCGCGAGTTCGGCTCGGACGGCATTTCTTGCGTATCGAAGATCTCGATTTGACACATCTTCGACCCACTTCAGGTTTCGTGCGTCGGCGCATATGGCAAGGTCTTTTCTGCTAACTCGAAGCAACGGACGATAGAGATACACGCCGCTGCCACGCATTAATTCGCGAACCTCATTCATTGCCGAAAGACCCGCGTACCCAGTGCCCCGCAACAGGTTAAGAATCATTGTTTCGAGTTGGTCATCAGCATGATGACCAACATAGACGTCATCTATTCCCGTTTCAGAAGCAATTCGATGAAACACATTATATCGAAATGTCCTAGCCCAATCCTGGACGCCAACCTCGGGCACAGATGAGACCGCTGGCTTCTCTACATAGATCCTTATTCCTCGATCATCGCACCATTGTCGAACAAACGCCTCGTCTTCATTGGATTCCGGGCGAAGTCCATAGTTGACGTGAATTGCCTCGACATTTGCCCCTGACTCCGAGAGAAGATCTGCTAGCAATATGGAATCCATTCCCCCACTTAGTCCAACCAGAACAGGTTTGCTGCTCGGCTCGAAGTCAGGCAACAAACTCACCATCTGACGAAGCAGCTCCATCCCTGACGAAGATGGCGTCTGTGATTTCGTGTTGGGGATCACTTGCGTTCGAACCGCTCCCGCAGCTCATTTCCGGACAATCGAATCATGGTTGGCCGACCTTCTGGGCTGACGTAAGGCATTTCGCACTGAAATAACTGGTCAATCAAAGCACGCATTTCGCGAGGCGACAATTTTATGCCTGCGCGCACCGCCCCTCGACGAGCCACGCTACGCGCAAGATTCTCCCGACCTGACAGCTTTTCAACCTTTTCGAACATGCGATATTGATCCACGATCTCGTCTAGTACACTCTGCTCGTCGCCCGTTGTTATATCCGCTGGCACGCCACGAACAATGACGCTGTTGCCTCCAAAAGGCTCAATATCAAACCCAAGCCGAGCTAGATCGGGCATTAGGTCCTGAAGCAGTGAATACTCGGAGGCTGAAAACTCGATAGTCCTTGGAAAGAGAAGCTGTTGGGATAAACCGAAACCATCCTTTAAGCAGGCTTCTGCTTGCTCAAAAAGGATGCGTTCATGGGCCATCTGCTGGTCAATAATAACCAGTCCGCTCAAAATTTGGGTCAATATATACGTGTCGTGCAACTGCCAGAGCAGTCCTTCTTCCCCAAGGCCACCTTTTCTATCAAGGTCTCCACTACCAAGTGATCCTGCCGGGACCGCGGTAGCCTGCTGATCAACGCCTTCGTACAGCGTACGACTAGCTTCTCCTAGGTTTGCACTGAGCCCACTAAATGAGGAAGCTGCCAATCCTCCCTTGGAAGGACGCTCTCCCCACGGAAGCGTCTCAGGCCCCGTACGAGAGCGCTCTGGTGCTGGACTTGACCTTCTCGGCCCATTAGCAGCGGTATCCTCTGATCCTGAAAAAGCGCTCAGATCGAGACTTAAACCACCAAGCGGACGGGAGGTTGAGAAATCAGGTGTGTTTAGACTCGTTCCCAGCGCACGACCCACTACCGCCCTCACCATACCATACACACCTCGTTCATCATCGAATTTGACCTCTGACTTTGTGGGATGCACGTTGACATCTACATGACGCGGGTCGATATCGAGGAAGAGGGCAAAGAAAGGGAAAGACCCTTCTGGCAACAGATATTCATAGGCCGCATGAACGGCATGTTCAATATAGCGGTGCTTGACCCAGCGACCGTTCACAAAGAGAAACTGGAGTCCCCTAGTACGCCGAGCCGCATCTGGAATACCAAGAATGCCACGAACCCGGAGGTAACTCGTTGACTCTTCGACTCGAATGAAAGCGGACGAATTACCAACTGGAAGGAGTACCTCGGCCCTAGCCGCCATATTTTCGAGATCATCACCTCGCCGTTCTGCAGGTAGCGAAAGCAGCTCATTACCGTCAGAATCAAGCTGAAATGCTACGCCCGGGTTGGAAAGAGCAAGAACCTGAACCGCATCCAGAATATGCTTTAATTCCGTCTGAGGGCGTTTCAGGAAGTTTCTGCGGGCTGGGACATTGAAATACAAGTTTCGCACTGAAACCATGGTCCCCTTCATTGGTGGCGATGGTTCAGACCCCTTTTCTTCGCCACCCTCATACTTCAAGCGAATCGCAGGAGCTACTTCACTTCGACCGGTTTTGAGTTCAAAGTGGGACACGGAGGCAATGGAGGCCAGCGCCTCTCCTCTAAATCCAAGGGTAGCAATGGTTTCCAGGTCTTCAACGCAGGAGATTTTGCTGGTCGCGTGTCTCTTTACGGCTCTGGCTGCATTCTCGGCAGACATGCCACTTCCGTTGTCCGTGATCTGAATCAACGTACTTCCCGCATCCTGAAGCACGATTGAAATATCATCTGCTCCAGCATCAATCGCGTTTTCAATCAACTCCTTGACGGCCGAAGCAGGTCTCTGCACTACCTCCCCTGCCGCAATCTTATTTGCGAGGGAAAGTGGCATCACCGCAATAGTGCATTCCTCTTCCTGCGCTACGATGTCACCATCGATCGCTACATCTGTTTGCTCGCCTGTGTCAACATCCTCTCTCACAGTCAAATCAACCCAATTTCTGGTAAACGTAAATGGCCATTGCGCACAACAGAACAAAATAGATAAGACCTACAGGACTTCGACGACGCTTATTTGGCGCCGTAAATCGCATCCGCTGCTTCAGCTTCTCTTCTTTCTTGGGGTTATAGTAGCGGGGCTCGTAATCAAATTTCTTGTTACGCACCTTCTTGCCCTGAATAAAAAGACCCATGGGCATCCCTTAAGATCGTTACACTATTCTTGAAACGCGTTGTATACAGGCTCCCTGCGCCTAGCGTTCCTCCACGAGTTATCCACCAATCAGTGGTGAAAACCAGGATAAGTAGATCCAGTACGCTGGAGCGGAAAAAATCAGCGAATCGAATCGATCTAGAATTCCTCCATGCCCAGGGAGAAGAGAAGCGGAATCCTTGACACCGGCACTGCGCTTGAAAGAGCTTTCAAGGAGGTCACCATACTGCCCCCAAAACCCTCCTATTAAGGCCAGGATCGCTACATCCATCCACCCCATCGCAGATATCCAAAATAGTTTGAACAGCGTTGCTGTGAGGATAGCCATTGCCAGCCCCCCAATAGTGCCCTCCCATGTCTTGTTAGGGGAGGTTTCCGGAGCGAATTTGTGCTTGCCAATCGTCTTACCCGTGTAATACGCGCCGGAATCGGTAGCCCAGATCAAAACGAAGAGCAAGAGGATCAAGAGGAAGGATTCGTTCTCAGGAAGCATCTCGGAAGCCGTCCATCGAATGTCGATTAGAAAGCTTACAAAAAGCACTGGATAAATCACTGAGGCTACTGCTCCGGTAAATCGTCCAACTGCGTCTTCGACTTTTCCTCGAAGGGTTCCTATTGCAAGCAGCAACAGGGCTCCGACAAGAAACGGCGGCCACGTATCAATCAGAAATCGACTCATCACGGCGCCGCCTGCCAGAAGTGGTAGCAGAGTCTCTACGTTAGGTCCAGTCTTACGGATTAGCCGCAGCATTTCCCACTGACCTGCGAGGGCAACAATCGTAATGAATCCAAAAAAGAGCCAATTGCCTTGCCATAAGGCAATGAGCACGAGTGGAATGCCAACAACCGCCGTAAGAATGCGAGAAACTCCTTGTGTCATTTGACCTCTCCCGTTCCATTGTCTGCGTTTGCCTCTGCTCGCTCATCCTGATCCCTGACTACTTCTTTCGATGGGTTTTCGGGGTCCGCTGCGAGCGCGATTCTGTCCAGTTCCTCACCAGAAGGGACCTCTGCTGAAAGAAGAGAGATTGCTTCCTCTTGTCTTGCTTCAGGCACCATCACGTGAATTCGGGACATTGATCCTTGAGTAAGACTGAAAGACCGGTCCTTTTTCCGCATGATGACGGCTTCAATTCCAGAATCATCCAGTCGATCTCGAACCAAGTCAGCCTCGTAGTCAATACCTGATTGGAATACTTCTACCCATCCGTCTATGTGCTTAGGTTCGTTCATGCTGAATCTTGGGCTTGGGAATCTGCTGTCGTTGCCTCATCAGGCCACGTTCGAACAGCGATTCGGTGGATGAGCGTGACCATCGCGGCTAAAACGAGCGCGGATAGCGCGGTAATTAGGATGGGAAACTCGAATGACTCTACGTCGATGTTGCTTCCTTCTTTCGATGCCATCTTTCCGAGAACTGCAGCAAACGTGTTGTTCAGAAGATGCACAATGATGGCAGGCCAGAGGCTACGAGTGCGCCACGTTAACCAGGCCATGAATATGCCAAGCAAGGAAAGAGGAATTGCTTGGGTCAGGCGAAGATGATAGAAACCGAAGATGATGCCTGAAAATAGTATGCCCCCCCAAGCACCAAGCCGGCGCTCTGCCTGACGCTGTACAAATCCTCTAAATAGGATTTCTTCGCAAATGGCTGGTGTGAGGGCCAACATAGAAATGGTAAACAAAAGACTGAAGTCCTGCATGAGCACTTGCTCTATCAAAACCATCTGCCCTTCTTCCATGTCCCTGATCCACTGTGGCCACGGAAGCCCATCAAAGAGAGTAGCCGTCCATTGCACAAGAGGAATAAGCGCTAGGAGACCAATAACGGCCAGAACGACCATGCCTACTGGTACGCGGCGCAATCGAAGGAAAGAACGCACCGTCGAAGAGTGTAGGCGAGCAAACCAAAGTCCTGGCAATAGCAGACCAAATATCTGGCCTATTGTATTAGACCAGATGACGATATCGGCATGCTCCGTTAGAAAATCCGATAGACCCGTTTGAGTCATCAAATCTGCGAGCGCAACGCCACTCATAATCGTAAATCCGACGAGAACTACAGCGCTGATCCCTTGAAACAGCAAAAACGCTGCCATCAGGCCGAGAACAGCCGATAACAGCGGAGATAATCCGGCGCGTTCAAGGCGGCCGTCTTTAAGGAAAGTTGCTTCAGACACGATGTTTTGAGGTCGATTCCTGGTAGAGAACGTCCCCCTACGTGAAAGTAGATACCACCATCAGCTAGCATACTGCGTATGCCCGAAGTAGTCAAAACGGCACCTATACACTCCTAGACGTTCCAAATGGAACATACGCCGGACCTGCTAAAGTGTCCCTCAGGAGAATTCGTAAAGATCGCGACGCAGTCGATTTATAATAGTGCGAAGTCGCGTATACACATATTTGTGATTTTCGAATTGCATCACTTTGGCAATCTGCTGGGCTCGCATTCCGTGTTCAAACCGTAGAAGCACCAATAATTGATCTTCAGGATCCAAGTCTTGGATGGCCTTATTCAGCATCCCAACGCGGTCAGTTTCCTCCATTTCAGTCTGGTCTGGGGCTGGAAGCGACGTAGCAGGAGCAAGCCCCATTTCGGTCAGATCATCTAGCGAAAGCATCGGACGATTGGCCCGTAAGGCAGCCAGTAGATGCCAACGTTTATTTACGGACAGCATTTCGTCAATTTTGCCAATGGCCTGGTTGACATCAGTCAAAGAACAGACTAAATCGTGGCCACCGGAAATCATATCCGAAATTTCGGACTGAGGGACGTGCTCTTGATAGTAATATCGGAATACCAGTTTTTCGAGAGGGCTTAGTTTCGATATGACCGAATTGGGAACTGACACCATTCGGTTTTTACGAAAACGATCTCGGCAAGCATTTGCTACCACCACAGAAAGCCAAGGAGTCAACTCGCTATTGACTCGGAAACGGCGAAGTGCCTGATAATCGTTGTGCTGCAATCGCTCGCAAATAGACGTATACGTCTCCATCACTTCATCCGGGTCGGATAAGAAGCGACGAATCATTCGCAGGATCACCGGGGTGTATTGATCAAGCAAGGTCGAGTACCCCTTAACAGGGTTCACTTTGAATTGCTTGATTAGCGCGGTATCGGTCATGCCAATTGGTTTAGTAGTGCGCATTGGAGGGGCCAATACGTTTTTCCTTTGATGGGCAGAGGAATTGTTAGCACAAACTTTGAAAGACTTGTGACTTCCCGGAGGAACTCCACTGGCCTTCGAAGCTATATTCCGCCTTCACGCGCTTGTAGCTCAGTTGGATAGAGCGTTGGTTTCCGGTACCAAAGGCCGGGGGTTCGAATCCTCCCAAGCGCGCAACGGCTTTCGCCGATCAACCGTCTGTCGATCTAATCCCGAAGGATTGCATCGCCAGGCGGTTTTTTAATGCGGTAACCTTATCCAAGAACACATATGCGTCCAGCCGGATAATGCGCATTCTTGGTTCGCAGCCGCAAGGCTGCATCCAAGAGCAAGGCAGGATTGATCCACGACGGCTTCTGAAACAGGAGCCACACCCGAACGAAGTGATTCTCGGGTGGGGAGACCTTGGTAAGGCATACCCACCCGTGAGGGGGAGGCCAGATCGCAAGGGGCCGATCTGGCCAGAGAGGAGGTTCACCGCGTTCGAGGGAGTGAGGCGGATTCAGTCAATGAACTGTCCTGCCCCTTTCCATAATGATGCCAGAAAATACCGAAGCCCTCGAATCAACCTGAAATAGCCGATTCGAGGGCTCTAATTTGTACGACGTCTCATCTTAGGACGAGATCAGTCTGAGACCGGATCAATACGAGACACTCAAGCAGGGACGGGAGCCGTCTTGAATTCTCCCTCAGATGCAGCCACAACGGTAGCAACTGTCGCATCCCCTGTCACATTCGTGACGGTACGGCACATGTCAAGGATTCGGTCCACACCCAGAATAAGAGCGATTCCAGCCGATGGAACTCCTACTGATTCCAGAATGATGACCAGCATGATGATCCCGGCTCCTGGAACAGCCGCCGTGCCGATGGAGGCCAACACAGCAGTGAAGACGATCGTGAGCTGAGCGGTCAAGTCCAGATCCATTCCAATCGTCTGTGCGATGAACACTGCAGCTACCGCTTGATATAGACCCGTTCCATCCATGTTAATGGTCGCACCAAGTGGTAGAACAAACGAGGAGACTTCCTCACTCACACCAAGCTCTTTTTCGACACGCTCCATCGTGACCGGTAGTGTCGCGCCACTCGAGGACGTTGAAAAGGCTACGAGCTGTGCAGGTGCAAGAGCCCGAGCAACTTCTCCCCATGTCTTTGGGGTAAAAAATTTGATCATTGACCCATAGGTCAAAAACATATGTACGATTAGGCCGGCAAGTACAACCAGACAGTAGTATCCGAGCGCTGTAATCAACTCCATTATCTGCCCTAAATCATCGCCCGCAATACTGGTGATCGTATCTGCCATCAGGGCAAAGACTCCGATAGGGGCAAACAACATGATGATTTCAACCATGCGGATCACCAGATCATTGAGACTTTCAAATAAGTCGAGCAGTGGCTTGGATTTGTCTTTGGGGATCATCAAAAGACCGATTCCCGCAAAAATGGCGAAGAAAACGATCTGGAGCATGTTCCGATTACTAGAAGCCGCCTCAAAAAAGTTGCCTGGGACCATATCCACCAATGGTTGGATAGGACTCTTTTCCGCTCTAGAAGCTGCAGTTTCAACACCTGCTTGGGCCTGATCGGCAAACGTCATTTGCAGTTTTTCCCGCATTTCGTCAGGTACCGTTGCACCTGGCTGGAAGAGGTTGACCAGAACGAGCCCAATGATCAGAGCTATGACCGTGGTTCCTATGTAGATCGCGATCGTTTTCCCCCCAATCCGCGACAGTTTCTTTAAATCTGACAATGATGCCACACCTGTAATGAGAGACGCGAGAACCAGCGGCACGGCAATCAAAAGAAGGAGTCGTAGGAAGATCTGGCCCCAAGGAGCAATCCAGTCAGATGTGAAACCACTCCAGCCCTGTGCGGCGGCTAATATGCCGAACAAAAGACCCAGAACGAGTCCGATGATGATCTGCCAGTGGAGTTTGCGGTACCAGGGCATGGAGTCAGGGGGTATGATGGTTGATTCTGAGAAGAAGACCCAAGAACGGGCCGATATGACGGCAAGTCAAGACCTTAACAGCAGTCTGACTAGCTTCCTTTCATTCATGGGCCGTGGAATGCCTTCTACGACCATAAAAAATCAGTTAGATCCCAGTCTAAGAGACATACGTAGTACTGGAACAGCGCGCCCATCTGGCTCGAAGGCCATACCCATTGATGTATCCAAACGATCGTTGTGGATCTTAGCACTGACAGCCGCATCAATTCCCGCAATCAAGTGATTGAAAATGAACAAAATGGACATTCGGCTGGCTTTCCTCAACAGGTCCTGCGCGTCGGCATGATCCTTTGCATACGAATAGAAGGTGTCGGAGACATTCGGTTTGGTATCGTTGGGGCCACTTAGTTCAGGATCGATCGCAGCAAGGAACGCACCTTCCGCGTCTTTCCAGTCTGGATAGTCATACCACCCGGGAGCAAACTGGAAATACTTCCCGATCAACTCGTAATACTGCTGCTCCGCGAAATTGGGTACCTGATGCGAGAATGCAGCGCCAGTTTCTGGATGAATTGCTTGTCGTTCAATGGCCTGGATCTGATTGAACATCTGTTGAACAGCCTGCTGATCCGAAGAAGACCACTCGCCAGGATTAGAAAAATCCACACCGGAAATAATATCCACAGGCGGCGCGGTTATGCCCGTTGAGTATTCCTCATTCAGGTAGTCACGAAAATCGTTCATCCAACTGGCATACTTGGTTGGACTCCAGTTTTGATGCGCAAAAGCTCGAAACTCATCTTCTCCATCCAATCCGTCACGCCGCGTGAGGGAATAAGTGGTGATAAGAAAAGCCTCTATTGCTATCGCAATGCCTGCTTTAACTTTCTGGCGGTTGTAAAGCTGGCCAGCTCCCGGTAGAACGGCCGATGCTCCAAACGCCAATGGAACGCTGCGTCTAGAATTGGCAGCCAAACTACCCGGGTGCAACATCCGATTACTTTCCATCGCTAGGCCGGGCGCCACGGCAAAGGGTGACAGAATCAACAACCGGATGTCATCAGCCGATGATGGGACTGCCTGCGAAGTGGCCGTAGATGGGAGGGCCAGCAGGATCAAAACGGTAAGAAGGAATGGAATTCGGTGCATCAGATCAGAGGGACTACAGCTTTCTTGAAGAACGAATAATTCCTGTTACCCAGAAGATAGCGTCGAACCACTCCTTCCCTGTCGATGATAAACGAGGATGGGCGGATCACAAAGGCACCTGCAAATGGCGGGGGTAGTTCCACACCCATTGCAACACGCTTACTGTGCGTTTCGAGTGGAAGCTGCTGCTCGAAATCAACCAAAAGCTGCCTATCCTCGTCCGATACGGATAAAATGACAAGATCATCAGCATACTCTCGTTGCAACCTGTTTAGGTCTGGAATTTCGTCAAGGCAAGGAGCGCACCATGTCGCCCAAAAATTCAGGATGACCACTTTGCCTTCGTAATCCGAGAGATTGCTCTCCTGCTGAGAGTGCACATCTGAAAGCATGAAGTCAGATGCTTCCACCTCGATGATTGCATCTTGGAATGCACTCTCGGTAGCAACTTGCCCTCCTTGGCCAGGGATGGCTGCCTGATCTGCTTGCCTGCCTACAACCATGAGTCCAATGGCCGAAACGATGAGTAGTACCGAAAGGACGGTACCTATCCATTCCATCGAATCCCTAGATGCCTCAGGGTCTCGACCGGAATGCAACATCCTGAGGAAGACAAGGCCCACGACGATCATTACGATCCCCATTCCATAGATCACTGTTGCGTTCATTATGAGGCCTTTTATTGTTTACGATCGTCCTGCTTGAAAAGAGTGCGCGGATTCAATCAAAACTGATCAAAACCGAACAGCAATCCTAGGTGCCACTGCCAATCATGGCCGTAGCTCACACTCCGCTCACCATCTGGAGTTACAAATCCTTCGTCTAGCTCGAAATCAAACTGATCGAGGCCGTACGTGGCACTGACAAAAAGGGCAGTAGGAAGCAAGTAAAACGACTCAATACCGAATCGGATCTCTGCTCCGACGTCTTTCTTAGCCGAGGACATTCCAGGCCATTCGCCTGACCAAGCCATGGCTGCATCCGCGTACAAGCGTAAATACACTTTATCCAGATACGTAAAGAAGGCGTGCCGATTCGCATGTGTAACCAAAGGGACGATCCAAGATGCCTGAGCCCATAGCGTTTCATTTCCTCCCAATGCATAGAAGGGATACCCACGAGCACCCGTCAGACCGCCGACATAATCACCGTAGAAATCGTCCTTTTCCTTACCAAGAATCGTACTAGCGCGCATGCGATATCCTACACCGTGCGTTCCACTCCCTCTCCAGTCTCCAAGCTTGAATCCACCTCGTGCATTCAATGAAAGCCGGTTAACTCTACTGGTTTCATATACAGGCTGCAGCACGCCATCCTCAACATCAAAGGTATTCAGGAGCCGTCCTTGCTCCGTATCAAACTCCAGTTCAGCTCTAAGGCCTTCTGGAATGACGTCCATGTTTCGATGGGCGCTAAACGACTCAAATGTCATTCTAGCCGTCCAAGCCCGACCAATGAAATACCGTGACGAGCTCGAAGGGACGCTCTGCTGCAATTCGCGAGAAAAGAATCCTTTCGTTTTAACCCGGTAGGGGCTGTAGCGATAACCAACTTCTCCGAGAAGCACTCGGCTAATCTTACTGCGAGCGCGGAAGTCGACCTCCCACAGATTGTAGGAGAGATCAGAGTAGGTCGTCTCAGGATAACAGGCGGTACAAGGAAATTCCTCGATGTTCAAACCGTTCTCAACGCTTCGGCGAATATTGAAGACCTGCGCCGAAAGATGAGGTGACCATCGACCTGAAAGAAAGGGGAGGCCACGCGAGTAATCGACCTGCAGGAACGCATCCCGCTCCATATCGAGCAGGTTTGACGGAGAGAAAAAATCCCCTAGCGATTCTGCGTCCGATGAACCAGGACCGACAAGCATTCCACCAAAGAAGCTCATTCCGCCTAGGACCTCTCTAGTTGAGGCATACATCCCAAATTTGGTGTTCCTCCAGACTGTTTCTCCTCTCGTCCGATCTTTCAGGCGTACGTCCATTCTACTGCGCTTTCGCGATACGTACTGATCGACTCTGAGTACGGGAAAAAAGCTGAACGAGGTAAAGACAGGGTCGTAGGAAACAGACTGAGCCTCGAACTCCTCGGACGTGAAGGCTCGCACGTCTGCGTCCGAATCACTATCGCCTGGCGATCCAGGTAGTGAATCTGGATTTGTCGATTGATCGAACCGACTAAGAAACGGGGGTGGCTCGTACGGGGTAGGCGTCACACTCGCTACAGGAGCCATTATCGAGGCAATCTTGTAGCCTTCGGATGTGAATCTTGAATAGACAATTCGTCCATCACTAGTGGACTGTCCCATGAAGGCCCCTCCACGCTCGTTGCTCAGCGCGTTCACCGTTCCATCTTCTTCAAGACGATACAAATTGTATATACCAGATCGATCGCTGGAAAAAATGAGCCGACCGAGGGGATCGAACGAAGGATTACGATCATCTTGAGGCCCGTCCAAAACGGATTCAATGACCCCATCGCTAACATGAACTCGGTGAATGTCGCGTCCATGATCGCGGGAACGACCGAAGTATACCCACTGACCATCAGGACTCCAGACGGGATCGGTAACCTGCGTACCATCCGAAAAGAATGTCAATTCCGACACTGCACTAGCATCTATTGGCTCTGCTCCAGGCTCTGGAATTGAGGCCATAGCCAGATTGGTTGTTCCATCTCCTTGCGTGACGAATACCATGCGGCTGCCATCTGGGCTCACCTTTGGAGAGGACGCCCTTAATCCACGCGTTAGACGCTCCTTCTCGGTGGTTTCAATATTGACACGGTAAAGATCTAGCACCAGATACCCTTCACTGGTGTCGCGCGTGCGGGGAAATATGATGGACGCCCCATCAGCCGACCACGATACCGACCCAGCCACGGAGGAGACCAGCTTGTGCCCCAGAGAACAGGTATAACCGGATAGTAAGCCAAGATCGTCTTCGCCCAGAAGAAGCCTGGCCGTTGACGGGTCATCTAGCTCTTTTAGCCAGATACCAGAACGTGAGTAGTCTTCGCCTCGGTTTGATACATAGGCTAGCGTCTTGCCATCAGGAGAAAGCGTTGGCCAGTAGTTGTGAAACCCTTCCTTTTCTATTAGTACGGCTGAGGATTCATCCGGAGCATGTTCGTGGTACCAGGTGTCCAACAAGGCCATCCAGTCTGCATACAATTCCTCTCCTCGGATGCCGAATGCATCTTTCGCGGCCTGTTTGAAATTCCAGTTACCCCACTGCCCCAGCGCCGCACTAATTTTTTGTAGGCCTTCTTCTCCAAAACGATCTGCGATGTATCGAGAAAAGGCAAAACCATGATTATAGACCGATTCTCGCATCATACTATTGTGCGAGTAGAATCCTCCCATCTCAACCAAATCATGCTGCCTGCCGTCCAGAACTTCCGTGCGTAGCAACATATCCCTGTGGGCATCCCATCTATCATAATCCAGGTCGGCTCGCTGGAACTGGGCCGTACCCTCAGCCAGCCAAGCAGGATTATTCAAAACAGGCATTGGGTAGGACGCAATAATGTTTGGAAACCCATAGAGCACGTCAGGGCGCCGAACAGTTTCGTAGTCCAGATACTGCAGGTATACAAACGGAAGTCGGCGTGAAGCCTTCATGGTTTTCTGCACCTGGACCATATGCGTAAACTCATGAGTGATCACGTTTCGTAGCCAATTGTGATCTCCGCGAAACGGGGTCTGAAGGGCTGGGGCCCATATTTCGATCACATTATCGAAAAAGTAGGCCGCTCCATTCGAATAGTCTTCGTAGTCCTTGAGCACAAAGGAAACCTTCGTATCGAGACGCAAATCATAGAGCTCCGTGATGGGCTCATATACATCCTCTGCAATTCTAGATACTACGCGCGCCGTACGGCTTCCTTCTCCGTCTTCTGTAGCATGATAGTGGACCAGAAAGTGGTCCGTTTCGATCGTGTACCAGTCTAGGTCACTTCGAACATAGTCGATGTAGGCTAGCGGCTCCTGGGCATTGGCGCGTTCCGCGGCAAGACCTGAAACCAGAAGTCCTGCCACTAGAAGAGGCACGCTAATCCGATGTGTGATGATATGTACGATTGCATTCATCGGATAATGGCCATTCTGATCAAACGAGTATCACTTTGTCCATTTAGTCCCCGGGCCCTGACACGAGCGAGATATATGCCACTTCCCGCCGAGGTCTGCCAAGTCAGTTCATGAGGAATACCGGCCATCACGTTATCCATTGAGAGCGTACCAACTTCCATACCTGCCATATCAACGATCACGATATCCACTTCGGAAGGATCAGAAACAGCAAATCGGATGCGGGTTTCCCCATTCGTAATAGGATTAGGCCAGTTATATGTCTCAGAATTAATCAGGAGGCCATTGCCTGTTATCTGGCTAGATCCTGCTTTGCTGCGGGTGAGCAAGCCACTATCAGAAGCATTCGAGACCTCATCCAACTGAAGATCCCACGCGCGAATGCTACCGGCTCCCGAGACGGCAATCACCGCATTGGAAGTCAGCAGCGGTGCGGTGCGGTTAGACCTACCAATGGCGAGTGGAAACCCAGAGGCCGATTGCGCCGTGAATCCATCCACCTCGACGGCTTCGACAACACCTGCTTCTGTTCCAACAAGAACTAGTGTCTTGCCCGTACTCGTACGCCCAGCAACGGGTTGAGTGATTGGTGCCGACGACAAACGCACCGGAAAACCAGAGTGGACGGCACCCGTTTCATGCGCAACTATGATGCTCTCGCCGCAGGTAAAGATCAGATCTGACCATCCGTCTTGATCAACATCATACCAGACAATGTTCTGTGCAGCGCACGCGCTCAGCGCCGGTACGTGGCGTTGAACGCCTTCGGATGTGAGGAGGTTAATACCGTTGTCCCCGTGTCCTCCCTGCCATGCTAGGGTCCATTCAGCTGTGGTACCAGTCATACTGGCCCCTTCCCAATCCTGACCCGACATGGGCACAACTGTAGCACCTTGGCCGTCTAGCACGCCAGAATCCGTCAACAAAAACACGTCGGCTGATTGACGATCTACCACCATAACATGTGTGACGGGAGCGTTCAATAGTGCCTGTGTGACATCGAAATTTCCATTACCATTGACGACAATAGTCATCAGCCCGGGCCCCTGCGATGTCTGAGCTCCTAGAAAAAGCCGTGTCTCAGAAGGCAGCTTCACCCATTCCATTCTGGAGGTCGAAAAAGAGGGTGGGGTTCCGGAGAAATCAACGATCCTATTTCTCTCACAACCTTCCGAAAGCCCTGAAATGCTCCACACACCATCTTCCTGGACAACGAAAAATTGCGATCCGTCAAACACAGGGCGAAGAAGTGAGCTTGCACTACTACACGCAGCTCCTGCAGCCGGCTGCCAAATCCATTGTCCGGCATCAAACGTTGTTGGATGCCAAAGAAAAAAGCCAGCAGGATCTGATTGTTGCCAGACAAGACCAGAACCTGCATCCGCTGAGTTGACCGCTGAAGCCGCCCAGTCAGAAACCATCCATTCTGCCAATAGAGAAGGTCCCCCAACGTTAATAGATTCCCTTCGGAATGTCATAACGGGACCAGGAGCCGAGAAGTCTCGCAGCTCTATACCTGAGAGTCCTCCCCCATTTGATGTGCTCGCCGGCGTAGTGTCACTCGAAAACCGATTTTCATAAAGCTGTATATCCTGTCCCGAATTCGTGCGGACAGTAACAGGATTGCCCTCATACCAGAAATCGAAGGGCGTTCCTAGATTAAAAGACGGGCCGAAAAACCCTCCGCCTGAAGTGTATCCAATGTCCTGAGCACCATCAGCTTCTTCAAGATCAATGGATCGTGCTTCCCGATCTGCATTGACCGCGTTATCCGAGATCGTGGCAGAAAGACGGTTTTCATCGACATGCCAGATGAGGATCCCACCCATCAACGGATTGTCATTCTCGTCGACTCCACCGGGAAGAACGAAGTCATAATCATCAACGGAAACCACGACTCCGCCAGGAAATCCACTGACAGTCTGGTCATTGAATTCTGGATCGGCGTTATAAAAATGGACTGTCTGTTCACCTTGCGGAGTCCAGACTCGCAGATTGACGCCATCACCATTTGGGTCACGGTGCCTGTTCTCTACAAGAAAATATTCGGCATCCGAGATAGGGACAATTCCAACATCGTTTGCATCCGCATCACCAGAAGCCTTTAACGATACTTCCTGACCAGGCCCCACTAAAATCGGGTCAGTCCATCCGAGGAAGTGTTTGGTCCAGGCGGACGGCTCTGGTGGAAAGAGCCCTGAAAAAGCAAAGATGCCTAGAGCATCCATTACACCGAATGGGCCAATAGCACTTTCTCCATCCACAGTATTAAACAGATCAGGGACGCCTAAATAGTTCAAAAACGAGGCGGCCAACATACCATTAATTGATAATTCGATCAAAAACGGCTCATCGGTCAAAAAATTGAAGCCAAGTCTAGACTCTGTTCGAGGAATCACCATCGTGTTTGAGATCGCAAGCCCATCGACAGAGATTCCAGACACCCCGAGCCGCCCAAGTGCCTCGTCACTGAAATAGATTGACGGCAAATCCTCAGGCGTCTTATCCAGAGACGTACCTACCAATTCAATGTCTCGCCCAACCCCTGCATGAAAAATGACAAAGGCCGTATTCTCTGGGTTTAGATCAGCAGGCAACGTGAATCCACTCAGAGTCGTGCCAGCCCAGGCCTCGCCGATCAAGGCGGCCAACTTAGCTAGTTCAGCGTCCGAATCTGAATCCGGTCCTGTGGGACTGTATTGTCCCATAGTCCCACTTACTCTAACGACATTCGGCAGCAAATGAGTTCGAACGAGAGTGCGACCGTCTGAAACGTGATCAATATAATTTTCTAAAAAGCGGAGATGTGCGTCGAAATAGGTCGCATCATGCGGAAATGGATCAATTGATGGTGGCTCAACACCTTCGAACAAAGGGCCAGCGAACGTACCATTTCCCGTGGTAAACCGCGTGGTGTCAGGCTGAAATTCAACCCGAAGAGCCACTACATCAAGCAATTCAGGTGCATGCCTCGTTTGGGCATGCACCTGAATGAATGGGAGCAGCAGAATGAACGCTGGAATCACGAACCAAGCCACAGATGAGCTGCGGCCGGACGTGGGGGCATCAATCATGTCGTGAAGAGAATTACCGGGCGAAATTCACGAGCATGGAGAACCGCATCGTGTTGGCGAGCGGCGAATCCTGTTCGGCATAGATATACGAGAAATCAACACCGATAATGTTAACACGCACACCGGCACCCAGGGTCATGTACTTACGATTTCCATTATCAGGGTTTTCGTAGAAGTACCCAGCGCGCAGAGCAAACAGATCATTGTACCAGTACTCTAGGCCGGTTCCAATTGTCAGCTGGTCAACCACTGAAAGCGAAGCGAATTCAGCTTCGTCATCAGCCAATGCATTCGTTCGCACGTCGATAGACTGCCAAGAGCTGAAGATTGCCTTGTAAAAAGGATCTGCTTCGTACGATGTTGAATCCGTTCCTGAGTAATGGATCAAGTCTTTGTTGAAGTCAGTGACCCACGTCAGGCTGTTGTAGTCGTCAAAGTTCATCTTGAAGGCATACCCAAAGCGCAGGTTGGTCGGAATCGGATCCGCCTGTGCATTGTCTGAATACTGGATCTTCGGTCCCATATTGGCCAAGTTGAATCCTGCAGAAAACTCCCCTTTCATGGTTTCACCCATGGAGAAAGGACGTGTCCGGTACAACCCAGCGATGTCAAACGCCGTTGAGACGCCCGCTTTTGTTTCCTGAGCTCCAACTATCTGACCAGGCGCTAGGTTTGAGTAGATGAACCGTACCGACGTACCGATACCGAACGTTTCGCTAAGCTTCGTTCCGTAGGACAGTCCGGCGGCCAAATCGTAGGAGCGGAACGTACCTGTTGGGTTGTTCTGCTCGTCACGTCCTTCATGCTCCCCAAGGAACAGATAAGTAAGACTCGCGCCGAACGTACCCCAGCCAGGCACATTGTGCTTAGCAATCAGATACTCATAAAAGAGGTCTGCATTGAATTCTGGTAACCAGGCCGAGTGCGTGATAGCAGCCTCAGTTCCCGTTTGAAAGGCCAAGCCGGCTGGGTTCCAAAACATGGCGCTTGCGTTATCGGCAAGGGCCACTCCGGCGTTACCCATACCAGAGGCACGGCTATCTGGCTCGATTTTGAGAAATACTACGGCAGAGCCGCCAACCTGTGCACTGGCTGCCATGGGCAGGACCAGGAACAGTGCCAACAAACTCCCCATCACCCACCTACCCACTTTAGCGCGGCGGTTTCCCTCGGTGTTCTTACTACCCCAATTCATATCGTACATCGTTGCTTTGTCAGTTTGAGACTTCTGGTTTCCTATCGGGGTGTTCCGACAGGGGACCGTGCGTTGTCCGCAGTATGCGGACGGGTTTGCAATGCGTTCCGGTAGCGTTCTTGCGATGGCGTTTAGATTAATTCCTTGAAAACCCTGTGTAGGGCCGATTTCGAAATCCAAGTAGGGTTCGAGACCGCAAGTGTTCAATGTTTAGTTGCCGATAGGCAGCCTAATGAATGATAGCAAGCTTTTCGACGTGTTCACTTACCTGTCGTTCCCCGTTTTCACGGTCGACAGCCACTCTGATACGATAAAGGTAGATACCGGTTGCCGGCCGGTCTAGATCATCATCTTTTCCGTCCCAGTGAACCACGAGAGGTCCACTGCCCAGAATGCCTTCAGGAAGGGCTTCGTCCGAATGTATAGTTCGTATCGGTCGTCCGCTAAGCGTAAAAATGCGTATTTGGACCTCGGCAGGGGTCCCTGAGGGCTGATTATGTTCGAACACGAATCGGGTTTCCCGATTCATGGGATTAGGGTAGTTATACACATTATGTACGTCCAATACCTCATCAGTTGCGAGAGAAAAAGAGAGATCTGACGAATTAGAATTATTGAGGACATCCCAAGCCCGAACACTTAGGGTGTGTTGCCCTGCTTCGAGGCCCGTCAGATTCCACCGTATCTCACCCTCTCTAAATGAATTGGGCGAGGACACGAATGCTGAACCGATATCAACAGCTCCCTGGTCGTCATCATCTACCGAAAGAAGGATTTCATGCCCCACTCCGGCTCCAACCGTATTGATGCCTGACTCATCAAAGAGACGGACGATAAGCTCCGGGTCTCCGTCGATGGACCCCCCATCTACAAACGTCGTGTCATTTAGGAATAATCTCATTTGTGGGCCCTCCCCATCATCAGGTGGGTTATCAGAAGTGCCTCCCACGAGGAAGTTTTCTGAATACCCGATGGCCTGGGCATTTCCGTCACGAGCATAGACGGCAATACGTCCGGGCAAGTTGGTATAGGAGATATCTTTGGGCACTACGAATTCGGCCTCAAATCGACCAGACGTGGCACTAACTTCCCCCCTCCACAACAGGTCTTCGCGTTCTCTAAAATAAAGTTTAGGGTTGTAGATCCTCTGCTTGATAGGCACCTGTCGCTCCGCGTCAAAAACGGCCACATTGACAAGTCCATTGAACGATGCATCCACTACTCCTTCGGGCGTGCGGATGGACCCGTTGACCGTAACTCGATCCAGAGCTTTCAACTGACCTTGTGTGTTGTCCAGATCGGTTTCCTTCAATTTCTCAACGACTGCATTACCGGCAGGCAATCCAATGCGCATCGATGGATCGCCCAGGAGGTTGAACTTACGACTGTTTCCCTGCAGGCCAACCTCGGTATTCTTGGTAATTCGAAGGATGTCACCCAGGCGTCTTGGCTGGCCGGTTCTGTCATCCATTTCGAACATCGTAATGTTGAGGGCTCTGTTCAGTCCGGCATTTAGAGACGTCTGTGATGACGATGTATAGGCCAATCGAACAGCCGTAAGAAGTGCAATCGCTCCACCATCAGGGTTGAGCAGCATAACTTCCGCACCGCTTTGCTCCTCCTCGAGGTCCCACCATCCAAACGAACAGGTAGCGGTGATGACGATCGGTTGTTTTACGCCGTTTGTGAGGAGTCTAGCGTCGTCGCGCGTGAAGATGCCCTCTTGAGCAAGACCGTCAGGGCCGCCATGGCCACTGTAATTCAGAACCAACGTGCCCCGATCAATTGCATCTAATATGTCCCGTCTGGCTTCGGGTATTTTATATCCCCCCAAGAATACGCGGTCATACGTTTCTCCGTAGATCTTCTGCATGTTGATCTTCGGGAAGGCCTCATCAGTGATAAGCTCTGCGACCTGGTCAATGTTTGAAAGATGGAGGTCAGCATCATTCTGTGTAGCGGCTAAACCGGTTGGCCCGTCATCTGCGATAGCGGTATACGTGGTACGCCACGATCCGAATGTGGCCGGGTCATCATAGGCGATCAGCTTGTCGACCATGATATCGGATTCTGCTACAGTTTGAAGAGGAAGCCGTCCTACCCCGATATCTAGTCGCTCAAACGTTCCATTGAAAATGGAGGTAAAGACCCACTCACCTTCATTGTCATCAAGTAGCCCGAAATAGTCATCCGAGGTATACGATGCAGCAGTAGCCGCTGACTCGGCTGTTTCATATGGAAAGATGTGATTCGAAAGAGGATTTTGGAATCCTGAGAGCCCTCGAAAATCGTAATGACCATCTCCGAATAAGAGCAGATAATCAAGCATCCGATCCGGATCATTGGTCCGGTCATACAGAAACTTTGCATAATCCCGAACAGCTCTCATGTCTGCAACACCGCCAGAAAACTCATTAAAAACCTGTTCCTGCGTAACGACTTGCACGATGAGGCCCTGTGACCTCCTGTGCTCAGCTAATCGGTTAGCTGCCGGAAGAAAGCCCTCAACGGTTACAATCAAGAGATCGGGCCAATCCGAGATACCATGGAGATTTTGGTTTACGACTGCCCGGACCTGCTCCTGGAATAACGTCTGAACCGTCTCTTCCGTAAATGCGATCAACTCCCTCGGAGCAGACCCATCCCCTTGGAGCGGAACGTGAACAACTTGTGTTCCACCTACCGACTCTACCAAATAGCTATGATGCACAATACCATCGGTCACATCCCAAACAATGGGAGTAGAGGCAAAACCGGAGAGTGAAAAACGCTGGGGAATACCTTGATTGGGACGGGTCATGAAGGTAAGCATTCCTTCTTGCGCACTCAGTCCTCGCTCGTACGTCAGCCGAAGCCAGTCTATGGCTGCTTCCGGCTCGTTATTCTGCTGAAGCAGGCGCATGGACAGATTCAATAATTGTCCTTGCGTGACGGATTGTACAAAGTTGAAGGATGTTACAGATGCCGTCGGATACTCACTTCCATTTAGGGTCGTTGTTGGAGCCGTTCGTTGACCGAGTGTTACGCCGTCTGATATCATGGCGACGGTTGCTCGTGGATTGGACGCGATGGCCACTCTTGCTTCGAAAAGAACTGATCCAGCAAGCATGCCCGGTAGCTCTAGACCCGTAAACAACGACCGTTCGGATCCGACTCGAATGCGATTACTCATCCAATCATGACCACTGCCATGCTCTCGGCTCCAAACCGCCTCTTCCCAATCAATGAAATGGCGGCCTTGTGTGGACGTAAATGTTGCAGCATTTGCCGTCGATGGGTCTGTCTGCTGAACAATGTCCTGCCCAAATGCGCCAACCTTGAGGATAACAGCATTCTCGTTCGAAAAAGGATGCACGTAATGCTGCATTTGACTGTCTTCAACTTGCCAGCCTGATGGGCCTGACGCGTAAAACGTCACTGCATCTGCCGCATCAAAGCGGCCATCTCCAGCACCCGAACGCAAAACAGGACTCTCTCGTAGGTCGTCAATCCGCTCTGCCCCAGCAATAACCGGAAGTGGTCGCCCCCCATTGGACAAGATCTGAATTTGCTGAGGATCTATCGTATCAGGATCCACTCCAAGAGACTGAAGGAGCGTTCTAGTAACTCGATATACACCTGCATCTTGAATGCTGATGCGAAACAGATTACCATCGGAAAGTGCGCTCTCAGTTACTCTCGACGCTCCTTTGCTGGCAACCGAAAAGGCCTCTGAAGGTGATGTGCCAAACGTGATGTCTACTACGACTCGTCTCATGCGCTCCATGACACCACGGTTGGCATCAAGACGAAAGGGCATAAGAACAATGTTTGCTACAGCTTTTTTGCGCTGAACACCAGCCTCTGACATCCAGACAGCGTCGCGATCGCTCAAAGGATCGCGCTCCTCGATATCAATGGCTACTGCGACTTCATTTACCAGTCGCTCGACGATCCGTAGTGACGCTGGGGCCAATCCTGGTAGCTCGATTAGATGACTTGCAAAAAGCTGACCACCGGTCGCGGCATCCAAAACACCATGAGACCAAGTCTTGACCCCAGAGGAGTCCACAAACTGATGTAGCGATTCATCCCAGGAGAAATCAAAGGCAACGCGAAGACCATCAGTTGTCCATTCCTCTTGAACGGACATCTGGGCATTGACACGGCCAGGGATCACAAGTACAAGAAAAGCCGCCATCACCCCCGCTATAATCGTCCGAAAGCATGCGCTGTCAGCCGAAAAAAGGGACATAAAAGAATGGCGCAACGTGTGCATGATGGAACGGGACCTCGTTAGATAAAGGTCGTAGGGCTTTTGAGGATGCAGGAGGGTTGCGAGGCCACTAAGTGCGATTCGCTTCCCGACAAATGGTATCCGCAGTGCTATAGGCGTTCCGTCATGAAATTGATGTCAGTCACCATGTCCCAAATGAAGGGACAATTCGTTCAGTAAGCCACGTACGGCTAGCAGCTTATCCACGTTCTCCGTGAGCTGAACTACCGCAGCTGCGATGTCTTCAAGGGGGCCTTCAAGGTCTCCTTTCATTCCCAGTGCGTTGGTCAACTCGCTGATCAATTCGACGTTTCCTGATATCACCGATAATGGGTTGTTGATATCGTGATGAACGCGGGATAGTTGCCCCCGGATTGCCTCCAGTTGCTCCAAAAATTGATCGCGTGATATGGCGTCGTTTGATGTCATCTTGGGCTATGAATCCATTTCTTGCAGGGGCGGTTCCCCTTTCCCAGAGGCCTTCGACGTGAGGACACCTGTAAATGCTGCCCAAAGCACCCCAACAGGACCGGAATCAGCTGTTTCAATCTCTGAGGCGTGCCATCTTGCTGGCACGATGCCATCCTTTGTGCGCACTTTTAGTTCCTGACTTCGTTCGTCCGGATCTGAATCCAGCCATTGCATAAATAATTTTCGCTCCTTCGAATGGGGAAAAATTAATTTCGTGAAGCGTTGCAGATCCCCGATTTCCTCTTGCTCATGACCAGTCAGTTCTTTTCCAGCTGGGGACCAATAAATCGTTTGTCCCTCTTCATTGAATGCAACGGCAATATGACCCATCGCATGAAGAACCTGATCAGCTAGTGCAATCTTTTTCTTGTCGGAAGACGGGGTTGGTTGTGTGGCAGGCTGAGGAGCTGACGGTGAGTCGTTCGATGATGCAGACTTAGGAGCTGACGGTGAGTCGTTCGATGACGCAGACTTAGAAGCTGATGGTGAGTCGTTCGATGACGCAGACTTAGGCGCATCCTCGCTTGCATCCACTTTCGCCTGATTGGGCGCCGATTTGTCAGGTTGTTCGGACACCTCTAGTGTCGGAATGAGATGGGCACCATCGCCAGATAGATGGCTCATTCCCTCCAAGGCCAGCGAGTCCAGTTCCAGGGCTGATTGTTCGTCGCCTGAAAAGTCTTCACCACGAAACAGCGCCAAGATAGCATCTGGCACCATGGAGACTGATTCAGCTGGCGTCGCGGCAAAGTCTGGTGCCCGATAATCGGCGGCCGCAGAAGCTGGCGTCGC
>Ga0055584_100000409_pt1 | contig 40698 bp, 36 predicted proteins | sample OSDHelmetaG_FD_58716 | JGI IMG/M metagenome (GOLD analysis project Ga0055584, IMG submission 58716) | Pelagic marine sediment microbial communities from the LTER site Helgoland, North Sea, for post-phytoplankton bloom and carbon turnover... | ecosystem: Environmental > Aquatic > Marine >...
CTCACACCTTGCGGCACTAGAACCTAAATCTAGCGTGTCTACCAATTCCACCACGTCCGCGGTATCAAAAGCTTATCGAGCCTTGAAGGGCGCGTATTATACCTAATCCAGAGCCATTGCCAAGATCAATGTACCCGCTCGGAAAACTGGCGCTATACTGGGTGTCTCAAGCAGTCAAACCCAGAAATTGGCTAGCAGCTTGGCGAGAGGGCCTACCCACGCCTATGGCAACACGAAGGCGCTATTCTATCGATCGCTTGAGAGCGAGTTCGAGTCGCAATTGCAGGCGGAGGCCGAGTAATTCGCGGACTGTGCATCGCGCGAGGACTTTGCCGAAGGTGTGAAGGCATTCATAGAGAAACGCGAGCCGACGCTCACCGGCCAATAGCGCGGTAATACTTACTGCGAGCCAGATGAGATCTGCAGTGCTTCTATGTTTTCCTGGAGGCGGAACAGGCTCTCATTGATTTGCAGCCTATGGGCATTGACCGATTCCATCGACTCTTCGATGTATTCCAGCCTGCCAACTAAACCGAGGACTGTGCTGTCGCCGCTATTGAGCGACTGCCGAATCGAGGCGAGGTCGCCACGCATGGCATCCAACTCCTGCACCGAAGAATTCAGATCGCTGACTGAAGCATTCAATGACGCTACGTCATTGTTCAGTGAGTTGATCTTGGTCTCGGCTGCCATCACAGATCGGTTGCTCGCCGCGATCTGCTCGCTATTGGCCGCCATAGCCTCGTCCTGCCCCTCGTTTACCAAAGCTATCTTGGATATCTCGGATTGCAGGTCTTCGAGCGTGCTATTGATCACCCTGCGCGCCGCCCACAGCTTGTCGATCTCGGAAAAATTGAAATCCATCCTGTCGATCATATTGAGGGTAGACTCTTCCGCCGAATCCCCCGCCAGAGCGAGGCGCCGCTCCAGATCGGCAATGCGCAGTTCGGCCTGCTCCATCGTATCGAGATTTTCCTCGTACAACAGATAGGCTCCATAACCAGCCGCCCCCATGCTAAGGACGATGAGGGTCAGCACGATGCGCACCGGCCAGGTGCTCACACGCACAGTCTCTGCGCTATGGCCCGGGCGCACGATATCGCGCCCTTGTGAACGCTTATTGCTCAGGTGGGTAGCGACATCATCCCGGTCTGGGACTATTGGGGGGATCTTGCCTAGATCGTCATTTTCTCTCATAGCGGGGTATTATCCTAGAAATCAGGCGCGCATTCCATCCCTGCAATCGCCGGATAGCTAAGTATTAGGGCCAATGGTAGACTGGGTCACAGCCTACCGTCGGGGGCCAGACCCTCGCCGGAAGTGAAATAATTAGATCAACAAGCTCTGGAGCCCCGCTATGGAATTGGAAAATTTTATCTCATATCTGTTTCGCTGGATTCACTTCTTCGCCGGAGTGACCTGGATAGGCATTCTATACTACTTTAATTTTGTGCAGACGGAATTCTTCAAGGAAACCGACGCCGCCGCCAAGTCCTCGGCAATCTCCAAATTGGTGCCACGAGCGCTTTGGTGGTTCCGCTACGGCGCGCTCTTTACCTTCCTGTCTGGCTTGGCTCTGGCAGGCTTCCTCGCTAGCGCCGTCAACTTCTACATCATGATCGGCATGCTACTGGGTACGCTGATGTTTCTGAACGTCTGGCTAATCATCTGGCCGGCGCAGCGCATCGTGATCGCCTCTACAGATGCTGTAATCGGCGGTGGCGAAGCCGACCCGGCCGCCGCAGGTGCCTTGGCACGCGCAGGCCTCGCGTCGCGCACGAACACCCTCTTCTCCCTGCCGATGTTGTTCTTCATGGGTGCCTCGGCGCACCTCACCGGCGCGGGTAGACTGCCCATGTCGATGGAAGATGGTGTCAGCTCACTAGCACAGATTCTCTGCGTCGTGATCATCCTCGGCCTGCAATTCAATGGAATAAAGGGCAAACAAGGACCTATGACGAGTGTGGTAGGTGTAATTCACTGCGGAGTCGCGCTAGGCGCGGTGCTCTTACTCATTATGCAGTATCTCTAGGTAGATCAAGGCCGAGTGTCCCGGGCAACCTGGGCACTCGGCGAATACCTTCCTCCCTCCTCTTCCCTTCCTCACAACAGTTCGATGCCGATTTCTGTTAGAATGATCGCGTCGTAGCATTGCTATCGCCGCCGATTTTTCAGAGATATTACTAAGGCGCCGGATCGCACTGCAGTTGTAAACTACTGAACGAAAGAGGAATTTATGAATTTAGAATTACCCGAGCTTCCTTTTGCAAAAGAAGCGTTAGAGCCACATATGTCTGCGAACACGCTAGACTTTCACCACGGCAAGCACCACAACGCTTATGTAGTAAAAGGCAATGAATTAGTGGCTGACGCAGGCTTAACTGCAGACAGCCTGGAAGAGCTGGTAAGAGAATCTGCCAAGAAAGGCGGCGCGCTTTTCAACAACGTAGGACAACACTACAACCACAGTTTCTTTTGGAACAGCCTTAGCCCAAACGGCGGAGGCAAGCCCAGCGGCGCAATCGCTGCCAAGATCGATGAGGCTTTCGGCAGCTATGAGAAATTCAAAGAAGAGTTCGTAGCGGGCGGCACTGGCCAATTCGGCAGCGGCTGGGTCTGGCTAGTCAGCGACGGTGGCAAACTGAAGATAGCCAAATCCGCAAACGCCCAGACACCCCTAACCGAAGGCCAAACACCCATCCTGGTCTGCGACGTCTGGGAACACGCCTACTACCTGGACTACCAGAACCGCCGCCCCGACTTCCTGGGCGCCTTCCTGGACAACCTAGTCAACTGGGAATTCGCCAACGCAAACCTCCCAAGCGCTTAGAATTTTTAAGCAAACACAAAAAAGGCAGAACCATGGTGTTCTGCCTTTTTTTGACCGAAGTGCCGATCCACCAGTATTCAAAATCAGTCACTCGGACGAGTAATGCCCATCTGGCCGAAGCGCGCTAGGAATCCAAAGCGAAATGTATACGAAATATACACGATGCCATATATAGAGTTGAATTCTGGGATACCCCAGAGAATATTCTGCTTAGTATCGTGCCAACGGAGACTGACTCGCTGTATTGTATTTCCGTTCCAATGGGCCATCCCTGGCCCTCCCGCGTCTCCATCCCTGGACGCTAGTCACTCCAATACAATACAGCGAGTCAGTCTCCTATCCAATGCACTGCCAATTTTCACATCAAAATTGACTCGAATCGCGCAACATGACACTCAAACAGATGTTTGCTATACCGTCGTTACACCGCACAACCAAAAAAGGCATGACCTCTCAGCCATGCCTTTCAGTAGATCGAAGTTCCGATCCACCAGTATTAAAAATCGGCCTCTGGGGCGAGGATTGGGCCTTCCTGGCAAGGCGGCTTAGGAAGCCGAAGCGCAGTGTATACGGAACATACATGAGCATCGGAAGTCCTAAGCCAACGCCGCCAGGGAGGTCCAAGACCGCCCCAGAGGCCGATTTTTACATCATGCCGGGCATTCCGCCCATCCCACCCATGTCTGGCATTCCACCACCGCCACCAGCAGGCGCTTCCTGCGGCAACTCAGTAATCATGCACTCGGTAGTAATCATCAGACCCGCAACAGAACCCGCTGCCTGAATGGCTGTACGCGTAACCTTGGCTGGGTCCAAGATACCCATCTCGATCATGTCACCGTACTCGCCCGTAGCCGCATTGAAACCGAAGTTTCCTTTTCCAGCCTTGACCTTATCCAATACAACGGAAGCCTCTTCACCGGCGTTAGATACGATCTGACGCAGTGGAGTCGTTACCGCCTTCAGCAATAGGTTGATACCTACGTTCTGATCTTCGTTATCGCCCTTCAGGCCTTCGACCTTCTGCAGCGCGCGAACCAGAGCTACACCACCGCCCGGTACAACGCCCTCTTCTACTGCGGCGCGAGTTGAATGCAGCGCGTCTTCAACGCGTGCCTTCTTCTCTTTCATTTCCATCTCAGTGCTCGCTCCAACCTTGATCACGGCTACACCGCCGGCAAGCTTGGCAACACGCTCCTGAAGCTTCTCGCGATCGTAGTCGGATGACGTCTCTTCGATCTGCGCACGGATCTGCGAAACACGGCTCTTGATCGCCTTGCTGTCGCCCGCGCCATCGATAATAGTCGTGTTCTCCTTGCTGATCTGGACGCGCTTTGCGGAGCCGAGATCGTCGATAGTAGCGCCTTCCAGGCTCAGACCGACTTCCTCTGAGATCACTGTGCCGCCTGTGAGAACCGCGATATCTTCCAGCATAGACTTTCTGCGATCGCCGAAGCCTGGAGCCTTAACGGCCGCAACCTTCACGATGCCACGCATATTGTTTACAACCAGAGTGGCTAACGCCTCGCCTTCCACGTCCTCTGCGATTACCAGCAATGGCCGTCCGGACTTGGCCACGCCTTCCAGAAGGCCCAGCATGTCGCGAATATTCGAGACTTTCTTGTCAACCAGAAGAATGAGGGGATCTTCGAGCTCCGCGCTCATGCTGTCCTGGTTGTTGATGAAATAGGCAGAGAGGTAGCCGCGATCGAACTGCATACCTTCAACAACGTCCAACTCGTTCTCGAGTCCGGAACCGTCTTCTACAGTGATAACGCCTTCCTTACCTACCTTGTCCATCGCTTGGGCGATGATCTGACCGACCTGCTCGTCAGAGTTTGCAGAGATCGTTCCGACCTGTGCAATCGCTTTCGAGTCCGTGCAAGGCTTGGAAAGCTTGCCAACCTGCTCCACCAGTGCAATAACTGCCTTGTCGATACCGCGCTTCAGGTCCATTGGGTTCATGCCCGCAGCTACAGATTTAAGGCCTTCGTTCAATATAGACTGTGCGAGCACGGTAGCAGTAGTTGTGCCGTCGCCAGCCACATCAGAAGTCTGAGAGGCGACTTCCTTAACCATCTGTGCACCCATGTTTTCAAACTTGTCTTCCAGTTCGATTTCTTTCGCTACTGAAACACCGTCTTTTGTGACGGTAGGAGCACCGAATGATTTATCCAGGACAACGTTTCGTCCCTTAGGGCCCAGAGTTACCTTTACAGCGTCTGCAAGGACGTTTACGCCCTTCAATAGTTTTTGGCGAGCTGGATCGCCGAATTTTACGTCTTTAGCCATTTGTCTTTATTCCTGTCTTATCTAGATGATTGTTGGAATCGAATTACGTTTTCTACTTCTTTTTCTTAGTTTCGATTACGCCAAATATTTCGCTTTCACTTAAAATTAGTAACTCTTCGTCCCCAATTTTTACTGTGTTGCTGGAATACTTCCCAAACACAACTGTATCGCCAACTTTTAGATCTACAGGCTGGGTCTCGCCGTTTTCCTGACGTTTGCCAGGACCCACCGCGATAACTTCACCCTGTGCCGGCTTCTCGGTAGCTGAACCGGGAAGCACGATGCCTCCTGCACTTGTTGTTTCTTCTTCCGTGCGTCGTACCACGACACGATCTTGTAAAGGTCGGATCTTCATTATTCATCACTCCCAAATCAAACGATTTGATTAACAGAACTGAAAGCAGTCGCTGCAACCTGAGTGGTTGAGGCGACCATCATCAAAATTACCAATCTGTAGCGCAGGCAGCCAAATTAGCGGCCTCGCGCAAATTAGTTGATGTCCCCTAGATGGGGATAGTCGCTGAGAATTCAATACCTTGGGTGGATTTACAGAGGGTTTTTTCTTGGTAGGGACGGGGTTTCCTATAACTTATTGTTTTATATAGTATTTATCTATCCGGCTCTGAGTCGTCATTTCGCTTTTCGGGGGGCAGTGGTGTCGATTCTTCCGAGTAGTCTCCCTCGAAGGTGTGCCGGCCGTCGCCCGGGTTGTCGGCTCCTGACCGGTAGCCGAAATGCATGCCAGAGCCACCCATCGCCCGAACCATGCCAGAGCGGACCGCCGCACGGGCGATAGGCCTGCGCAGCGGTCCAGTGAGAAAAACGAATCCAATTGTGTCGGTTATGAAGCCCGGCGTAAGAAGCAGCGCACCTGCCGCCGCGAGCAGCATGCCCTCGACGATCTCCTGAGCGGGCAGCTGCCCAGCCTGAAGTCGCTGACTCGCTCGAGTCAGGGTCGCAAGGCCCTGTCGCTTGAGGATCTGCACGCCAATCACCGCAGTTGCTACGACTAGTCCTAGCGTCCAGAGGGACCCGATCCGACCGCTGACTTCAAACAGTAGCATCATCTCGGTCAATGGCACCAAGATGAAAAAGATAAAAAGAAAACGCACAGCCTTCCTCGGTTGAATTTATACTAGGGACCCTAGGCAGTCTAACACGATAGCGACAAGCCAACTATTTAGGATATGGAAGACTCGAAGCTCAATAACAAAGAGAAGATCTGGCAGATCGTCTACCAGATACCAAAGGGTAGAGTTTCCAGCTACGGACAGGTTGCGAGACTTGCAGGGCTGCCTGGATACGCTCGCTACGTTGGGCATGTCATGAAAAACCTGCCAGAAGGAACGAAGCTGCCCTGGCACCGCGTCGCCAATTCACAGGGCAGGCTATCGTTTCCTAAAGATAGCCGCGAATACCAACTTCAGAAGAAGCGGCTGGAGGATGAGGGTATCGTGTTTGTTAAGGGCAGATTCTCGCTGAAGAAATTCGGCTGGAATCAGGATGCTGGCTGAGGCGACGGCTCGGGCTCGTAGGACTGCATCAGCTTACCCACCCATAGCAGCAGGCATAGTCCCGGTATTACCATGAGACTGGTTAAGACGAAGAAGGTAGTCCAGTCGCCGTTCAGGAAATCCACGAGCGCTCCGCTGCCCGCGGCCAGCGTGGTCCTGCCCAGATTCGAGATAGATACCATCAGGGCGTACTGTGTCCCGGTATAGGTTCGACTGGTGAAATAGGAGATAAAGGAGACAAATGCCACCGTCGAGAATGCCACGAAGAAATTATCTATGATGAGCGTGACCATCAACAGGTTCGTACTCGGTCCGACGATCGCGAGTAGTGCATAGAGCAGGTTCGAGGCTGCCATAGCCACACCGGCGATGAACAGGCCGCGGATTACCCCAAAGCGCGTATTAACCATCGCGGCCATTATCGAGAATGCAACCGTGACCAATCCCCCAAAGAACTTCTGATAGAAGCTAATCTGATCGGTAGTGAAGCCTACCTCGACATAGAATACCAGCGACATGCGCCCGAGCATGGCCTCGCCAAGTTTGAACACTAACAAGAACAGCAGCACGCCGAAGGCCAGCCGAAACCCACAGCGATCGAAGAATTCTTTGAAGGGTCCAACGAAGTATTTACCCACCCAGGCCGAAAACGACTTCTGCGAAGCGCCGCGGACAAATTCCGGAACCACATCAGCCTCTTCGATGATCGGTTCAGGGGACGCGATAACTAATGCGAAGATAAACAAATAGAGCACGATCAGGCAGCGGTATACGATCGGCCAATCCAGTCCGACTGTTTCTCCCCCTAGCGCCAGCGCCAGAGCGCCGCCTATGAAGCCGTAGCCGGCCCACCAGCCACTGGTAGTCATGGCCGCGGCATAGGGCATCTTCGCGTCCATCTCGTCGCGGGAAAATATCGTAATGCGGTAGGCGTCGACGGCTATATCCAGCGTCGCGCCAGAGGCGGCTATCGCAACTGCTATAAGCGTCACGTAGAGCAGGTTTTCCCTCGGGTCACCGAGACTGATCGCGAACAGGAGAAGGGCTATCACCATCTGACACAGCAGAATCCAGGACCGGCGCTGGCCGAATAAGCGATAGAGCAGCGGCAATTTAACTCGGTCGACGAACGGCGCCCACATCCAATTGATGGCGTAGACGGTGCCGACGGCGCCAATGAAGCCTATGGTAGAGCGGGAGAAACCCGTCTCCTGCAGCCACAGTGTTAGTACGGAGCCGGTTAGCACATAGGGAAATCCGCTACAGAAGCCAAATAGCAGGATCGTCAAGAAGCGCTTGTCGCGGAGCGCCCGAATGGATTCTGCAAATGAGAGTTGCTGGTTCAAATGAAAGTCCTGACTCGCCTAATCGCGGAAGTTATCGTACTGCAGCGGTACGCCGAAATTGCTTTCTTTTAGCAGTGCAATCACCTGCTGCAGATCGTCTCGCTTCTTGCCGGTGACGCGCAATTTCTCGCCCTGAATAGCCGTCTGCACCTTGAGCTTCGCCTCCTTCACCGTCTTGACGATCTTACGTGCTATCTCCGCTTCGATGCCCTGTTGCACCGTAACCACCATGCTCGCCTTCTGTCCCACTAACTGCACTTCGCCCTCTTTGAGACTCTTGGTGTCGATGCCGCGCTTAACCATCTTCGAGCGCAGAATCTCTAACATCTGCTGCACCTGAAAATCGGCTTCCGCGCTTACGGTAATATCCGAATCGTTGTTCAGCTCAAACGAGGCATCTATTCCCTTGAAATCGAAGCGTGTTCCCACTTCGCGGTTCGACTGATCCAACGCGTTATTCACTTCGTGCATATCAACTTCTGACACTATATCGAAAGAGGGCATTGCTGATTCAACTCCTATCTATCGGGGCGATAGAGCATTGCATTTAGGAAGCCATGATTCGCAGCGAACCACAGATGTAAGATTCCTCAAGCTTATCATTAATAGTTTATGCAACACATTAAATGATAAGATCGACCGAGCTGCGATAATGCTGAGTTATAGCGGCGACACACCGAATCGAACGCAGGGCAGAACGCCGGCAGGAACTCACTTTGATAGCGCATAAGCAGATTCTACTGCTCGCAGCACTGGTCTTTTTCTCGGTAACAAGCATATTGTTCTCGCTCCTTAGCGGGAGCGTAGAGATTAGCCTGGGGCAGGTCCTCGCTAGCTTCAGCTCAGGGGAATCTAACCTCAGCTCGCAGGTACTAGAGGAGATTCGACTCCCGCGCACGCTCGCTGCCTTCGTAACCGGCGGCCTGTTGGCACTCTCGGGCGCGATCATGCAGGTATTGCTGCGCAATCCACTCGCCGACCCTTATATATTGGGAATATCGGGCGGCGCTGCGGTCGGCGCACTGTCGGCCATACTGCTCGGTGCGACCGGACTCTGGCTTTCGCAAGCCGCATTCGCCGGCGCCCTGTTCTCCATATTCCTCGTCTTCGGCATCGCGAACAAATTCGGAAATTGGTCGGTGACCAGGCTCCTGCTCACCGGGGTGGTCGTCTCTGCTGGCTGGGGCGCGGTGATAAACATTCTGCTTACAACCAGCTCTACCAACAACGTGCAGAGCATGCTGTTCTGGCTGATGGGGGATCTTAGCCAGAGCCAGGTCAACTGGGGGCATTTTGTTTTGCTCACCATCGGTTTGATAGGTGGGTTGAGTGTAAGCCGCGCACTCAATGTGCTGATTCGCGGTGAATTGCTTGCGGTAAGTCTCGGCGTAAACGTCTCGGCCCTGCGACTCTTGCTATTCTTTTCCGCCTCGGTGTTTACCGCTACCGCCGTGACAGTAGCTGGCTCAGTGGGTTTCGTGGGTCTTATAGTTCCCCATATGTTGCGACTGCTGGGCGCACGCGACCACCGCATTCTAATCCCCTCCTGCATCTTGCTGGGAGGCAGTTTTCTCGTCTTGGCGGACAGTCTCGCGCGCACGCTGATAGCACCACAGCAACTGCCAGTCGGTGTGGTCACCGCGGTCATCGGCGTACCGGCCTTCATACTCATACTGCGATCCACAATACGAGACTAAGATGGCGAAGCTTCAGATACAGTCGCTAGGCCTGCAGATGGGGAGCAAGACCCTCTGCCATGAACTGAGCCTGGATATTCAGGAAGACCAACGCTGGGCATTGCTCGGCAAGAATGGCGCGGGTAAGACCACCCTGCTGCACAGCCTGATTGGGCAGAAGGCCATCAAGCAAGGGACTATTACGCTCGATGGCAGAGAGCTTGCAGAGCACAGTCAGCGAGAACTGGCGCGCAAGATAGGCATACTCTTTCAGCAGGGTATCGAAGCCTTGCCCGCAACGGTGTTCGAGACGGTCATGCTGGGCAGGCATCCTCACATTCAGTCGCTGTTCCGGGACGACGAGAGAGATATCGAGATAGCCGAACAGGCGCTATCCGCCTTCGAGCTCCTTGATATGCGCGAGCGAGCTGTCGACACGCTATCCGGCGGAGAACAACAACGACTTGCGCTCGCCATGCTGCTTACTCAGACGCCGGAGATCTTTCTGCTGGACGAGCCGAGCAACCACCTCGATGTGGCATTTCAGGTGAAGCTTCTGTCGGTGTTTACCGAGAAGCTCAGCGAGCTCTCTGCAAGCCTAATCATGGCGACCCACGACATCAACCTCGCATCGCGCTATTGCGACAGGTTCCTACTGCTATTGGATGGCGGCGATTCGATCGTAGGGAGTCGCGATGAAGTGCTGACTGAACAGAATCTGAGCGAGGCCTATGGCTGCCACATCAGATCTGTTAGTAGCGACGGGCGACAGCTATTCTATCCGGACTAGAGCGCCAGATGTCGCACATCGGTCAGGAGTTTGCCCAGGTAGGTCGCGAATAGCCCGCCGTCTACGCCATTGACCGCCTTGTGATCGTAAGACAGGGTAATCGGTAGCACCTTCCGTGGCTGAAACTCTCCGCCAATATAAACTGGCTTGATATCCGTCTTAGCCACGCCGAGGATTGCCACCTCAGGCGCATTCACGATAGGTATGAAGCCCGTGCCGCCTATCGCGCCCAGGCTGGAAATAGTAAAGCACGCGCCCTGCATCTCCTCGCTGGTGAGTTTTCTGCTCTTCGCCTTGTTCGACAGCTCGATAACCTCTTCGGCAAGCTGCCAGATAGTCTTCTTGTCCACATCGCGGATCACGGGCACTACCAAGCCCGCCTCGGTCGCTACCGCCATGCCGATATGTACATACTTCTTCTGGATGACATGCTCGCCGGAGGAATGCAACGACACATTGAACTGTGGATATTCGATTAGCGCCTTCGCACAAGCCTTCAGCAGGAATGGCAGGAACGTTAACTTAACGTCGCGACGCTCGGCCTCGCCCTTCAGCTCAGCCCGGAATGCCTCGAGGTCGGTAACATCGATCTCATTGAACTGCGCCACATGGGGCACAGAATTCCAATTACGCTGCATGTTCGTGGCTGTCAGCTTATGCAGCTTGCTGCGCGGGACCTCCTCCACTTCACCAAACTTGCTGAAGTCGATATCCGGCACGGCAGACACGGCAACGCCCTGCCCTGCCGGAGAACTGAGTTTCTTCTTAACGAAGTCTTGAACGTCTTCCTTGATGATTCTGGATTTCGCGCCACTGCCCCGTACCTGGCTCAGGTCGACACCTAATTCTCGGGCAAGCTTACGCACGGCCGGACCCGCATAGACCTTCTTCGATGGATCAGAGGCCGCCGCCGGCTCGGCCGCTGCTGCCGGCTGACTTGCCGCCTTACTCTCGGGCTTTGGCTCTGTCTTAGTCTTAGTCTCTTCGCTCTTCGGGGATTCCTGCTTGGCGGGCTCTGCAGCCTCCGCCTTCTCCTCGGCTGCGTCGGCCAATACTTGGGCAATCGCCGAGCCGGTCTTTACCTTGTCCCCTACTTTAACTAACAGCTTTTCTATGACTCCGGCGTGAGACGACGGAACGTCCATGGCCGCCTTATCAGACTCTAGCGTGATCATCACGTCGTCGACGGCGATCTCATCCTTCTCTTTTACATGCACCTCGATGATCTCTATCTCATCGTCGGTACCAAGGTCTGGAACTTCGATAGTCTGCGAGCTTGGCTTGGACTTGGCTGCCGGCTTTGATTCAGATTTAGATTCGGATTCTGGCTCTGGTTCCGGCTCTGAGTCTACCTCTTTGCTGCTAGATTCGTCTTTCGACTCGGACTCTTGTTCTGGCTCTGGCTCGGGCTCAGACTCGGATTTAGACTCGTCGGCATCGTCCCCGCCAGAAACTTCGAGGGAGAGCATCTCACTGCCCGTGCTAACCTGATCGCCAAGATTTACCGAGATACTTTTTACCACTCCAGCCATCGGCGCTGGAATCTCCATGGCAGCCTTGTCGCTCTCCAGTACCAGCAGCGAATCGTTCTCTTCAACTGACTGGCCTACCGAAACTAGCAGCTCGATTACTTCTACCTCACTGGCATCACCCAGGTCTGGTACTTTTATATTCTCAATTGACACCGGCTACGGCTCCTGAATGTTATCAATTAAACTCTAGCTCGAATCACTGCGCGAGCGGGTTTGGCTTGTCTTGCGCTATACCGCTGCTCTTCATGTGATCGCTAATTTGCTTCGCTGTCACTACGCCTATTTCTTTTAGCTCGGTTAGCGCAGCCAGTACGATGAACTTGCAATCAACCTCGAAGAAATGCCGCAGCTGTTCGCGGCTGTCGCTACGGCCGAAACCATCTGTTCCCAGCACGCGGAAAGTATCCGGCACGAATTCTCTAACCTGATCGGAATGAGCCTTCATGTGGTCAGTCGCTGAGATCACTGGACCCTTCTGCTTGGCAAGCATTTCCGTTACATAGGGAATCTTCGCCTTCTTGGAAGGATTCAGCATATTCTCTCGAATTACAGCTAGCGCCTCTTTGCGCAGCTCATTGAAGCTGGTAACGCTCCACACGTCGACGGAGACACCGTAGTCGGCACGCAACACCTCTGCCGCCTTCCTGACTTCTCGCAGTATGGTCCCGCTGCCTAGCAGTCGCAGTCGTTGATCTGACTTCGGCTTCGCCGTCTTGTAGGCCTTGCTCGAGCCATCTTCAAGCAGATACATGCCTTTGATAATGCCCTCTTCTGCGCCCTTGGGCAGCTCGGGTTGCTGGTAGTTCTCGTTCATCGTAGTGATGTAGTAGAAGACCGATTCCATCTCCTTGTACATCCTGCGCAGGCCGTCCTGCACGATAACGGCAAGCTCGTAGGCATAGGCCGGATCGTAGGACACGCAGTTCGGAATCGTAGAGGCCAGAATATGGCTATGGCCATCCTGATGCTGCAGGCCCTCGCCATTGAGCGTAGTGCGACCAGCGGTAGCACCGATCAGGAAACCGCGGGCCTGCGAATCGCCGGCAGCCCAACACAAGTCGCCGACTCGCTGGAAACCAAACATAGAATAATAGATATAGAATGGAATCAGAGGGTAGTTGCTCACACTATAGGACGTCGCCGCGGCTAGCCAGGCTGAGAACGCGCCGGATTCGGTTATTCCCTCTTCCATCATCTGGCCCTCTTTGTCTTCGCGGTAGTACATGACCTGATTGGAGTCCTCAGGATCATACAGCTGGCCGACGGAGGAATAGATGCCCATCTGGCGGAACATGCCCTCCATGCCGAAGGTACGCGCCTCGTCGGGCACGATGGGTACGACCCGCTTGCCCACTTCCTTGTCTCTGCACAGCGCCGCCAACAGACGCACGAATGCCATCGTCGTCGAGAGCTCTCTATCACCACTGCTCTTCGTCTGATTCTCAAAGGCAGAGAGCTCGGGAACCGCTAGCGCGGTAGTCTCCACGCGGCGCTGCGGAACGGGCCCGCCCAACTCGCTGCGCATCTGCCGCATATAATTCAGCTCCAGGCTATCTTCCGGCGGTCGGTAATAGGGCACCGACTCGAGGTCCTTGTCCTTAATTGGAATACCGAAGCGGTTCCTGAATTTCTTCAAGCCTTCAATATCCAGCTTCTTCACAGAATGGGTGTCGTTCTGCGCTTCCGCCGTATCGCCGAAGGCATAGCCCTTCACCGTCTTCGCCAGGATTACCGTCGGCTTGCCGTTGCTCTGAACGGCCTCTGCGTAGGCTGCATAGACCTTATAGGGGTCGTGACCGCCACGGTTCAATGCCATGATGTCATCGTCTGACAGATGCTCCACCATCTTCAACAACTCTGGGCTCTTTCCAAAGAAGTGCTCGCGCGTGTACGCGCCGCCGCGGCTCACGTAGTTCTGGTACTCGCCATCAACGACTTCGTCCATGCGCGCTTGCAGGATGCCATCTTTGTCCGCGTGTAGCAGCGGATCCCAATGCCTGCCCCAGACTACCTTGATCACATTCCAGCCCGCACCGCGGAATACGCCCTCTAGCTCCTGGATGATCTTGCCGTTGCCGCGCACCGGGCCGTCGAGTCGTTGTAGGTTACAGTTGATTACAAAGATTAGATTATCGAGCTTCTCGCGACCCGCCTTGCTGATTGCGCCCAGGGACTCCGGCTCATCGGTCTCGCCGTCGCCAAGGAACGCCCATATCTTGCGATTGCTGTTGTCTACCAGCTTACGGCTCGTGAGGTACTTCAGCACATGCGCCTGATAGATCGCCGTGATCGGACCCAGACCCATCGACACGGTTGGGAACTGCCAGTAGTCGGGCATTAGCCACGGGTGGGGATAGGAGGAAAGGCCACCACCATCGACCTCCTGTCGAAATCTATCTAATTGCTTCTCATCCATGCGTCCTTCGAGATAGGAGCGTGCGTAGATGCCAGGAGAGGAGTGTCCCTGAAAATAGATCAGGTCGCCTTCGTTCTCTTCGTTGGGGCCACGGAAGAAATAATTAAAACCTACATCGTAGAGGGTCGCCGCCGAGGAGAAGGTAGAGATGTGACCGCCGATGCTTGGGTCCCGCTTGTTAGCCCGCATCACCATAGCGAGCGCGTTCCAGCGGATGATGCCGCGTATCTCGCGTTCCATGAACATGTCGCCCGGCATGCGTTCTTCGTTCGTGGGTGAGATCGTGTTGCGGTATGGTGTGTTGACCGAGCCGGCGGAAGCAACCACGCCCTCGATGCTCGCTTGATCCGAAAGCCGGTTTAGCAGGTATTGGGCTCTCTCGATGCCCTCTTCGTCCACTACCGAATGGAAGGCATCTAGCCATTCCTTGGTTTCTTCCGGGTTTCCATCATTTTGCTGAGTCATGTTGTATAAATTCCAGACATCGAGAGCCTCTGCGACTCTTTTAGTTTATGTAAATAAATTACAAATCGGATGCAATTCTAACCCAAATGAGGGCGTTTTTCTAATAAGCCCTGTGGCATCATGTAGTTTTACTACATATCATGCTAGCCTGACGATATCGCGCCGGCCTCTTCTTTTTATTATGAATAACAATAGCTTAGCTAAGATAGCCCAGCCTCGGCCAGTGCCTTCCTGTGTATAGTAATGGCGAATCCGCCAAAAAACTACAACTCCCAGTGACTTACTCAAGTAATTTATTTAGTAAATTACAAAGGCTCAGCCACGAATCAGGTCCTGGGCTACAGCGCGACTATCGTGAGTAGCGCAAGCAGAGACAACCAGATGGCCTGGCTCCTCTCAAGCAGCCCCAACAACGCCTGAACCTTTGCCTCCTCTGGGTGCGCCCCGGCAGGCTTCTCACCACCTTGCTCCTTGGCAGCATCGGGCGATACCTGGCCTGCTATGGCGCAATTGGTATAACCGTAGAGCAGTTCGGCGTTATCCGCCTCGGTACTAAATTGCCAGAATGAGTTGCGCAGATTTTCGAAACATTGCTCGAAGTTTCCTGCCAGCGAGAAGGTGAGTGCCAACAAGCGTAGCGGAACCCACTCCAGGATATGAATGAGCAGCTTCACGAGATCAGTCTCATTCTCAGACGTGCCCTCGGGCGGATTGTCGCGCAGCTGGTAGCTGATATAGGAGAACAACACGCCGAGCGGGCCTGTGCAGATATACCAGAAGAACATGACGAACATTTTTTCGAAGCTGCGATAGGCGAGCTGCTTGGCAAAATACCGGCTGATGGCATCTCGATCCTTGGGGTCAGGTGCCTCGTTTGCATCGAAGTGTTGAGACAGGAACTCGGTGCAGGCGGCCATATCTCCCTCTTTCCAGAGTTTGAGGAAGTCATCGGCCTGCTGGCTTGGCTGGGTTCTATCGAGCGCAATCAACAACACGAGAATATGCACGAGCATGGTGAGTAGGCCAAAGAGGCTACCCGCGATGAGGACAAGCAGGATGGTGAGTGCGAGCAGCGGAATCGCGTAGACTAGCGCCAGCGCCGCGACCCAGCCTTGAGCGTACTCGGAAGTCGGGCCCTGCAACCACTGTGTAATACGGCAGCGGAATCTGAAGAACCACGCATCGTCGAAGCGATCAACACCCTTCAGCCATAGGTAGTTGACCAGCAAACAGCTAAGAATCACTAGAAATTTCATTCGACCCCTTCTTCAATGTGCATGAACCAATCCTCTTTAATTCGCGAGCGCTCGTCTATACCTACCCCAATCGAAACAGGGTCCTGGATCGGTTTTCCTGCCGGGAGCGATATCGCTATGCCCGACTATCTTATCCGCAGACATCGCGGGATACACGCTCAATAACAATTTCGTGACCTCGGTGAGAGTGGCGTACTGATTCTGGGTAAAGTTCTCGAAGTCCGTTCCCTCTAACTCGATGCCTATCGAATAGTCGTTGCAGTTGCTTCGACCACAGTACAGCGACTTACCGGCATGCCATGCGCGATTGCCGAACGGCACGAACTGTACGATCTCCCCCAACCTATCGATTAGCAAATGGGAGGACACGCGCAGCTCGGCAATCTCGCCGTAGAAAGGATGCGCTTCAGTGTCGAGTTCGTTCAGGAAAAACTGGCGTATCGCAGGCGATCCGTATTCGCCCGGGGGAAGACTGATATTGTGAATCACCAACAATTCGATGTCGGTGTTCTCGGGTCGCGCATCCTGATTGGGCGACTGGACTAATTGGGCGCCGATCAAGAGGCCATCGGCAATGTCGAGTTCCATGGTAACGATCCGAATGAGCAACGACTCAAATCAAACTAGGGCACCTCTGAATAACTCTAGGGTGCCCTATGCAAGCAGGTCGATCGATGTTACCACAGAATGGGAGTTGTCTAGAGGAGTGAGGCAGGGCTGCGTTGAGACGGCTTAGGACTTCTTCTCGAACACAGTGATATTGTTGCCAGAGGGTTTCAGGGCATCCTTGGCTAGATCTATTTCGCCGCGCCGCAAAGATATTGCGAGCCCGAGACGGCTACGGGTGATGGCGATCTTACGAGTAGTGGAGTCTGAACCGGCATTCGTGATAACGAATACATTGCCCTGAGCTCCGCTTCGAGTCACCACACAGTCATGGGGCTTGCCCTTGATCGACATCTGAATCGAACAGCAGGAACTCATGCGATCCACCGTTGCGAGGCAGTCCAGCAGACGTGCCTGCTCTTCATTTTCGGCGTAGTCGTCGTTGATCGGTTCCCCGTTGATGAGCCGCGCAATTTCGTTCAGATCATCGGCATCGAGTATATTCTCCCCCGAGGGGCTCACGGTGGCCTCTGGCTCAATAGGCGTAACCGCATCCATGCCACCTTGTGTGTTCCTCGGTGCCGAGGACTCTGCCCCAGCCGCAAGATGGTTCTTAAGCGCGCTGATAAATCGCTCCTCATCGGCAACTGATATGCGCAGCAAGCGCAGACCCTGGCTGAGTTTCTCTATCAACAGTGATTCGTCGAACGGATCTGTTTCCATCTGGCCCGTGCAACACATTACAAGCAGCTGAAGGACGTGCTCCGCCTCCTGCCACTCGAGACTGGACACGCCCTTGTTAAGGCCGATCAAGAGCAGCACCATGCGCCAGTGCTCTTCCGCCATCTTCGAAATAAATTCTGGCAGTTCGGCAACCGAATTCACAACTTGCAGTGCCTCGGCAACCGAGGACTCAACCGCCTTTGAATCGGGCTTTGGCTGTCGAATATCTGACAGGGAGTTTCTTTGGGTGACCTTGCGCGGTGTACAGCTACTGGCGACCGGCATGTGAAACGACGACGAAGATGAGTAGAGCCTTTCTACAAACTGAGGATTGTCTATATTATTTAGGATGCTGATGATATCGAGAAACAGCTTCTCTATCTTCATCAGGAAATGCTGCTCGAATAACTTCATGAAAACCAGTCGAATCTCGAGGGCGATACTGATCTTGCTCTGCGCCTCGACGAAAGCGAGGAGCACCGAAGAAACAAGCGTGTGACCATTAATGAGCTGCTTTTCCTTCGCCGCCTCAATCGCCGCATTCAGGCTATCAATCTGCTTCATATAAGGTAGGTAGAGCTTGTTCGCCTTGCGCGCCATCGTGCCGATCGCCAGCTCGATCTCCATGCTCTCGAATATCACAGGAGAGTCCGAATCTTGCATCGACTGCGCGGAGCTATCGAAGTGCGTACAGCTCTGTTCGAGGTTGGCCGAGGCCGTGTCCAGAAATGTCTCTTCGAACAGCACCTGTTTCGCGCGAATTTCACGCATAGCGCCCAGATAGTCACTGCCTTCAGCCAACTGACCCTGCTTGCCTGCCTCGAATACAAAATCGTCTACTTCATCGAAGAAGCTGCCGGTAAGCTGATTCATCTGCTTTCGCAGTCGCTGCCTGAGCGCCCAAGCAGCCTTCTCGACGAGTGCTTTGTCCGCCGATTGAAATTTCGTTGCTTGGTCTACCAGTGAAACTATTGACATGATTTCTACAGCTATGCGATTAAAGTAATTGTGTATTTTCCCTATAGGTATTTCTTATATCACTGCCGCAGCCCACAAAGCATGACAGCGTTCACAGACCGCAAAGTTTCTGCCTAATCGCAGCAATTTCAAGCGTTTAGCGCATTCGTCAATGCCCAAAAACATGACTGAGTTCACAACTTTCTATTCCAAGGCGAATGGGACATAATTTACGAAATGTCTCCCTCTCCCTCAGCGCCAGACACTCCGCCCGGAAAACGAATGGGCCAGGGCATGCTTATTATTAGCTTCGTTCTCGGACTCGCTGCACTGACCTTCTACTTCGATGGTCAATTGCAGCGGCAGGTTAATCCCAATCGAAATCCGGAGGCAATGGAACTTACCTCTGGCATTAAACAAGTCTTGCTGCGCCAGAACAGGCAGGGGCACTATGTTGCTAGCGGCACAGTCAACGATACCCCAGTTTTATTTCTGCTAGACACTGGCGCTACAGATGTCGCCATCCCAGAATCTGTCGCGGTAAGCGCGGGTCTGGTCCGCGGTCGCCCAAGCCGCGCCTCGACAGCAAATGGAGCAGTGACCGTGTACTCGACCGAGGTTCGAAATTTGCAGATAGGCAATATCGTCCTAGAGGACGTGAATGCAAGCATTACACCCAGCATGGCTGGCAATACGATCCTGCTTGGAATGAGCGCGCTGCGACAGATTGAATTCAGTCAACGCGGCGACGAGCTCACGCTACGACACTATCCAGGACCCTAATGAATTTCAAACAGCCCAAACTTCCTAACGATATTCATGAGGTCGTCGCGCTCAGCCTCGCGGAAGATATCGGTAGCGGAGACATTACCGCCGAGCTCATAGATAGGAACACGAAACTAAGCGCGAGGATCGTAAGCAAAGACAGCGGGGTTTTTTGTGGACGCCCCTGGGCCGACGAAGCGTTTCGGCAGGTGGATGCATCGCTTGAGAGCGACTGGCACACCGCGGAAGGAGATTCGCTCTCGCCAGGCCAGACAGTGGTGCAAATCAGTGGGTCAGCTCGCAGCATCCTGACGGCTGAGCGAACCGTATTGAATTTCCTGCAGACGCTCTCAGCCGTCTCTACTGCCAGCCGCTATCACGCCACGCTGGTGAAACACACCTCCGTTAAACTACTGGATACGAGGAAGACGCTGCCAAGCCTGCGTACGGCTCAGAAATATGCGGTACGGATCGGAGGCTGCTTCAATCATCGCATGGGATTGTTTGACGCCTTCCTGGTAAAGGAGAACCATATCAACGCCTGTGGCGGCATAGCCGCGGCGATTACTAGAGCACGCGAACTTCATCCTGACAGGCCAGTCGAGGTCGAGGTACAAGACCTGAGCGAGCTGGATCAGGCGATCAAAGCTTCGGCCGACACTGTCATGCTCGACAACTTCAGCCTCGAAGACATATCGCAGGCTGTGAAGACAAACGCGGGCCGAGTGAAACTGGAAGCCTCGGGCGGAATCGACGAGGACAGGCTGGTAACCATCGCCGAATCTGGCGTAGACTATATCTCATTAGGTGTCCTGACCAAGAATTGCAAAGCCATCGATCTTTCTCTGCTAGTCGATTGAGGCCTCAGGACAGCAATCTAGCAGCGAGCGACCCTGTTTACCAAAAAGGAGTGAGATGATGAAATTCACGACATTCCAGAAAACCCTGCTCTCCTGTAGCCTTTGGCTGATCCCGATAATCGGCTTTGGCCATGGCGGCAATCTCGACCTCAATGGCGGGCACTACTATGGCCGGTCCTATCATTGCCACCTTTCCGGCTGCCAAATGCCCGACACCTTCAGTATCGGGCGCTCGCGTCGAGACGGGATCAATACCGATCGTCGCGCCAGAGAAAAATTCTTCAATACCGACGATTGGAATTTCGAGGCAGACTATGACAATGACTGCCAATCCACGCGGCAGGAGATACTCATTCTCACCAGCCGCACCGAGGTGAGGTATACGAACCCTCGAAACTGCGTCGTCCGCACCGGTGAATGGCTGGACCAATACACGGGCAAGATTTTTAATGTAGCGGTGCAGATTGACATCGATCATGTCATTCCACTCATGTATGCCCATACCCATGGTGGCGACCGCTGGTCCGCCGATAAGAAGCTGCAGTTCGCCAATGACCCGCTAAATATCATGCTGGTCGAGAAAGGAGAGATTCGAAAGAAGCGGGATCGCGGGCCCGACCGCTACCTACCGCGCGAGGAGTTTCAGTGTGAATATGCGGGCATGTGGCAGGCGATTGCAGATAACTACGATCTCGACATCGACACTCGCGACAAGAACAGGGTCAGAGAGATCCTGGAAGACTGTGCCGAGTGACGTGGCCACCCTCACCTGAATTTACGGACAAAAAAAATGCCGAACTGAGTTCGGCATTTTTTTTGTTGTCGTTAGACTTTTTTGGTAGTCATTCGACTAGGGGTTTAGGACCTTAATATCGCCCATACCGTTGTCCGGATCTAGCTTGGTATCGCCCGTCGGGAAACCATTCTCTGAAAGAATATAGGCAATCACGTCAGTGTACTCGTCCAGCATTAGCGAGCCGGGATTGTCCGCAGGCATCGTTCCCAGAATCGATTCCCACAGCCAGAGCACGGGCTGATTGTTGTAAGACCTAAGAATGTCTCGATAGAAGCGCATATCGTGGCAGGTTTTACAGCTGTTGTCGTAGACAAGCTTGCCCGTCTCCACTTGAGCCTCCGTGAATACGCCGTCGTTAATTGTCTTGTCCTGCGCCAGAGCTAACTGACCCAGAGCCAGACTCACCAATGCCACAACTATACTTAGAAAATTCTTCATTACCTTAATTCCTCAGCAGAGAATGAAACTCGATTCCAGCCCCACATTACCTTCGGGAAGTTACCGACTCTTGCTATGAGCGGTGAGCGGTGAATCGAACCACAGCGTCATACCCATTGTGCTAATTTGAAAGCCGCGTAAACATAAACTACATCGGCCTTTTTTTCAAGTAGCCCTGCTATCCCAGCGCTAGAGCTGGCAATACATTTAGCATAAAAATCAGCTACTTAATATCGTGAGTTCACTATAGCCTCAGCAAAATGAACGGCAGCTTAATCCTCGGTGGGGCTAGCCCGCAAAGGTGACGCCGGTCGCAAATGAGTGAAACTACCGCGAACCGCGCAGGGCTTTACCGCCACAACCGGCTCAAAACGACAGGGCTAGTCGGGTAGTGCATCAGTTTGAATGGGCTCCAGGTTTGGTGCTAGGTCGAGGGAATGGGGGATGTATAGGCCGTTCGACTCGGCCAGGGATGGCCCCTCGGAGGGAACGAATTCCTCCAGCCGCCTCACCCATCGCACCTGCGTCGAGAATTAGCGAATCGAATAGCAATTCAAACTGAGGCACTACCGCTAGTCGCTGTCCTTGTACATCAGCGCGGTTACCTGCTCTGACACCAAGCCGATAAGAAACACGATGATCGCTGTCATCAACAGTACCGCACTCATATTCGTGAAGGTACCCTGGGTCGTGTAGGTGTAGACATAGTTCAGGATGCCGGCGCCGAAGAAACCCGCCGAAACCGGTAGAAATATCTTGAGTGGCGAATACAGCGTACCCACCTTGAAGATGATAAGCAGGAAGCGAATGCCATCTTTCAATAGACTGATGTGACTCTGCCCCAGACGTTGCTCAGTCTGAATCGTTGCATAGCCTACGGAATAACCTGCCCGAAAGAATGCCATGGTACAGGTCGTGGGATAGGAGAAGCCATTAGGCAGCAGATAGAGGAACTCCTTAAATTTTTGCGCCTTTACCGCCCTAAATCCCGAGGTGAGATCCAGTATTTTATGACCTGTGATCGCCGAAGAGAGCCGGTTGTAGATGCCATTGGCAAGCGCTCGAAACGAATCTGCCTGTGACTGTTTGTCTCTCGCGCCCACCACCATATCGTAGCCAGTGGCCAGCTTCTCTAGCAGCATCGGTATATCTTCCGGCTTGTGCTGACCATCGCCATCAAGGAAAACAATGATCTTCCCGTTCGCTGCCTTTGCGCCAGTCTTGATCGCCGCACCGTTACCCTTGCTGTAGGGATGGGTAACGACAGTCACGCCATGTTCAGTGCAGATATCCACTGTCGCGTCGGAAGAACCGTCGTTGACCACGATAATCTCTGCGTCTGCCACGGCGGCGAGTAGTCGAGGCAGGAAGGCCTTCAGGTTCTGCGCCTCATTCTTCGCCGGTATCACTATGGATAGCGCTGTCTTCTTATTCTCTTCTGTCATGTCCAGTCCTGATCGTGGCTTAGCGGCCGTTCATGCGTGAGCTAATATCCGCTTCTATTCTAGCAATTTCATCTAGGAATGAGGGGAGTAATATCGATTGGCCTGCATCGGCGGCCCTAGCCCTGTTGAGGAAGACAAGCGCGTCTTCATTGTTTCCGGCGGATGCGCTCAGCAGAGCCTGACGTATAGGAATCTGCGGAGTCGGGTTTAGATCGAAGGCGCTACGAAGTTGAATCAGCGCCGGGTTCAATTGCCTGTAGTGCACAAACAGATCCGAGTAGAGGTAATGAAAGCTCGCCCGACGGTCATCGGCTAGGGGAAGCGCATTCACCCTCTCAAATAGCGATACCATTCCCTGCGGTGTGGCGTACTGACACTGTTCGAGCAGCAGGTTTTCCAATAGCCTGCCGAGATGAAAATTGATGTCGTTGTGAAAATATTCCAGCCCCTCGCGATTCGCTATCTCCTCGAGGCTATAGGGTGCAGCCAAGCCGTAGTCGCAGGCGTGATTGAACATATGCAGTAGCACTGTGATCTCGCGGGGATTATTCGCGTGGGCCAACTCCAGCCTACGCAGACCCTCGGCCGGGTCGCCATTCACCGAAACAAAATCCGCATAGTTTGTTTGTGCGCGAATAGACTGCGGCTGTTCCGCCGCCCAGAAGGTAAATAGATCTCCGGTATGCCCCCAGAGCCTGGCCTGCTGCCAGGTAAGCCATGTCATGTTCAGGATACAGAGCGCGATGAGAGTTAGCGCCACTCGCTTATAGTGTGTAGCCGCCGAGCTCGCCAGCAGCAGTTGCAGATACCAGACAGCGCTTATGAGTGGGCCGATCATGGACATATAGTTTCGGTGCTCGAAATACAGCTCTAGTGGTAAATAGGTCGACTCCAGCAGATGCATCGCGAAAAACCAGGCCACGCCAAAAAGCAGCATCGGCTGGGTTTTTCTCCAATGCCATACAGCGGCTGCAAGCGCTATCAGCAGGACAATCGACATTAGCGTCGTGATGGGCTGGATGAGCGATGAAGATACCGTCAGGTCATCATGGAACAGGCCCACGCCTCCCGCTATGGGCAGCAGTATCTTGCCGAGGTAGCCTACTAGCAGGCGCGATTCGGTGAGCAGCCGTTCCAGCATCGAATAATGCCGATAGTCGAAGCCTTCCAGCGCGGAGGGAAAGGTTAGAACCAAGTAGAGCATGAGCACGGCAAGTGGCGCCGCAATGCCTATGAGCAGCCAGACTTTCATTGCTCGACTTCTTGGCTGCAGGCGAAAAACACTGGCCTCACAAACCAGCACCAGCAATAGAAATAGCGCTCCGTTTTCCTTGCTCAACACCGAGAACAGTGCGAAGGGAAATAGACTGAGACACAGTAGCAGGACAGCCCAGCGTGGATTGGAGGCGACAAGTTGCCGGCCCTTCAGGTAACAGATCAACGCGGCCAGCGCGAACAGAGTCATCAGCTGCGTCATGCGCTGCACGACGTAGAGTGTAGTGCTGCCATTGAAGGGATGGAGCAGCCAGAGTGCAGCAACGAGCAGAGCCAGCAGCGCGCTGCGCTCGCTAGCAAGCCCCATGAGCTGGAACAATTCGAACGCAAACCAACACAGCAAGCAGCCAGTGAGCACGTGGATCAGAATATTGGTGTATTTAAGCGCCGCGATATGAGGTGGCCAGTCTTGCGCATCGATAAGAAAAGACAGCATGGAGATCGGGCGTCCCGTCGGCCCCGAGGCATTGCCGAAGACAAAATTGCGCAGCGTTGACCAGTCGGACACCCCCCCGTCATCTCCCAGGGGGCTAAGATTTGTGTAGTCGTCGAATATAAAGGGGCCGCTCAGGCCGGGCAGATAGACTAAGACTGTCACCGCCAGCAGCGCCGCGAGGAGAATACCGAAGCGTATGAGGAATTCACTGGGCGGAGATGCCGCGGGTGGCCTGAGGGTATTTGATTCGATGGCGGGAGTCCGATTTTCTACTGGGCAATGGCGCCGCTAGTGTAAGAGAGGCACTAGGGCATGTGCAAACGCTAGACTGGGCTAAACGGGCGGCAAATCTGGACGAATTCGGAGCGATACTGACAATATTTGTCAATTTCCTGCGGATTTGTCAGTTCTTGACGCGTATCCCGTGTCCGAGAAAAGACTACAGCCATTTTTATTTTCTTTATATATCAATGCTTTAACTATATTCGCTGTTCTTGGCACGATAAGTGTATTAATTGAGCTACCCGTTGCTAATCCTGCGGATACGATTTTAAATTTATTTGTCATCCATAACTGGAGAGAGAAAATGAAGAAAGTACAGAATGGTTTTACATTGATCGAACTGATGATCGTTGTTGCGATTATCGGCATCCTGGCTGCAGTAGCACTTCCTGCTTACCAGAACTACTCTAACCGCGCTGCGTTCTCCGAGCTGGTTCTTGCTGTAACACCTCGCAAGACTGCTGTTGAGCTAGCGATTCAGACGCGCAACCCTGCCGCTATCGGTTCACTCAACGGTGGTGCCCTGGGTATTCCTGGTAACGTGGCTGCTGCTGATGGCGTACATGGTGCTGCAGTTGCTGCTGGCGTGATCACTATGACTTGGGAAACACTACCCGCTTCAGATTTGAATGGCATAACGTACACGCTGACACCTAACGGCATCGTTCCTCCGGTTCAATGGAATGAAGGCGGTACATGTCTGACTAACGGCTTCTGCTAGAGCTGGAAGTTTGACCTTAGTTAACTCAAGTCTCGCTTGAGTTCGAAATAGCTGGCACCCAAGACCCTTTGCGGTGCCAGCATTTCTTAAGCTTGGAAGCTGTATCCCCCGCAGTGCTTCGAAGCGAAAGAATAAGATTAAATAGATTCCTGCATCTTGACTCTACTTAGCAGTCCCTACTAACCTCAGCGTGCTGACGCACTGTATACTCTCAACCAATAATGACGGGTGCAAAGGTAGCTAACATGGGCCTTCACAAGCAGAGCAGTCACCGGCAAACCGGCTTCACCCTGATCGAGCTAATGATCGTCGTTGCCATCATCGGCATACTGGCCTCGGTCGCACTACCCGCCTACGACCTGTATCGAAACCGCGCGCGCTTCGCCGAGGCCATTCTCGCGGTCGGCTTTCACCGAGCCGCCATTCTGGTTCAGGCACACTCCGATCGATTCAGCGCACTGACGGATGTGGATGCGGGCGTTCTCGGCATCCCTCCTACGCAGCCGCAAACCGCAACCCTTCACGGCATCGATGTGGTTGATGGCGTGATCACCGTGACCTGGATGGCGGACGGTACGGATCTGGCGGGCGCTACCTATTCGATCGCGGCGCAGGGCGTCGTGCCCCCTATTGCCTGGGTACCTGGCGGTAGCTGTATATCCGCTGGTTACTGTTAGTAGATCTCAATAGTACTCTTAAGCGGCCTAGGATTGCTCCTCAGCCTCGGTATCGACCACCACGGAGGGAGCGACCTCGGTTTCGAAGAATTCATTCAGGCGCCTGCTCTCGACATCGAAGCAGACGAACCCACTCGCCACGGATGACACGAAGCGGCTAAATAGACAGCCTTCCTCTACCTGCTCCAGAATAGCCTCCGATGCGGCCCGCCGCGCATTCTCCTCCCGACGAAATACTGCCCTCACATCCTCTGCCTGCTCGGGAAACGCGCGGTAATTCTCGGTCTGCACATAGAGTGGATCGCCAATGAACTGGGAGCGTAGATAGGCGGTATCTGCCGCGATAGTGCTAGCGGGCAGTTCGACATAGACGAGCTTCGGGTAGGACCCAGGTATGCTTTCCAGGATAGCCGGGTCGCGCTCGTATTCGAGCAGCTCATCGGTATTCACGCTGTAGAAAGTGTCATAGGCGAGAACGACCGCCAGCGGCCTCTCGCCATAGACGATGGCCATCCCCGCTATCATGCATGCGACCTGAAATACGCCGATGCAGCTAAGGTCGAATTTCAGTCCTGGCTTGCCAGTCTTGAACACGACCAGCGTTAGTAGCGGGCCCAGAATCAGGTCTACCGCGATCACGATACGCAGGCCCGCCCAGCCACCACCTACATTAAAGAGTATGCCTGGATACCAGAGTAGCAGTATCAGTGCTAGTAGCCCCAGAAAAACAATCAGACTAATCAAGAAATGTATCGAAGCTGCCTTCCAACGACTCATGCTAGTTCTCTCCAGTTTCTTTTTTAATCACAAATTGAGTTTGTGCAAGCACGTTAGGCTACACTTCTAGGGCAGCTCTGAATAATTCTATGGTAGCTCTGCGCAGTCTCAAGCGTTCATAGGCAACACGCGTTTCGCCGCGCCCTTAGCAAGAAAAGCAGCGCTGCAGATGGACGCTTGAGGCGCGCCCTTCGGGCCTCTCGTCTGTCCCGATCTCATCAAAGCCTCCTCTTGACGTGCGGACGCATGCCTGCAAGAAGGCGCCTCGATCTCGAAACAGACTTCAGGCCAGAGCTACCATAGAGTCATTCAGAGGTACCCCAGAACTCGCGTATTTTGAAGTCTAACAGAGAAATTGGCAATGACCGCAAAGCTAGTCGGCATCGCTCGGCGACTCGTAGCCGACAACTTGATCGACGAGCAAGCGCTGCGACCTGCAGTCGACGAGGCGAAGGTACAGGGAATCACGCTCGTGCATCACCTCGCCCGCAGCAAGCTGGCAAAGCCGCTCGCGATTGCGGCGGCTGCTTCCGATGAATTTCGCCTCCCGATACTAGACCTTGCGGCATTCAATCTCGACTTCTGTCCTGCGAACATCATCGATGCCGCGCTGATACTGAAGCACCGCGTCCTGCCTCTGTCTATTCGCGACAAACAGCTCACTATTGCCGTTTCAGATCCAGCAAACCTGAGTGCCACGAACGAACTGGCATTTCACAGCGGTCTGCAGATAAAGACAGTTATCGCAGACGACGCTTCGCTCTCTACCACGATTGAACAATACCTCAAGCGACTCGGCCGCAGTTACACGAATAAACCCGCGGCAACACAAGGGCTGGACGAGAGCTTCGAGATTGATACGTCCCTAGAGCTAGACACGCAGGAAGAACTCAATGCCTTCGATGAGACGCCACTGGTTAGCTTTATCAACAAGCTGCTGCTGGAGGCGATCACCCTGAGCGCATCCGACATTCACTTCGAGCCCTATGAGTCGCGCTACCGTATCAGGTTTCGAATCGACGGCTTGTTAGAGGAGATCAGCTGCCCGCCGGTAAATCTCTCCACTCGGCTCGCATCGAGAATTAAAATAATGGCGCAACTCGACATTGCTGAGAAACGCATGCCGCAAGATGGTCGCATACGCATTCGGCTCGCAGGTAACCGCATGATCGATGTGAGGGTCAACAGCCTGCCCACGCAGTGGGGAGAGAAAATCGTGATGCGCATACTCGATCCTCTCAACACGAAGCTGGATGTCCATGCACTAGGCCTGGAATCCGAACAGGAAGAGGTATTTCTAAGCACGCTGCAACGACAGCAGGGCTTGATACTGGTAACCGGGCCTACCGGCAGCGGCAAGAGCCTGACGCTATACAGTGGCCTGAGCCGTTTGAACGCGGCCAGCAAGAACATCTCCACGGTCGAAGACCCGGTGGAGATCACCCTCGAAGGCGTAAATCAGCTCGCAGTGAATAGCAAGGCAGGGCTCAGCTTCGCCTCCGCGCTGCGTGCGATGCTGCGCCAGGATCCGGACATTATCATGCTCGGAGAAATCAGAGACCTGGAGTCTGCCGAGATCGCACTCAGAGCCGCCCAGACCGGTCATCTGGTGCTGACCTCGCTGCATACCCTAAGCGCCGCCGCCAGCCTCAGCAGGCTACGAAACATGGGCATTCCACTTTATAACCTCGCCAGCACCGTCAGCCTCATCATAGCCCAACGCCTCGCCCGCAGGCTCTGCGAAAGCTGTAAAGAATTCGTCGAATTACCCGAAAAAGTAATGATAGAACAAGGATTTAAGGCCAAGCTACATGCAGAGCCCCGACTCTTCCGCGCCGTGGGCTGTAGCGCCTGTAGAGACGGATTTCAGGGCAGAATCGGGTTTTATGAAGTAGTTCCCATTACCGAGCCCCTGTCTCAGATTATCATGGATGATGGGCCTGAAGCGCTGTTTAGCGAGTATATGAGCCAGCAGGGACTTCTCAGTCTACGCGAGGCCGCCTTGCTCAAAGTAGCTCAAGGACTGACCAGCCTCGAAGAGGCTAACAGACTGACTTAAATACATAATTCTGCGTTGTCGTGCTATAGTCAGCGCAATCTACCGATTACATAATCGTCGAGGTGCCACATGGCCACTGAAGCCGCACAAACCACCTACCTCTGGCAAGGTACCGACAAGAACGGGAACAAGACCAAGGGCGAGATACAGGGCAGTAGTCAGGCGCTAGTGAAGGCGCAGCTGCGCAAGCAGGGCGTGGCGCCGACCAAGGTCAAGCGCAAGCCGAGGGATCTTTTCGGTCCGAAGAAGCAGAAGATCAAGCCTAGCGATATAGCGATCTTCACCCGTCAGTTAGCGACGATGATGAAATCGGGCATCCCCCTCGTGCAATCCTTCGAGATTGTAGGCGAGAGCCTCGAGAATCCCTCCATGCGAGTGATGGTCGCGAACATTCGAGACGATGTGGCGGCAGGTAATAATTTCGCCGACTGTATACGCAAACACCCACGCTATTTCGATGACTTGTTCTGCAATCTGGTGGACGCCGGCGAGCAATCAGGTGCGCTGGAAACCATGTTGGACCGCCTCGCTACCTACAAGGAGAAATCCGAAGCGCTAAAGGCGAAGATCAAGAAGGCGATGAACTACCCGATCGCCGTTGTCGTGGTCGCCATCGTGGTAACGGGCATTCTTCTGGTCAAGGTTGTGCCGCAGTTCGCCACCACCTTCTCCAGCTTCGGCGCCGAGTTGCCCGCCTTCACACAGTTCGTTCTGGGCCTCTCAGATCTAGCGATTGCACACTGGTGGAAGGTATTGATTGGCGCTGGCGTAGCAGGCTATGTCTTCAAAGAGGCAAAGCATAGGTCAAAGGCCGTCGCCAACGCGGTAGACAGAATCTCGCTCAAGATGCCCATCGTGGGCCCGATTCTCAACTCCTCCTGCTATGCCCGTTTCACGCGCACGCTTTCCACGACGTTCTCTGCCGGCGTACCGCTGGTCGATGCCCTTGAGTCGGTGGCAGGAGCCACCGGTAACATCGTCTACTCGACCGCCACCAGAAAGATCAGAGACGATGTGACGACAGGACAGCAGCTCAATTTTGCGATTAAGAATACCACCCTATTCCCCGTCATGATTACGCAGATGGTGGGGATCGGCGAGGAATCGGGTGCACTCGATTCGATGCTCGATAAATGCGCAGTCTACTTCGAGGCAGAAGTGGACAACGCGGTAGACGGACTGACCGCCCTGATGGAACCGATGATTATGGCCGTATTGGGCATACTGGTAGGCGGCCTGATGATCGCCATGTACCTGCCAATCTTCCAGCTCGGCGCGGTGATGTAAGACACTACGTCTGTGCATGGAAATCATTGACCTACTCTCTGCCAGCCCCGGGTTTCTGCTAACAATCTGCATCGTATTAGGATTGTTAGTAGGAAGCTTTCTTAATGTCGTCGTCTATAGGCTGCCTATCATGCTGCAGCGTGATTGGCGCGCGCAGTGCTGCGATTACCTCGAGATCGAGAACAGCACGCCGGACAGCAATGAATCCTCTGCCAAGTTCGAGGTATTCAATCTACAGAAGCCTGATTCGCACTGCCCCCACTGCAACCACAAGATAAAGCCCTGGGAGAATGTCCCAGTTCTCAGCTACCTGTTCCTCGGTGGCAAATGCTCGTCCTGCAGGGCCGCCATCTCACTCCGCTACCCCACTGTCGAATTCGTGACCGGAGTACTCTCTGGCTTGGTTGCGTTCTACTTTGGCGCCACCTGGTTAACACTGGCACTGCTCTTTCTTACCTGGTCGCTGATAGCCCTAACGCTTATCGACTTCGACACCCAGCTGCTACCCGACAATATCACCCTGCCACTAATCTGGCTTGGACTCCTGGTGAATGCCCTCGATCTGGGATTCGGCGTGAGCCTGAATGATGCCGTTATCGGCGCGATCGCCGGCTATACCGTACTATGGGCTTTCTACTGGGCCTTTAAGTTGGCTACGGGTAAGGAGGGCATGGGCTACGGCGACTTTAAGCTACTTGCGGCCCTCGGCGCGTGGATGGGCTGGCAGAGTCTTCTGCCTATCGTAATCCTCTCCTCTCTGGTCGGGGCGGTATTCGGCATCGCGATGATCGTCTTTCGCGGCAGAGACAAGTCGGTTCCAATGCCCTTTGGCCCGTTCCTGGCTGGCGCGGGTTTCATCATGCTGCTCTGGGGACCGCAATTGAGCGCCTTCTATATCGACACCTTCCTCGGATAGCTGCATTTAATCGAGCGTTGATCACGGACACCTTGGCATGAAGAAGACAACAGGCTATGTAGTTGGTCTTACCGGTGGCATAGCTAGCGGCAAATCTGCAGTAGCAGCAGTCTTTCGCTCCCTTGGAGTGCACGTCGTGGACGCCGATCAACTCGCTCGGGAGGTCGTGGAGCCTGGTCAGGCCGCGCTGAAGCAGATCGCCTCCCACTTCGGCGACAGTACAATAACCCCCGCCGGCACGCTGGATAGAGCGGCGCTACGCGCGTTGGTATTCTCGGACCCGGAACAAAAATCCTGGCTGGAAGGCCTGCTACATCCACTAATCGGCGAGCTCTTGAAAACCAGACTAAGCGAGTGTGACTCCGACTATGCGGTGCTCGAATCCCCTCTGCTGCTGGAGACTGAGCAGCACACACTCGTCGATAGAGTGCTAGTCGTGGACGTCGATGAAGAGATGCAGTTCGCAAGAGCGACGGCGAGGGATGGTAGCGATGCGGACACGATTCGATCTATCATCGCATCGCAGATGGATAGAAATCGCAGGCTAGATTTGGCCGATGATGTGCTGGACAATCAAGCTAGCCTGGAATCACTCACAGAATCGGTAGAGGCCTTGCACCTGAAATATCAGAAACTGGCTAAAAAACTATGAACTCGAATATCAAATCCGTCGAATGCCCGAATTGCAGTAAGCCCGTGGAATGGACCGAGGCCAATCGCTATCGGCCATTCTGCAGCAAGCGCTGCAAGCTGATTGACTTTGGAGAGTGGGCGAGTGAGCGGAACAGTATCCCTGGCGAGCCCGTCTACCCTTCGGTAGACGAGGAACTCGATCAATAGTTGTATCCCCAGCCTAAAGACTATTAGCGGATAGCGCCCTTGCTACAGCGGCGTGCCGGTAATAGAGGGCATTGGCATCCAATAGAACTTGCTGCTCTCGTCGTGGACTTCGTTCTCAAGGAATACAATCAGGAACTCGCCGTCGGGCGATACTCGAATCTTGCGAATCGATTCGCCCTCGAGCAGACCCAGTTCGTAGTCTTCCAGAATGAGGTGGGTCACCACATCGAAGAAATACAGCTTATCGTTGTCCGTCGCGATCAGTATCGTTCCGGCATTATTAAATGTCGCGCTGACGGGTGAACTACCGAGGAACCATTCGCCATCCGAGTCGAAGTATTCGTCCGGCGCCATGTCCACGATGCTAAAATTCGTCGTAGCTCGATTGCCGTTCGGGCAGCTATAGGCGAGCCGCGTGCCGTCGGGCGAGATGGAGAAGTCCGTGCAGTTACTACCGACTTGAATGTCTGTGCCTTGAACAAATGAGAGCGTATTGGTAGCCGCATTAAAATCGAAGGTGGCGAGATTAGACGCCGTGGCGAGAAAGACATGATCCAGGACTGGGTCGTATTCGACTCGCACGGGCTGCTCCAGCGGGATACTCTCCACCAGGAAGGTGCCGGTGCCGGTCATCAAGCCCAGCCAGTTCCCATCCGGTGAATAGGGAATACCCGCGCCGGGATCTTCATTGATATTGTCATGCATTAAGGCAAACACATTACCGTTCTCGCCCAAGGCAAGGTCTCTGAGCGACCAGCGATAGGGAAAGCCACCGATAGTCTGCGTAATGAAATTGGATACTATGCTGCCCGTATTCAGATCGAGCCTATACAGCCTCTCGGAATCCGGGTGTACCGTCATATACACCGCGCCATTCTCAGTGTCCATTGTGAATTGATCGGGGACCTGACTGAAGGAATAGGTTGCGCCAGTCTCGCCCGATATCACGTTTCTCTCGACGACGCGATTGCGCACCGAGTCACCGATGAGTACCCAGCCATGACACAGCGGAACGAAATCCTGGCTGGACTCGGTAATCAGTCCGCCGCCAAGTGCGGAGATCGTGGCCTCGGAGGGTCCTGATTGCACGGTGCCGAAACCCAGGGTTTCGAACCGCCAGGGGTCTGAGCCCTCGATGTATTCGAGCCGCATCGCCAGTTGCTTGTTGTTGAAGTTGACGCTCGGCACATCCAGGATACCTGAGTTCACCGAATAGCTGGAGGCACCCGCGACGACATCCGAGGCCACCGGCGGCGAGAATGCGCTACAGTCCAAGAGCTCGATTCCCGAGCGTGGCGGCACCGGTGCGCCCGTGCCGGTTAGCGATGCCTCGGTCAATTGGAAAATCAGTTCGTTCGCATCCACCATCTGCATCTGCACGGCGATCTCGCCGATGCCGGGCACTTCAATGTTCTGAACTTCCAGCGTAAAGCCATCGAAGCGCACAGAGTCCTTTCCAGGGCTAGGTGCTGCACCAGGGGTGAAATTCAAGGAGGCATGGGAGAAGAATTTAACGCCGGTGAACGCAGGTATTTCTTCGATATCAACTGCGCTGGGCACGACGGCACTCTTCACGCGGAAGCCCACAAATTGGCTAGTATTCAACGCGGCGTTGACCGCGCCGGTCACATCGACATCGATCGATGTCTTGCCTACGGCATTAACTTCGGCGATGGGCGAGATGAAGCCGAGCGAGTAGTCCGTATGCTCAACCAGGCCATCGTCGGAATACACGTAGATCTCCAGCGGAGCTGCACCGTTCTGATCGTAGACGGTCTCTATAGGCAGTGACAGCGATGCCGTGCTGACGCTGGTAGCTGCACCGAAGTCGAAGACGACAACCGCGGCATCAATGAAGTCTCCACCGGTAACGGCCCATCCGCCGCTGCTGACGTAGGAGGCGTCGGTCGCTGTTCCGATAACCGGGGGCAAAGTAGGCACCGGCTCGCCGTCGGGAGTCTCCTCTGTTGGCTCTGGCACCTCAGGGTTCTTCTCAACCAACACGCCATCGGCGATCAGCACGGCAGAATCCCCGTGGGCCAGATTCGCTAGCAAGAGCAACGAGGCTAGCAGGCCAGCCTTAATAAGTTTCTGCAACATAGTGATACCCGATGTCCGTGGAACCTGTTACTGCAACAGGCTCAATCAATTCTTAACTATTGCCGTATTTTCAACGAGTTAGCGCAAATCTCAGTGACCTAGGTCACATAAACGCCGCTTTATTTCAGGCGTAGATTCTGGGCTCCCCACATTGCTGTATCTGCCCGATTCGCGAATACTTTATCAAAAAAGCCGTATTTGGTCGCTATATTCGGCCAAGTTATTTCTTTCTATATCAGTAGCTTGCTGGCAGAAGTGCAGGCACTGCCTAAATTGCGGCTAGGAGCCGCTGTGGGACCGCTTAGGCGGGGCTGAAGGCGGAGATACCCGCTATGCCGAAGCCCTTATGCTGGCGGCAGGTGGCGAGGTCGGCGGGCTCAACACCGCCAAGCGCGAACACCGGCAGATTCACCTGACGGGCCAGTTCTTCGAATCCAGCCCAGCCCAATAGCTGCGATTCCAGGTATTTTTCTGTCGCGCAGACTGGCGATAGCAATGCGAAGTCGGCGTCCAGCGCCTCGGCCAGACGTAGCCCTTCAAGGTCATGGCAGGAGGCACTGAAGAGCCGGTCGGCCGCTATTGGGCGAGAGCTCAGTATGCTTAGCTGTGCCGAATCAGCATGAAGGGCATCGATATCGGTGAGGTCTGTTTCGCTAAGCGATATTTCAGGGTGGCTGAAAATCAATCTTATAGCGCTATCTCGGCACAATGTCCGGGCACTGTCATACCAGGCCTTATAGGTAGCAGCGCTCAGTTGCTTCTGCCGGTAATAGAGCAGCCCGGCATCGACCCTCAAGTAGTGCGGCAGAGCCGCACGCATCTGCTCGACATCCTCAAAGGCTGGAGTTATCGCGATGTTATGAGGCAGGCTGAGCGCACGGATGATGCGCTCGTTGGCCACGGGAAAGTCCGCCAGGCGCAGGTCCACCGGCTTGCGCCAGGCGATAGCCTGACCCTCCCTGCCCGTTGGACTGCCCGCGTATTCTTCTATGAGCCAAACGTCCAGAAGCACAGACTTGTCGCAGTAGTCATGGTTGATCTGCAGCATCGGAGAGCACTGCAGAACTACGATGCCCAATTCTTCGCGCAGCTCGCGCCTCAGTGCATCGGGCAGCGACTCGCCCGACTCGACCTTGCCTCCCGGGAACTCCCAGAGACCGCCTTGATGGGCATTGATAGGTCGCAGGGAGATCAAGACCTCAGCTCTATCGTTGGGTATTACCCCGACGGCGACATGAACTCGTTGCTCTTGATTCACCACGGCGACTCACTGGTAAAAAGTCGAATTGAAAAGCCTGGGCCACCCCTAGCTGCGGTAGTCGGCGTTGATGCGCACATAGTCGCTTGAGAGGTCACAGGTCCAGACTCGCTCGCTGGCCTGCCCACGAGCAAGGTTTATATTCACGCGAATCTCCTCTTTATCCATCTCCGCCTGACCCGCGCTTTCCGTGTAACTCGCCGCGACGCCGCCGTTAGAAACGAGCAGGGTATCGCCTAGTGACACAGTCACGGCATCGATGTCCAAATCCTCCACCCCGGCGCGGCCAATCGCGGCAAGTATTCGCCCCCAGTTCGGATCCGAAGCGAAGAATGCGGTCTTAACCAGCGGCGACTCGGCTACCGTATACGCGACCGCTAGACATTCCTGCTCCGATGCCCCCGCTGTGACCTCGATCGTCATAAACTTGGAGGCACCTTCAGCATCGCGTATTAAATCTGTGGCTAGCTGTTCGAAGACTGAGTTCAGTTCACGCTGAAAGACTGTAGCTGCCTCGCTCTCAAGATCGCCTATCTTCAGCGCGCCCTTGCCCGTCGCCACCAGCATACAGCTGTCATTGGTCGAGGTATCGCCATCCACGGTAATCCGGTTGAATGAGTTTTTCGTGGCGCTCTTAAGGAAGGTGTCGAGTAGCGGTTTCTCGATCTCGGCATCGGTAAAGACGTAGGCTAACATGGTAGCCATATTGGGGCGGATCATGCCTGAGCCCTTGGCGATACCGCTAATACTGACCGTACAATCTCCAACCTGGAAACATCGGGATGAGAGCTTGGGGCGCGTATCGGTCGTCATGATCCCGCGCGCGGCCAGGAGCCAGTTGTCTTCCGCCAGCTTCGTTTGCAGAGCCGGTAACGCGTCGATGATCTTGGAATGAGGAAGCCTCTCGCCAATCACACCGGTGGAGAATGGCAAGACTTCCGAGCTAGCAGTCTGAGTACATTCGGCCAGCGCGTCGCAGCATTTCAGCGCGGCGAGATCACCATCGGAACCGGTACCGGCATTCGCGTTGCCCGTGTTGATCAGGAAATAACGACTTGGCTTCTCTGCCAGATGCCGCCTCGCCACAGTTACTGGTGCGGCACAGAATGCATTCTGGGTGAACACTCCTGCGGTAGTCGACCCGGCAGCGATCTCTATAAGCACGAGATCGAGTCGTTCAGCGTAACGAATGCCGCTCTCAGCTGCCGCGAGGCGAATACCATTAATAGGCGCTATCTTTACTGATCTTTCCGGCCCGACCGCCATCTCTCTATCCTTGCAGGCTTAGCTACTAGCCTCTACTTCAAAATTTCGATATTACTAACATGCCTGTTCTGGCATTCTAGCTAGCCGATCTTGCCATGGCAGACTTTGTATTTCTTGCCGGAGCCGCATGGGCAGGGATCGTTTCTGCCTACTTTCGCTACCTCGCGTACGAAGGGGGCAGCCTTCTCGCCTGCTGCCTCACCCTGTCCACCCTGCTGGCCTTCGGCGGCGGGCGGTTCGGAAAGAGCGGATACGGACTGGTGCTGAAAATTCACTCGCGCCGAAGCGCGCTCCTGCTCCCGCAGGCGTTCAATCGCGTCTGCCTCGTCTTCCTGACGAATCTTCACATGGCTTAACACCTTGATGACCTCCTGTTGCAGGTTAGCCATCAAGTCCTGGAACATAGCAAATGCCTCGCGCTTGTATTCCTGACGTGGGTTCTTGCCGCCGTAGCTACGCAGGAATATACCCTGGCGCAGGTGATCCATGGTGGACAGATGATCCTTCCACAAGCCATCCAGAATCTGCAAGGTGATCTGCTTCTCGAAGGTGCGCATCTTTTCGCCGATCGCTGAACATTTCTGCTCGTAGTCGATGCTGAGCAGTTCGTCGATCTTCTGCTTCAACTCCTCTTCGTAGAGCTGGTCATCTTCGTCCAGCCATTTCTGTATATCGTGCTGTGCCGAGAATTCGGTTTCGATGGACTTCTGTAGCCCTTCGACATCCCACTGCTCGGGGACACTCTGTGGTGGTATATAGTCGTCGACCAGCTGCGAGACCACCTCCGTGCGCATCTCCTTGAGCAACTCGGATATGTCGTCGCTCGCCATCAGTTCGTTACGCTGGCGATAGATGATCGTACGCTGATCGTTAGCGACATTGTCATATTCCAGCAACTGCTTGCGAATATCGAAGTTTCTGCCCTCCACCTTCCGCTGTGCCTTCTCGATCTGCTTCGTCACCATGCCGTGCTCTATGGCTTCGCCACGCTCCATGCCCAAACGCCGCATAAAATTCTTTACGCCATCTGTCGCAAAAATCCTGAGCAAGTTATCTTCCATCGACAGATAGAAGCGGGAATAACCGGGATCGCCCTGTCGGCCCGAACGCCCACGCAGCTGATTGTCTATGCGTCTGGACTCGTGGCGCTCCGTGCCCACGATGTGCAGGCCACCGGCCGCTATCACTTGGTCGTGGCGCTTCTGCCACTCGGCCTTTATTTCCTCTATCTGCGCTTCGGTCGGATTCTCTAGCTCCTCGACCTCAGCTTCCCACTTGCCACCGAGTACGATGTCCGTACCACGTCCAGCCATATTGGTAGCGATGGTAACCACACCAGGCCTTCCCGCCTGCGCAATAATCTGCGCCTCGCGCTCGTGGAACTTCGCATTCAAAACCTCGTGCGGAATCTTCTCCTTGGTGAGGAAATTAGACAGTGTCTCGGAGGTATCGATCGACGCCGTGCCCACCAATATAGGAGCGCCCTTCGCGCTCATCTCGGTGATGTCACGCACGATAGCCTCGAACTTCTCTTCCATCGAGAGATAGATAAGGTCGTTTGCATCGATGCGAACCATCGGCATATTGGTGGGTATGACGACTACATCGAGGCCATAGATCTGAGAGAACTCGAAGGCCTCGGTGTCGGCGGTACCTGTCATGCCTGCGAGGTTGTTATAGAGCCGGAAATAATTCTGGAACGTCGTGGAAGCCAGCGTCTGGCTCTCGCTCTGAATCTGCAGGCCTTCTTTCGCCTCCAGTGCCTGATGCAGGCCCTCGGACAGCCTGCGACCCTCCATGGTTCTACCCGTATGTTCATCGATAAGTACGATGTGCTTGTTCTGCACTATGTACTCGATATCACGCTTGAAGAGATGGTGGGCCTTCAGCCCTGCGTGAACGTGATGAAGCAAAGAAAGGTTAGTCGCGGAGTAGAGCGACTCGCCCTCATCGAGCAGCTTCTTCTTGATCAGTATGTCTTCGACGAACTCGTGGCCCGACTCGGTGAGCTCGACCTGGCGACTCTTCTCGTCAACCGTGAAGTGTCCCGACTCTTCCGGGACGAAACTCTTGTCCATCATCTCCATCTTGGACTTCTCGGCCTTAACGCCCTTCTCCAGCTTCGGTATCAATTGATTAATCGCTGTGTAGAGTTTCGAGCTGTCTTCCGCGGCGCCGGAGATGATGAGCGGAGTTCGTGCCTCATCGATGAGGATGGAGTCCACCTCATCGACGATTGCAAAATTGAGCTCTCTCTGCATCTTGTCATCGAGGCGAAAGGCCATATTGTCGCGCAGATAGTCGAAGCCGAATTCGTTGTTAGTGCCGTAGGTTATGGAGCTGTTGTAGGCCGCCTTCTTTAATTCAGGGGTTTGACCGGAGCTGATTATGCCAACACTCAGGCCCAGAAATTCGTATAGGGGACGCATCCAGTTCGCGTCGCGCTCGGCGAGGTATTCGTTGACGGTCACGATGTGAACGCCCTTCCCCGTCAGCCCATTGAGGTAAGCGGGTAGCGTCGCCATGAGCGTCTTGCCCTCGCCCGTTCTCATCTCCGAGATGCTGCCCTCGTGCAGCACCATGCCGCCAATCATCTGCACGTCGAAGTGCCGCATCTGCAGAGAACGCTTACTCGCCTCTCGGACGACGGCGAATGCCTCCGGCAACAGTGCATCGGTAGTTTCACCGGCATCGAATCGTGACTTCAGCTCGCCGGTTTTTGCCTTAAGTTGCTCGTCCGACAATGCTTCCAGGTCGGCCTCGAACTTATTGATGACATCTACAGTCTTCTGCAGCTTCTTTAGTTTGCGCGAATTGCTACTTCCAAAAATTTTGTTAAATATGCTCATGATGCTCTGATAGATTGAATTAATTCGATACGCCAGTCTCCAACAGCCATAGCGGACTTAGCGCGGCGGCGTCGCAGACCAATTAGATTGGTTTGGAAGGGAGTTATCTAGCGGTGCGGTGTATATAGGCGGCGGGGTCGACGACTCTGCCATTCTTGTAGACTTCGAAATGCACGTGCGGGCCGGTGGAGCGACCAGTTGACCCTACCAGGGCAATATTCTGACCCTTCATCACGATGTCGCCCACATCTACCAGCAACTTCTCGGAGTGTGCGTAGCGCGTGGTGAACCCGTTACCGTGATTAACCTCTACCATCAAGCCATAGCCCGATCGTGGGCCTGACCAAGTAACAACGCCCGCCGCAACGGTGTGGATATCGGCACCGGCTTTACCGGTCGTGAAATCGATGCCGCCATGGAATGCCAGGCGGCCGGTGATTGGGTCCAGGCGCTTGCCAAAGCGCGATGCGATCCATCCGTTATCTAAAGGACGACCGGCGATGAAGACGTCAGATTGAATCTTGCGATCGGTCATCAGGCCTTCGAGAATCTCGAGCTGCTGCTGACGATCCTCCAGTTGTCGCTCCAACTGATAGACCGCATCCATGAAGCCCGCCGCCGAATAGGATTCTTCTGACACCCCTGTGGCTGGCCCACCAACTGTTATCGGGTCGCTGAAATCGAACTCGCCGTTATCGAGATTGGCGATGCTAGTGATGCGCTCACCCACTGCATCGAGGCGGACGAGTCGCGCCTGTAGCATAGCGAGACGAAGCGTGAGTGCTTCGATCTGTTGCTCGGAATCCTGTTTGATATCGGAGATCTGTTCCGTCTGGATGCGAATCTGGCGCTCCCAGTTCTGCGCAGACTCCTCGCTAAATACGCCGTTGTGCTGAGATACTGCCAGTTCGTAGCCGAAATAGCCTAGCGCGACCGGCGCGCCGAGCAGGCACAGGGAGAGGAGGCCTTTCAGCCAACCCTTGAGTACGATGGTTTTAGTGTGACCATGACGCTGGTCGACTAGGATAACTTTCATTGCGTAAGCGTTGTCTCAGTAAGCCTATTAATACACTTGGGGCTAATCAAGAAACTTCAACGCCCAACTATTTTTATTAAAATCAGATAGTTAGGATAGCACGGCAGGACTAGGCTGCCAACACCGGTTTCATGTAGGAAATAGGCACGTTCGTCTCTTTATCGAAACTGACTATTTCCCAAGCATCTTCATTAACTTCGAGCATTCTTAAT
>Ga0055584_100000410_pt1 | contig 40517 bp, 39 predicted proteins | sample OSDHelmetaG_FD_58716 | JGI IMG/M metagenome (GOLD analysis project Ga0055584, IMG submission 58716) | Pelagic marine sediment microbial communities from the LTER site Helgoland, North Sea, for post-phytoplankton bloom and carbon turnover... | ecosystem: Environmental > Aquatic > Marine >...
CTTCATATCCACACTCCACGCGGGAAACCCTTCGGATAATCATCGCTAAAAAGGAGCTCGAATGGCAGCGGACTGGGGAACGCAGGAACGGCGCCTTGGCCAACACGTCAGTGTCCTCGTCGGAGCCGATCTCGGGAAATATCCCTCAGGCAACAGCCTGCTGGTCCGGGGACACACCGAAACCATCATCATCGACCCGTCGATCGATGTTGTGAATCGCGGGGGGGCCCCACTTCCTGTGGATGCCGTGCTCAACAGCCACGCCCACGAGGATCATCTCGCTGGCAATAGTCTGTTTCACGATGCGCGTATTCACATCCACGAAGCCGACCTCCCCGGAGCCCAATCCATTGATGGCCTGATGGGCATCTACGGATTCGAGGGAGAAGGCCGACACGCATTCGAAAAGATCGTGGTCGAAGAGTTTCACTTTGCCCCGAGACCGGATGCGGTTGGATTCAGCGATGGCGACCGGTTCGATCTGGGTGGCACAAGTATCGAGGCGGTTCACCTGCCTGGCCACACGCGGGGTCATAGCGGGTTTCGGATCTCGGACGGTGTTTTTTTCCTGTCGGATATCGACCTTACGGGATTTGGCCCCTACTACGGTGATGTCTGGAGCGACCTCGAGGATTTCGAAGCCAGCTTGCAGCAAGTCCGCGACGAAGAGGCCGATTTCTATGTCACCTTCCACCACAAGGGCGTCATCGAGGGCCGGCCGGCTTTCCTTGCCCTGCTCGATGATTTTGCCGCCGTCATTCCGCGCCGCCATGAAGCCATGCTCAAATACCTCGGCGAGCCGCATACGATCGAGGAAATGGTCGCACACCGATTTATCTACCGCCCTCATATTCAGTCACCCTATGCCGATCAGGTCGAGCGCCGTTGCGCCCATCTCCACCTCCAGCGCATGCAGTCCCGGGGCGAAGCCAAAGAGGTCGAACCGGGGCGCTTTCAGCATTGCAGTTAAGTCCAGCTGTCCTTCCCCAGGCCTTCCCCGCGGGCAGGTTGGATTCCAGCTGTCGGGACTCTAGACTCAGCAAGTGATTTGGGACCGAATCCGAGCAATCGCTCGAAACTGCATTCTTGCCAGCTTGCTCTGGATCACGCCTCTAGCTGGATGCGAGACTCGAAAAGCTCTCATACCGCCAGAGGCCTGTCGTGATTGCAACGTGATCCTCGTCACATTTGATGCCCTGCGTGCCGACCGCATGGGTGTTTACGGCTACTCGAAAAACACCACCCCCAACCTGAACGTCTTTGCGGAAGAGGCTTTTGTCTTTGAGGACAATATGAGCCAATCCGGTACAACCATCTCCTCGCTACCCTCACTCTTCACCGGAAAGTTCCCGGACACGGACGGTCTATTGCAGGCCAAAAGACGACTGGGAATGAGTGCGGATCAGGTCACCCTTGCCGATCGCATGAAAGCGAGTGGGCGCCAGACAGCGGCTGTCGTTGCCCATGAATACGCGAAGAAAAAATATGGTCTTGGTCAGGGCTTCGAATTCTTCGACGATCAGTACGGCGATATCGAGGGCATAGAAAAAACTGGGCAGCGCATCCGACGAATGCTCGATAAATTGAAGCCGCCTTTCTTTCTCTGGATCCACTTTCGACAACCGCATGCGCCCTACGAGAGTACCCCGGAAGACTTTCGAAATTTCTACAAACCGGCCTCCAGTGAACCCACCCTGACAAACCATAGTCACGAGAAACTGCTTGCGAAGTTGCGCAAGACCGAGCCCGCCACGGTCTATACTTTCGGAGCCGTGCTCAAGGAGATGACCCCCACCCTGCTCAAGCAATGGCAAGCAATGTACGATGGGAATCTCCGCCAGGCCGACCGAGCGTTCGCCTCGCTCGTCCGCGATCTCAAATCAAGCGACCTGTATCAGGATTCGATCATTATCGTTGCCGCAGACCATGCCGAGAGTCTCGGAGAGCACGGGATTTTCGACCATAATAATCTCTACTGGAACGATCTGCATACGCCGCTGCTGGTGCGAACCCCCGGAACGATCGGTCATCGCGTCGATCAGCCAACGATGAACGTCGACATACTGCCCACCATCCTTCGCCTGACGGGCGAACCTCCAGCCTCCGAGATACGCGGCATGAACCTCTTTGCCCCCGATCGAGAAATGCGACCGCAGATCGCCGAGTATCCGAACCGGCGAACCATCAAACTTGGGCAATTCAAGTTGATGGAGAAACCTCCCGGCCAGTCATCGCCACAACTTTTCAACGTCGAAGAAGATCCGGGGGAGACACGGGATCTCTATGCAGAAAAGGCCGATATCGTGGCGGAACTCGAGGCAATCCTTGCCAACATCGATGGCCGTGAGCCCTCGGTCGAAGATCCCCTTCGCGATCGCCTCCGTGCGTTGGGATACCTCCACTAGACCGACTACCAGCATGCGCGCGGCGCGCCCCCGGGGGAACCCGGGAAAACTGCTCGGGACGAGATCCCGCGAAACGCGTCTCCTGCGAGGGATGCGGGCACACCTTGGTAATTCCCGCGGCAAGAGCCATACTTGCACCATGGCGCCTGCGAAGAGCAATTCCGGCAAGGATACCCGAGTCAAAATCCTGAATGCGGCCGAAGAGTTGATTCTCGAAGCCGGCTCGAGCGGTCTGGTCCTGGATGAAGTCGCGCGGCGCGCCGGTGTGAGCAAAGGCGGGCTTCTCTACCATTTCGGGAGCAAGGCGGAGCTTGTTTCAGGCCTGCTCGAGCGACGAATCGCCTACTACGACGAAATCACGGATCCACAGAAGACCTCCGGCGACGAGAGCCCCGGCAGTTCCACCCGCGCCTACCTCGACTCGGCCGTAAGCGACGACGGCCGACCCGCCGACAAGTCGGCTCAACTCCTTGCGACATTGCTCGCCACCTTTGGCAGCGAACCTCAGGTTCTCGACCCTCTACGCGAAGCTTTCGCCCGATGGCAGCAAGAGATTGAAACTGACGCGATCGATCCAGTCGAGGCAACCATTGTTCGACTCGCAGCGGATGGCCTCTGGCTAACCCAACTTTTGGGGCTCACACCTCTCTCTCAAGAACTCGCGGTGGAGGTCGTTCGCAAATTGAAGGAACGCACCCGTTGATACTGCGCAAGCGCCCCGCCCCAATCGTCAGCGAATGGTTCGCGAGACAAATTTCGGCGTTTCTATTCCTTCTCCCGTTGGCGCTCCTTGGATGTGCCGAAAGCGCCACCGAACGCCCGATCCTCCCGGAACAACCCAAAATCGACGACTCGAGCAAGACAGCTACCGAGGCCCCGACCGCGGAAGCGATTATGGCCCGTGTGGAAAATCCCGAAATCTTGACGCGGGAATTCGAGAGTCTCTGGAAACCCTGGACCGGTGATTTGCCCGGCATGTTGAATCGGCGGCACCTCCGAGCCCTCGTCACCTCCGGCACCTATCTTTTCTATCACGAGAACGGCCATCCCAAGGGTTTGGTTTGGGAGCAACTGCAAGACCTGCAGAAGAATCTCAACCATGGTCGCAAAACGTCGGAGTTTGTCACGGTCGTCCCCATTCCTGTTCCGCGAGACCGGCTGATTCCTGATTTACTGGCAGGTCACGGCGACTTCATCGCCACCGACCTGTCGGTGACACCGATGCGGGCCGCGCAGGTGGCGTTCACGATCCCATGGCGCAGTGATGTGAGCGAGATTGTCGTCACCGGACCGGGAGCCCCCAAACTGGAATCTCTGAACTCCTTGTCCGGCGAGGACATCGCCGTCCGGCTATCGAGCAGCTACGACGAGCACCTCGAAGCGCTGAACAAGAAGTTCCGCGAACAAGGCCTGGTCCCGGCTCGGATCCGTCCTCTCTCCGAGATCCTCGAAGCAGACGACATCCTCGACATGCTGACTGCGGGGCTGTTTTCCATCACTATCATGGACGACTACAAGGCCCGGTTTTGGGCCGAGGCCTTCCCTGACGCCACTCTCCACGAGGATCTCGCTCTCGAAAAGAACAACCAGCTTGCCTGGGCCACCCGGCCCCAAAATCCGAAATTGACCGCCAGACTCAATCGCTTCCTCAAAAAGCACCGCAAGGGGAGTCTGCTGGGCAATATCCTGATCCGACGCTACCTCACAGATTCGCCACAATTGGCCCGGGCGATCTCTCGGGAAGGCATGCAGAACGTTCAGCAGTTTCAGGATATTTTCGAGCAGTACGGCAAGCAATACGGCTACGACTGGCTGCAGGTCGCCGCTCAGGCGTATCAGGAATCCGAACTGAACCCGAAGGCTGAAAATCGCTCGGGTGCCACCGGGCTGATGCAGATCCGCCCCGCGACCGCCCGTGACAAGAACGTCGGAATCCATGATATTTCCGCACCGCAATCCAATGTTCACGCGGGCGTGAAATATATGCGGTTTCTCGCTGATCGCTATTTCAGCGACGAAGAGATGCACCCGATGGACCAATGGATGTTCACTTTGGCCGCCTATAATGCGGGGCCGGCTCGGATCCAGAAGCTGCGCTCAGAGGCACAGAAACGGGGCCTCGATCAAAATCGATGGGTCGACAACGTGGAAACGGTCACTGCACACCGCGTCGGCAGCGAGACGGTCCGCTATGTGACGGACATCACCAAATATTTTCTCGGCTACAAACTCGCCTTCGAGCGCCACATTGCCTTGCAGGAACTACGCGCTCGCTTGAACCCCGACCGGGCGCAGAGTGAACCCTGACACCCGGTCGAAGTCCTGACGAGGACGAATACAGACTCATGCCGCCTCGGCGAGAGGACGCAAGACCCCGTTGCCTGCGGGCTCTGGCGCCGGAATCGAACCCACCTGGCGCATCACCTTTCGCTCGTCGATCGCCTCGGCCACCAATCCCATAGCGACAATCGCCAGAATTACTCCCGGAACCAACCCCAAAAACTCTCCGCTCAAGAATTCCACTCTTCTCTCTCCCTTCCGGTGTTCCCACCTGATTACCCGACGCATCCGAGCGTCGGACCAAAAAAAAGCCACCCGGCTTGGCTCCGGGTGGCTTCTTGCTGTCCGGATTCCCGGACAACTCCTGTTTTCACACACCCCTACCCAACCCACGCTCCCGAGTTTGCCCTCTGCGCAATCGAACAGTTCCCCCGAGCTGAAAACGCCCGAAACCACGATTGACCGGCAATCGCCCAGAAATCTGCCCTGCTGTGGTCCTTAATTTTGAAGTTATTGCGCATTCGATTCGGGCCCCTTGCCCCATCAAGAAGATTCCATAAGAGATAGCTAGAGGAAATAGGCGACGTCTCCACAACCGTGGAGCGGCGGACGCGGGCAGAACGGAATATCCGTCTTTTGCACGCCTGCCCGATTCATGAACAACTAACCGGAAACTCGACGCTCAGGAGAATATTCGATGGATCTGATGAAGTACGCGCCCGTGGGCGACAAGAAAAATTCGGACTTTTTCAACGAGTACCGATTGAAGATCTACGATCGGCGCCGTCAGTCGGGAGTCGATGATCTCCTTGGCCAGATGCGCGGGATTGTCTTGCAAGTCGAGACCGGCGACGCGATGGACTACCTCGAAGAGTTGTATCATATGACCCGATATCGCCTGGCCTCGACCAGACTGAGCGATACCCATCGTATCTTCATTCTCCGCGGCGGACCGGAGATGCCTCTGATGTTTGTCCTTGAACCCCTCTCGAAGGAATTCGTCGACTTCATCACCCGCCTGAACAAACTCTACCCTTTGGCGCGCAAGAAAAAGAACGCACGATATATTGGCGAAATTTTTCATACAAAGGATCTGGCGACGACTCGCCAAACCCTTGAAGATCAGGATGTGCGCTTCGTCTACCCGGGTGAAAGCGAAAACTCCTTTTATACGACCAACCGGATTAACTGGACCGTCCCTTCCGACCAGACCACCAACAGTGTGGGCTATACGGACTCGGACTTCGAGGACCTCTCGGAGTTGCCGCTGGGCGAAACCTTCGAACTCACCGGCGCCGAGCAAGGTCGTCTCGATGCCGCGGACGCGTTTGCCACCGAACATGGTTTGGGTGACCTCATCCTCGGCATCGATCATATGGCCACGCGAATCCTCGCAGGGGAGCGAGAAGACGCGATTCTGGAGTTCCTGACGATGTCGCCCTACTACTTTTGGGGAGCTTATAATATCGCTGACCAGAACTCGTCGACCAACGTGAACCGAAACCCGAACGTGACCGACGACAAGATGTCGCCTGCCAAAGTCTTCACGGCCAATAATACACCATCTTTCGTCAACTCCTTCGAGAAGTTGCCGATGCCGACCGAAGACTTCGTCCGAAATTTCGGTCGCCGCATGCACCATATCGCGCAGGAAGTTCGCGACGGTGACCATCCAAGCGGGGTCAAGAATATCGACTTCGTGGTGGAAACGCTGCGCAAGTCGGGAACGCCGTTCCTCGCCAATGTGGTGGGCGAATGCACCGACAAGCCCAACCTCAAGCAGATATTTTCCAAGCACTCCCCGGCAAGCATCCTGATCACCGAATATGTCGAGCGCTGCCTCGGCTATGATGGTTTCTTCACCAAGGACAACGTCGCTGCACTCACGCAGGCGGCAGGTCAGGATGAGCATTACCAGCACGGCAACGTGTTTGACTGAGTCAGGAAACGAATATGAAAAATCAAGTGAATACACTCCGCGGCCGTGAACTGATCGACGAACCCCTTGGCAACAAGGGGACCGCATTTTCCGAAGATGAGCGCGCAGCGCTGGGCCTCTACGGTCTTTTACCGCCGCATGTGGACACGCTCGAAGACCAGGTGAGCCGCGAATACGACGCCTACAGCGCGCTCCCCAACGATGAAGAGAAGCATGTATTCCTGCGCAATATTCAGGACACCAATGAAGTTCTTTTCTATCGATTGGTCGTCGACCACCTCGCCGAGATGATGCCGATTATTTACACGCCGACTGTCGGTCTCGCGTGCCAGCGGTTCAGCGAGATCTACGCACGACCGCGCGGTATCTTCATTCCCTACCCACACCGGGACCGGATGGAAGAAATGCTCCGCAACTACGACGCCGACGACATCGAGGCGATCGTCGTCACCGATGGCGAGCGCATTCTTGGACTGGGCGATCAGGGCACGGGCGGGATGGGTATTCCGATCGGAAAACTCTCCCTCTATGTCGCGGTCGGGGGCATTCATCCTTCCAAGACGCTTCCGGTTTGCCTCGATGTGGGCACCAATAACCAGGAGCGACTCGACGACCCGCACTATATCGGATGGCGGGAAAAGCGAATCACCGGAGACGAATATATCGCCTTCGTGGACCAATTTGTTGCCGCGGTCAAAAAGATCTGGCCCCACGTCCTCCTGCAGTTCGAAGACTTTGCCTTCCAGCATGCCACACCCTTGTTAGCTCGCTATCGCGACCAGCTTTGCATGTTCAACGACGACGTTCAGGGCACCGCCTCGGTGGCCCTTGGGACAGTCCTCTCTGCTGTGGAAGCTGCGGACAGCCATCTGAAGGATCAGACCGTCGCCATCCTTGGGGGCGGATCAGCCGGTTGCGGAATCGCCGAACAGATCATTGCCGGCATGGTGGAAGATGGGCTCTCGGAACAGGAGGCTCGCGGTCGACTCTATATGGTCGATGTGAACGGACTCCTGGAAGACAATATGAAGGGCCTCTCCAGTTTCCAGCAGAAACTCGCCCAGCCTGGCGATCGGTTGAAGGATTGGAAACGAACGGGGAAAGATCAGCAGATCACCCTCGCTGACGTGGCGCGGCAAGCCAAACCAACGATCCTGATCGGCGTCTGCGGACATCCGAACTTGTTCACCGAAGAAATCATTCGCTGTATGGCCGAGAATACAAAACGCCCGATCGTATTCCCGCTCTCCAACCCCACGTCGCGCATCGAGGCGGCGCCCAGCGATATTATTGAGTGGACCGATGGCCAGGCGCTGATTGCTACCGGAAGCCCGATCGATCCGGTGACCTACAAGGGCAAGACCTACCCGATTGCCCAGTGCAACAATACCTACATCTTCCCCGCCTTCGGCCTCGGGGTGGTCGCGGGGAATGTGACGCGCGTTTCGGACGAAATGTTTCGGGAAGCCTCTCGGACACTGGCATCATGCGCGGCGAGCGAGCGCAAAAAAACGGGGGCTCTGCTTCCTCCGTTGCCGTCGATCCGCGAGGTCAGCAAGGATATTGCCTTTGCGGTGGCCAGCAAGGCGCAGGAACAGGGGCATGCTCCCAAAACAACCCCCGAGGAGCTGCGCGCAAAAATCGAGCAGAAGTTCTGGGATCCCGCCTACGACAGCTAGGTCCGGGTCCAAACCGGATCGCGGGAAAACCGCCACGGGACCCCGCCCCCGGGTCATTTCGTAAAGGGACTTGACCGAATCGGGGTCGAGTCCTAAGACAAGGGACAGACGCCGGATTCTGCCCGGCCTCAGAAGGGAATCCATCATGTCACTGGAAGTGCTCGCGCCCGAAACGCGCAATTTCATCGACGGGGAGTTGGTAGAGGGCTCCACCGGTAAACGTTTCGAGAACATCAACCCGGCCAGCGGCGAAAGCATCGGCACTTGTGCCGACGGTACGTCGCTCGACATGGAAACCGCGATCGCGGCGGCAAGGAAGGCCTTCGACGAAACGGATTGGTCGCGGAACGCGCCGCTTCGCGCGAAATGCCTGCGACAGATTCATGAAGGGCTCCAGAGTGAGACCGAACAGCTGCGCGCCATCGTCACGGCGGAGGCCGGAGCCCCCGTGGCCCTCTCGAGCTTCATGCAAATCGATGGTCCTATCGAGCATATGGCGTATTGGGCCGAGAAAGCCGCTACCTTCGAGGCCGAGTCCGAAATGTCCGACATCCCGTTTTTCGGCCAGCAGAACCGCAGGATTCTGCGCCGCGAGGCGGTGGGCGTTGTAGGTGCCATAACTCCGTGGAACGTCCCTCTCTACCTGAATATCGCCAAGATCGGCCCGGCGCTGGCCTCGGGTTGCACCGCGATTCTCAAGCCGGCTCCGGATACCCCCTGGTCGGCAACCCATATCGGAAAGATCCTGGCCCAGACCGATCTCCCGCGCGGAGTCCTGAGTATTGTCGCCTCCTCCGACCACCTTGTCGGCGAGGCATTGTCCACTGATCCGCGGATCGATCTGGTCACCTTCACTGGTTCGACCGCCACGGGGAAGCGGATCATGTCCTGCGCTGCCGACACCGTGAAGAAAGTTTTCCTCGAACTGGGCGGCAAAAGCGCCTCGATCGTTCTCGACGACGCCAATTTGGAAGCCGTCCTGCCGCAGGCCGCCATGACCTGCGTCCACGGTGGTCAGGGCTGTGCGATTACCACCCGATGGTTGGTCCCCCGAGCCCGCTACGAAGAAGCTCTGGGGATTCTCGAGAAAGCCTTCTCCAACTGGAATTTCGGCGATCCCACAGATCCAACCAATATGCAGGGCCCTCAGGTCTCCAAGCGGCAGCAGGAGCGCGTCCTTGCCTATATCGAAAAGGGCAAGGCCGATGGCGCCCGTTTGATCGCTGGCGGGGCAGCCGGACCAGGACCGGGCTTCTATGTGCAACCCACTCTCTTTGCCGATGTGGACCCCGCGAGCACAATCGCGCAAGAAGAGATTTTCGGTCCAGTTTGCTGCGTCATTCCTTTTGACGACGACGATGATGCCGTGCGCATTGCGAATGATTCGGTGTACGGACTCTCAGGTTCGATTCATTCCGGCAGCGAAGAACGAGCGCTTGACGTTGCACGTCGCATTCGCACGGGAACGATCGCACTCAATGGGGGCCAGTGGTTTCATGTCGACACTCCCTTCGGTGGTTACAAACAAAGCGGCCTCGGCCGCGAAAATGGCCAGATGGGATTCGAGGAGTACCTCGAGACCAAGGTCATGTCGCTTCCCCCGAGAAGCTGAGGCAACCCATGGAGTTTTCCCCTTACGCTTACGAGTTCCACGAGGATCCCTATCCGATCTACAAGCAGCTTCGTGAAGAAGCGCCGGTCTACTACAACCCCAAAGAGGACTTTTGGGCTCTTTCCCGCCACCGTGATGTGATCGCAGGCTTCAAGGATACGGATCGATTTTCGAATTCACATGGCGTCTCCGTGGACCCTTCGGCAGCTGGGCCGGCGGCTCGAGTCGGGACATCTTTTTTGGGAATGGACCCGCCCGAACACACAAGCTTTCGCTCACTCATCTCCAAGACCTTCACGCCGCGGCGCGTTTCGGCTCTGGAACCGCGAATCCGCGAGCTGACCATCGAACATCTGGATCGCCTCGTCGGTGCCGGGGATTGTGATGCCATCAATGACTTCGCCGGCCTGCTGCCGATGGACGTCATCAGCGAGATGTTTGCCGTCCCCCGCGAGGACCGGGCCGAATTACGCCGTCACTCGGATATTCTCGTCCATCGAGAACAAGGAGAAAACGATTTACCCCCGACCGCTGGTATCGCGTTCGGGGAAATCCGGCAGTACTTTCAGGATCACATAAAGAAACTTCGCGCTAATCCTGGCGAGGACCTGCTTTCCTCGATGATTGCCATGATTCCCGAGCATGACATCCTCAACGAAGAGGAGCTGCTCTCCTTCTGCAATCTGCTGATTGTTGCGGGCAACGAGACCACCACCAAGCTCCTCGGCAATGCACTCTATTGGCTTTCGCTGAACCCCGGCGAACGACAGAAAGTACACGAGGACGCGAAAAGAATTCCCGACTGGGTCGAAGAAACGCTGCGCTATGACAACTCGACCCAACTCCTGATGCGCCTCATGCTCGAGGACGTAAAAATCGACGATATCACCATTCCTGCGCAATCCCGCGTCGTTCTGCTGGTCGGGGCCGCCAACCGAGACCCGGAAGTCTTTGAACGCCCCGACGAGTACGATCTCGATCGTGACAAGACTGCCTCCCTTGCTTTTGGTCGCGGTGCGCATTTTTGCCTCGGCGCCTCTCTCGCAAGGATGGAAGGCGTCGTCGCTCTCGAAGAATGGATCAAACGGTTCCCCGACTATGCCGTCGACCCTTCGGGAATCGAGCGCGTCCACTCGGTGAACGTTCGCGGCTTTGCCAAGCTGCCCATCCGCCTCACCTGAAGCGATCGGGGCGATCGGCGCTAGGAAGTGGCCTGGTCCTGCTCGCTTGCACCCACAACGGTGGCCACCATGGCGTCACCGGTCACGTTGCACGCGGTGCGGCACATATCGAGAAGCCGATCGACGCCGAAAATAATCGCGACCCCAGAGGCCATGACCTCGGGTGAAAAGCCCAGCGAACCAAGCACGATGATCAGCATCACAATCCCCACCCCGGGAACCCCGGCGGTACCGATCGAGGCGAGTGTCGCGGTCAGAACAATGGTGAGCTGATCGCCCATCGTCAGCGGGATCCCGTAAAGCTGCGCGATAAAAAGTGCGGCAACGCCCTGATAGAGCGCGGTTCCATCCATATTGATCGTGGCACCCAACGGAATCACGAAACTGGTCACTTCGCCGGAGACTCCGAGGCGATCCTCGACGCACTCCATGGTCACCGGCAGAGTGGCGGAAGAGCTTGAACTCGAGAAGGCCAGCAGCTGAGCCGGAGCAATTCCGGCCAGAAATCGGCGCCGAGAAATCCCCGATGCCAACCGCAAGATCGTTGGATAGACCAGGAAGATCATGATGCCGAGTCCCGTCACGACGACGCCGCTATAGACCAGCAAGGCGCCGAGAACGTCCAGGCCCAGCGAAGCCATCACCTCGACCAACAAGGTAAAAACCGCAAACGGTGCGACCTGCATGACCACCCGAACCAGCGCCAGAATCACCTCGGTCATCCCCTCGCATACCCGCTTGACGGGGTCAGCCTTGTCCTCGGGAATCAACGTCAGGGCCACCCCGATCACCAGAGCAAGAAAGACGATCTGGAGCATATTCCCATCCGCCAGTGCCTCGGCAGGATTCCGCGGCACGATATCCAGCAATCGATCCCAGCCCGTCGCGAGTTTGCCTTCGGCAACAGCGATGCTGGTCTCCGCCTCGACTTCACGCTCGGCGGCGAGACGGTTGCGCACATCCTCGCTGACAAACGATCCGGGTTGGGCCACATTGGCCAGAACCAAGCCAACGGTAATCGAAAGAGCCGTCGTCGCGAGGTAGATCCCCACGGTCTTGCCACCGATGCGTCCCAATTTCCGGAGGTCCCGGAGACTGCTGACGCCGACGATCAAGGAGAAGAGAACGATCGGCACCGCCACGAAACGCAGGCTGCGCAAGAATAGATCGCCGATGAAACCGTTGAGGCCGACAACGAAGTCGATCAGGCCGCGGACAAAACCATCCTTACCGGCGAGAGCCAGGATCCGATCCCCGGTCTCGTTCAGGATAATCCCGAGAACCAACCCCGAGACCAGACCGATCAGGATGCGAATATGGAGCGCCAAAGGCTCCCTAGGCGCACCGTCGGCCTTCGCCACCTCTGCTCAGACCTCTTCGAGAACGATGGCCTGGCGGGGACAACGGCGAATGGAATCCTCCACCTTGGCGCGAAGGTCCTCGGTAGGGGTTTCCGTCGAAAGGTACAGGCAGTCGTCGTCCTTCACCTCGAAGACTTCGGGACAGACCTGCATGCAGATCGCGTTTGCTTCACAGCGATCGTAATCTACTACGATTTTCATACCCATAAAAACAACTTTGGAATATTGAGCCGCTCAGCGCAAGCGATGGCTACTTCATCTTGGCTTCTTTGTACTCAACGTGCTTGCGGGCTCTCGGGTCGTACTTCCGGAGGACGAGCTTTTCGGTCGCCGTCTTCTGGTTTTTTTTGGTCACGTAGAAGTGGCCGGTACCTGCCGTCGAAATCATTCGGATCTGGTCGCGCATTTTTGCCTCCCAACGCGCGGACAGAAGGTCCCGCGTATCGAAAAGAACTCGCAAAAAGTCCCTCTCGGCGCAACCAGGGCCTGTGGGGAGTACTTCCACTCTTGCTCCGTTTTGCCAGCTTTGGCAGTGATAGAGGTATGTATTTGCCTATTCAGAAGATCGCGCTGGTCGCCGGCTTTCTTGCATTCGCCGCCTGCACCAGTGATTCCGGGAAAAACGAGGCCCCCACGGCGCCTGCAGCAGCGGCAAAGCCCCGCGCGGTGGCGGCTCCCGTAGCGCCGCCCAGTGCACCCGAAGCCCCCGCCGAACCCCGCCGGGAAGCGCTGAGCGGGGGGCCTTACCCCACTCTGGTTCTCTCTCAGGCCCAATTTGTGGATAAAAAGGGCCCTGACGGTCGGATGATGCCCGCCCCCGGGCCGGCGAAGCTGACCATTGTGCGGCAAACACCCGAGGGCTGGCAGACCACCATCCTCGAGGATCCCGAATCCAACGTCTTTCACAAGGCCACGGCCTTCGGAGACGGCCTGCTGACGATTGGCGGCAACAAGGCCATGCTCAAGACATGGAAGATGGAAAACGGCGCGTGGACCGAGGAAATGCACTGGAACCCGACCTTTGGGGGACGATTCAACCGGCTTCGCGACTACGAGCAGGGTGACGTCGACGACGATGGCAAAGACGAGATTGTCATCGCCACGCATGATCAGGGCGTCATCGCGATCATCCACCCCGACGAAGACTGGCGCGTCGAGCAAATCGATGCGCTTCCCAACACATTTGTCCACGAGATCGAGCTCGGAGACGTTGATGGCGACGGTGATCTGGAAGCCTTTGCCACCCCGTCCAAGCCGAATAAACTCGACCAACACCAGCCCGGCGAGGTGACCGGGTACCGTCGTTCGGCCGATGGCACCTGGGTCAAGGAAGTCGTCGATGCGCCCGGAGACACTCACGCCAAGGAGATTTTGGTCGCGGACACCGACGAGGATGGCAAGGCAGAGGTCTTCATCGTCTGGGAAGGTGCGATGGACAAGGGGAAATTGGTACGCGAGGTGACCATCAAGCAATACCGCTGGAACGGGGAATCCTGGGACGGCGTGGTCGCGCAAACCCTGCCGGACCGCCTGACAAGAGCGATCGCCGCAGGCGATGTGACGGGCAACGGTAAAATTGATCTCGTAGTCGGGACGCAACGCTCCGGGCTCTACCTCCTCGAGCAAAGCCCGGAAGGCTGGTCCAAGCGGCATATCGACCGCGCTTCCAGCGGGTTTGAGCACCCGGTGACCCTCGCGGACCTTGATGAAGACGGCACCCTGGAGGTTTATGTGGCCTCCGAAGACCAGAACCAGCTTCGTCAGTATACGATTACGGACGGTCGAATCTCCAAGAAAGTGGTGACGCGCCTCGCTCCGGGGGACATCACCTGGAACGTCGACGCCGTTGGGCTCCAATAAGCCGTTCCCAGATGATCGATCTCTACACATCTCCAACGCCGAATGGGCACAAGGCCTCGATTACACTTGAGGAATTAGAGCTTCCCTACCAAGTGTACCCGATCAATCTCGGTGCAGATGAGCAGAAGACGCCGGAATTTCTGGCGATCAACCCGAACGGTCGGATACCGGCGATTGTCGACAGAGAAGCCGGGGATTTCCCCATCTTCGAATCTGGCGCGATCATGATTTATCTGGCCGAAAAAGCGGGCCGCTTGCTGCCGACAGATCCCAAAGGACGTTCTCGGGTCATCCAATGGCTGATGTTCCAAATGGGGGGTGTCGGCCCGATGATGGGTCAGGCGAATGTGTTTTTTCGATACTTCCCGGAGAAACTTCCGAGTGCGATCTCTCGCTACCAGAACGAGACGCGCCGACTTCTCGAGGTGGTTGACCGCCACCTCACGGATCGGGAGTGGCTCGCCGATGACTTCTCGATTGCCGATATCGCCAACTGGGCCTGGATTCGCACCCATAAATGGTCAGGCGTCTCGATCGAGGGCCTCCCCGCTCTGGAGCGCTGGAAAACAGCCATGTACGCGCGGCCCGCTTCGCTTCGTGGTCTCGACGTTCCAGCGCGCATGCCGGACCTCAGTGAGAAAGAAGAGGAAGCCGAGCGATTTTCCCGCCAAGCGGGTAAACTTTTGCAACGCTGAGGCACGCCTGCAGTCGATTTCCCCGGCCTGGGAACTTCCGGGATATGCCGAAAAAGTTCTCGACAGACTTGCCAAAGTGAGGAACCCTCATTAATGAGAAGTTCTCAACCTTTGGAGGAGAGTGAAAATGTCCGTAAACCCAAATTACCGCACCGTCGACCGCGACGATTTTTCCGCCATGATGGTGAATGGGCGCTACTTCGAGCGATCCAATGCTTTTGAAAATATCATCGCTCGGACGGACGAACATTTCTGGAATCCGGAAGACCCGGCCTACATCAACCTCATCAACCCTCCGCCTCTCGAGGGGTCCATTCTCCCCGAGCAATTTCTGATCGAGCCTCGCACGGCGGTCTGGGACCGCCTCGACGAGAAACAGCGCATGGAGTTCATGCACGACAGTGCCTGTTGGACGATCTCCCAACTTCTGCATGGCGAACAGGGGGCACTCAGCCTTTCGTCCTCACTCTGCGACATCTTTCTTGATCCGGGCGCACAAGAATATGCCGCCAACCAGGTCCGCGAAGAAGCCCGCCACGTGCATGCTTTCACCCTTTATATGCAAGCTCGTTTCGACGGGAAGATCATGGCCCCGGGAGATACTCTCGGTGGGTTGCTCAAACAGATCGTCGCCAGCCCGATCGTCTACCAGAAGATTGTCGGCATGCAGATGTTGGTCGAAGGGCTGGCCATGGGCGCGTTCACGACGCTCTATCAGGAATCCAATGATCCACTCCTCCGACGACTCTGCCAGCTCATCATGACGGATGAAGCCTTCCATCATAAATTCGGGAAGATTTGGGCTCACGAGACCGTTCCCAATCTGCCCGAAGCCGAACATAATGCTGTCGAAGACTGGGCTGAAGAATGTTTCCAGCTCCTCCTTTTCAATCTGGTCAGCCCTGAACAGCGCCGGGCCCTCTACCCCAAATACGGCCTTGACTGGGAGTGGGTGCAGGGAGCGATGGCCGAAGCGGTCACCGACGATGAACGTCGGGAGCGGATGATGGAAGGAAATGATATCTTCCGTACCCTGATCAAAACTCTCGACAATGCGGGGATCATCACCGACCGAACTCGCGCGACCTACGGTAATTGGGTGGACATGGCAGCTCTGCGGGCCGAAGGCGATTCCCTTATCGGATACGATGTGGCAGAAGCGGGAATCAAGGATCTGCAGGCGATCAATGCAGGCAAAAGAAAGATCGTCCAAAAGGTCTCTGCTTAAGAGACGTGAGCAAACCATCCCGGAAACTGGTCGAGGTCGATTCCAAGCCTGCGACTCGCCCGACCCGTCGGGAGAAGACAGAACGCGCACTCATCACTGCCGCCAGAGAGGTTTTTCTCGAGCGCGGCTATGATGGAGCGACGACTGGGGAGATCTCGCGCGCGGCGGGCGTGGCCGCCGGGACCTTCTATCTCTATTTCGGCGACAAGCGGAGTGCTTTCGGAGCGGTCTCCCGGGAAACCGGGCGCAAACTTCTCGCGGAAATGCTCTGCGCGCTCGAACCGGGTGTCGACCCAGAGAGCCTGACCCGCCTCACCCTCCAGTTGGTGGCTGATTTCTGGCGATCCGATCCCCCTCTATCGAGATTGATCCTGTCCGGAGGCCCGGCGTTGGGCATGGCATCGGACCACGCCTTTGTCGACGAGGTATGCGAAGCACTCCGAGAGATCGGCGTCAGCGATCAAGAGGAGCCCATGGCCCTGTCGCTATTTCTGATCGGACTCAGTCTCCAAATCGGACATCTGATCGTCGCCCGCCCCGAGGCTGAAGAACAAGTACAATCCCTGATCACTCTGGCGGCCCGGCGATTCTGAATCGTCAGACGAGATTCTCCGGCACCTGCCCCCGCAACACAGCGATCACGCTCGCGGTCGCCATCTCGATCACCCAGTTGCGGTCCTCGGCGGTAGCACTGCCAAGATGGGGCAAGAGCACCACGTTGGGCAAAGCCGCCAGACCATCCTGCAGCGCCGGCTCCCTTTCAAAAACATCCAGTCCGGCGGCAAAAATTCGTTCCGCCTCGAGCGCCCGGACCAACGCAGCCTCGTCCACAACCGGGCCGCGAGCAACATTGACCAGGACCGCAGAATCCTTCATCAAGCCCAGGCGCCGAGCATCGATCAAATGATGAGTCTCTTCGGTTAGCGGCACGCTCAGGCAAACGAAATCCGCCTGCGCCAAGCCATCCTCCAACGCAACGCGGCGGGCCTCGATTGGTGACGACTCGAGGTGTGGTTTGTTACTGTTCGCAACGTAGAGGACGTTCATCTCCCAACCGATCGATCGCCGCGCGATCGCCCCGCCGATCCGCCCGGCGCCGACAACCAACAGAGTTTTTCGCAGCATCTTGCGCCCCACCAGAAGAGTTGGCCAGAACCCCTCCCAGCTACCGCTACGAACCAGTTCCTGCGCCTCTGTCACTCTGCGTGCCGCCGCCAACATCAGCAGCCAGGCTGCATCCGCAGTTGGTTCGCAAACGGGATCCGGTGTGTTGGTCACGCGGATTCCTCGGCGGCGCGCTTCCGCCAAATCTATATTATCCACCCCGACGGCCGTATTGGCGACAATGCGCAGTTGCGGACCCGCCGCATCGAAAAACTCGGCGTCGATGAGGTCGCGGCCGAAGGCAATCACCGCATCCGCACCGACGATCTTCGACAGCAGAATATCGCGAGGGAGTATCTGCCCTGTGCCGTTAGATCGGACCTCGGCATCAGGGAAAGCCTTCTGCAGGCACGCGATCGGATCCTGCAGGTAATCCGCTGTGACGGCAATAATCACCAGAGCTGATCGGTATAGGTGTCCGTGCCTGGAACTGTCGGCAGCCAGGGCGAGGCAAATACGACCTTGGCCAGGCCACTGCCCTCCAGAGCCTCGGCGTAAAGGCGAAACCGGGACCAGGTATCGGCGGCCGGTGCATCGACGAAAAAGATCTGCATATCGAGAGCGTCCGTGCGCTCCACCTTGGGAATGGACATCGGAGCATCGCCCTGGGGGATCGGCGACCACACCGAACATTGGGCCACCGGAGATCCCTCGAGGAAACCGGGCAGATAATCCTTCATCCACGTATCGAGTTGGTCTTGCTCGACACCCGGATGGCGCTCGACAGCAAGCGTGACGAGCCCTGCGTATCGATGATCGAGAGCCAATTCGACAGGTACCGGATCTTCGTCCCGATAATGCGTCCAGTCCAGATTATAGAGCAGTGTATGGACGTGGGTCCGATGCTCAAAACCGCGGTTGTTCTTGTAGAGCCAGAAGACCTGCTTGCTGCCCCACTCGTTCCACTCCTTGAGCTTCCCTTCCGTCACCCAGTACATGGCAAGAAAAGAGCCCGCGTCGACGGCCGGTTTTGCGAGACTGCTCTCGTTGGGAAATCGAAGGTCCTTGAGCGGCCGGGTCGATACCCATCGACTCCCCGCCAAAAGCCACGGCCCCTGCAAGCAACCACCATAATAATGGTCGCGCTCATACCAACGGTTGAAGTCCACCTCGTGACCCTGATGAGGGTCCACCATCGTGAACAACATGCTGCCAACCTTGACCGGATAATCCTTCATCGCCTTCTATCTCCCGAAATTCTGGTACTCAGGCCACAAAGCATAATCTTTTGCATGCCTGCATGTCGACACCAAATCGTCGCCAGATCGTCACAAGGCGGCATCATCCGGCGAACTCGACCTCAGTTCCGTGCGACGATTGGCTCCACCGGCGCGGCGCGGGCCAGTCAGAGAGGACCGCAGGCTCCCTGTGTTGCTTCAGGCTTCCACGCCCGCCTCCCGGATCGCACGGGAAGCAAGGCGAGCAACGAAAATGGTCACCGCCATTGTCGCCGCAGCGCCGAGAATATTGAGAACCGTCGAAGCCATACTCCCACCTGTTGCTGCGCCTGCAGCGGCGGTCCCCACGTAGACATAACCTATCGTCCCCGGCAGCATCCCAACGAAAGTCGCCAGAATGTAGGGGCCTGGCCGAACACCCGTCAGACCAAAGGCATAGTTGCTGTAGGTGAACGGGAATACCGGAGCGAGCCGGACCAGCAGCACGATCTTGGCCCCTTCTTTAGCGATTGCTCGATCGAGCGCCTCAAATCGGGGATTCCCCCGGGTCATCTTTTCAATTCTTTCGCGAAGGAAAGTCCGGGCAAGAAGGAACGATAGCGCCGAGCCAAGATTCGCCCCCAACAGAACCACCCCAAGCCCACCGGCAAGGCCGTAGAGAGCCCCTGCGCCTAGCGTAAGAATCGAAGCGGGGATGAAAAACACGACACAAACCGAGTAGGTCAGGGCGTAGACCAAATACCCGAGAGGGCCCAGGCCCTGGACCCAAACCTGAAATTCCTGCATCCATTCCGCGATCGGCAGATAGCGAAAAAGCAGAAACGCGACGGCGATGGCGGCAAGCGCCAGCAAAATCGTTCGAATCGGGAAACGACTATTTTCCAATTTATCGGCCACGCTGAAGAACCCTACCACGGGGACTTTGGGTGAGATAGACAGGGGGGGTGCAGAAAGTGCTCATCACCGGCATCGCGGGCGGTCTGGGACGACTCGTTGCAGAGCGTCTCGGCAAGAACATGTCGGTCGTGGGAGTCGACCACACACCCTGGGTGGGGCACCCCCCCCAATTCACGATGATCACCGCCGACCTGCGCAAGAAGAAGGTGGAAGACGTCTTCCGGCGCGAGAGACCCGATATCGTTGTCCATCTCGGGTTGGAGCGTCATAATTTTGATCCCGCCCTGCGGCATGATGTGAACGTCGGCGGAACCAAGAGAGTGATTGAAGCCGCAGCCGCCTATGGCGCGTCGAACGTCATCATCCTCACCAGTTCCTATGTCTACGGCGCACTCCCCCGCAATCCATTCTATATGGACGAAGAGACGACACTGAATGTCAGCCGTCACTATCCCGAAATCCGGGACATCGCCGAGATGGATGCGATCGCGACCAATTTCCTGTGGCGCTACCCCGAAATTCGCACAGCGGTGTTGCGGCCCGCCAGCACCCTCGGCCCCCGCACTCATAGCTCGATTGCCACCTATCTTCGGCTGAATCCATCGCCAAAGCTGATCGGTTTCGACCCGCTGGTTCAATTCATTCACGAACTTGATGTCGCCGAGGCGATCCAAAAAGCCATCGAGACCGGAGTCCGGGGGGTATTCAACATCGTGGGCCCCGGAGCCGTCCCGATCTCGACCGCCATTCGCGAGAGCGGGGGCACGGCCCTGCCTGTGCCGGAAACTCCAACGCGAGTCTTGCTGCGCAATCTTTTCCGCTGGGGCCTCTTTCCCTTCCCTGCCGATGCCGTGGACTTCATCAAATACCCCTGCACGATCGACGGAAGGCGGTTTCGAGAGGCAACAGGCTTTTTGGCGCAACGCTCGCTTGGCGAAACTCTGCGCTCCGTGCGACCCTGAAACCACCAGATCCCATGGCGGAAATTCGTAACATCACTTCTGCACCCCGTCGGAAACGGCCCGGGGCCAGCGGACCCGGACCACGGAAGAGATCCGTCGACGCCGATGCCGTTCGGGCCACGCCCTCGGGGCAAAGTCTCTGGCAAAGATTGCAGGAGTTCGGGCAGGTGGTCGCGGGCGCGGCGACACAGCATCTGGCCCCCGAACTCCTCCGCGACCTGGACACCGAGATCGCCACGAAAATCGATGCCGCCCCGCTGGCCACCAACGACTTCGGTTTTGACCCCTGGGGGTTCGAGAAGGAAACCGCCCGCCGCTGCTTTTTCACAAGCGCACTTCTCTACCGCTACTATTTTCGGGTCCAGACCCGCGGGATCGAGAATCTGCCCGCAGGGCGCGTTCTCCTCATCGGCAACCATGCCGGGCAAATCGCAATCGATGCGGCCATGATCGCGACAGCCTGCCTGATGGAGGGAAACCCGCCCCGCATCGTTCGCGGCATGGGGGAATATTGGCTCTCTCGACTCCCCTGGCTGAATATTTTGATGGTTCGCTTCGGGAGCGTTGTCGGCACCCCAAAAAACTGCGTCGATCTGCTGGAGCACGGCGAAGCCGTGCTCGCCTTTCCGGAGGGGGTGCGCGGCATGAACAAGGGGTTTTCCGAGCGCTACCAACTCCAGGACTTCGGTTTGGGTTTTTTACGCCTCGCACTGCAGACGGGGACCCCCATCGTGCCTGTCGCAACGGTAGGATCCGAGGAGCAAGCCCCGTCTCTGGGGAACTTCGAGAGTTTGGCAGGAATTCTCGGCATGCCCGCCTTCCCCATGGTCCTCACTCCGGTGCCCCTGCCCGTTCGGTATCATGTGGAATTCGGCGAGCCGCTGATCTTCGAAGGCAGCGCCAACGATGAGGACCACGTCATCGAGGAGAAGGTAAACATCGTCAAGGCACGGCTCCGCACCATGCTGCGCGACGGACTCGAGCGGCGCGCCGGCATCTTCAGCTGAAGGGCCCGCCACGCGCCCTCTGGTTTGCAAGCTTCCTGGCAGATCGATAGTCTCTCGGAGCTGAACGGTCGCGGCGACATGGCGCCTGGGGCAGCGATTCGAAAACGTGACCGAGAACGGGGACGAGGCGGATGATGGCGGTTGGTTCGGGCTACGAGGGTCTATCGAGACTCGACGCAGCATTTCTTTCATTTGAGACAGTCAATGCCCCCATGCATGTCGGTCTGACCCTCGTCTTTCAGGAAGGTCCGCTGCGTGGCCCCGGCGGTGGCGTCGACATGACCAAGATCCGGCGACACATTCAGGCGCGCCTGTCTCGCATGCCCCGCTACCGGCAGAAAATTCGCAAGATTCCATTGACCGGGGACCATCTCTGGGTCGACGACGGCAATTTCAATCTCGACAATCACGTGCATCACACGTCGATCCCGAAGCCCGGCAATCAGGAAAGCCTGAGGAGGCTCTGCGGCGACCTTCTCGAGCGCCCTCTCAATCGGAATCGCCCCCTTTGGGAGATCTGGATCGTTGAAGGATTGGCCGACGAGCAATTTGCGGCCATCTGTAAAGTACATCATTGCATGGTTGACGGCGTCGGGGGCTTGTCCCTGCTCCACGCCCTGCTTTCAACCAGCCCCGTGGAGCCCTCGGGTGTCGACGAAGGATGGGTCCCGCGACCGGAGCCAAGCGAAACGCAGCTCCTTCAGCTGGCAGTACAACGCCGACAGGGCATGATCCAGTCGGCGGGCGAAACTCTGGTCAACGCGCTCACTGACCCGGCGAGTTCGCGCAAAGCCCTGCAGGAGCGCGCAACGGGACTCCTCGCCTTCACCCGACGAGGACTGCCTTTGGCCAGTTCGATGAGCTTCAACCAACCGATCGGGCCAAACCGCAAAGTCGAATGGCTCTCGCTCGAACTCGCACGCATCAAGGCCGTCGGAGCCTCCCTCGGTGGGACCGTCAATGACGTAACTTTAGCTGCACTGGCCGGGGGATTCCGAGAATTCCTTCTGGGCCGCGGGCAACTCGACAGCGGAAAAATCGTTCGCACGGTCGTCCCGGTAAACCGCCGGGCACCCGACGCCTCGACCGTGCTCGGGAATCAGGCATCGTGCTGGATGGTCGACCTTCCTCTGGACTGCACGAATCCTAAAGAGACGCTCCGCCGCGTGCACGCGCAGACGCTGATCCATAAGAGCAGCCAATCCGCTCTGGGCGGCGAAGTCCTGACTCAGGCAGCCGAATGGGCCAACGCAGGAATCATGCACCGTCTGGTGCGCGTGCTCAGCAACCTCCATCCTTTCAATCTGGTGATTACCAACGTTCCGGGACCGGCAACGCCTCTCTATATGGCGGGAGCTCCTCTCGCCGCAGCGCACCCCCACCTCCCACTATTTGAAGGACAGGGAATCGGTATCGCCATCTTCCGCTACGTCGACCGCCTGCAAATCGGCCTGACGGGCGATCGAGATCAAGTCCCCGACCTCGATCATTTGTCACAGACCATCGAGAAAAGTTTCGAAGCTCTCGAAACAGCAGCTGGTACCGCGAAGCCTCTCGCCGCCAAGACCATGCACGCGGCGGCCGGCGGTTGATGAGAGTCGGACGCCGGGCGGAGAAAATCTACTATGCCCCGTCACGCTCGCATCCGGCCGCGGCCCTGCTTGTCGCGCTCCTGATCTTTTTCGCATCCGCCTGCACGGCGGTACGACCGACGGCTGCGCCGTCCGATGCCGCGCCATTCACCTACGCCTCCCGCGTTCAGAAAATTCTGAACCCGTCGACCACCATGCCCAATGGCGCCTGGCTCGGGGGCGACGTGGCAGCCTCCATCCCGATCACCGACGATATGCGCATCTGGCTTTTCGGCGATACGCTGGTGGGGTCTTTCCAAACCGACTGTCCCAAAGGCACGCCGTTTTGCGACCGCGAAATTTTCAAAGGAAAGGCTACTGGTCCCGTTCATAATTCGGTTGGCGTCCTGCGCGGATTGCCCGGGTCCTACCAACCAATCGAGCGGTTCTGGGGGGAAAAACCCGACGGCGCCCCCACTTCCTTTTTCGCCGCAGACGACCCCGACCACTACCTCTGGCCCCTCTCCGGAGTCTCTCTCGAGGGAGGATTGGTCATTCTCGCCAATGAGAACTCCGCGACCAGTGGACTTTCTCCCGTAGCCGCAGTTCTCCTCCACGTCCTCAACCCACTCGACGCACCGACAGAATGGGAGGTCCGACAACGGGCGCTCCCTTTTCGGAAAAGTACGCCTGAGGACCAGCGGAGCCTCAGCATCACCAGCGCTGTCGTGCGACGAGGAAAATTCCTGATCGTCGTCGGCTCTCGAAGAGATTCGGCCGGCAAAACAGCCACCATCCTCGCGCGTCTGCCCGTCTCGGCCTTGCAGGATTTTGATGGTTCATGGGCGTGGGAGTGGTGGATGCATACGGACAAGAATGAGCCGGAGTGGTCCGCACCGCTTGAATTCCAGAAACTGGCCACGGTTCAAGGGCTTCCGGCGTCTTCGGAATCCACGATCGACCGCCGGCAGGACCAGCTTTGGGAAACGTACCAGATCCAGGGCCTTACTTACGATATTCATCGCTTGACTGCGGAGGTATTGGAGGGGCCATGGCAAGATAGCGGCGCCGTTTACCACGTCCCGCCGCCGTGGAGCCTGCCCGCTCGACGGCATTGCGGCAAACCGCTGCTCCGCAGCGCTCGGACCCGACAGGATATGGCCGCTCGGCGTCAACGCGCCCGGAACCTGATGTGCCGCATCGGGAACTTCGTGGTCTATGCCCCCAAATCTCATCCGGGGCTGAGCCCGAACGGAGAGCAGACGCTGACCTATAACGTCAATCTTTTCTTTGGCACTCTGAAAGGGCTCTCCCATGCGGTGGGTAAATTCCCCGGATTCTACGTCCCGCGTGCGGTGCGGCAGCCAACTCCGAGACGCCAGAAAAGCCCGGCTCAGAGCGAGTAGAAGAGCCAGGAGATATAGCCGACGTACGCCAGAAGAAAAATCATGCCCTCGGGGCGGGTAAGCCGATGCCCTGAACCCAGAAAGGGCAGGCAGGCCACCGATGCCAGCAACAAGACAGGCAGATCGAATGACAGAACCGCTGCCGGCACAGCCAAGCCGCCTGGCGCGATCAAGGCTGTAAGACCCAGAATCGCGAGCAGGTTCATGATGTTCGAGCCGACCACATTCCCGACCGCGATATCATTCTCCCCGCGGGTAGCCGCGACCAGCGCCGTCACCAGTTCCGGTAGCGAGGTGCCAACCGCCACGATGGTCAGCGAGATAATCAATTCGCTCAACCCGAGCGATCGAGCGATTCCGATCGCCCCTTCGACAAAAATCTCGGCTCCCACCACAAGCAACAAGAGCCCGGCTACCATCAGGAAGATCTCCCGACCCATCCCGCCCCACCCGGGACCAGCGGCTTCAGAAAACTCTTTCTCGTATTCCTGACGAACGGCATCGGACTCTCCGGTGCTGATCCGGACAGCCGCCACCAGATAACTCACCAACACCACCAACAAACCGATCCCGTCCACTCGGGACAAATGACCATCCCTCGCGCAGAACCAGACCAGGCCCGTCGCAAAGATCATGATGGGGATGTCCCACCAAATCAGTCGCTGCGCCACGACGAGTGGAACCACAACAGCGGCAGCGCCGAGGACCACAAGCAAATTCAGCAGATTGGAGCCGATCACGTTCCCGATCGACACATCAGGCTGCCCGAGAAAGGCCGCGTGAAGGGAAACCGCCAATTCAGGGGCACTTGTACCCACCGCGACCACCGTCACGCCCACAACCAGAGGGCTGATCCCGAGAACCCGGGCCAGGCGCGATGCTCCTCGGACCAGGAATTCACCACCAATCCCCAGCAATCCGAGGCCCAAAATCAATTGTAGCCAGTCCCAGATGTTCAATTAGGCCTCTCCTTCAGGACATAGGACGTCCTGATCTCTGTGGGTACGCCAAGGTTGCCCCTGTGTCGAGATTTGCGACTCCGCCTCCCGTTTGGCAGTTCAGAAGCATGGTTTCTAGGCCCGTTTGGCTCCTGAGTATGGACACCGAGCAATTCCAAGCTCCCCCCATGACCACAGGTGCCCTCAAAGCATTCTTTCTCGAGAAAGGCGCATCCGCCGCAAAGACTGAGATCAGCCTCGTTCATTTTCTTGAGAGAGAGGAGGCCGAGACCTGGCTCCACAAGACCTGGCCGGAAACAATCAGGGCGCAAGCAACTGCCGCTGTCGCTCGCGGCGAGCGGCCCATTTTGGGACTGAGTTGCTACACGTGGAATGTCGGCGAGTTTCTCGAAATCGCCGCGGCCGCGAAAAAAGATGTCCCGGAACTTCTGGTCGTCGCCGGCGGGCCTCACGTCCAGCGAGCCGAAGATTTTCTGCTCGATGAATCCATCGATCTGATCATCCTCGGCGAGGGCGAGATCACCTTCGCCGAACTTCTCGACAGTGCCCCGGAACAATGGCCCGGAATCGAAGGACTCGCCTGGCTCGACGAGGGCGTGGTTCGCAAAACACCCACCCGCCCGCGCCGTGAATCTCTGGATGAATTTCCTTCTGCGCTCGACGTTATCGAACTTCGTGACGAGGCAGGCGAACCGATTTACGGGCAAATGTCCTACGAGACGGCTCGTGGCTGCCCTTACCGCTGTGCTTTCTGTGAATGGGGCACAGGAGCCATCGGGACCAAGATGTATCAATTCTCGCTCGATCGTATCCGCAGCGATTTCGAACGGGCGGCGGCTGGCGGCATCAAGGATTTCTGGCTCGCGGACTCCAACTTCGGAGCCCTCCGCGAGGACGCGGAAAAAACGGAGATGGTAATCGAACTCCGTCAGCGCACAGGCCTGCCGCAAACATTCGCTACCTCGTGGTCCAAAAATCACAACAAGCGCGTTCAAGGAATTGTTCGCCGCCTGCACGAGGAGAATCTACTCTCCCATTACCACCTCGCCTTGCAGACTCTGACCCCTCTGGCACTTGAACTAAGCAATCGAAAAAACATGCGCGACAACGATTTCGAGCGCGTCGTCAAGGCATGTGCGAACGAAGGAATCCCGATTGCCGCGGAGCTGATCTGGGGCCTGCCGGGCGATACCCTGAGCGAATTCGAAACGAATCTCGACCGCCTTCTCCGTGTATTCCCGAACATCAATATCTTTGGCTACACACTTCTGCCCGGAACCGAGTTCTACGACCGCCGCGAGGAATATAAACTCGAGACCGTTCCCGTCGCCGGCTACGGGAAGGCCAAAGGCGAGTACGTCGTCGGCTGCCACACCTTCTCGGCCCAGGAGGGCGCCGAAGGCTACTTTCTGATCACCGCCTATATCGTTCTCGCCCGAGGACAAATCCTGCCCCTGACGGCCCAATTCCTCGCGCTGGACGAATCAGTCCCGGTGGCACCGCTACTGCGAAAAATACTCTCGGCTCTTCTTGAAGAATTCGCCGAGGAACTCGGCGAAGAAATCGCTCAGGACCGCCTGGTCGCCTACGAGCGACGCTCCGAGATCTATCTGGCGCTGCTCGCAAAACCTGAAAGGACCTATGCGGTGATCGCACGAGTCCTCTCCGAGTGGCTGAGCGAACACGATTGTCAGCATCTGACACAACGGTTGGTGCGGATTCTGGGTCTCGACCGAGCCCTTTGCCCCCGCTCCGGAGCCAGACAATTAGCAACTCATGAGTTTGAATTCGATGCTGCCGAAGCAATCGCAACTTTGAGTCGCATGGAACGCCCGTCGGATGAAATGGTCGATCAATCGGCACCTGTTGCCATCGAAATCGAGTACCCGGGGGGCGTCGGCGAAGTCTTGCATGACCCGGATGGCGGCTCGTGGGTCCGAGGGCAACTCAAGACCAATTCATGAACGAGGCTTCGGAAAGAACACAACCTCCGTCCGCCAAATCGTTCTCCAACTGGAAAAACAGCAGGGCCGATCTGGCGAACGCAGTCGTGTTGCGCGAGAATCTAGTCCTGCACTACGATCTGAATATCCGGGGCACCAGCCATCAGGCCGCCAAATTTCTTGCCCGCGGCCCGAAAGTATTCGGTCTTGCCGTGGGCGTCGAAAGATTCCTGATCCGCGTAAAGTTCCACCACGACATAATGGTCCGGCCGGTCCAGAGACTTGCAGAACTCATACCGTTGGCAGCCCGGCTCGTTGGCGCGCACCTGAGCGCCCAATTCGTTGAAAATCCCTTCGAATTCCTCTCCCTTGCCCGCCTGGACAGGGATTGTCGCTATCACATGAATCATATCAATATCCTTTCTCCGATTCTTCTAGCAGAGCGACACGTGCGCCGGCGACCCTTCGGAATAACACCGGAACCGTTCAGACGGGAAGGTCCGGGATGATCTCCAATGTCGATCGTCTCATGGCCTATATCCACCCCATCATTGGGCTCATCGCCCTGGCCCTTCTCCTTCGTGCCGCGAGCTTCGGCCTGCGCTCGCGTGAAAGGCGCGGAGAGCATCTGCGTCCCAGGCATGCCCAGGCCGCACCATTGGCCTACGGTGTCACGCTCCTGGCCTTCTTCATGGGAATCGTCTCGACATGGCTTTGGCGCCCCGATCTGGATATCGCCAGCGGCTGGCATTTCCGCATCGGGGTCGCTGTCATTGTCTTGCTCAGCACCGGTGCCTTGCTCTCGCGGCGAGTACCCGAAGACCCCCGTGCGCGCACGCTCCACCCGTTGATCGGCATGATCGCCCTGCTCCTCGCGGCGTTGCAGGTTTTCTTCGGGATGCCGCTTCTGCGCTTCTAGGGCTGCAGGGAATCAGCCGTGGCGCGATGCCTGCTCGTTGGCCAGTAAATCCGCTCGCTCATTTTCCGGATGACCCGAATGGCCCTTGACCCAAGTCCAGGTGACCGTATGCCGCGCAACTTCCCGATCCAGAGACTGCCAATATTCGATATTCTTTACTGGCTGTTTGTTTGCCGTCTTCCAACCGCGCTTTTTCCATCCATGAATCCAGGACTTCATACCGTCCATGACGTATTTTGAATCCGTAAAGACCTCGACATCACAGGATTCGCGCAGCGCCTTCAGTCCCTCGATCACGGCCATCAGCTCCATCTGATTGTTCGTGGTAGCGTCGGCACCTCCGGACAACTCGCGCTCGCGACCCTCCCATTTCAGAATCGCACCCCAACCTCCCGGTCCGGGGTTCCCGTGGCAGGAGCCATCCGTGTACATCTGGATCTGTTTCACTTCGGCGCAGTCCCTAGAGTTGCAGAGCTTTGGCAAGATCCAGAGGCTCGATGCGCACACCGATATAGAACTCACCAAACAACCCGTAAAACGTGCTGCCCTCGTCGTAGCGGAGCTCATAGACAATATCGCGGATCGCTTTGAGGTCCTTGGAGAAGAGCGTGACGCCCCACTCCCAGTCGTCGATCCCCGTGGAACTCGTGACCAGCTGCTGGATACGCCCCGCGTATCGTCGACCCGACGTGGCATGCTCACCCATCAACCGCTTGCGCTCGGCCAGAGAGAGCGCATACCAATTGAAACGCTCACCGCGCTGCTTGCTCATCGGGTAAAAACAAATCACGGGTTTGTCCTTGCCCGGCAGCTCGGGATAGAGGCGGGCCTTGGCATAATGCCCCATCCGCTCGGAGAAAGCGCCGAGTTTTTGCTGAAACTCTTCGGTCGCGGGAGCCAGCCCTTCCTCATCGATCAATTTGCGGGCGAACTCTCCCGTGCTGGTCTGATACTCGCTGACCTCGGAAATGGAGAGATAGGAATAGACTGTCTCGAAGCAGGTCCCCAATATCGTGGCGGACACCTCCTGGGTGAGCCTCTGGACCCGTTCGATCTTCGGATGAATTACCACCAGACCAAAGTCGGCCTTGCCGATCACACCTTGGGCAACCACCTGCAGATCCGCTTCCTGCTCCGCTGCCACAAGCAAGGCCATGAATTCCTCAAGGCCCTCTTCCTGCTCCTTTTCATCAAGGCTCGTCCAGAGCGCCCGATCGATCCGGTAATATAGATGGAGCACAGACCACCCCTCGGCATGCACGTCGAGCGGGGTATTGGCGGGGCTGTCGTTTTCGGCCATCGGTCATCTCCTTGGGTTGCTTCCCGAACTTCTCTCCCTCTCTGGTAGACCCGGCCAGCGCGACCCGCAAGGGAACGCCCTACCCTGCGAGCGATCGATCCGATATCCCTAGGTTAAAGATGCCAGCCCTTCAGGACACACTTCTACTCAGCTCGGCTCGCCAGGTCGGTCCCCGAGCCCAGCGGCTCCGAGAACAAGCGCTTTTGGCAAGGGCACGCCTGGGTGAAATTCACCTTCACGTCTCGGCCCTCCACGGCCAATTATTATCTCTCGGCCCATTTCACCCCGAACTACCCGATGCGAGGCACCGGGTCTGGCGACGCCATACCGGCGGACGCGCGGTTGCTGCTGGCGAGGGATTTCTTGCCATCACCTTGAGTCTCCCCCAACGAACAGTCCTCGGAGACTCGCTACGTCCCGAGCAGATCCTCAACCGCGGCGTGCGGGGGGTTCTCGCCTGGCTCCGCACGATGCGAATCGACCCTGTCTATCCGGGCCTTGATTTCATCACGGTGCAGCAACAACGCCTTGCTCATCTCGGTTTCCGCGAAGATCCCGGCGGGGCATTGCTCATCCAGATCTTGCTGGCACAAACCACCAGCCTCTCCGAAACCATGCTCAGACTCGACCAGATCGATCCGAAGGGAATCGTCCCATCTCTGGTCTGGACGCCTGAGGAATCCACGACGCTCGAACGTCTCGGTCACTCCAGCGAGGCCCACCTTCCCCCGAATGCCGCTCTGGGACCGCTCGGAAGCGCCTACGCCGAAATTCTGGGACTCGGGGTCGGAGTCTGCGACGCCTCCAGCCTCGAGCGCTGGGGCGAGGAACAAATTGAAGATCGGCCGCATTCCAAATCAGTGGATGCACCTTGCGTACAAGTTGAGGGGCGTCTGGGGCCCGTCGTGGCTGCCCTCCAGGTTCACGAAGGACTTGTTGCCGACATCTTTGTCGGTGGCGATTTTCTGGCACCTCCGAACTTCCCCGAGAAACTTGTCCGAGCCCTGCGAGGACAGCCGGCCACTCCCGATTCCCTGCATCGTATTCTGCACAAGCTCTTCACCGCTCCCGATTGCTACGCTCTCGGCATGGATGCCACGAGTCTCGAAGATCTCCTTGTTCGCGCCCTGAGGGCAGCCGTTTGAAGTTTGCCAGCGCCGAGGTGCTGGATCCCTTGCGTAAACTCGCCGCAAGGGACGCCCGCGAGCGATCACGGTTGCCGTTTGCGATTACGGACTTTCTTGCAGAGATCGGCGATCAGCAAATTCCCCCCGAGTGTGCCGTCGAACTGGTCGCCTGCCTGGCGGGAATCAGCCGATCCGAGCAGCGACGCCTCTCCGAATCCTTGCAAGCTCTGGCAGCAAATTCGCCCGCGATCGTCGAGGCCCTCGAGAAAGCTCTCCGCAGCGCTGACCCGGAACTTCGGTGGGGCGCGGCTTATACTCTTGGGAAATTTTCACCCGAAAACTCCAAAATCTGGCCGCCCATTCAGGAAATGCTGGCCGCAGAAGACGGGGATAGTCGATGGGCGGCCGCTGAAATCACCTGCGCGATCGCGCGTGAATCTGCTTCCGTTCAGGAGGAACTTCGGCAAGCGACTCGAGGGCCCGGCGCGACCCTGCGCCGAATGGCTCTATACTGCCTGCGCGACCTCCACGCCGAGGGCCTTCACGAATTGGCGCGCGAACGGCTTGATGATCCCGATGGGCATGGCCGCCTTTCGGCCCTCACCACTCTGACCACAACCGAGATTCCAGTAGGAGACAAGGACGCGCTCGCGCGCAAGCTGGTGTCGATTTTGAACACCGACCCCGTGCCCGGCGTGCGCAGGGCTTCCGCGGCCACCATCGGAAAACTCCACCTCTATCAAGGGCGCGATGCCCTCGAAAAGGCCGCCGAATCCAAAGACCCCAGCCTGGCCCGAGCCGCTCGGCAGGCGATCCATCGCTGGTCTGGCAAGTAAATTTAATCAGACTACCTCCGGGCACCCGACTCGTGGTATGCCGGAGAAGATTCAACGGAAATCCAACGTGGCAAAACTTCTTATTCCTGCGAAACCCCGCCGTGGCCCGAGGCTGCCGCTAACCCTCGCTACGTTTCTGGTGCCCTTGATTGGCCTCTTCGTCATCCTGAACATCGCACCCGTGCGGAGTCCCCTCGTAGAAAGCGAGGCCTCTCTGGCTCTCGCCGTCCGTCATCTCTCGGATCATCCCGCAAGCAGCATGATCGCTCAGGGACCACTCACCACGGCCGGCATCGCACTGGCCGCTATGGGCAGGAGCATCGTGGGCAGCAACGAATTCCAATTGCGGATCCTCGGCCTGCTGGCAGGGGTTGCGGCCATGTCCGTCCTGCTTCGATTGGGGGAACGACTCTACTCGACACGCGTCGGAATTCTGGCCGTCATCCTGCTTTTTGCCACGTCCAGCGGCCGCGCACTTTTGGGCGCCCAACTCTCGGTAGCCCCATTTTATCTGCTGACCAGCTTTTTGGCGCTCCGCGCGATTCGCGTGCTGGCGGTCTCCCGACTCGCCGGCGTTTATGCCGGCATGGCGATCGGCGCGAGTTTCGCATTGGTCGGTTATCCAGCTCTTTGGCTGCTGCTGTTCACCGCGATCTGGCTGCAGCGCCTTCGAGGTCTGACCTTCCGGAACACCATGATGCTGATGGCCGTAACCCTGATATCGGCCGCGATCCTCTCGTTGCTCAGCGTGGGGATTCTGGTGGCCCACGGAAGCCAACTGCAGGATGCGCTCGCGATGGGCATTGGGGGCTTTCCCGCGGCCCAGGACCCGGTCAGTTTTCTCCTCGGCTTGCTGGTGTTTCTCCCGTTACTGCCCGTCGTGGCCCTGGGGATAGCCTTTCGCCCGGCAGACTGGCAATGGCAGGGATCCCCCCGATTCATCGGGATCTGGCTCTTCTGCTCGCTGCTCGAAGTTATTTTTACCGGACAGTGGTCCAGCCTTTTTGTCGGACTTTGCGTTTCAATCGCCGTCCCGTGCATCTGGGCAATCGAAAACGTCTCGCGAAAGAATGCCTTTTTCGCGCTCGGCGTATCTGTTTCGATTCTACTCGTCGTACTGGCGCTATCACCCGGAGAAATCGCCCGACGATCGCATGAAAGCTGGGCCGCTCGTGAAACCGGGCGCTTCACACGAAGACTTGTACCGATTGATATGCCCATCCGAACCACCGAGAATGTCCGCCACCGCATCGCCTACTACGGACGTCGGCAAACGCTGCCTCCAGTCATCGCCGACCCGACGCAGACCCCCTATATTCTTCTCGAGCGAACCTCACTGAGCCAAATGGCACGCGATGTACCTCTTCCAAGAGAGCTGATTCTCGATGGCACACCTACGCGAATCGTGGCCGAGATCGGCCCCTATGTGATCGGGAAGCAGTCCACGGGAGCAGCGGCTGACGAAGAGGGTGAACCAGCTCCGCCCGGAGGCCTTGATCGGCGCGCCACATTCTGGCAATCGCGGTAGAACATGAAGGATCCCAAAGAAAATCCACCCAAGGACGTCGACGTCGAATCACGTTGGTGGATAGATACCGGGAAAAGTGGAGGCAAGCAGCGATCGTCGGGGCCGAAAGTCATTCCCCCCGAGCGTATCCTCGGTGAGTCCATCTTCGCAGTCGGTCAGGGATTTGACGAGGATCGCGCACGGTCGGAACTCTCGGATTCCAATATGAGTTTGATTCGCGACGCCAATCCGGCTCCCGGGGAGTGGGGCTACCTTTGCCCCGTGGAATCCCGGGCAAAAAAGGAACAACTCGAAAAGACGCGAAAGTTTCTCCGCCTTCCACCGTGGGCCCTCGGAGTTCTCGTCGACTCCGGCGTCTCCATAAGGGCCATTGCGACAGGAGATCCTCCCGGCGAGAGGATCGTGGAACTGCGACTCGGCAAGGAATCTTCCTTTGACGCCTGGGATGAGGGCGAGTGGGTAAGAGAGCGGGTTTTCCGGGACCGACACCGGGCTCTCCGAGAGGGAACCCGCCTGATATCGCAATATTTGAAAAATCGGGAACTCTGAAAAGACTCTTTCGGGAAAATAGATGCGCGGCAGGCTGTTCTGAAGTAATACTTCAGACATGGCAGACGACTCGAACAAGGAAGATCTCTACGACGAGGGGCTGGATTTGGCCTTTGATGGCGACTATCCGGCAGCGATTCTGAAATACCGTGCCGCCCTGGAGATTGATCCCGAGTTTGCTGATGCGATGCATGGCATCGCCATGGCGCATGCGGAGCTCGAGGAACTCGATGAAGCGATCGCGGCTGCGAAGCAACTGTGCGTGATCAACCCCGACGATATTCTTGCGCACACAAGCCTGTCTACCTTCTATATGCGCAAGGGAATGGTGCCGGAGGCCGAAGAAGAATCGGCGAAGGCCCGAATGCTCGATTGGAAGCGTCAGCTGAAGGAGGAAAACAGCTGATGGCGGAAGACGAGAAACCCGATGAGTACTATGTCGGTCGACTCCTTGGTCGGCTGAAACTCGTCATTGCAACCGACGATGAAATACCCATCGAAACCAAGCTTGATACGCAGGCCATGATCAAGGAATTTGCGCGGCATCTCCTGCTAGCCCCCGACGAACAGGACGTCGGTGTCCTTCAGGCACAGCATGATCATTTGATGGATTCTCTGGATGAGTACCCGAATTGCGAATCGCTCCTGCTCGCGCTCCGCAATTTCGCTCCCAACCTCTGAGCCGCTTCGGTTTCGCGAGACTCGTGACAGATTCTAAAAACCTCGCCTTGCGCGTCAGAAACGCAATCTCCGAGGCGAGCGACGTGGATTTCCCCTTCGAGGAACTTGCGTTGGAGATTTTCGAGTTTCAGTTCGCACACTGCGAACCTTACCGAAAATTTGCCGAGAGGCGCGGACAAACCCCGGATACAATCGAGCATTGGCAGGATATTCCCGCAGTGCCCACGAGCGCATTCAAGGCCCTCGATCTAACCTGCAGCAGTCCGGAAAGAATTTTCTTGACCAGCGGGACTACGGCGGGAAAGGAACGTCGCGGCCGGCACCTTATGCCGGACCTCTCTCTCTATCGGACGTCTGCCCTGCGGCAATTTCGGGCGATGGTCTTGCCGGATGGTGCGGTGCCGCGGATCATCGGCTTGATGGCCGGGCCAGAAACTCTCCCTGATTCCTCTCTGGTGCAAATGGTCGAATGGATTCGGGAAGATCTCGACGGTGCCCCGGCCAGCTACCTGGTAGGCGATGGTCCGTTCGACCCGGCATCAGCCACCGCACAATTGCGTTCGCTCGCTCTGGACTCTCGTCCGGTCTGCCTGATTGGAGTGCGAGCCGTCTTCACCGCGCTTCTGGATCATTTGCGCATAAAGAAGACTCAGATCGAATTTGCTGCCAATAGCCGGATTGTCGATACGGGGGGACCCAAGGGTGGACGAACGCTATCCGACGCGGGCTTCCTTCGTGCCAGCTGGGAGCATCTTGGAATCCCCGGGTACTATTGCATCAATGAATATGGGATGACGGAACTCTCCTCGCAGTACTATGATAATGTGCTGGAACGACGCTTCGCTGGCTCGAATGCAAAGCGCCGCAAGGCTGCGCCCCCGTGGCTGCGCTCGGTAGCGGTGGATCCTGAAACACTCGAGGTCCTGCCCGACGGAGAAGCCGGACTCCTCCGCCATCTCGACTTGGCAAATGCACTCTCGCTCATGGCCATTCAGACCGAAGATCTGGGTGTCGTTGATGGCGAATTCCTTCAATTGCGGGGCCGCCTTGCCGGCGCGGAGCCACGTGGTTGCGCCCTCGCTCTTGAACACCTGCTTGACTCGACCAAGGTCGCGTCGGAAACCTCGAGAAATTGATTTGACTGCATCGAAGAAATCCGGAGTGAAGCAAGCCCTCGAGGAACTCGAACGCTCGAAGGCGGCGTTGCGAGAAATTCCGCGGCACCAACGAATCGCGGATTTCGACAAGGTTCTGGGGCTCTGGCTGGACGGTAATATTGCTTTCCGGAATGCCTGCGAGGATATTTCGCACGCTACCGGATACGCACATGCTGCCGTAACGGTCTCCCTGAGACGCACTCTCGAGGCATGGCGAGCCCCTCATCTGGAAAGAGTCCTTGCCGAGGCCGAAAGTGCATCCGGTAATCATCAGGCCCCGAATCTGGTCGCCGCAATTCTCGCGCAAAACACTCCCGGTTTGGCCATCCCTCCCATAGCTCTCGCGCTCGGCCTCGGAACGCCCCTCCTGCTTAAATCTGCGGAGGGTGAGCCGCATCTGGCCCGTCATTTCCTCGAATCCCTCCGACAGGTTTCCCCGGTGATCGCAGCGAGCTGCCGGGCTGTCTATTGGAAAGGTGGGGATCGGAGCATCGAGGAGCGTATCGCGGCTCTCGCCGATCGAATCCTTGTTTATGGCGGCGCCGACGCGATCGATCACTGGCGGAGCCTCGGACAGGATCGCGTGATCGCGCAAGGCCCTCGGATCAGTGTCGCCATTCTGGGAAGCTCGACCGATGATCTCGAGATAGAGGCTCTGGCGGAACAGATCGCGATACTCGATCAGCACGGCTGCCTCTCCCCGCAGGCAATTCTTTCACCGTCCGCGGTGGATGCTCTGCCCCTCGCCAAGCAACTCGCGGAGGCGTTGCGAGTAAAACAGAATATCTGGCCCCGTCGGCCCCTCCCCGATGGCGAAGCAACCTCTTTCCGACAAGCGGTGGATGCCGCAGAGATCGCGGTCGTTGGTGGACGGAGTCTGGCCTTTCTGGGCGGTCATGCGGAGGGCTTCGGGGTCGAAGTCACGACCCAGGCACAAATAGAACCCTGCCCTCTGGACCGGATGATCCGCTTCCACCCCTACAGGGACCCGACCGAACTCAAATCCCAACTGGGACCCCTCCGAGACAACCTTGAGTGTATCGGCGTTACACGGGACGCTCCGGAGATTTCAATCCTGCAATCCTCGGGGGCGCGACGCATCTGCACGATCGCCGAGATGCAAAACCCACCTGCCGACTGGCATCCGGTGGCATCCTGGCTGATGACCATTCGCGATGAACGATTCAGTACCAGCCCCCAATTGCGGTCGCGTTTTCGAAAGCATGTGGCACAAACATCCGATGCACCGCGTGCTCTGGAAGTCACCTCGGCCCGAGGATGCTGGGTCCATACCGCGGATGGCAGGAAGCATCTGGACCTGCTCGCGGGCATTGGCGTGGCAGCAATCGGACACGCCCATCCGCGCGTTGCCGCCGCCGTCGCTCGGCAGGCAAGGCTCTACACCCATGTGATGGTCTATGGCGAGGATGCACTCGACTCTCAGGTCAAATTGGCCGAAAGGCTGGCGGCCCGGCTTCCGGAGAATTTACAATCCACATACTTCACCAACAGCGGCGCCGAGGCGATCGAAGGCGCTCTGAAGCTTGTTCGCAAGGCTACGGGTCGCTCCCGGGTGCTTTCCTTTGAAGGAGCTTTCCACGGCGATACTACCGGCGCGGTCGCTCTCGGCGGGAATCCTGTCTACCGAGAACCCTTTCGACCCTTGCTGGAAAATGTCGAGCAGATCCCCTGGGACGATACCGCCGCATTGAACCTGATCGACGAGACGACCGCCGGCGTCTTTGTCGAGCCGGTCCAGGCCGAAGCTGGCGTGCGCGTCCCGAGCCGAAACTTTCTCGCGCAACTCCGCGAGCGCTGCCGCGAAGTCGGCGCACTTCTGGTTTTCGACGAAGTTGTGACCGCGTTCGGACGCACCGGGAAATTCTTTGGGTTCGAGCACTGGCCTGAAGCCGTCCCCGATGTCCTTGTCCTTGCCAAATCCCTGGGGGGTGGCTTGCCTCTGGGGGCCTTCGTATCCTCACCGGAAATTCTGGCTTGCCTGGCCAACGATCCCCCTCTGGGACATGTCACGACCTTTGGCGGGAACCCGGTTTGCTGTGCCGCGGCCCTCGCCAGCCTCGATATTCTGGAGGAACAATCCCTTCCCGAACGCAGCGCTCTCATGGGCCGCTCGCTTCTCGAACGGCTTCAGCAATTGGTCGGCCGAGGCGGCTTGGTCGAAGTCCGGGGCCTCGGAATGTTGATCGGCCTCGAATTCGAATCACCGGGAGATTGCGCGTGCTTCGTCGAGGGCTGTCGCATGCGCGAGGTATTGCTTGGGTGGACCCTGCACGAAGATCGCGTCGTGCGCCTCGCACCGCCACTAATTCTATCGGAGGAAGAATCCAATGAGGCCGTGCGACGATTGTCTGCAGCTTTACAGGGAACGGCCGGTCAGGCTTCTTCGGCCTGACGCAGGAGCTCCGCTTCGATAAAAGAATCCAGGTCGCCATCGAGGACCGCATCCGTATTCCCGACTTCGTGGTTGGTCCTATGGTCCTTGACCATCCGATAGGGATGGAGAACGTAAGAGCGGATCTGGCTGCCAAAATCGATCTTCTGCTTGGAACCCGCGATCTGCTCTTTTTCTTCTCGCTGCTTTTCCAGCTCCAGTTCGTAGAGTCTTGATTTCAGAACCTTCATCGCGGTCGCCTTGTTTTTGTGTTGCGACCGTTCGTTCTGACAAGCGACGACAATTCCAGTCGGCGTATGCGTCAATCGAACCGCAGAATCCGTCTTGTTCACATGCTGGCCGCCGGCGCCGGATGAGCGATAGGTATCGATCCGCAAATCCTCGTCGCGCACCTCGATCTCGATATCATCATCAATTTCCGGTGTGACAAAAATCGCCGCAAAGGAAGTCTGACGTCGCGCGTTTGCGTCAAAAGGACTGATTCGTACCAGACGATGGATTCCCGCCTCCGCGCGGAGGTAGCCGTATGCAAACTCGCCCTTGACCAGGAAGGTAGCGCTTTTGATCCCCGCGCCCTCGCCGGGTAACTCCTCGACAAACTCGACCTCGAATTCGCGCCTTTCAGCCCATCGGAGGACCATCCGCATCAACATCTCGGCCCAGTCCTGAGCTTCGAGTCCCCCCGCGCCCGGATTCAGATTGACGATCGCATTGCTGCGATCGTGTTCGCCCGAAAGCATGCGCTCGAACTCCATCTTGCTGGTCGAGGACTCGAGATCTGCAAGGCGCGTTTCCGCTTCGACAAGACCTTCTTCTTCGCCCTCTGCCGCCATCTCCAGAAAGACATCCACGTCTTCGAGGCCGGCGGTCAGGCGTTCCAGGATCTCGATACGGCCATTGATCCCGGCGCGCTCACGCAAAACTTCCTGCGCCCGATCCTGATCCTGCCAGAGATCATCACTGGACGAGAGTTCGTCCAGTTCGGCTACACGGTCCTTGAGTTGAGCGAGGTCAAAGATGCCTCCCGAGCGCATCCACGCGCTCTCCGAGCTTCTCCCGCCGTTCTCGCCCTTCTGCCACTTGCATACTCGCACTCATCGCTGTTTTGGTGATAGCGCAGCCATCCGCCCACCGCCATCGCCACCGCCAGGCAAGCAAAGCCGAGCCGGTGCAATTCGAGTGCTGAGCGGATAATCAATTCCCATGACCGAGATCAATCCACCCCGCGGCGCTGTCGGTATCCTCGTAAATCCTTCATCCGGACGAGACGTTCGGCGACTCGCTGCTCGTGCACAACAGCAAACACTCGAGGCCAAACGTAATCAGGTCGCTCGGATCGCGGTAGGTGTCGCGGCGGCCGGTGCGCGCAAAGTCATGGTCATGCGAGATCCCATGCGCGCGGCCACCGCAGCTCTGGAACCGATCGGCGTCGATCTCGAGGTCGAAGTTCTCGATGTGGAAGCGTGCCTGCGCCCTGCCGACACGCAGGAGGCGGCTCGCCAGATGCGAGCCCGTGGATGCGGAGCCATCGTGGTGCTCGGTGGGGATGGGACCAATCGCGTCATTGCCGATGTATGGCCGGACGCACCACTCGTCCCCATCTCGACCGGAACCAACAATGTATTCCCCAGCCTCGTGGAAGCGACGATGGCAGGCGCGGCCGCGGGGCTGGTTGCCTCTGAACGGCTGGCGCTTCGAGACGTCGCCGATCAGGCCAAGGTCATTCGGGTCGAAGCACAAGGACGGAAAACTCTCGGCCTGATCGATGCGGTAAGGCTCGAGGGTGACCACGCCGGCAACCGCATGCCCTTCGCTCCGGAGATGTTGCGTGACGTCATCTTGACGCGAGCCGAGCCAGCGGCAATCGGCATGTCACCAATCGGCGGACTTTTATTGCCGTGCCGGGCCGAGGATGATTTCGGCGTCCATGTGATTTGCACAGATCATTCCGGCGGGGGCCGTGCCCTGCTCGCACCGATCTCGCCAGGGCTCTATCGAACCGTCCACGTTGAGGAGATCCGCAAGATCGCGCTGGGTGAAGTTTTTGAAATCCGAGGCCCGGGTGTCCTCGCCTTTGATGGTGACCGAGAGATTACCTTGCCCGCAGGCGAACCCGTCCGTCTGCAGATTGTCCGTGATGGTCCGCAGGTTCTGAATGTGGACCGCGCGCTTCGCCAGGCAGCCCTTGAGGGACTCTACCTGAACCGGGGGACCTTCAAGGATTCCCACGGCGGTGCCCCCGGGTGTTGTTGACCGATCGATGCGCCGGATCACGAGCGTTCTGCCGCATCAGGCGCCGGGTCACCTGCCATACGGCCGCAAGCCACCTTTATCTCACAGGAAGCCAAAGGCGGCAGGGACCTCGAAAACAACCGATTCATCAAGGTTTTCGACTGCTTGACCCAGATCAATCCTCCTTTCGCGAACTAATATTTACGCGCTCAAGATCCTTGGTATAGACTCCGATCGAGGGAGTAGAATGTTACGAAATTTGTTGAAATGGGCGCTGCCCGCACTGTTGATTATCGGCACGCAGAATCTTGCCCATGGAGCCTACGACGAGGCCCTCTGGGAGGTCACCCGAACCAACGGCGTGACATACGGCCAGGGTGCGACCGGCGGCGGGAGCAACGTCTTCGACCTCCAGCTCGATATCTATGAGCCCGAGGGCAATCCCGAC
>Ga0055584_100000413_pt1 | contig 40440 bp, 33 predicted proteins | sample OSDHelmetaG_FD_58716 | JGI IMG/M metagenome (GOLD analysis project Ga0055584, IMG submission 58716) | Pelagic marine sediment microbial communities from the LTER site Helgoland, North Sea, for post-phytoplankton bloom and carbon turnover... | ecosystem: Environmental > Aquatic > Marine >...
CCAGGTAACGCCTGGGGGGCGCGAGCCCACGGAAAGTGCCACAGAAAATATACCGCCCGGTGTTAACCGGGTAAGGGTGAAATGGTGCGGTAAGAGCGCACCGCGTCACTGGCAACAGTGATGGCAGGGCAAACCCCACCTGGAGCAAGACCGAATAGGGAAGTATTGGCGCGGCCCGCGTTTGCTTCCGGGTAGGTCGCTTGAGGCGCGTGGTGACGCGCGTCGTAGATGAATGATTGCCCTTGACAGAACCCGGCTTATCGGCCGACTCCCGCTTTTCTTCGAGACATCGTAAGCCTAGTAAGTGTTTGGCCAGATTATTGCTGTTGGCCCAATCCCGCCGCCCCTCGCATTTCGCTTCACCCCATTTTACGCTCGCGGGCGATTGTGCCTCGCACGCGTCGTTTCGCCACAACAAAACCAGCTCTTGCGCTCCTTATCGCCAGTCGATCGCCAGATTTTACCTGCAGCCTTGCCTGTTCTATCTGAGATTTGCGCCAGTTTCGAGAATTCACATTAAGTGTTGTTCGTAACCAAATGAATTGGTTCGAGTGTGTCTGTATATGTGCAGATCAGTCTGAGCTTTTCGAACGTAAGTCTTTGTGCTATCGAGCTTTTTTCTTGAAATCGCGTTGACAGTGGGGATCCAGTGAACTACTGTTGCGCCCAAGTGGGTAGTTGTGGGTTTTATTGGGGAATACTGGGGCAAGATGTTTAGGGGCGAATCAACACTGAACGTCGACAGTAAGGGGCGCGTAGCCGTCCCGGCTCGTTATCGCGAGCAACTTGACGTGCTGTGTGACGGCAAATTGATAGTGACGATCAGTTTGTTGCAGCGCTGCCTCACGGTTTACCCGTCCCCAGATTGGCAGCGCATTGAAGATGATCTGAAGCGTTTACCTGCGCTTGATCAGAAAGCTCAATCGATTAGGCATTTGCTCATCGGCCACGCCAGCGACTGCGATCTGGATTCCCAGGGGCGTATCTTGTTACCGCAATCGCTGCGTGACTTCGCAAGCCTTGATAAGCGCGTGAAGATGGTTGGACAGGCCAGCAAGTTCGAACTTTGGGACGAAGACGCTTGGTCGGCGCATCGGGAAGACCTGCTTGGTCGGGTTGGTGAGTTGCTCTCTGAGCCGTCCGCGGCACTCAGCGAGTTGGTGTTATGAGTGAGTTCCTGGTGTCAAATTCGGATGGGCGTGCAGCGCACATCCCGGTGCTCTATGAAGAAGCGCTTGCCGCAGTAGCAGGGTCTGGTGACGACGTTGTGATTGATTGCACTTTTGGCCGCGGCGGACATAGCCAAGGGCTCCTTAACGGCCTTGGTCCGAATGGGCGCGTGTTTGCTCTGGATCGAGATCCGGCTGCAGTGAGCGTCGGCCAGGCCTTGGCCGCGCGTGATGCACGTTTTGCGATCAAACATCGGCCATTTAGTGAACTCAGCGAAGCACTTGAGGAGTGGCAACTCGATCAGGTTGATGCCGTGCTGTTTGATCTCGGGGTTTCGTCACCGCAGGTGGATGAGGCTGAGCGGGGCTTCAGCTTTATGCACGACGGACCGCTGGACATGCGTATGGATCCAACTAGCGGAGCGTCTGCGGCGCATTGGATCGCCGATATTGCTGAAGCTGATCTTAGCCGTACATTCAAAGACTTGGGTGAAGAGCGTTTTGCGCGTCGCATCGCCAGGGCGATAGTACGTCGCCGTGCCGAGACAGCGTTCTCTACAACCGGGGATTTGGCTGCTGTGATCGCCGCGGCCATGCCGCGCAAAGAATACGGTAAGCATCCCGCAACTCGCTGCTTTCAAGCGCTGCGCATTGCTGTCAATGGGGAACTTGATGAGTTGCACGCGGGTCTTGCGCAAGCTATGAAGGCGCTCATGGCCGGTGGTCGACTGGTCGCGATAAGCTTCCACTCCTTAGAAGACCGAGTGGTAAAGAATTTTCTACGCGACCAGCACCTTGGCCCTGAGCTGCCACGCGGTCTACCGCCGCCCTTGGATTGGCCAACGCCGCCATTAGCCAAAGTATACAAAGCACAGCGCGCCAAAGACGCTGAGATTGCGCGTAACCCTCGTGCGCGCAGTGCGATGTTGCGCCATGCGGTTATGCGGCCATGAACGCTCGCTTGATTTGTCTCGGTGTTATCGCTCTCGCGTTGGTCGTGACCTCAGTCTCAGTTGTGTTTGTGAAGCATAGAAGTCGCACGCTATTCGTAGAGCTACAGGCGCTGGAGCGTAATCGCGATCGACTGAATACCGAGTGGACGCAACTGCAGCTCGAGAGTAGTGCGTGGGCGACTCATGACCGCTTAGAGCAAGTCGCATCGAAACAGTTGAAGTTTCATGTTCCGGCGCCAAGCGATATGGAAGTCGTGGAGTCACGGCAATGAGTGAGCAACCCACTCGCTCAGACAATGTCCGGTTTCCGACGCGACACTGGTTCATCCTCGGCGTGTTGATGGCTGCTTTTGTGGGGCTCGGCGCGCGCGCTGTAGAAATGCAAGTCAATCGCCAGGGATTCTTGAAAAACCAAGGTGACATGCGCCATTTGCGGGTCGTGCGCAGTCCGGCGCATCGCGGCGTCATAACTGACCGCCACGGCGATCCGCTCGCCTTGAGCACCCCTGTCGTGTCCTTGTGGGCTAATCCGAAAGAGCTTGCCACGGTAAAAGAAGATTGGCCGGCCCTTGCCAAAACGCTCGGTTTTAAGCCCGGCGCATTGGAGCGGCTTGTCGCTGGGCGTATGACCCGCGACTTTGTGTACCTACGTCGCCACGTTAATCCAGAGCTGGCTGAGCGCGCTCTAGCCCTTGACCTGACCGGCGTGTACTCGCAGCGCGAATACCGTCGCTACTACCCGCACGCGGAAGTTTCAGCGCACGTTCTTGGCTTCACTGATATTGATGACCATGGCCAAGAAGGAATGGAGTTAGCGTTCGACAAATGGTTGACCGGGCGCGATGGCGCAAAACGTGTTGTACGCGACCGGCTCGGGCGCGTGATCGAAGATGTTGAGAGCATTCGGACCGTGCGCAACGGACGCGCACTGCGTTTAAGCCTGGATCAGCGGCTTCAGTATCTTGCCTATCGCGCGCTAAAAAGCGCAGTGGTTAAGCATCAAGCCAAATCCGGTTCGGTGGTGTTAGTCGATGTGCGCACCGGCGAAGTGCTGGCGATGGTGAATCAGCCTTCCTTCAACCCCAACAGTCGTTCGCGCGGGAGCAGTTCGCAGCGGCGTAATCGTGCGGTCACGGATCTATTGGAACCTGGCTCCACAATGAAGCCATTTACCGTAGCGATTGGGCTGCAGACAGGGCGTTTTAGTCCTTCGTCCATAATTGATACAAATCCGGGATCGATGCAAATTGGCAGGCATCAAGTAAAAGACCCGCGCAATTACGGTCGCATCGATTTGGCCACCTTGATCAAGAAATCAAGCAACGTTGGTTCTAGCCGCATTGCGCTGACGCTGAAAGCGAAAGAGCAATGGGGCTGGTTGTCTGCGTTGGGCTTTGGGCAGCCCACCGGCAGCGGCTTTCCCGGCGAATCCGGCGGTATTCTCTCTGCGCACGATTCTTGGGGACAAATTCGACGCGCCACACTCGCGTTTGGCTATGGGCTATCTGTGACACCCTTGCAGCTTGCACAAGCCTACGTTGCTCTGGCTAACGATGGCGTCATGCAGCCCTTGTCTTTTCAGCTCGTGAAAACTCCACCGCGCGGCAAACGCATCCTTAGCAGCGAAGTCTCCCACGCAGTGCGCGATATGCTGGAAGCAGTGGTTGATCCTGATGGTTCCGGTGCCTTGGCCGCCATCCCGGGTTACCGAGTTGCCGGAAAAACTGGCACGGCACGTAAGTCGGAGGCTGGCGGATATCGCGCCGGACTATATGTTTCGGCGTTTGCTGGAATGGCTCCGGCCACCGACCCGCGATTGGTTTGCGTCGTAGTTATTGATGAGCCACGCGGAGAGTTCTATTACGGCGGGAAAGTTGCAGCACCCGTTTTCCAACAAGTGATGGCCGATGCGCTGCGTCTGCTCGGCGTCCCTCCAGATCGACCTGATGAGCTTGGCCGGCCACTTTTGGCAGCTGGACAGTGAAGCGCCATGGACAGCACATCATGACCGAATCCTTACTACATTCGCTTGGCTGGTTGTTGCAGCTCGAAGCCAACCACCCGCAAGCGCACCTGCTGGTGCGCGGCGTCGCCAGCGATAGCAGGCAGGTGCAGTCTGGAGATGTATTTTTTGCACGCGCAGGCGCGACACAGGGCGCGGATGCGTTTATTAGGGATGCAATATCGCGCGGCGCGGTAGCGATAGTGACAAGCGCTGCCGAGGATTTTGGCAACTTGCCTGTGCCGACAATTCATGTTTCTAACTTCGCTCAAGCTTTGGGCAGTGCCGCGGCAAGGAGCTTTGCCGATCCGTCATCCAAATTGACGGCGATTGGGGTTACCGGAACCAACGGCAAAACCACCGTGACACACCTCATTGCAGGGGCAATGGATCAGCGCGCAGCTTGTGGCTTGATTGGCACGCTTGGTGTCGGTCGTTTAGGTGCGCTCACCGATAGCGCCCACACGACGCCTGATGTGGTGGAGTTACAACGGGCGTTTGCCGGGTTCGTAGACGCCGGGCTAAGCCATGCTGTGATGGAAGTTTCATCTCACGGGATCGCTCAAGGACGGATTGAAGGAATTCATTTTGATACGGCGGTATTTACTAATCTGAGTCGGGACCATCTGGATTATCACGGCTCGATGGAAGCGTACGGCGCTAGCAAAGCGCGATTATTCGCTGTAGCCGAATTGCGCGCAGCGGCGATCAATGCAGACGACCATTTTGCGTCCCGTATACCACTGGCACCGAGCATTAAAGCACTACGTTTTGGTCTCGACTGTTCTATTGACGACCAGACTATCGGCGCTGAACTTGTTGGCTCTGATAGCGCCGGTTTGCACTTACGTATTGACGGCCCTTTCGGACCAGCGGAACTTCGTTCCGAGTTGCTCGGAAGATTCAACGCCTCAAACCTGATGGCCGCGCTGGCGGCGTTGTTGCTAAATGACTTTTCGTTAAACGATGCGGTAGCGGCCCTATCCAGAGTACCGCCGGTTGTTGGGCGCATGCAGTGGATCGGCGGTGGCGCTGTGCCCATGGCGGTCGTTGACTATGCGCATACACCAGATGCTCTCAGCAAGGCCTTGCAAGCTTTGCGCTTCAATTTGGCCGGACAATTGATCTGTGTATTCGGGTGTGGTGGCGATCGCGATCAGGGCAAGCGCGCGCAAATGGCAAGGGTTGCCGAACGCTGGTCCGACCAGGTAATTGTTACTGATGACAATCCGCGCAAAGAAGCTAGCGAGGTCATCGTTAATGACATCATGCAGGGGTTTAGTACGCCACAGAAAGTTACTGTTGAGGCCGATCGGGCGCGTGCGATAACGACGGCTCTACACGGTGCGCAGCCTGATGACGTGGTTCTAATCGCGGGCAAGGGACACGAGCAATACCAAGAGCGCAACGGTGTTCGAATGCCGTTTAACGACTTCGGTATTGCGAGGCTTGCTTTGCGTGAGTATGAGCGTAGCCATGACTGAAGCTACATTCTCCATAGAGCTCGCAGCACATGTCCTGGGCGCACAACGCATAGGACCCGAAGTAGAATTCCGCGGATGCGCGATCGACACTCGTACAATCTTGCCGGGACAATTGTTTGTAGCGCTGCGCGGTGAGCGCTTAGATGGGCACGAGTATGTGAGTGCGGCACGTGCACGCGGAGCGGCTGCGGCATTGGTCGAACGCGTCGTTGACTACGAGCTGCCATGTTTGCTTGTGCCCGATGTACGCCTCGCTCTCGGACGCTTAGCCGCGCATTGGCGCAACCAATTTGCACCGCAAGTAATCGCAGTCACCGGTAGCAATGGAAAGACAACAGTCAAGGAATTGGTCGGTTCTATTGCGCGCAATATGGGCCCAGCGTTAGTCACTGCCGGAAATCTGAACAATGATCTCGGCTTACCCATGACATTGTTGCAGCTTACTGAAAGTGACCGCTATGCAGTGCTTGAACTCGGTGCTAATCATGCCGGAGAGATCGCAAATCTTGCTGCGATTGCAACTCCCCATGTAGGCGTCATTACGCATTGTGGCCCAGCGCACCTAGAGGGCTTCGGCTCGATTGAAGGGGTTGCTCGGGCCAAAGGTGAATTGCTCGAAGCCTTGCCTGAAGATGGCTACGCGATCCTTAATGCCGACGATAGGTTTTTACCGTTGTGGCGTGATCTTGCGCAGCGGCGAAACATCCTTACATTCGGATTGAAGGGCTCCGCCGACGTCCATGCAACTTGGCGACCTCAGTCGCCAGGGATCGCATTAGAAGTCAGTTTGCCTGACGCCAAGATCCTGCTTGAATCTCCGCTGTTGGGAGAACACAACGTGATGAATGTACTGGCGAGCGTTGCCGCCGCTTGGGCGTGCAACATGTCACCCGAGGCCATCCGCAGTGGTATTGCGCAAGTACATCCGGTTCCCGGTCGATTGTGCCCAATTAAATCAGCTTCCGGTGCGCTGCTTATTGACGACAGCTATAACGCCAACCCTGCGTCTTTGAGTGCGGCGCTAGCGGTGTTGAGTGAACAACCTGGAGCGCATTGGTTGGTTCTAGGTGACATGGCTGAGCTTGGGCCAGAGTCCGACAAGATTCATCAAGAGTTGGGTTCTATCGTTCGAGAAAGTGGCGTCAACGAGTTATGTACGCTTGGTTCTTATAGTGCGAGCGCCGCACGCGCGTTCGGACAAGGAGCGCGGCATTTTGATGATCGGGAGAAACTCATAGATTTTTTGGCGACGCGCCTAACCGGTAACGATACCGTTTTAGTAAAGGGATCCCGCTCAATGGCGATGGATAGCATAGTTGACGCATTAGCACTTGAGGTTAACTGAGCGTGCTTCTTGAATTCACTCAGTATTTAACCAGTCTGCACAGCGGTTTTGCGGTATTCCAGTATTTGACGTTCAGAGCGATCCTCGGCGTACTGACTGCGCTTATGATCTCTTTGATTGTTGGGCCGATCATGATTTCTCGCTTGTCGCGCCATCAGATTGGCCAGAATGTGCGCGACGATGGTCCGGAATCGCATTTCTCAAAAGCCGGCACGCCGACGATGGGCGGTGCACTAATTCTGGTTGCGGTGTCTGCTGGAACATTGTTGTGGTCGGATCTGAGTAATCGTTTTGTATGGCTGGTGCTATTAACAACCTTGCTGTTCGGTGCGGTTGGTTGGGTCGATGACTATAGAAAGTTAGTTCGCAAACAATCAAAGGGTTTATCCGCGAAAGAGAAGTTCATTTCGCAATCCATCATTGCTGGTATTTGCGCGATTGTGCTTTACAACACTGCCGCGACATCGGCCGAAACCGAATTACTTATTCCGTTCGCCAAAGACATCGCACTTGATCTCGGTATCGGATTCATATTCTTGACCTACTTTGTCATCGTCGGCACGAGTAATGCGGTTAATTTGACCGATGGTCTAGATGGCCTGGCGATAATGCCGACCGTCTTAGTGGCCGGTGCATTAGCAATTTTCGCGTACGTAACAGGAAACGCAAAGTTCGCAACATACCTCGGATTTCCGTACATCAACGGTGTCGGGGAAGTTGTTGTTTTTTGTGGCGCAATTGTTGGCGCTGGCTTGGGTTTCTTGTGGTTCAACACCTATCCCGCCCAAGTTTTCATGGGCGACGTTGGTGCGCTCGCTCTAGGCGCCGCGCTAGGCGTGGTCGCCGTCGTCGTACGCCAAGAATTAGTGTTGATGGTTATGGGCGGGGTATTCGTCATGGAAACGATCTCCGTCATTCTCCAAGTCGCAAGCTTCAAACTGACGGGTAGGCGAATATTTCGCATGGCGCCACTGCATCACCATTTTGAACTTAAAGGTTGGCCGGAACCGCGAATTATTGTGCGCTTTTGGGTCATTACCGTGATCCTCGTTCTTGTTGGCCTAGCGAGCTTAAAGGTTCGATAGTAAAGAACTGTGAATATATACAGTATAAAAGACGGTTGTCAACCTAATCACGCTAACTCAATCGCGTATGCGGATGCGTGCGCAGCGCGCACGGTTGCACAGTTGGCAACACCGATCGAAGTCATTGGTTTAGGTATTACTGGGCTTTCGGTTGTTCGCTATTTACTGTCGATAGGAATTCGCCCCGGGGTAATGGATACGCGTACTGATCCTGCCGGGTTAGCGACTCTGAACGAACTCATGCCAAATCATGAACTGCATGTTGGTGGTCTGGATGCGGGGCGTCTTAAGCAAGCTGCAACTATCATTGTGAGTCCGGGTTTGTCGCTTGAAACACCAGAGCTACGCGCGGCGGTGGCGCGCGGTGCCGACGTCATAGGGGACATCGAGCTGTTCGCGCGGGTCTGTCACGCACCGGTGGTCGCAATTACTGGTTCGAATGGTAAGAGTACCGTTACGTCAATGTTGCGCGACATGTGCAGTGCGGCAGATGTTGTGGCATACGCGGGTGGAAATTTGGGACCACCGGCGTTGGATCTATTGGCTTTGCCAATTCCGGAATTTTATCTGTTGGAGCTATCGAGCTTTCAACTGGAGGCTACCCATAGCCTAAAGACGGCCGCATCTGCATTTTTGAACCTGAGCGAAGACCACCTCGATCGCTACGCGGATATGAATACATATGCTGCGGCCAAAGCACGGATCTTTGATGGCGCCGAACGATGCGTTGTTGGCCCGGGAGTGGTGGTTGATGTGTCTGGCCCATTGCAACGGGTCGAGCGAATTGAGCCGAGCGCCGGCAATTTCGGTATTCGCATTGTGGACGGTCGCCGCTGGTTGGCAGACGGCCACATGACACTAATGGCAATCGATGAGTTGCCTGTTCCAGGCGAACACAATGAATTGAATGCACTGGCAGCCTTAGCGCTGGGGCGAGCAATCGGTTTGCCGTGGAAACCCATGTTTGCGGCGTTACGCGCATTTCGCGGCCTCAGGCATCGTTGTGAGCTTATTGGCGAAGCGCACGGAGTGCGTTGGATTAATGACTCCAAGGGAACCAATGTTGGTGCCGCAGTGGCTGCGGTGAAAGGCTTAGCGAGCGCTGGACCAATCGTATTGTTGGCAGGTGGGCTCGGCAAAGGGGCTGACTTTCAGCCCTTGGCTGATGCGGCGCGAGGCCGTACCCGTCTAGTTGTTTTATTTGGTCATGACGCGCCGCTCATCAGCGCCGCGTTGTCGCCGGAAACCAAACAAACCCAAGTCGTCGATCTGCAAGCTGCAGTGCGTGCCGCCGCCGCCGCTGCACAGCCTGGAGACACCGCGTTGTTATCGCCCGCCTGTGCAAGTTTCGATATGTTCGATAGTTTTGAACATCGCGGCGAGTGTTTTACTGTATTTGTGCACCAGGTGCTGCAATCGTGATCGGCATCGGTACACATCAAGCAGTGCCCTTGGGCGAGTTAGAAGAAGTGCCTGCATGGACGCAAAACATCGATCGCGTTTTGCTCTGCGCCACGCTTGCCTTGCTTGGTATCGGGCTTGTCATGGTTGCATCCGCGTCTATAGACACGGCCGCACGCGCCAATGGTCAACCCCTCGCAGTGTTTTGGCGACATTCTGTTTATGTCTGCGTGTGTCTCGCGGTAATAGCGGTTACAACTCGCATTGAGTTATCTCTGTTACGTCGCTTGAGTCCACTATTGCTGGTTAGCAGCATCGTCTTGCTGGCGCTGGTGTTTATTCCGGGGCTAGGCCGTGAAGTGAATGGCAGTCTGCGTTGGTTGTCTTTTGGGCCGATTGGATTGCAACCGTCTGAACTCGTCAAGGTATCGGTTGTCTTGTATATGTCAGGCTATCTGGTGCGCCGCGCAGCCGAGGTTCGCAGCGACCTAAGCGGGTTCTTTAAACCAGTTGCTATTCTTGTGCTTATTGCGGGTCTGCTGTTGCTTGAGCCTGACTTTGGCGCGACCGTGGTTATTTTCTCTACCGCGCTTGGCATGTTGTTTCTGGGTGGTGTGCCGCTGCGAACATTTTGCGCATGGATGGTTGTAATTGCCGCTGCGTTAGCAGTGATACTGTTTATGGCACCGTATCGTTTAGAACGCCTGATGACATTTCTGAACCCGTGGGCGCATCCGTGGGACAGTGGTTTTCAATTGATTCAGGCACTCATCGCGATAGGTCGTGGTGAATGGTTCGGAGTCGGTCTGGGAGCGAGTGTACAAAAGCTCTTTTATCTGCCAGAAGCGCACACTGACTTTTTGTTGGCAGTCCTTGGTGAAGAACTCGGTTGCGTAGGCATTCTCACCGTACTGTGCTTATTCATGACGATCGTGTGGCGTGGCTTTGCCATCGCGCGCAAAGCCTTACAACGCGGGGACGAATTCGGCGCGCATCTTGCGCATGGATTGTCCTTGCTTATCGGTATGCAAGCCGCAGTCAATGCGGGCGTGAACCTCGGCGTGTTACCCACTAAGGGGCTCACTTTGCCACTCATGAGTTATGGCGGTTCGAGTCTGCTCGCCTCTGGCATTGTTATTGGATTGATATTGCGAGTCGAATTTGAAGCGAGGCGTGTGCAATGACAAATGCACATCCACGCATCTTATTAATGGCTGGGGGCACTGGCGGGCACGTATATCCCGGGCTTGCGGTTGCGCGCGAACTGCAAGCGCGTGGTTGCGCCGTCGCGTGGCTGGGAACCGCAACCGGATTGGAGGCGCGCTTAGTTCCGGATGCCAATATTGAGTTGCACTGTATCGCCGTTCGCGGGTTGCGCGGTAATGGCGTCCTCGGCTGGCTACGTGCTCCGTTTGCGGTGTCGGCGGCAGTGGTAGATGCCATGCGGGTGCTAAAAAATTGGCGCCCGGATGCGGTTCTAGGGTTTGGAGGATTCGTTGCTGGTCCAGGCGGTGTCGCTGCTTGGCTATTGCGCAAACCACTGCTGATACATGAGCAAAATGCGCGCCCAGGACTTACCAATCGTTTGCTCGCGCGAATATCGTCACGGGTATTGCAAGCTTTTCCAAATACTTTCTCCACCCGCGCGGCGGCGCACCAATGTGGTAATCCAGTGCGCGCTGAGATCGCTCGGGTTCCTACATATGAGGCCCCTACCGGTGCCGCACCCGTGCGTATTCTGGTGCTTGGTGGAAGTCAGGGGGCAGCCTTCCTCAATACCACACTGCCGCAAGCGCTGGCACGCGTGAATTCGGAAATTGATCTCGATGTTCGCCATCAATGCGGAGCGGCGCATGCGAATACAACCGCGACTAGTTACGGTGAGGCGAGCGCTGATGTATCAATTGAGACCTATATTGGGGATATGGCATCGGCTTATGAGTGGGCGCACTTGGTTATTGCCCGGGCTGGCGCAATGACGGTGACTGAGCTAGCTGCAGCCGGCCGGCCGTCAGTACTAGTACCGTTTCCACACGCTGTCGATGATCACCAAACGCACAATGCGCTTTACCTAGTAAACAAAGGTGCTGCGCGTTGTTATCAGCAACGCGCGCTTGATGCGCAGACTCTAAGTGAAGCGTTGCTCGAGCTGTTACGCATGCCACAACAACTTGGATGTATGGCTGTGGCGGCGCGCAGCGCCCACATTCCTGACGCTGATCGCTACGTTGCTGATCAGTGCTACGAGGTAGCGCAATGATTCCTGCGGGCATGCAAGTAACCAATAGCAAGCCGTGGATGGGCCGGGTACGCCGCGTGCATTTTGTTGGCGTTGGGGGTGTCGGCATGAGTGGTATTGCCGAGGTTTTGCATAATCTCGGCTATCTGGTATCTGGCTCAGATTTGCGTAAAAGCGCGATGACAGAACGCCTGGCTGGGCTCGGCGTGAAGATCCTGATTGGCCATGCCGCAAGCAATGTTATTGACGTAGATGTTGTAGTCACGTCAACCGCGATCGCGGACGACAACCCAGAGATTACAAAGTCTAGATTGCTTGGTACACCATTGGTGCCGCGCGCTGAAATGTTAGCGGAGCTAATGCGCTTCAAACACGGGATCGCGGTAGCTGGCACGCATGGTAAGACAACCACTACAAGCTTGGTGGCGAGCTTGCTCGGTGTGGGCGGATTGGACCCAACTTATGTTATTGGTGGGCGGCTCACTGGATCGGGTACCAACGCGCGACTTGGTGACGGTGAGTATCTGGTCGCGGAGGCAGATGAGAGTGACGCATCGTTTCTATATTTGAAGCCAATGCTGGCGGTCGTTACGAATATTGATCTAGATCACATGGACACCTACGGCGGTGACCCTGTGCGCTTGGATCAGGCCTTCATTGATTTCTTACATCACTTGCCATTTTATGGTTTGGCAGTCATGTGTTCGGATGACGTGGGTGTGCAGAGGATTGTTGCGCGCGTGCCGCGTCCGATGGTGACTTACGGTTTCGATGACGGAGCGGATTATCACGCGGTCAATGTTAGACAAGATGGGCCGCGTATGTTGTTTGATTTGAACACGCCGCGTGGGCCGTACAAAGATCTTCACTTAAATTTGGCTGGACGTCACAATGTCGCAAATGCTTCTGCGGCAGTCGCTGTTGCGCAAGAAGTGGGCGTCGAAGAAGCAGCTACACGCGAGGCATTAGATAATTTTCAAGGTATCGGGCGGCGTTTTCAAATTTACGGTGAAATCACCGTCCGCGAACGACGGGTGCTGTTGGTAGACGACTATGGCCATCATCCACGAGAAATTGCCGCGACCATCTCTGCGGCGAAATCGAGTTGGCCTGACAGGCGTGTCGTTGTTGCGTTTCAGCTGCATCGATATTCGCGCACGCGCGATTTGTTTGAAGATTTTGCGCAAACGCTGAGCGATCTCGATGCGCTAATTCTGCTTGACGTCTATCCGGCTGGGGAAACGCCGATAGCCGGTGCAGATGGGCGCTCCTTAGCGCGAGCTATTCGCAATCGTGGTCGGGTTGATCCGGTGTTCATAGAAGGTCCGGAGCAACTACCTGATGCTCTCGGCGGCGTACTAAGAAACGATGACGTGCTGTTGCTACTTGGTGCCGGTTCTATTGGCGCGGTGGCATCACAGCTCGCTAAGGGGGAGCTGTGAACGCAGCTCTAAAGCAATCAACAGTGCGCGGCGAAGTGCGCATGAATGAGCCAATGAGCCGACACACAGTGTGGGCATGCGGAGGCCCTGCTGATTATTTCTATAAGCCTGCAGACCTTAGCGACCTGTGCCACTACTTACGCCAGCTTGCGCCAACGGAGTCAATGTTCTGGCTGGGACTCGGCTCGAATCTACTGGTGCGTGATGGTGGTTTGCGTAGTCATGTGGTGGCTCTGGCCGGCGCGATTGATGGCATAGAGATTGTAGCTAACAAAGTATTGGTGATGGCAGGCACGGCCTGCGCTAAGGTTGCTCGCGCATGTGCCAATGCGAAGTTGCGCGGTGCAACGTTTCTTGCCGGCATACCCGGGACTATGGGTGGTGCGCTGGCGATGAATGCAGGGGCTTTCGGTGGCGAGACTTGGCCGATTGTGGTGCGCGTACAAACAATTGATCGGCAAGGCCGACTGCGGTGGCGCGCGGCGCGTGATTTCGACTATGGCTACCGCACCGTACGCGGGCCTCGGCAAGAATGGTTTGTTGGCTGTGAGTTACAACTAGACAATGCAGATACGACTTCAGTTGTCGATGCGCGTGAAGAGATTAAAGCTCTTTTGGCTAAGCGTGCATCCTCACAGCCGACCGGACAACGCAGTTGTGGTTCGGTATTTCGAAATCCAGAAAACGATTTTGCTGGAAGATTGATCGAGTTAGCTGGGCTCAAAGGCATGCGCGTGGGCGGTGCCGTAGTTTCTATAAAGCACGCTAATTTCATCATCAATGATGAAGACGCATCGGCAGCCGATATCGAGGCCTTGATTACACACGTACAAAACGCAGTGATGAAAAACAGTGGCACGCGGCTGGTGTGCGAAGTGCAAATTGTGGGTGAGATCTGATGCATTCTTCGCTGCTGCAAACGCGTGCTCGAATAGGTCAGCTCTGTGACCAGATACGTGCATTCGCGAGCGAACATGTGGGCGCTGTGCGTGCGGGTGCCATGACCCTTGCTGTGTGTATTGTTGCGTCCAGCGTTGCGCTGCTGGATCTTGGATCCATGCGTCCACGCTGGCCGATAGATTCGGTTGGTGTGAGCGGTGAACTGCGCCAAGTTGAGCGCGCCGAACTCGAAGCGGTTATTCAAACAACATTGGCCTCCGACTTTTTTGATGTAGATGTAGCGGCCTTACGCCGAGCGGCTCTGAGTTTACCTTGGGTCAAGGACGCAAGCGTGCGGCGTGTGTGGCCCGAGCATCTAGACATTCATATTAGCGAGCGCCAAGTGGTCGCGCGTTGGAAAAGCGGTGGCTTGGTTAGCGTTGATGGCGAACTATTTCATCCGAAGCGTGGCCGCGGCTTGGACTTGTTGCCGCAGCTCAGCGGGCCCATTGGTCAGCAGGGTTTGGTTCTGAACCGATATCGGGAGCTTGTCACTGAGCTGGCGCCATTGGAGCGCCGCGTTGTGCGTGTTGCTGTTGATAAGCGCGGAAACTGGAATGTTGGACTCGAAGGGGGTTTGGCGCTGGTTTTGGGCGCTGAGGCGCAACAGCTCAATGTTATTTCGCGTGCGCTACGGCGCGCTCTCAGTCAGCGCTTAGCACACGTCGAGAAAATAGACCTCAGGTACGCGAATGGCTTCGCCGTTCGTTGGAAAGCTTCGACCCAAGAGTTGGCCATGCGCGCCACTGCAGGCATCGCAGATTCCGGAGCAACAAAGTGAAACGCAGCGGCAAGAATTTAATTGTTGGTTTAGATATTGGCACATCCAAGGTCGTCGCAATTGTGGGTGAGATTGGTAGCGACGGTGGCATTGAAATCGTAGGCCTTGGGTCTCATCCGTCGCGCGGCTTGAAACGCGGAGTGGTCGTGAATATTGAGTCAACTGTGCAATCCATTCAGCGCGCAGTAGAAGAAGCGGAGTTGATGGCTGGATGTCAAATTAACGGTGTTTTTGCTGGCATTGCTGGAAGCCATATTCGCAGCCTTAACTCGCATGGAATTGTTGCGATACGCGACAAAGAAGTAACGCCGAGCGATGTGGAACGCGTAATTGATGCGGCGCGTGCTGTTGCTATCCCGGCCGATCAAAGAATTGTTCATATATTGCCGCAAGAATTTATTATCGATAGCCAAGATGGCATTAAAGAACCCATCGGTATGTCCGGCGTGCGTCTTGAGGCGCGTGTGCACATCGTCACCGGCGCGCTAAGTGCGGCACAAAACATTATAAAGTGTGTGCGTCGCTGTGGATTGGAAGTTGATGACATCATTCTTGAACAAATTGCGTCGAGCTATTCGGTGTTGCTTGAGGATGAAAAAGATCTCGGAGTTTGCTTAGTTGATATCGGTGGCGGTACCACCGATATCGCCGTATTTACCGAAGGCGCGATTCGCCACACCTCGGTTATTCCAATTGCCGGCGATCAGGTAACCAATGATATCGCCGTGGCTTTGCGTACGCCGACGCAACATGCCGAGGAAATAAAGATCAAATACGCCTGCGCTTTGGCGCAATTGGCGACGCCTGAGGAGAGCATCGAGGTACCGAGCGTCGGTGAGCGTGCGCCTCGACGCTTACAACGCCAAACGCTGGCCGAAGTAGTAGAGCCGCGCTATGAAGAATTACTGACGCTGGTGCAGGCAGAGTTACAGCGTAGTGGATTTGAGGACTTGATTGCTGCTGGCATCGTACTGACCGGCGGCAGCGCAAAGATGGAAGGCTTGGCTGAATTGGCTGAGGAAATATTCCATGTCCCGGTGCGCATTGGGGTGCCGCATACCGTCACTGGTTTAGTCGACGTAGTGCGCAATCCGATTTATGCAACCGGGGTTGGATTGTTGATGTTTGGTCATCAGCACGCACGTGAACGTGTACCCGAAGGTAGTTCAGGGGACGGCATTGGCGCGTTGTTGACACGTATGAAAAGTTGGTTTCAGGGGAACTTCTGAAAGTGCTTAGCGCAACACAATCGCACTTTCCGAGAATAGCAGCCTATATGAAGGAGGCGTGGGATGTTTGAGTTGATCGACAGTGGCTTTAGCCACACTAATGCAGTCATCAAAGTCATCGGTGTTGGTGGCGGCGGCGGCAATGCTCTTGAGCACATGCTAGCGGCGAACGTCGAAGGCGTAGATTTCGTGTGTGCAAATACTGATGCGCAAGCGTTGAAGAATTCTTCAGCGCGTACCGTATTACAATTGGGTAATTCTGTTACCAAGGGTTTAGGAGCCGGAGCAAATCCGGAAGTAGGCCGGCAAGCTGCACTTGAGGACCGCGACCGCATCGTCGAGGTACTGACGGGGGCGGACATGGTTTTCATCACTGCTGGCATGGGTGGTGGTACTGGCACTGGGGCTTCACCGGTTGTAGCGCAGCTAGCAAAAGAACTTGGGATCTTGACCGTCGCAGTCGTTACCAAGCCATTCCCGTTTGAGCTGCGCCGACGCATGGCGGTTGCTGAGTCTGGGATTGAGGAACTCGCCGAACACGTTGACTCGCTCATCACTGTGCCGAATGAGAAGCTGTTGAGCGTTCTCGGGCGCGGCATCACCTTGCGGGATGCATTTAAGGCTGCCAACGATGTACTGCTTGGTGCTGTGCAAGGCATTGCAGAGTTGATCACACGTCCGGGCATGATCAACGTGGACTTTGCTGACGTACGTACGGTTATGTCTGAAAAAGGTCGCGCGATGATGGGCTCCGGTCGGGCTACGGGCGAGAATCGCGCACGTGCAGCGGCTGAAGCGGCAATTCACTGTCCTTTGCTCGACGATGTGAACTTGCGCGGTGCGCGTGGGATTCTCGTCAACATCACCGCGGGGCCAAATCTCGGCATTGACGAATTCCAAGCTGTTGGGGAGGCTATTGGTGAGTTCGCTTCTGACAACGCATTAGTGGTCATTGGGACCGCGTTGGACGACTCAGTGAAAGAGGAATTACGCGTAACGGTGGTCGCCACCGGGCTTGGTCAGGTGCAAGAAGCGGCATTGGCGCCGATAGTTGAAGAAATGATCCCGGTGACAATGCCAACGGCGGTAAAGGCCGTAGCTGGCGAAGTTGACTATAAGAAGCTGGAGATGCCAGCGGTGATGCGGGCGAAGCCTCATCGTGATGGTGGTTCTACCGCGGCTGCTGTGGCGCAAGTTGAGAATGACCCGGATTATCTGGACATACCGGCGTTCTTGCGGCGTCAAGCAGACTAGTCCATCAACTTAGTCATCCTAGTGCTGATTGTCGTATCCGTGTATGTGTTGGCCTGTTGTCAGCGCGTCAGTGTCTCGCGGTCGACGTGGGCTGAGACCGGGTGGTTGCGCATCCGGTCTTAGCGCGTGGTAAGTGGCTAAGATTTACGTTGCCGTGTTACCATCGCGACCAAATTTTCGCTCGCCTAAACTCCGAAACAAAACGCGCCCGCAATCAATGGGAATTTGCATGATTGCAAGCGCGCGCAGATGGCTAGCGGTGCAACTCAGATAGCGCCTTTCCACATTGGGCGCACGGCGGGGGTCCAAATTCGCGATGATTTGTCAGCGCACGCTGAAGAATGTTATTCGTGCCACGGGTGTAGGCTTGCACACGGGCGAAAAAGTCTATTTAACACTGCGTCCGGCGGCGCCGAATTCTGGCATTATTTTCCGGCGCATTGACGGGCTCGAGCCAGTTGAGATTGCGGCCCGCTTGGATAATGTCTGCGACACGACATTGTCGACAACATTAGGCAGTGGCGGCTGCACCGTTTCGACAGTTGAGCATCTGTTGTCGGCAATGGCTGGGATTGGCATTGATAATGCCTATGTCGACTTAAGCGCAGGTGAAGTGCCGATCATGGATGGCAGCTCAGGCCCATTTGTGTTCCTGTTGCAGTCAGCTGGGGTCGAAGAGCAGAAGGCGGCCAAGCGGTTTATCCGTATCAAACGTCCGGTGCGGGTATCTGAAGGCGATAAATGGGCAGAGTTTCAGCCTTTTGATGGCTTTAAGGTCAGCTTCGGGATTGAGTTCAACCATCCTGCGTTTAAGCAGTCAACGAGCCGAGCGTCGGTAGATTTTTCCACGACTTCGTTCGTCAAAGAGGTCAGCCGGGCACGCACGTTTGGGTTCATGCGTGATTTAGAGACGCTGCGCGAGCAGAACTTGGCACTCGGCGGCACGCTTGATAACGCCATTGTGGTGGACGACTACCGCATTTTGAATGACGAAGGTCTTCGCTATGAAGATGAGTTCGTCAAACACAAAATCCTCGACGCAATTGGCGATTTGTATCTGCTTGGGCACAGTCTGATTGGCCACTTCCATGGCTACAAATCAGGTCACGCGCTGAACAATCGCTTGTTGCGTGAGCTGGTTGTAGACGAGTCGGCATGGGAAATGGTTACCTACGACGAGCCGAAGGAAGTGCCCATTATTTTCATGCAGCCGATCGCGATCGACTGAGTTTTTAGACTCTTTAAGCTTGCGTATGTCGTGCGCGGCGCTGCAGTGAATGCAGGCGCTGCTTGCTTGAGCCAGTAGCTTGCTTGCCCGTGCTGCTGCTAAGGTCAAGCGCAGCGATAGGCGATGGAGTCATTCCTGCCTTGAGTCGCCGCGCGCGGCAATGCGTAACAGTACTGCGCGTAGGCGTTCATCACCGATGTGCTCCGCAGTCCTCGTTAGAGTCGATTTGCTTTCCTCGCTCAAGGCCTGACGCGGGTTTGCCTCGCGTGACTGCTTGAGTGGCGCTACCTTGACACTCATCCGAGGTGCCTTGTTGTGCCCTCGTGTGAACAATGCGGCGAGCTGCGGCAGCAGGTAACGTATGCGCGTCGCCCAGACACTCGAGTCCACCATAATGACCACGTGGTCGCCTTCACAGCGAACCACGTTGCAGTGTGCGCTGATGACCGGGTCTAGATGCTGGCGTATGGTGTCAGTGGCGTGTGCGAGCCGCTGCACCTCACCTTGGAGCTGTGCCAAGTGCGCGTCTTGATCCAGTATTTGGTCAACCGGCTGGTACATAGGCGCGTCTTTCCCTGGAGCTGAATCGTGCAGGTCATCATTCTATATGGAAATCACAGCAATCGCGTTCGCACAGGTGCTTTGGCTGCGCTTGGCGTTGTGGCAGCGGCGTTGTTGTTGCTAGTAGCTGCGTACACCTTGGGCTTCACTAGTGCGCTGGTCGATGCGCCTCTAGGTCGTGCTGACGCCGGATATGAGGATGCTATCCAAGTACTCCAGCAGCAGGCCGAAATGGATGTTATCGCTGCGGACGCAGCGCAGCAAATTGAGTTTTGGAGCAACAATGTTGCAGCCCTGGAGGCGCGCCTGTTGGGCCTGGACGCATTAGCGAAGCATGTCGCGCGAGCGAGCGGTATGCGAGTGTCGGAGCTGCAGCACGATGGCGCCGGTCAAGCTACATCGAGTACACCGCCCACAGACTCTGAGCTTGGGGGCAGGGTAGATACAGTTTTCACGCGCATGACGCGGCTGCAGCGAAGACTGCATGAGCGCGAAGTAGCTTTTGCGGCGCTAGATCACGCGATCTCGTTGAAACGTACCTATGCGCAGACGATGCCCAGCGGTCGGCCGGTCACAAAAGGTTGGATTTCTTCGCGCTTTGGACCACGCACAGATCCTGTTACCGGACGCAAGGCCTATCATGATGGCGCTGACTTTGCGGGGCGCTACAAGGCACCGGTTCTAGCCGTTGCAGCGGGTGTTGTAAGCATGTCTGCGACGCAGCGCGGTTATGGCAACATTGTCCAGCTAGAGCATGGCTCGAGGCTTGCGACGCGCTATGCGCATAACCAGAAGAATTTGGTCAAGCAAGGGGATACAGTACGCAAGGGCGATGTGATTGCATTAATGGGTTCAACCGGTCGCTCAACTGGCACGCATGTGCACTTTGAGGTGTGGCGCAATGGTAAGGCAGTTGATCCAATGCCGTACCTGCAGGTGCAGCCGTGAGCGCTTCGCCGCACTTAGTTGCGCTTAAGTTGCGCACAACACTTGAACGAATTTGCTACGGCCCCCACTAAAGACACCACAACAGCGGTATACTTGTCGGTTACTACTAAATAGCCACCCGTGCGCACGGTCCAGCACTCTCGAGCGAAAATTATGTTAAAGGTCCTGCAAAAGATCGTCGGTTCTCGCAACGATCGGATTGTCAAAAAACACTTCAAGGTCGTGAACCGAATCAACGAGTTTGAGGCAGGCCTACAAGAGCTATCTGATGAGCAGCTGCAGGCTAAAACGCCAGCCTTCAAGCAGCGTCTGGAGGATGGGGAGACACTCGACCAGTTGCTTCCCGAAGCTTTCGCTGTAGTCAGAGAAGCGGGCCTGCGTGTGCTGAATATGCGCCATTTTGATGTGCAACTGGTCGGCGGCCTGACGCTGCATCACGGCAGCATTGCAGAAATGCGTACAGGTGAAGGTAAAACCCTGGTGGCGACGCTGCCCGCGTACTTAAATGCGCTCGCCGGTAATGGCGTCCATGTGGTCACCGTAAACGACTATTTGGCGCGACGTGATGCGCAATGGATGGGACAGCTGTTTACCTTCATGGGCATGCGTACCGGAGTCGTGGTCCCCGGTATGAGTCACGCAGAGAAGCAAGACGCATACAAATCCGATGTCGTCTACGGGACTAACAACGAGTTTGGCTTCGATTACCTGCGCGACAACATGGCGTTTACCGGCGGCGACAAGATGCAAGGCGAACTGGCTTTTGCGATTGTTGATGAAGTCGACTCAATCCTCATTGATGAAGCCCGTACGCCGCTTATCATTTCTGGACCCACTGACGAGAGTTCCGATCTATACGGGAAAATTGACGTCATTATCCCAAAGCTGTTGCCACAGGCTGACGAAGAATCTGATGGTGACTATCTTGTAGACGAAAAAGGGCGTCAGGTGACGCTGTCGGAACAAGGTCATCAGCATGTTGAGTCGCTGCTTGAAGAGGCCGGGTTGCTAACCACCGGAAGCTTGTACGACACCACCAACATTGTGTTGATGCACCACGTGAACGCGGCATTGCGCGCTCACTCAATGTTTCAGCGCAACGTTGATTATATTGTTCGGGACGATGAGATAACTATCGTTGATGAATTCACCGGCCGGACTATGCCGGGTCGACGCTGGTCGGAGGGGTTACACCAAGCCGTTGAGGCCAAAGAGGGCGTGAGTATCCAGTCTGAGAATCAGACGCTGGCCTCAATCACGTTTCAGAATTACTTCCGGCTGTACGGAAAGCTCTCGGGCATGACCGGTACGGCAGACACTGAAGCGGCTGAATTTCAACAGATTTACAATCTCGAAGTTGTGGTGATGCCTACTCATCGCCCTATGGTTCGTGATGATCACACTGACTTGGTCTATTTGACCAAGGCAGAGAAATTCGAAGCGATTATCGAAGACATTCGCGACTGCCAAGTGCGCAAGCAGCCAGTGTTGGTTGGTACTGCGTCGATTGAAACGTCCGAATACCTGTCGAACCTATTGGACGAGGCCAAGGTTGAGCACCAAGTGCTTAACGCCAAGCAGCACGCCCGTGAAGCGGATGTCATTGCGCAAGCTGGTCAGCCCGGTACCGTCACAATCGCTACAAACATGGCAGGGCGAGGCACCGATATCGTGTTGGGCGGCAGCATCAAGCACATAACTGATGCCTTCGATCAGGAAGATGAGGTTGGTATTGCGCGCGTCACACAAGAATGGCAAGTGCGTCACGATGCAGTCTTGGCGGCCAATGGATTGCATATCATTGGCACTGAGCGGCATGAGTCTAGACGTATCGACAACCAACTGCGTGGGCGATCTGGACGTCAGGGTGACCCAGGGTCGAGCCGTTTTTATCTTTCGCTAGAAGACGATTTGATGCGGATTTTTGCATCTGATCGGGTTTCTTCGCTGATGAAAAAGCTTGGCATGGAACACGGTGAAGCAATTGAACACAAGCTCGTCACGCGGGCTATCGAGAACGCACAGAAGAAAGTTGAAGGTCGCAATTTCGACATTCGAAAACAGTTGTTGGAATACGATGATGTTGCCAACGACCAGCGCAAAGAAGTCTACGCATTGCGCAATGAGCTGATGTCAGTTGATGACGTATCGGACCGTATTGTTGCAATCCGAGAGGATGTAATAGAGGAGCTGATCGATACCTACATCCCACCGCAAAGCCTCGATGAACTGTGGGATGTGCCTGGGCTTGAAACCGCTATTACCAGCGATTTCGAACTAGAGTTGCCGTTACAGAAGTGGCTCGATGATGAGGATGACCTGCACGAAGAGCCGCTGCGCGCGCGTATTCTTGAGCAAGTCAAGGGCGCCTACGACGAAAAAGAACAAATGGCTGGTGCTGAACTGATGCGCTCGATAGAGAAAGCCATTATGTTGCAAGTGCTAGATACCACGTGGAAAGAGCATCTGGCGTCGATGGACTATTTGCGCCAAGGGATTCACTTGCGCGGCTACGCGCAAAAGAACCCCAAACAAGAGTACAAGCGCGAAGCGTTTGAAATGTTTTCTGGGTTGCTGGAGCGGTTTAAGCACGAAGTCATCGGCATTTTGACGAAAGGTACTATTCGTCCGGAGCTGGAAGACGGTGGCGAGCTACAGCGTGAGCAGCAAGAATTGGAATTTCAGCACGCACAGGCAAGCGTCCTTGGCGCTGGCGAGCAGCAAGCGCTGCCGCCAACTTCGGCTGATCTGAGTGATTTGCCGCCTGGCGCGGCGCCATTCGTACGCCCGGGTCGCAAAGTTGGGCGTAATGAAGCGTGCCCGTGCGGCTCTGGCAAGAAGTACAAACAATGCCACGGGCGTTTGCGTTAGCCGCTTGTGAGCGCAAGATTTCTCGCTTGCGCTGTGCAAGTGTTTAGCCATACCTGCTTGCCGACCGTGCCAACAGCACGGCGCATTTCGTCAGCGCCATGGACATTTCGGCGCTGACCTTTACTAGTGTTTTTGGCCTGAATCGACCAGGGCGTAGGAGAACAACACCATGGCTGTAGGTTTGCGTGCTGCAGCGAACTTGAAGGCAGTTCGCGGAATTCGCTTGGGAACGGCACAGGCTGGCGTGCGTTACGCTGATAGAACTGATCTAGCGTTAGTCGAACTTGCGCAAGGTTCAGTTACTGCTGCGACCTTTACGCGCAATGCTTTCCAGGCGGCACCAGTGCTGGTGGCTAAGCAGCACCTGGCTGCGGCGGCTGCGCGTTTTTGGCTCATCAATTCTGGTAATGCCAACGCTGCCACAGGTAAACCGGGGATTGACGATGCCCGGGCAACGTGTGCGCTGGTCGCCGCGTGTGGTGATGTTCTTGCTGAGCAGGTGCTGCCATTCTCGACTGGAGTTATCGGCGAGCGTATGCCGATAAGCGCATTCGAACGTGGCGTCAAGGAAGCGCACGCGGCGCTGCGCGATGATGGCTGGGATGCGGCCGCGCGCGCGATCATGACAACCGATACTGAGCCGAAGGGCGCGAGTGCCAGCATCACCTTGTCGACTGGGCAATGCACCTTGACAGGTATCGTCAAAGGGTCGGGCATGATTCGCCCTGATATGGCCACTATGCTGGCCTTTGTTGCGACAGATGCGGCGATTGACGCGGCCGATTTGGATGCTTGTTTGCGCATCGCTGTAGAACAATCGTTTAACCGTGTGACGGTCGATGGGGATACGTCTACCAACGATGCATGCGTGTTAACGGCAACCGGCGCCGCCGGCGTTAGCGCTGCGGGCAGCGCAGATTTGGCGCTGTTTCAACACGCTCTCAACACGCTGTGTCTGGAGCTGGCACAAGCGTTAGTGCGTGACGGCGAAGGCGCAACCAAGTTCATCGAAGTACGCGTAGAGGGTGGTCGTGACGCGCAAGAATGCTTATCTGTAGCTTACACCGTGGCGCACTCACCGTTGGTTAAGACCGCAATGTTTGCCTCGGATGCAAACTGGGGTCGCATTGTTATGGCAATCGGTCGAGCGGGCGTGGATGCGCTGGATATTGAAGGCGTCAACGTGTTCTTAGGAGATGTGTGTATCGTGCGCAGCGGTGGCCGTGCGGATGGCTACACCGAAGAAGCCGGGCAACAGGTCATGAGCAACGAGGAGATCAGTGTACGAATCGAACTGGGACGTGGCAGTGCTGCCGAGACGATTTGGACGAGTGATCTTTCACACGGCTACGTCAGCATTAACGCTGAGTATCGCAGCTGAGCAACATACATGTGGTTGCCGGCATCCTGCGCGGAGCCGATGACCGTGTGTTACTGGGACAACGACTTGCACATAAGCCTCACGCTGGTATGTGGGAATTTCCAGGTGGCAAAGTTGAAGTTGGCGAGACTGCACGCGCTGCCCTGCGCCGAGAATTGAGTGAAGAGCTCGGAATTGGCCTAATACTCGCCAGCCCCTTCCATCACCATGTGCATAGCTATACGACCGGCGACATCGCGTTAGAGGTCTGGTTGGTCACACAGTGGCACGGTGAGCCTGTTGCGCGCGAAGGTCAGGCACTCGTGTGGGTCAATACGCTTGAGCTTGGCCGTTGGGCGATGCCCGCAGCCGATTGGCCGGCACGCGATCTGCTGCTGACCTATTAGCCCGCCCGCTGGACGAAAGCCACCCGCGCCTACAAATTTCCTTGAGCTTAGTTTAACCGTGGACCGCCAGCTCATCGGCGAGCATTAACCAAGCAAAGTGAGCGCAATGCGAGCACCTTGCCGGTTTGGCTAGCACGCGCTAGCGCTTAGCGCTCTAGATATTGAAGCTTGTCTGTGACTGTATCCCAATCCGCCGCATCTTCCGGTGGGTCTTTTTGCTCAGTGATAACCGGCCAGTTCTTGGACAGCTCAGTGTTGAGTTCGAGGAAGTGCTGCTGTGCGTCGCTAAGATCGTCCTCACTCAAAATCGCTTCAACTGGGCACTCCGGCTCACACAGTGTGCAATCAATGCACTCCTCCGGGTCGATCACTAGGTAGTTGGGGCCTTCGTGAAAACAATCGACCGGACAGACTTCGACACAGTCAGTGTATTTGCATTTGATGCAGGATTCTATAACGACAAAAGTCATCGGATGCCTATCTGGTTGGCGTTGGAAGAATGGCGCGTATATTATCAGCATGCTAGCGATTGCATCTATGCTTATTCGACTGATTTTGCGCTAGCGGGCGAACTCCAGTGCAGCGCTGATGTCGAGCGGGACTTGCATCTCCGGATACCGCGTTAGCAGCTGATCGAGCGCGCGCCGCGCTGCATCCAGTTGGTCGTTGGCAATGAGATCACGAATGACTTCAAGGCCCGAAGCCAGCCCGCTCGTTGAGCGCTCGAGTGTGCTTGGTGCCGGTGGTGGAGTGCTTGACCTCGACTCCTCAAGCTCTGACTTCAGCGTCTCCGGTGTTGATGAGGCTCCCGCCTGGGCGGCTGGCTGCGCTCTATTGCTTGATGCTGGCGTAAACCTTTGACCAGTGTCCACAGGTGCTGCGATGGTTTCTGCGTCAGGCTGCACTGGCGGCGCGGTCACAAATGGTGCCACTTGCCTTGCTGCGTCGGTTTTGTTGGTGCCCGATGTCGCCGCGCGTGGGGCCGCTGCATCGGCTCGGCCCGTTGCTGTTGTGTTATCAGTTAAACGCGTGCGCGCTTGTTTAATTTTCTCAGACTCGCGTCGCGCTCGTTGCGCAGCCCGGCTACGCATTGAGCGTTCGGATTCGGCACGTTGTTTCGTGAGCGTATCTCTTTCCTTTAGGATCCGGCCCGCTTCTTCTCGGCGAAGCTCTGCTTCGGCCGCAACTCGGGCATTTGCGCGCGCGCTTGCAAGCGCATGACGCGCTGCTTCTGCTCGGCGCACGGCCCCGGTAAATTTTTCCGGTTCGCTAGCCGAGCGGCGGCTGAGGCTGCGCGTCGTTGGTGGTTTGGCCGCGTTGGATTTGCGCTCGCTGAGGCGGGTTTGAGCTGCTGGCTGTGGCGCCGAGCGCGGTGCTACCAGCGCTTCGCGCAAGTCTTGAAGTCTGTCAGCGCCGGTGCTGGTGTCGCGTGACGGCGCGGCTGCAGCGACGCCAGATTCGCGCTTATCTTTGCCGGCGTCCTGCGGTGCTGGCGCGCTACTGGTGCCCAGCGTCGTGCTTGAGCTTGCCGCAGGCGCGGGGGGTAATGCCCGCTCTTTTGCGGTGGATTGCTCACCGGCTATTGTCTGCACCGAAAGCGGGCTTGGCAATAGCACCTGCGGTTCACCCACACTATCGACTTCGGTTTGCACCACCACGACCAGACTGACTGACAAAACCACCACCGCCACCAGCGACATTGGCCATGCCCAGTGCTGGCTGAATGGGGCGAACACGCGCGCGTCAGCGGGCTTGGCTAAAGTTGCTTCGTGGCGTGCAGCACCGAGCACGCGTGCATCCAAATGCATTGGCGGCAGTTCATCGCTGCTGCGCGCATAAAGCGACGATAGTTCGCTTTGCCCAGTCATGAACTCCTCGAACTGTAGCTCATCTGGCGGCGTACTCATTGGTACTCCTTCATCGCAGCGCGCAGCCTCGAAACGGCATAACGCAAACGGCTCTTGGTAGTTTCGCGGCCAACATCGGTTGTCGCGGCTATCTCATCGAGACTTAGGCCGCTCTCCTCACGTAATACAAACGCTTCACGCTGCTCGGCTGGCAGTGCCGCCAGTGCAACTGCGAATTGTGCAACCTGCTCAGTTCTAGCGGCTACTGCATCAGGCTGTTGTGCCGCACTCGCGACTGGATCCAGTGGCTGACCTGAATCTTCTTCGGTTTCGAGCGAAACTTCCTTACGTCGATCGCGGGAGCGGTAATGATCTACCAGCCGATTGTGCGCGATGCGATACAAATAGGTGGTGAACTTCGCCTCAACTTTGTACGTCGCCCTGGCTTTGACCAAGCGCATCCACACATCCTGAAAAAGCTCTTCTGCCACCATCGCTTCGCACTGCCGTTTGAAATATCGAAACAGCGGGCCCTTGTGCCGGGCATACAGGCGTTCGAACGCAGTAGCGTCCCCCGCGCGATAGCGCAGCATTAGTGCTTCGTCTGTGTCTGACTCGGGCTGCGTAATCACACTATGAGCCTAACAGGGCCGTTGCGCGCCAGCCACGCCGGACATTGCAAGTAGCCTGGTTCGACAGCCGTCGCCCAAGCCTGCCGTCCACAATGCAAACGTGCGCGCCAAGTGTTTGGGGTTGCGTTGACTACTCATAACAGCTTACGCAGTGCATAGAGTTGCGCCAGCGCATCGCGAGGGCTCAAATTATCTGGCTCGATTTCGCGCAAGGCCGCCACTGCGAGATGCTCAGGTGCAATTGTTTGACTGATGGCTATGTCGCTCGCGCCAGAGTTGTCAGCGCCGGCAGATGGCTTTGGTGCTGGCGCCGTGAACAGCGCTAACTGCGCGGATTCGCTGCGCGCTAAGCTGCGCTGATCGCGCGACTCCAGGTCACTTAGAATCGCGCGCGCATTCGCCAATACCGGACCAGGAATGCCCGCAAGGGCAGCGACTTGCAATCCGTAACTGCGGCTTGCCGGTCCCGGGCGAACCTTGTGCAAAAACACAATACGGTTGCCGTGTTCAACCGCGTCCAGATGCACGTTAGTGACGGATGGATAAGTGCTAGCGAGCTCGGTTAATTCGAAATAGTGGGTCGCAAACAACACAAAGCCGCGGATCTCTTTGGCTAGGAACTCGGCGCTTGCCATCGCTAGCGCAAGGCCATCGTAGGTGCTGGTGCCGCGACCAATTTCATCCATTAAGATGAGGCTGAGTGCGGTTGCGTTATTGAGGATCTCGGCAGTCTCGGTCATCTCTACCATGAAAGTGGAGCGCCCGCCGGCCAGGTCGTCGCCTGCGCCGATACGCGTAAAGATGCGATCTATGGGGCCGAGAACTGCGCTCTTGGCCGGCACGAAACAGCCGCAGTGGGCGAGCAAGACTATGAGTGCGGCTTGGCGCATATAGGTGGACTTTCCGCCCATATTTGGGCCCGTGACAATGCGCATTGGCGCATCCGGCAGTAATACTAAGTCGTTGGGCTCGAACGGTGTTGAAGCTGCTTGCTCAACCACCAGGTGACGCCCATCGATGATCTCAATCTGCGCTTGTTCCACCAGCTGCGGCGCCACCAGCCCGAGCGCGTGTGCACGCTGCGCGAAGGTTGCTAACACATCTGCGCAAGCAACTGCGTCTGCCACTGATTGTAGTTGTAGCAGGTGTTCCCCGAGCTGATCCAACAAGCTATCAAACAACACCTTTTCTCGCGCCAGCGAGCGCTCACGTGCGCCCAATACGCGGTCCTCAAGCGTTTTGAGCTCAGCGGTAATATAGCGCTCCGCATTTTTGAGCGTTTGCCGGCGGACATAGTCGTTTGGCATGTCCGCAGCGTGGATGCGCGACACCTCCAAATAGTAACCATGGACCCGGTTAAAACCGATCTTTAAGCCTGCAACACCGGTGCGTTCCCGCTCACGTGCCTCGATCTCGAGCAACACATTGGTCACGTCTGTGCTGAGCCTGCGCAATTCGTCGAGCTCAGCGTCGTAGCCGGGTGCGATAACCCCACCATCACGTAGCTGCGCGGCCGGTTCCTCGTCGATCGCATCAATAAGTAGTGTCGCGAGCCAATCGAGGCCACTTAGCTCTCGGCTCAAGTGGCGTCCGAGCGGTGTTTCCAGCGCTGCCAGCGAGTCAACGATGTCTGGCAATTTACCAATCGCGACGCCCAGCTGCGCGAGGTCGCGTGGGCGGGCGCTGCGCAGAGCAATGCGCGCCACGATCCGTTCAATGTCGCCAATGCCGCGTAGCTGCGCACGCATAATCTCAAAGCGTGCGCCGACCAGCAGCGCATCGACTACCGCATAACGTTCGCGCAACAACTGTTGGTCACGCAAGGGTCGATGCAACCAGCTGCGTAACATTCTTGCGCCGAGCGCCGTTACGGTGTGTCCTAATACGCTGAAGACCGTGTGCTTGGAGTCGCCAGTTAAGCCTTCGGTCAACTCCAGATTGCGGCGCGTGCCGGGGTCTAGAATGACCGTATCTTCGCGCTGCTCGACTACTAGGCGACGCAAATGTGGCAGTCCGGTGCGTTGCGTATTTTCGGCATAGTGCAGCAATGCGCCAGCAGCAGCATGGGCGAGGGTTAACGATTCAGCCCCAAAGCCGCGTAGATCGAGGGTCTGCAATTGCGCGCACAGTGCCCGATGGCCGGCATCTGATTCAAAATGCCACTCCGGCATTGCTTGCACGCGCGCGCGCGGGCTGACGATCGTCGGCACATCGCCCTTGTCTGAGTGAAGTATCTCTGCCGGTGCTAGACGTGCGAGTTCAGACTCAAAATCCTGCGCTGAACTGACCTCAAGCAAAACTATTTGTCCGCGCGCTAGATCCAAAGCGGCGACGCCATAACGATCCTTGGCAAAAGCCACAGCTACCAGCAGATTTGCGCGCCGGTCCTCAACCAATGCAGCGTCGGTAACGGTGCCGGGGGTCACAATCCGGGTGACGGCGCGCTCGACTGGGCCTTTGGCAAGCGCAGGATCACCAATCTGCTCGCAAATCGCGGCGGATTGACCCATGCGTATCAAGCGCGCTAGGTAGCTCTCGATCGCATGGTAAGGCACACCTGCCATCGGGATTGGCGTGTCCGAGGTTTTGCCTCGCGCGGTCAGCGTGATGTCGAGCAATTCAGCTGCGCGCTTTGCATCGTCGAAGAACAGCTCGTAGAAGTCGCCCATACGAAACAGCAGCAGAACTCCGGGGTGTTCCGCTTTGACTTCGAGGTATTGGCGCATGACCGGGGTCAGCGTCGCGGGGTCTGGCAACTGCGTCATGAGGCGATCTTACCGGCTTGTGACACGCCGTGCGCACTGAATTGACGCACCCTGGCCCTTGAATTGATTCCACGGAATCCCCAACTCTTCGCGCGCAGGCACATCAATATTCACGCACGCGCTGCTAAGGCGCATGGATGAGGAGCGAGTATGAGCGAAGAAGACACCAACGACACTGAATCTAGCAACGTTCAATCAGATGAACCAAGCTCGGTGAACAAAGAAACCTTGGGTTTCCAAGCTGAGGTCAGCCAGCTGCTGGACCTGATGGTGCACTCGCTGTACAGCAACAAAGAAATTTTCATGCGCGAGTTGATTTCGAATGCCTCAGACGCCGCTGACAAGCTGCGCTTCGAAGCGATCTCCAGTCCGGGTTTACTCGAGAGTGATCCCGACCTTAAAATCCGCGTGGTATTCGACAAGGATGCCCGCACCGTCACCATCACCGACAACGGCATCGGCATGAGCCGCGACGAGGTGATTCAAAACCTCGGTACGATCGCTAAATCGGGCACCCGTCAATTCCTCCAAAATCTGACTGGCGACCAAGCGCGTGATTCGCAGCTAATTGGCCAATTTGGTGTGGGTTTTTACTCAAGCTTTATTGTTGCGGAGCGCGTCACCGTGCGCACTCGCCGTGCAGGTGCGGCCAGCTCCGAGGGCGTGCGGTGGGAGTCGACCGGCAAGGGCGAATACGACCTTGAGTCTGTCGAACGGGCGCGTCGCGGTACTGAAGTCACTTTGCACTTACGTGAAGACGAAGACGAATTCCTCGACGACAACCGCTTACGTTCCATCATTCGCACGTATTCCGACCACATTTCGCTCCCAATCGTGATGGAAAAGCCGCCGCAGCCGTCGCAGGCGCCGGCCGAAGGCGAAGATGCGCAAGACGATGCCATCGAGGACGCGATCATCGATGAGACAGTTAACAGTGCGACGGCGCTGTGGACACGCTCCAAGAACGAAATCTCGGATGAGGAATACGACGAATTTTACAAACATGTTGGGCATGACTTCGAGGCGCCGCTGTTGCGCGTGCATAGCAAGGTCGAAGGTCGCCTGGAATACACCTCATTGCTATACGTGCCGGCCCGAGCACCCTTCGACCTGTGGGATCGCAACTCACGGCGTGGCGTCAAGCTCTACGTCCGACGCGTCTATATCATGGACGATGCTGAGCAGCTCATGCCGCCATACCTGCGCTTCGTGCGCGGCGTCATTGATTCGAACGACCTGCCGCTCAATATCTCGCGCGAGATCTTGCAAGGCAACAAACAAATCGATTCGATGCGCGCCGGGTCGGTCAAAAAAGTCCTCGGATTACTGGAAAGTACGGCCAAGAATGAGCCGCAAAAATACGCCAGTTTCTGGGGCAACTTCGGCAAAGTGCTGAAGGAAGGGATAATCGAGGACACTGTAAACCGCGAGATGCTCGCCGGACTCATGCGGTTTACCAGTACCCACGACACCAGCACGCCGAGCGTTTCCTTGTCCGACTACGTCGCGCGCATGCCTGAAGGCCAAAAGCAAATCTATTACATCACCGCAGATACCGTCGAAGCTGCGCTAAGTAGCCCCCATCTGGAGATCTTCACAAAGCATGAGGTCGAGGTCTTGTTCATGACCGACGAGGTTGATGAATGGGTCGTCGGTCATTTACTTGAGTTCGACGGCAAGACTCTGCAATCCGTCACTAAAGGTGAACTCGGTCTTGATGATCTCGGCGGCAAAGACAGTGACGATACCGACAGCGACGCAGACAAGGCTGATGACGATGCACCAGGACCTCATGACGCTTTGCTCGCGCGACTCGGCGAGTGCCTTGTCGATTTGGTCAAGGAAGTGCGCGTGACCAAACGCTTGGTGAGCTCACCGGCGTGCCTGGTCGCTGACGAACATGAGCTCGGCGCCCATCTGGAGCGGATTTTGAAAGCTTCAGGCCAATCGATTGGCGAATCTAAGCCGATCATGGAAATCAATCTTGAGCACTCGCTGGTGCAACGCATGGAAGCAACCGAGGATGCCGCGCTGGAAGACTGGGCACATTTGCTCTACGGGCAGGCGGTTTTGAGCGAGGGTGCGCAATTGCGCGATGGCGCCGACTTTGTGAAGCGGCTAAATCGCCTTTTGGACGCTGCCTGAGCGTTGTTGTAGGTGCGGCGTGCTGGCACTGCGAAGCGTTACACAGGGCACCCCACTGCAGTGGGGTGCCCTGTTACACTGTTAGAAATGGAATAAGGCGTTTTGCAGGCTAGGCACCACGATGATCGACCTGGAAGGGGGCGCCGTCTCGTGCCCGAAATGTGGCGCGGCAGATCTAACGCTTGATCTCGTCAGCCGCCTCACGCGCATCGGGGTGGCGCTGTCAGCGGAAAAAGACAACCGCCGGTTGATGGAGTTGATTCTCGAGAGTGCGTGCGAGTTTACGGGCGCGGATGGCGGCACTTTGTACACCCGTACAGACGACGATCAGCTGGTTTTCGAAATCATGTTGACTGAGTCGCTCGGTATCCACTTGGGTGGATCGAGCGGCCGGGCAGTGGACCTACCGCCCATGAATATGTACAACCAAGACGGTTCGCCGAACCGTGATATGGTTGCAGCATGGAGCGCCGTGTCCGGCGAAACAGTAAGTATCGCTGATGCGTATCACACCGAAGACTTCGATTTCTCCGGTACCCGCGCATTCGACGAGAAGACTGGTTACCGCTCCAAATCATTCCTGACCGTGCCAATGCGCAGTCACACCGATGAAGTCATCGGGGTGTTGCAATTGCTGAACGCGCGCGAGCGCGTCGGCGGTGATTATGGCGTGCTGCGGGCGTTCTCAAGCTCGGATCAGCAATTGGTCGAGTCGCTCGCCTCGCAAGCGGCGATCGCACTGACCAACCGCCGACTGATCGAAGAGCAAAAACAGCTGTTTGAATCATTCATCGAACTTATGGCTGCGGCCATTGATGACAAGTCTCCGTACACCGGTGGTCACTGCCGTCGCGTGCCAGAGCTTACGATGTTGTTGGCGGACGCGGCGGCACGGCAAACAGATGGGCCCTTGCAAGACTTCTCCATGAGCGATGATGATCGCTATGAACTGCGAATTGCCGGTTGGTTACACGATTGTGGCAAGGTCACAACGCCTGAGTACGTGGTCGACAAAGCGACCAAACTTGAGACTATCTTTGATCGTGTTCACTCCGTGGATGCGCGCTTCGATGTGCTTCGTCAAGCTGCCCGCGCAGATCTCGCTGAAACCAAACTAGCGGCTATCGGCCAAGCAGATGCGCACGCGCTGATGAGTGCTGCGCAATCGCGCTACGCTGAGACATTGGCGCGAATCGACGCTGATCAAGCCTTTGTCCGGCACGCCAACATTGGCGGTGAGTTCATGTCTGAAGCCGACCAGCAGCGGATTATCGATATTGGTGCGACGGTTTTACCTGGTACCGGTGCGGCGGCGGTACCGCTGTTGAGCGCGGAAGAAATCGAAAATCTCAATATTGCCCGCGGTACGTTAACCGCGGTTGAGCGCGAAACCATCAACTACCACATTGTCGCGACCATCAGAATGCTCGAATCGTTGCCTTATCCTAAGCACCTCGCGCGGGTGCCGGAATTTGCTGGCGGCCATCACGAACGCATGGATGGAACCGGCTATCCACGCGGCTTAACCCGCGACCAAATGTCAGTGCAGGCGCGGATCATGGGCATCGCAGATATATTCGAAGCACTCACTGCTGCGGATCGACCCTACAAAAAGGCGATGAAGTTGTCGCAAGCTTTAAACATTCTTGGGCGTATGAAAGTAGACAACCACGTAGATCCAGATTTATTTCAAGTGTTCATTCGCGATCGCGTGTATATGCGTTACGCCGATACCTTCTTGGACCCTGAGCAGATTGATGCGGTCGACCTTGCATCAATTCCCGGATACGACGCGTGAGTGAAATGAGTGCGCAAACACTGGACTCGACCACGTTAACTTTTGAACAGCGTGAGGACGCTGTGCGGCAACTCCACAGCGCTATTGACTTGATCCGTTGGAGCGCCTCGACGCTGGCCGCCGCGGAGGTGTACTGCGGACATGGATTTGCCGATGTTGTTGATGAATCGCTGCATCTAGTTTTGCACGCCTTGAGCCTACCGCCTGGTATTCCGGATAGTCTGCTCGGCGGTGCGCTGACTCGCGCGGAGCGAGAGGATATTGTTGCGCTGGTCGCGCAGCGTGTGTCCGAACGTAAACCGATCGCCTATTTGACTGGGGTCGCACACTTTGCCGGCCTGGAGTTTGCTGTTACCGAAGACGTTTTGGTACCGCGTTCGCCCATCGCGGAGTTGATAGAGAGCCAGTTTGTACCCTGGGTCGAACCAGAAAACGTGCGGCGCATTCTCGAAATTGGCACCGGCAGCGGTTGCATCGCGTTGGCGTGTGCGTCTTATTTTCCGTGGGCCGAGGTCGTGGCCAGCGATATTTCGAGTGCGGCATTGGCCGTGGCGAACACCAACCGCACGCGTCACCGCCTGACAGAGCAGGTGCGTTTAGTGCGCGCAGATGTGTTCAAAACTCTGGATGAGGTCTCAGATCTAGGCCAATTCGACTTGATCATCAGCAATCCGCCCTATGTTACGCAAGCGGATTTTGACGCTGCACCGCTTGAGTATCATCGTGAGCCGCAACTCGGATTGCTCGCTGGCGCGGATGGCTTGGACATTGTGCACAAGATCCTCGCGGACGCAGCAAAACATCTGAGCGATGATGGTGTATTGGTGGTCGAGGTAGGGGCGACACGTGCGAATTTAGAAGCTGCTTACTCGGATTTACCTTTCAGTTGGCCGGAGTTCGAACGCGGAGGTGACGGCGTTTTCGTGGTTGAACGTGACGCTTTGAGTTTATGACAGATCGTGCGCGCCGTATTGAGCACGGCTTATCCGAATGTCGCTAGATGCGAGATGCAAAAAGATGGCGGATTGCTGCTAGAACAAAATGTATGAATGACCTAGCACCGGGTTCATCGCTTGGCAACGTGCTCTACGAACTGTTAACCGGGCGTTAGCCGTTCGCGGCAGAAACGCTCGCCGGAGTTACCCACAAAGTATTGGCGCAAGAGGCTGCGCCGCTTTCGCGCTGGCGTTCCGATGTGCCGGAATCGATGCAGTCTATAGTCGCCAAGGCACTCGCGTGCGATCCGGGCGAGCGGTATGCGTCCGCGCTCGATATGGCAGCTGACCTAAGCATGTTGTTTTCTAGTCTGGTTGATGTCGGCTCGTCGGTTGTGCCGCGTTCGCGGGCGACGAAATTGGCACCGCTGCCGTTCTTCGCGGACTTTCGCGACGCCGAGATCTGGGAGCTGTTGCGCTGGGCCACATGGCGCGATTATGCAACTGGCGACGAGCTCCTCACGGAGGACATCAATGATGATGCTTTGTACGTGTTACTAGACGGCGATGTCACCGTGTGCGAGGCAGGGCGAAGGATCAGAGCGCTGCCGCCAGGACAGTGTTTTGGAGAAATGGCCTACCTTGGCCGACGCAAGCGCTCAGCCTCGGTGGTTGCTAATTCGGCCGTGTCAATGCTGCGCCTGACCGCGGAAACTTTGTCGCAAGCCACGCTCGATTGCCAAGTACAATTACAACGCGTGTTCATGCGAACGTTGTTGGAACGATCGGTGACTACCACCGAGGACTTGGTTAGCGAGTCTGCGGATGCCTCTGCGCGCTATACCGATACTCCTTGAGGCCATAGCACCGCGCTAGCTGCTTCGATCTACGCTGCTCACAGTGTTCATGTAGATATTCTGCCAAGTGCGCGTCACTATGAGCCAGCGGCGGCGCCGAGCGCCAAAGCCACGCGTCAGAGCTGAGCTGGCGTGCAGCATTAACCGCAAATCCTGCGCAGCAGCTACAATTGCTCGCGCAAGCCATGTCGCTACGCCGCGCTGTAATGCTTAAGGCTGGCGCGTTGTGAGTGTCTCAATTGGACGGCTCTTGCAGATGGCCCTGGGGTTATAGTTGTCGGCTAAGTTTTGGTCTTGAGTTGCGAGTTGTCGCCGTGTGGTGCAGCGCGTGTGAATTGGAATAGGCACGCGCATCGGCGCTGCCTCCAGGAGTTGTTGAATCCCCATGTCCGGTAATACCTTCGGAAAATTGCTCAGTGTCACCTCGTTTGGTGAAAGTCATGGTCCCGCGATCGGTTGCGTGGTTGATGGATGCCCGCCGGGATTGGCCATTGATACGGCTTATATCCAGTCGGAACTTGAGCGCCGGCGTCCCGGCAAGAGTCGCCACACGACGCAACGTCGAGAGACTGACGAGGTACGCATCTTGTCGGGTGTTTTCGAAGGTCTGTCGACCGGTACGCCGATTGCGCTAGTCATCGAGAATGTGGATCAGCGATCCAAAGATTATTCGAAAATTAAAGATGTGTTCAGACCTGCCCATGCCGATTACACCTATCGACAAAAATATGGAGTGCGTGATTATCGCGGTGGCGGACGCGCCTCAGCGCGGGAGACCGCGGTGCGCGTCGCGGCTGGCGCGATCGCCAAGAAGCTGTTGTCTGAGCGCCTTGGTATTGAAGTCCGCGGTTATCTGGCGCAGCTCGGACCGTTACGCCCAAGTGCGTTCGATTGGGAAGAAGTCGATAACAATCCGTTCTTTTGCCCGGATGTTCAGTTAGTTGCTGAGTTAGAGACGTTTATGGATCGGCTACGCAAGGAAGGTGATTCCATCGGCGCGCGGGTCAATGTGGTGGCGCGCGGCGTTCCACCTGGTTTGGGGGAGCCTGTGTTTGATCGTCTAGATGCAGATCTTGCGCACGCGCTGATGAGCATCAATGCGGTCAAAGGGGTTGAAGTCGGCGCCGGTTTTGCGTCCGTTGAGCAAAAAGGCACCGCCCATCGAGATGAGATCACACCTGCTGGATTTTTGAGCAACAACGCCGGCGGTGTGTTGGGGGGAATATCGTCTGGTCAAGACATTCTCGTCAGTATGGCACTCAAACCGACCTCTAGCCTGCGACTACCCGGGCGCAGTGTTGACATCCATGGCGAGCCGATCGAAGTGGTTACGCATGGTCGCCACGACCCATGTGTTGGCATTCGCGCGACGCCAATTGCTGAGGCTATGGTCGCGCTGGTGCTCGCTGACCATTGGTTGCGCCATCGTGCTCAAAACGATGATGTGCGCACCAATACGCCGGTGATCCCGGCAGGCGTTTGACGCAAACGCAGCTCGCACCAAAGCCACCCGTGTTGTCATCGCACGTACGTCTGGCGGCGGTCTATTTCTTGTTCTTTGCGATCATTGGGGCGTTCTTACCCTACCTGCCGGTGTACTTGCAGTCGCTTGGTTTTGGCGCGGCCGATATCGGCGCGATCCTCGCCGTCGGCATGACAACAAAAGTCATCGCGCCCAATTTGTGGGCTTGGTTGAGTGACCGCCAAACCCAGCGCGTACCCTTGGTGCGCGGCGGAGTTTTGGCATCGATGGGTGCCTTCGCGCTGCTAGTGTGGACGCCGCCACTGTTTTGGCCGGTGGCGCTTGCGCTGGCGTTCCACAGCTTCTTTTGGAATGGCATTTTGCCGCAGTTCGAGGTGGTTACTCTGCAACATATGCGTGGGCGTGAAGCGGACTACGGTGGTGTGCGCTTGTGGGGGTCCATTGGATTTGTGCTAGCAGTGCTTGGTGTAGGGACTATTACCCAAGCCTATGGGATCCATACCTTTCTACCTACAGTTTTGGCGCTGCAGTTGGTGCTGTTGCTGTTGACACTGCTGGTACCGGAGGCGCAAGCCGCGCGCCAGCCTGAGCTACCGCAAGCGGTGAACAAATTGTGGTCGGTGGTGCGTGAACCGGGTGTGGTGGCATTTCTGGTCGCCATTGCGCTCATGCAAGCGAGCCACGGGCCTTATTACACTTTTTTCACGATCCAAGTTGAGAGTCTCGGCTACACCCGCGTCGAAGCGTCGATTCTGTGGGTGCTCGGGGTGGTCGCCGAAGTTGCGATGTTCGCTTATGCGCCCGCCTTGTTACGGCGCTATAACGCCGACTATTTGCTAATCATTTGCTTTGCGGTGACTTCATTGCGCTGGCTGATGACAGGCTTTGGAGCTGAACAAGTCGTCGTTCTGGTGCTTGCACAACTTATGCACGCGGTGTCGTTTGGGCTCTATCACGCCGCCGCAATTCAGATTGTGCGCGCTCGCTTCAGTGGCGCAGTACAGGGCCGTGGGCAAGCCTTGTATAGCTCGATCGGATATGGCGTTGGCGGCGCAGTCGGCGGTTTGGCGAGTGGTGTGTTATGGGAGAATTTTGGCCCGCAAACAACCTACACGATGGCAGCGATAGCCGCCATTGCTGGTACTATCGTGTTACTACTGTATCGGCGGCACGTCGCTGTTAACATAGCGCGCTGATTCTAGCGACAGTATTTGAGTTCAGGGGACAGACATGGCTGGGCGGACGCTTTACGACAAGTTGTTTGATGCGCATACGGTGCGCCAAAACGACAATGGCACAACGTTACTGTATATCGACAGGCATCTGTTGCACGAAGTGACTTCCGCGCAAGCCTTTGAAGGCGTGCAAATGGCTGGTCGTGAGCTGTGGCGCTTGGATGCGAATTTGGCCGTAGTCGATCACAACATCCCGACCACGGCATTGTCCGGAGGCATCAAAGATCCGGTCTCGAAATTGCAAGTCGATACGCTTGATGCCAACTGCGCACGCACCGGTGTCGAGTATTTCAAACGTGACGATGTGCGTAACGGCATTGTGCACGTAGTTGGCCCGGAGCAGGGCGCAACATTGCCAGGTGCAACCGTAGTGTGCGGTGACTCGCATACCTCTACCCATGGCGCACTGGCGGCGCTCGCGTTTGGCATTGGCACATCGGAAGTCGAGCATGTGATGGCGACGCAGTGTTTGTTGGTGCACAAGAACAAAAACATGCGCGTTACAGTCACCGGGGAGCTTGGGCCTGGGGTAACGGCAAAGGACTTAGCACTGGCTATTATTGGCCACATTGGCACTGCTGGCGGCACTGGTCACGCGATTGAGTACGCTGGCGACACGGTGCAGGCCTTGTCAATGGAAGGGCGCATGACGCTGTCCAATATGACTATCGAAGCAGGCGCTCGTACCGGTCTTATCGCGGCTGACGACACCACCATCAATTATGTTCGCGGTCGTCCGTTTGCGCCGCGCGGTGAACTTTGGGATCGCGCGGTTGAGGCTTGGGCTGATCTCAAGTCTGACGATGATGCGGTGTTTGACCTCGAAGTGACGCTCGACGCCACCACCATCGTGCCGCAGGTCACTTGGGGAACTTCGCCGGAGATGGTGTTGCCGGTCACGGCGATGACGCCTAACCCGGAAGACGAAAGCGATCCGACCCGCAAGCTCGGCATTGAGCGCGCGCTTCAATATATGGGCCTAGAGGCCTCCACACCGCTGATCGACATCGCGATCGACAAAGTCTTTATTGGCTCATGCACGAATTCACGAATCGAAGATCTGCGTGCAGCCGCGGCCGTTATTAAAGGCCAACACGTCGCCGAGCGGGTAAAGCTCGCGATGGTGGTACCGGGCTCTGGTCTTATCAAGCGCCAAGCGGAGAGCGAAGGCATCGACAAGATCTTTATGGATGCTGGCTTCGAATGGCGCGAGCCGGGTTGCTCTATGTGTCTGGCGATGAACGATGACCGCTTATCTGCCGGAGAGCGTTGCGCATCAACCTCGAATCGTAACTTTGAAGGGCGCCAGGGGCCTGGTGGGCGTACTCATCTGGTCAGTCCTGCGATGGCGGCGGCAGCGGCGATAGCAGGCCATTTTGTAGACGTTCGCAGCGTTGCTTAGGCGCGCACCTTTGTTGCGGGAGAACTGCATGTTGCAAGATCATAAAAGCACAAGCACGCGCGCTTGTGCCTGGCTCGCCGTTTGCGCTGTTTTTGTGATGCTCAGCGGCTGCGTCGCGCAGGGCAAGAAATTTTTCCCGATTCAAGGCATCGCTGGCGAGTCGATTGTGTATGTGTACCGTGAATCTGGCTTGATTGGACACGGCCTCGATTTACAGATATTTGCTAATCGAGTGAGTGTAGGGACATTGCAAGTCGGTACGTACGCCGCTACGAACATGCGTCCAGGCTTATACGAATGGACCGCTGAACCGCACAAAACGGGGTCGGTGGTGATGAGTGGGATCGAACAAAGTGGCCTGCATGGCAACATATTGTTGAGTATCGAATTGGTGCAGGGCCAGACGTATTTTCTCAAGCTCGAAGAAGGGCTCGGAACGCTGCTGATTGAGCCCGTGCCTAGTGCTGAAGGTGAGGCGGCGCTGGGTAAGTTACACGCGCCTAAATAGCGCCCTCAGCCGCAGGGTTGACGTCAGCGCTGAAGATCTAGACCGCCGCAGTCCGGCCAAGCGCGCGACCGGCGCGAATCTTGGCTTGGCTGTGGCCGCTCGCTACTCTTGCTAAGTGTCGGTGCCGCCGACTGT
>Ga0055584_100000414_pt1 | contig 40427 bp, 35 predicted proteins | sample OSDHelmetaG_FD_58716 | JGI IMG/M metagenome (GOLD analysis project Ga0055584, IMG submission 58716) | Pelagic marine sediment microbial communities from the LTER site Helgoland, North Sea, for post-phytoplankton bloom and carbon turnover... | ecosystem: Environmental > Aquatic > Marine >...
CGCGCGCGCGCGAGCGGACGGCCCCGCGCCGACCCCAGCCCCCCAATCCGGCAGGCTCTAGACGACCGGCTCGTCCCGGTACACCCGCGGGACCCGCGGCGAGATCGCGCAGATGATCTCGTAGGGAATCGTGTCGACGAGCCGCGCCAGCTCCCCTGCACCGATTCGCTGCCCGGACTGCGAGCCCAGGAGAATCGCTCGGTCCCCCTCCCGCACTCGCGGCACGTCGGTGACGTCGACCAGGCAGAGGTCCATGCAGACCCGCCCCACCACCGGCGCTCGCCGGCCTCGAATCAGGACCTCCGCCCGGTTGCCGAACGCCCGCAGATAGCCGTCGCCATAGCCCACCGGCAGCGTCGCCAGCTTGGTCGGCCGCCGGGCCGTCCAGGTCAGCCCGTACGACGCCTTGGCACCGGCGGGCACCCGCTTCAGGAACGAAATGGCCGACTCGAACGACAGCGCCGGCTCGAGCGGCCACACCCCCTCGAGTCGGTCGTCGGGGGCGATCCCGTACAAGGCGAGGCCCGGACGCACGAGGTTGCAGCCGGCCGGCTCGGCGAGGCCCTGGTGCGTCATCACCCCGGCGGAGTTGGCGCCGTGGAGCCACCGCGGCCGATGCCCCCGCGAGCGGACCTGCCCGATGGCTCGCGCGAACGCCGCCAGCTGGCCTTCGGTGAACTCGGTGTCCGCGGCCTCGGCCTCGGCGAGGTGGGTCATCACGCCGTCGATGTAGACGTGCTCCAGATCATCGAGCAGGTCGAGGAACGCCGGCAGCTCGGCCATGGGCACGCCCAGCCGGTTCATGCCGGTGTCGATCTTCAGGTGGACCCCGACCGGGATCTGGCGTCGGGCGGCGATGGCGTTGAGCGCACGGGCCGAGGCCGACCGATAGAGAACCGGCGTCAGCCCCGCGTCGAGCGCGCGGGGCTCGCTGCCGTCGGCGAAGCCCCCCAACACCAGGATCGGCGTGCTGATGGCCGCTCGCCGAAGCTCCAGGCCCTCCTCGGTGAGCGCGACCCCCAGCCAATCCACGCCCTCTTCGGAGAGGGCCCGGGCGACGGGAAGCAGGCCGTGGCCGTACGCGTCGGCCTTGACGGCCGCGAGGATGCTGACCCCGGCCCCCGAGAGGCGCGCCCGCATCGTGCCCAGGTTCCGCCGAATGGCGGCCAGGTCCACGCGGGCGACGGTGGGGCGGTAGCGAGGCAGATCGTCCATCTGCCGAGCATTGTACGGCCCTTGGGGGGGCTACCGGACGACGAGCGGCAGATCCCCCGCACCCGTCGACGGGTCGCGGGGCGATCCCCGCTGGTCCAGCTGGTCGGGGCCGAGCGAGTAGAGCACCACCATGCCCTCGGCCCGGCCGTACCGGAGCAGCCCGCCGTCCGGGTCGAACGGGTCTACTGGCAGGGACTGCAGCACGGAGGGAACCAGCTCTTGCAGCGTCTCGGGGTACTGGCCATGGGCCGCCCGGAACTCCTCCAGCGCCAGCCCCACCTCTTCGAGCGCACCGAAGGCGTCCAGCAGCGGGTCCTGGGCCGACCGGGCGATCAAGGCAGACGCCGCCAGCGTGAAGGCGCCGACCGTGGCCCCGAGCGTGACCCAGCGCCGAACTCGTTCGCCACGTCCAACCCCCGTTGGGCTCGTGGCGGGCAGCGCGCTGCGGCAGGAGGAGCAGGCCGGCGCGGCGAGTCGGGGTTCGTAGGGCGCGCAGTCCGGGCAGTGATGCACCGCGCAAACGGAGCAGCGCGCATCAGCGACTCGGTCGGGGTGCTGGGGACAGCGCACGGCCTAGAACACGATCATGGTGCCGACCGCGATGCGCCCCATGAGCGGGACGACGCTGAGCGGCTCCTGCTGGCTCTCGACGGGCAGCCGGGCCTCGGTCGCGCCGTTGAACAGGAGGTGGTCCTCGAAGTTCGTTGCCCCCTGCGAGAGGTAGATCGTGGGGCGGACGTCGGCGTAGAGAGACAGGAACGGCGTCAGCGAGGCCACCACCCCGACCACCGGCGTGATGCCGACGACCACCGCCGTGGGGCGGCCGGTGTACTGAAGCTGCTGGGCTTCCTGGTCGGTGAAGTTGTAGCCGTTGAAGACGAGGAAGGTGGGGCCCACACCGGCGGTCGCCTTGACCCGCGTGCGCGGGGGAAACAAGAACCGGGCCCGCACGTCGATGCCGACGCCGGGCATCACCCGCGACACCGGCAGGACCTGACCGACGTTGCTGCCGATGTCGTCGCTGTCGTACTCGCGACGGAGGTCCTGCTTCGCGTGGATGACCGAGGCCTCGACCTCGATGGAGAGCAGGTCGATGGGGTTGAACCCCACCCCGAGTTCAATGCCGGGGTTCACCGACGAAAAGCCCAGCCGCTCCCAGAGGTACTCGTCGGTCTTCACGCCGCCGACGCGGATGTAGACGGTGCTCGCGTAGCGGCGGGTGAGGTAGCCCAGCCCGTAGAAGCCGCCGGCGCGGATGTGGAACCGCATGCCGAGGCCCCAGCGCCGGTTGCCGTACTCCTCGATGGACAGGCCGGTGCGCACAAACCGCTGGTACTCGCGGGGGCCGTAACCCATTCGCTGGGCCTCGCTGTACGAGGTCACCGACGCACCGGTGGTCGTGTCCTCGAGCATCAGCTCCTCGTCGTCGTCCTCGGGGATCGAGTCCACCCGGCGGCCGGTGCTGGTCGGCGCGTCGTCGAGGTCATCGAAGTCGGCGTCCTCAGCCTCGACTTCGTAGACCGATGCGTCTTCGCGCCGCTCGGCCCGGCGGGGAGGCGGGCGCTCGTCGCGGCGGCGGCTGGGCGTCGGATCGGCAGCCGGTTCGTCGTCCTCGGTCACCGCGGCGCGCAGACCGGACGTGGGGTCTTCTCGATCGAAGTTGTCCTCGGTCCGGCGGGTGTCGAAGTCCTCGCGCCGGGAGGAGACCCGCTTTTCGCGGCCCCGGTTGTAGTCGTCGACCCGCTCTTCGTTGCCGGCGTTGCGATCGAGGAAGCCCCCTTCCCCGGCCCGGTTCTCCGGGCTGAGGCGAAGCGACGTGTCGAAGTAGGTGCGGAAGTGGAGTGAGAGGGACTCGACCATCGAGCGCTCCTGGCCGCTCTCGAACCGGACGAACTCCTTGCCGATCTTCACGCCGTTGCCCGTCGCGTACCAGCTGCACTCCAGGGAGATCTCGTTGCCCGTGCGGGTCATCTCCGTCAGCACGACCAGCGACGCATTGAGTGCGCCGCCGACGAGCTGCATGCAGTTGAAGTCCTCGACGCAGGCGGCGGCGCCGTTGGGCATCGCCGGGGTCGCGTCCGGCCCCACGGACACCGGGTGGCGAATGGCCGATGGCAGGTTCACCCGGATGTAGTCCTCCAGGAGGAACGCGATGCTCTGGTCGGTCTCCGATCCGAAGTCGAAGGGGGCAAACACCACGCCGACCTGGTCGGGCTGGTTGGCGGTGAACTGGGCCCAGGCCGCCGACGGAGCGAGCAGGACCAGGCAGGCGATCAGCGCGACGCGCTTCATCCACGACCTCCAGGCGAGCCGCGGGCAACGGCTCGTACCCGGTCGGACCGCAAGAGGCGGGCGACGGGGCGCTGCGGATTCTACCTCGACGGGGCGTGCTCCACCCGGCCCTGACGAGGGATGCCGGATTGACACCACCGCTGGGATGACATACACCCCCCGCCGACGCCGATGCCGACGTAGCTCAGTTGGTAGAGCAGCTGATTCGTAATCAGCAGGTCAGCGGTTCGAGTCCGCTCGTCGGCTCCAGCTCAAACGCACGACGCCGCAGGGTTCCGCCCTGCGGCGTCGTCGCTTGGGGCTGCCAGTAAGGGGGCGGCCGCAGTACAGTGGCGGCCCCCCGCAGCGGAGGCCTCTGCCTTGGACCAGCCCGACTTCGACCAGCCCATCCTCAGTGTCCGCGGCCAGGACGCCAGCATCAGCGAGTTGCTGCGGGGAATGATCGCGCTGAAGGCCAGTGAGTTGTTCCTCAAGACCGGGGCCAACCTCCGGTTCAAGATCGGCGGGCGTGTGCGGTCCGTGGAGTCGGACCGGCTGACCGCGCGGCACATGGCGTTCATCCAGAAGGTCTTTCTGGGCGAAGACGGCAGCCGGGCACTGACGGAGCGCGGGGTCGCCGACATGGTCTACGAGACCAGTCGGGCCCGGTACCGGGTGCACTTCGCGTTCGGGCACACCGGCTGCTACGCGACGATCCGCATCATCGCCCAGGACCTGCTGGGCTTCCGGCAGCTCGGCCTGCCCGAGTCGGTGCAGCGCGGGATGCTGGCGATGCGGTCGGGGCTCTTCGTGGTCTGTGGCAGCACCGACGCCGGCAAGACGGTCACCTGCACGTCGTTCCTCAACGAACTCAATCAGAACCAGGAAATGGCGATCCTCACCCTCGAGGATCCCATCGAGCACATCTTCGAAGACGCGCGGTCCTGGATCGTGCAGCGCGAAGTGGGCCTGCACGTCCCCAGCTTCGCCGAGGGCGTGAAGTCGGCCCTGCGCGAGAACGTCGACGTCATCTTCGTCGGCGAGATGCGGGACCACGCCACGATCGAGCAGGTGCTGCGGGCCGCGGAGATGGGCCACCTGGTGGTGACGACGCTGCACACCGACGACGCGATTTCGGCGATCTCGCGGATCATCGGTAGCTTCGACATGGCCGATCAGGCCCGCATCCGCCAGAGCCTCGCGGGGACCCTCAACGGCGTGCTCTACCAGCGGTTGTTGCCGGCGGCCAACGGCGGGCGGCTGCCCTGCGTCGAAGTGATGTGGCCCCAGGGCGCCGTGCGCACGATCCTGCGCGGCGGCGATCTGTCGAAGCTGCCGACGTACCTCGGGCCGTCGACCGGAGGGATCGTCTACCGGGACTGCCTCAACGAGCTGTCCAAGGGCGGCTGGATCGCGCGGCCGGTGTTCGACGCCGAGCAGGCCCGGCTTCGTGCGATGAACTGACCCCGGCCCGGAGGCCGGGGCCTGGCGCCGCTACTCGAGGGGCGAGAGGTCCGGGACGCGCACCGAGCGCTCGTCGACCTCAAACTTGACGCGGGCAACCGTCGGCGACGACACGACCACGAACCCCTGGCCGAACGTCTCGTGGCGGACGGACATGCCCACGGGCAGCGAGCCGTCGGCCTTGGGCTTGAGCTTCGCGGCCTTGCCCGCGGCCTTCTTCTTGGCCGGCGCCTTCTTCTTGCGCGGGGCGGCGGCGCCCGCCTTCTTCTTGCGAGGCGCGGCGCGCTTCTTCTTGGGCGGCGGGGCGGGCGGCTCGAGGATCTCGCGCGCGCCGTTCTCCAGCTGATAGATCACGGCGACCGTGCGGCCCCCGTCTTCCTCGAGGGTCACCCGCACGCGCAGGTAGGGCACGATCTCCGTGACGCCTTCAACCCGCGCAACGGCGAACTGGCGCCCGCCGGTGAGGCGGACCATGCCGCGGCCGAGGGTGGGGCGGTACCAGACAATGGCTCCGTCCAGGAATGTGGTCGGCGCATCTTGGCCCATGGTTCTCTGCCTCGCGGGTAAGGGGTGGGGCCGAGGTTTCTATAGGTCAGGACCCCCGCGGTCAATGCGCGACCACCGTTTGGGGGCCCCGTCCAAGCCCCCAGCCCGACCCTCGGGGCAAGCCGACAGCCCGCTGGCCATTGGCCTACCGTAGGCCGGTGAGGCGCACCACCACCCCCACCGCGGCCGGTCCGATCTCCGTGTGGACTCGGGGCCGGGGTCCGACCGCGCTGGCCCTGCACGGGTTCACCGGGAGCGGTCGAGACTGGGAATCCCTGCCCTGGCCGGGGCGGCTGGTGGCGCCCGACCTGCCGGGCCACGGAGCGAGCCGGCTGGAGCCCGAGGCGATCTCAGTCGCCACCTGCGCCCAGCTCTTAAGCGCAGCAATTCCAGCAGAATCACCCCAACTCCTCATAGGCTACTCGATGGGTGGGCGGACCGCGATTCGACTCGCGCTGGAGGCCCCGGGGCGAGTCGCGGGGCTGGTGCTCGTCGGCGCGACGGCGGGCATCGAGTCGCCGCGAGCCCGCGCCCGCCGGGCGGCCGAGGACGAGGCCCGGGCGGCTCGAGTCCTCGCCGCGGGCGTCCCGGCGTTCCAGGCGGAGTGGGAGCAGATGGGGCTCCTCCGCAGCCAGCTGGATCTGCCGGCGGCCATCTGGGGGCCGATGCGCAAACGCCGCCTGGCGAACCGCGCCGAGGGGCTGGCCGCGAGCCTGCGGGGCATGGGAACCGGAGCGATGGAGCCCCTGTGGGAGCGGCTGGGGGAGCTGACGATGCCGACGCTGATCGTGGTGGGGGAGCACGACGCCAAGTACCGCGCGATCGCCGAGCGATTGATGGCCGCCCTGCCCCGCCCGCGGCTGGCGGTGCTCGCAGGCGCCGGCCACTGCGCCTGGCTGGAGGCGCCATCCGCGTTTGCGACGAGTGTGGGAAGCTGGTGCGCGGACGAACTCGGCCCCGACTGGGGCTGGCAACGCAAGGATGGGTGATGGGGAGTCTTGACCGCGCGCTGGGCGCCTCGCTCCTGACCGCCGCCGTGTTGAGCGGGTGCAGCGGCACGGCGGCGCCCGCCGACGACGACGACTTCTCGTTCGACCCCAACCCCGGCGACGACGACGACGACGCAACCGCTGCTCCAGCCGACGGCCTGCTCCGCATCGTCCACGCCGCCCGGGGCGTGCAGCTCGTCGACGCCTGGCTTGCCGACTACCCCGAGCCCCTGGCCCGGGGGGTCGAGTTCGGCGCCAGCAGCGGCGTGATGGCGGTCGACGGCGGGGCGCAGACGCTGCAGATGCGGGTCGGGGACGACAGCGGGGCCGACGACCCCGTCTTGGTGTCGCTGGATCTCGGCGTCGTCGACGGCGGCACGCGGACCGTGGTCCTGGCCGAGGACGAGGAGTTGCGTCTCTGGGCCTTCGAGGACGGCTGGGCCCCAACCGGCGGCGACGCGCGACTTCGGGTCGTGCACGCCGGCACCGACGACACCTCGTTGGCCCTCGACCTGCTGGACGATGGCGTCAGCGAGCTGCTGGGCCTGGCGCCGGGGAGCGATTCAGGACCCGAGGGCCTCCCGGTGCCCGCCGGCGCCCCCGTCCCCCTGGTCCTGCTCGATGGCGACGACGGCAGCCGCTTGACCCGGATCACCCTGCCTTCCCCCGCTCCGGGCGACGCGCACTGGGTGGTGCTCATCGGGGGGTTGGACGCGCACCCGCGAACCCCGGGGGGGCTCAGCGCAGTGGTCGTCGGCGATGGGCTTGGGCCCGGCGCCATCCGCCAGGACCCCTGGGTGACCGTCTTCTGGGCCGCCGACGGGGCCGCCGTGGATCTGCACGCCGAGCGCGAGCTGGCCTCGGACCTGCTGGCGGGCGCGACGGGCGACTCCGTGCAGCTGCCGGCCGGCCCGGTCGGACTCGCGGTGCATGCGGCCGGGCCCGGAGCCGACCCCACCGGTCCGGCCCTGGCGACCTGGGACGGCGCGGTGCAGGCCGGCGAGCGCTACTTGCTGGTGGGCAGCGGAAGCCTGGGGACGGACTTCGAGTTCCACGCGGTCGAGGACTCGTTCGTGCGAGGCGAAGAGACGGCGCGGGTGCGAGCCCTGCACGCCGCCGCGAGCCAGGGCCCGCTGAGCCTGGGCGACCTCGACGGGGCCAGCGTGGTCCCCTACCCGTCTCTGTCGGGGCTGGTCCGCGGCCTGACGAGCCCCAATCCCGGCGAGCCGCTGGATGCGGGCCCGCGGCCCCTCGGCGCGGGCGACGCCACGAACGCGGCGGTCGCCGGCTGGTCCGGGTTCACCCTGCAACCCGACGCGCTGGACCTGCTGGTGTTGTGGGATGGCCCCGCGGGCCTGGAGCTGCAGCGGATCGAGACCCGGGACTGGCCGTGGAGTTCGCGGACGGAACCCTGCGACTGATCAGGCGCGCTTCTCGAGCTCTTCCCAGCGGGCGTACAGCCCCTCGAGCACCGGCGGAATCGCGTCGATGCGACGCTGCAGCTCTGCCCCTTCGGGCTCCTGCCCCTGCCACACCGCGGGATCGTTGAGGCGCTCGCTGAGCTCCGCCGACTCGGCCTCCAGCACCTCGATCCGCTGGGGCAGCGCCATGTACTCCGAGCGCTCGCGGGAGCTGAGCTTGCGGACCTTCGTGGCCTTCCGGGACGACTCGGACTCCGCTTGCACCGCCCGGCGACTCTCGCGCTCGCCGCGGGCGGCTTCCTCGATGGCCTGACGCCGCGCCACGGCCGCGCGGTGCGCCTGGGTGCGATCGGCGTAGCTCGTCACGACCCCGTCGCCCTCGAACGCGAGGACGCGAGTGCACACCCGGTCCAGAAACGCCCGATCGTGGGTGATGACGACCGCGGTGCCGTCGAAGCTCAGCAGGGCCTCCTCCAGCACCCGCAGGGTCAGCAGGTCGAGGTCGTTGGTGGGCTCGTCCAGCAGGATCAGGTTGGCGCCTTGCAGCAGCAGCTTCGCCAGCAGCAGCCGGGCTCGCTCGCCGCCCGACAGCGCCTCGACCCGCTGGGTCAGCGTCTCGCGCGCGAACAAGAACCGCTTGAGGAAGCCAGCCACATGCACCGACCGGTCGCCGAGCGTGACGTAGTTGTTGCCGCCCGCCGCCGCCTCGAACACGGAGTCGCCGTCCACGAGGCCGGATCGGTGCTGGTCGAGCATGGCGATCTGCACGCCGCCACCGAAGACGAGGTCGCCGCCGTCGGGGGAGTCCTGGCGGCTGATCAGCCGCAGCAGCGTCGACTTTCCGCACCCGTTGGGCCCCACGATGCCGAGGCGCTCGCCCCGGGCGAGGCTGATGGTCAGGCCGTCGATGAGGAGCCGGCCGCCCAACACCCGCCGCAGATCGCGCCCTTCCATCACGGTGCTGCCGGTCTTGCTGCCGGTCCGCAGGTCCAGGTCGAAGGTCTCGTCGGTGCGCAGCGCTCGCTTGGCCTGCAGCGTGTCGAGGCGTTGCAGGCGGGCCTTCTGCTTGGTCGATCGCGCAGCCGGCGAGCGGGCCGCCCAGGCAGCTTCGCGGGCGATGTAGGCCAGCCGCGTGTCCTCGGCGCGCTGCATGGCGGCTTGCCGCTCCGCCCGCTCGACGAGGTAGTCGCCGTACGAGCCGTTGTAGGAGACGCAGACGCCGTCGTCGACTTCGACGATGCGCGTCGCCACGGCCTCCAGCAGGTAGCGATCGTGGGTCACGAACAGGACCGCGCCCTCCCACCGCCCGAGGACTCCTTGAAGCCAGTCGATCGTGTCGGCGTCGAGGTGGTTGGTGGGCTCGTCGAGCATCAGCAGCTTCGGCTGCCCCAGCAGCGCGCGGGCCAGTGCGACCCGGCGCCGTTCGCCGCCGCTGAGCCGCGCGGTCTCCGCTTCGCGGGGCGGAGCGCCGAGCCGATCGAGCAGGGCATCGACCCGGTGTTCGACCGTCCAGCCGACCACATCGAGCCGAGCCTGCAGGGCCTCCGCGGCCTCGAAGTCCCCATCGGCGAGGGTCGCTTCGTACTCGGCCAGCAGCTCGTGGTGCCACGCGATCGCTTCGTCGGCGGCCTCCCCGACGGTGGCGCCGGGCAGTTTCGGCTCCTGCTCCAGCAGGCGGAACGTCGCGGGGCGCGTCACCGTGCCGAAGTCCGCCTCCGCCACGCCGGCGAGGATTCGCAGCAGGGTGGACTTCCCGCAGCCGTTGGGCCCGACGAGCCCCACGCGCTCCCCCGGACGGACCTCGAGATCGCAACCCCGCAGGATCCGACGGTCCCCAAACCCAACTTCGATTCCTTCAGCGCGGACAAGCATGGGCGGTGTAGTGCCGGTCCGGCCCGCCCGGGTCAAGGTCCGCCTCCCCGGACGGGGCTGGTGCGGCCCCGCTGCCGGGGCCTATTGTCAGGGCCTCCCCCGCTGCCCCCCGGACTGCTGATGCCCCCCCGCCGACTCGCCGTCGCCACGCTCGCTGCCGCCCTGGCGAGCCCTGCGGCCGCCGCCGAAGGCCCCGGCGTCCACCGGCTCGCCCTGCAGCACGAGGGCCAGGTCCTGCGCTACACGGCCTCGGTGCCCAAGGGCGACGGGCCCCACCCGCTGGTTCTGTCGCTGCACTTCGCCGGCGAAGTGACCCTCTGGTACGGCGAAGGCCTGCTGCGGGCTGTGGTGGCCCCGGGGCTCGCGGAGTTGCATCCCCTGATCATCGCGCCCGACTGCCCGGGGCGCGGCTGGGGCGACCCGGTGAGCGAAGCGGCCGTCGCCGCGCTGCTCGATCACGCCGCCGCGACCTGGACCATCGACCCCGAGCGGACCCTGGTGACCGGGTACAGCATGGGCGGCATGGGCACCTGGACGATCGCCGCGCGATTCCCCGACCGATTCGGCGCGGCCATCCCCATGGCGGGCCGACCGCCCGCGAACTCCGCCCAGTGGTCGACACCGACCTACGCCCTGCACAGCCGGGACGACGAGCTGATCGGGCCGGGCCCCACGGTCGCCGCCATCGAGCGACTCCAGGGCGCCGGGGCGCCGGTGCGGCTCAAGCTCGTCGACGGCATCACTCACTACGAGACCGAGAAGTTCGCCGGCGTGCTGGCGGCCGCCGTGCCCTGGCTGCGGGAAACCTGGTCTGCTCGAATGAAGCCCGCCCCCGCTACGTCCCAGGAAACGAACCTGCCTTGAACCTCCACGCCCGAGTTCTGCCCCCCGCGCTGCTGGTCGCCTTGTTGCTGCGGCCGGGCTTCGCTGAGGAGCCGCCGCCGCCCTCTGCCGTGGATCCCATTGGCGCCGCGATCGGGGCGTCGGTGGACGGCGGCGGGATGTCGCTGAGCCTGAGCGCCGGGCTCCCGGTGCCCGTCCTGCCGATGGTTCTGTCCATCCCCGAGGCCCGAGGACCCACGGGTCCGTCGTGCAAGGAAGCCCTCGGACTCGTCCCGCCTTCCGACCCCGACGCCCCCGTCGCGGTCGCCACCCCGGCGCCGCCGGCGCCGACCCCGACCCCCACGCCGACGGAGCTTGAGGCGATCACGATCGAAGGCAGCGGCGACGCGATCACGATCGCGGGGATGGAGGTCGGAGCGGCGCCGCACCAGCCCCTGGAGGGGTCGCGACAGGCCCTGGCCGCCGTGCAGCGGGTCATGGCCCAGGCCCAGGCCGGGCAGCGGGTGCGCATGAGCTTCTTCGGCGCGTCGCACACCGGCGGCGACTTCTGGACCGGGCACATCCGCCGGGTTCTGCAGGACCGCTACGGCGATCTCGGCCACGGGTTCGTCATGCCCGCGGCGCTGTACCGGGGCTACCGGGGCAGCGACGTGAACCTGTGCCGCACCGACGGCTGGCGGGCTGACTGGGTCGGCCGCAAGGACGGCCGCGACGACGGGCTGTACGGCTTCGCCGGCATGAGCGTGTCGTCGGACGATCCGGCCGACTGGGGCTGGGTGCAGACAACGAACACCAACCCCCACGGCCGCTCGGTGGGCTGGTTCGACGTCTACTCGCTGGGGCAGCCCGACGGCGGCACGCTCGCGGTCTCGGTGGACGGCAGCGAGGCGCGGATGATCCCCACGGCGGTCTCCGAGCCGATGTTGCAGCGCCACCGGCTCCTGGTCCCCGAGGGCGGACACCGCCTGTCCCTGGCGCCGGCGGGCGACGGCGAAGTGCGGCTATTCGGCGTGTCCCTGGAGCGCGACGGCCCGGGCGTTCTGGTCGACGCCATGGGCATCCGCGGCCGCCAGGCGAAGACCTGGTTGGACTGGAACGAGGAGCTGTTCGGCCAGGGCGTCGCGAGCCTCGACCCCGACCTCGTGGTGCTCGCCTACGGCACCAACGAAGCCAACAACACCCGATACGACATGGAGGAGTACCGCGCTGACCTTCGAGCAGTACTGCAACGAATGCGCCGGAACCTCGGCGACGACGTCGCGTGCGTCCTGGTGGGCCCATCGGACCGGGCGAAGCGCTCTCGGCGAGGTCGCTACTCCGTGTGGTCCCGAACCAAGCCCGTGGCGCAGGTCCAGCGGGAGGTCGCCCCGGAATACGGCTGCGCGTTCTGGGACTGGCAGGAGGCCATGGGCGGCGAAGGATCGATGATCGCCTGGCGCCGGGCCGACCCGCCGCTGTCGTCGCGAGACCTCATCCACTTCACCCGGGCGGGCTACGAGCGGGTGGCCGACCAGTTCGTCGCGGCGCTGGACGCCGCCCGCTGACCGAGCCTCAGTCGACGGCCGGGGCGGCCGGGGCGGCCGGGGCGGCCGCCGGATCGGCGGGGCGCGCAGGGGGCGCTTCCTTGGGGAGGGGCGCGTCGCTGGGGGCCGACGCGTCGTCCTCGACGTCGTCGGGGAGCCAACCGGCCTCGGGGTGCTCCGCCCGCCAGTCGTCGTAGGCCAGCAGCAAGGCGTCGGCCAGCGAGTCGCCGATGAGCTCGAGGCCGCCGGTGTTCAGGTGGATGAGGTCGGTCCACGCGAACCGGGGCTCGTGGTCGAGCCAACGTTGGAAGCCACCCTCCCCGCCCATGACGTCCCGGGCATCCCAGAACGCGCAGCCGGCGTGCTCGGCGATGCGCTTCTGCACGTCGATCATCCGCTGCAGGTTCGGCTTGCTGACCACACGCCCGCGGTCGCGGCGGGCCTGATCCAGGGGGCCGATCAGCAAGCAGGCAGCGTCCGGGGCGCCGCCGCGCAGCTTGTCGAGCACCCTGATGTAGGACTCGATGTAGATCTCCCCTTCCCCTTTGAGCAAGGAGGGATAGGTCAGCTCGTTTCCACCGGTCTGGTACACGAGCAGGTCCGGTGTGCGCTTCTCCACCTGCCCCTTCATGTGGTTTCGACCCTGGTGCGCGCTCATGGAGCCGATGGAGCTGCCGGCAACCCCCAGCGTCTCCCAGGTCGCCCCCGGCCCCGCCGTCTCCAAGGCGACGCCGTACAACGTCACGGGGCCATCGGCCTTGGTCTTGAGCCAGAGCGTCGTGGCTCCCTTCGCCGCGGGAAGCTCCCGGAAGCGATCGCGAACTCCGCCGGCCGCCGTGCTGATGACGGCTCCCCGATGCCCCCGGGGCACGACGCTGAACGTGCCGCCCTCGGGCTGCTGCTGGTAGTGAACGACGAAGCGATGCAGCGGCTGGCGCTTGCCGTCGATCCGCACGCCCCCCAGGGTGGCGGTCACTTCGGCCTCGGCGGCCGCCGTGGAGACGTTGCCGGCCAGGCCGTAGCGAGGCTCCTCGGCGCCGCCGAACGTGATGTTCAGCGTCTCCCACTCGCCGTCCTGGACCCGCAGCACGCCCGGGCGCAGCTGCCATCGCGGGTCGACGTGAACGGGCAGGAAGCCAGGGCCGCCGTCGCCGAAGCGGGCCTGCAGGCGGGTTCGCACGGTGCCGGCGATGCCGTCGGCCGCAATCGTGCTGTCGCCCCAGTGCAGGGTCCGCACGATCCGGCCGGGCTCCCCGTCTTCGGCGGCGGCCAGGGCCTCAAACCAGCCGTGCAGCGCGGTGGGGTCGCCGCTGAGCGCCGTGGCCAGGGCGGGCGGGCGCCGGGGGAGGCGCGCCTGGGGGGGCAGCGGGGTCGGCTCCGCTCGCACCGTCTCGATGACCGCCACCGGCTCCGGCGTCGGCTCCGCCTGCTCGACCCGGGAGATCTCCCCGCTGGCATCCAGACGGACGTCGGTGGACCCCGCAGACGCCACGAAGTGCCACAGCGGCAGCGGCTCCCCCGGAAGCCACGGGCGCAGCGGCGCGGCCTGGGGCACCGCGTAGGACGCCGCCAAGCCCACCAGCATCGTGCCCAGGATGAGGACAAAACGGCGGAGCTCGCGGCGGTGTTCAGGATCGCTCACCAGGTGATTCTGGGCCCGCACCCGGTCAGCAGGCAACCGACGGCTGCGTTCCCTTCGGGCGCCGCTGTTGGTAGATCCTGATGGGGGTGGGGCATTGAGGAGTGCCTCTTGCAGAGCGGCGGGCCATTGGCCCTGGTAGTCGACGACGACATCGAAGCGCGGCGCGCGGCGACGCTGCTGTTGTCTTCGCTCGGCTGGGACACAGTGGAGGCGGAGGACGGTCGCGCCGGCCTGGAGGCCGTGCGCCTCCACAACCCGGGGCTCGTGCTGCTCGACGTGCAGATGCAGGTACTCGACGGCTTGTCGATGCTGCGCATGGGCAACCCCGAGGCCCTGTTCACCGGCCGCATCGTCGTAGCCATCTCCGGCGTCTACCCCCAGGACGGCCCCATGGCGACCGCTCTGCGCGCCGAGGGAGCCCGCGGCTTCCTGCGCAAGCCCTTTGGCGCGGCGGACCTCGAGGAGGCCATCGACTTCGCCCGGGGCCTGTCGAGCACCGAGCCGGGGGCGCCGATCCCCCGGCCTCCGATGCCCCCGGCCAGCACCCCGCCGCGGGTCAAGGCCAGCGCTCCGGGGCAGACCGCCCGCGAAGCCATCGCCATCGACCGCTGGCCCGGCGCGGTCACGGTGGTCGCCCAGGCCGTCGACTCCTTCGGGCGGCAGCGAGTCGTGTTCGAGCGCGTCGACGCCGGCGGCCCCGTGGTGCGCAGCTTCACGCGGCCCCTCGCCGAGGCGTCCACCGTGCGCCTGCGGGTTGTTCCGCACCGGTCGGCCCGAGCCCTCGAAGGGATCCGGCTGCTGGCCCGAGTCGAGCACACCGACCACGACGGCGACGGCGGCGTGAGCCTCTTGAAGCTGCTCGCCGCGAGCCCCATCGACGCGCTGCACCGGCTGCAAGGAGCGCTGGAGCAAGGCTGAGCCGGCTCCCCCGCCGCGCTGCCGTGCGCGGCCGGGCGTGGGTACCCTGCCCCCATGGCACACGACCTCTCCGACCTCCTGGCCCTCGCGATCCGCGCCGCCGACGCCGCGTCAGTCCCCATCCTGGCGGGCTTTCGCGACCCCCGACTCGCCCTGGAGCGCAAGGGCGATGGCTCCGTCGTGACCGAAGCCGATCAGGCCGCCGAGCGGGTGCTGCGCGAGGTCCTGCAAGCGGGCGCGCCGGACATCGACATCCTCGGCGAGGAGGAAGGGTTCGTCGACCGCGGCAGCGAGCTGCGCTGGGTCGTCGATCCCATCGACGGGACGATCTCCTACAGCCGGGGGATCCCCCTGTTCGGCACGCTCGTGGGCCTCGAGCGACGGGCGACGGGCGAAGCCCTGCTCGGGGTCATCTCGCTGCCCGCCCTGGGCGAGGTCTACGCCGGCGGGCAGGGGCTGGGGGTGCGGTGCAACGACGTGCCGGTGCGCATCGCCGACGTCGAGCTGGGCTCTGGCCACGCGTCCTCGATCGTGTGCGCCGGCGACCCCCTGTGGTTCGAGGAGTCCGGCCGGCACGGCGCCCACGCGGCGTTGGCGGATGTCTCGTTGCTGCGCGGCTACTGCGACTGCTTCGCCCACGCGCTCGTGTTGCGTGGCTCGGTGGGGGCCAGCGTGGACCCCGGCCTGGCGCCGTGGGATCTGTGCGCGACGGCGGCGTTGGTCGCCGAAGCCGGAGGCCGCCTGTTCACGACCCCATCGGCTCAGCCGGGCAGGACGGACGCCGTGCTGGGAGCGCCTCGGGTGGTCGAAGAACTGCTGGAGCGGCTCGGCTGGTAGGCGCCCGCGAGTTCGACCAAGAAACGAACCGCGGCGCCGACGGACCAAAACCGGAGCCCGTCACCCCGTGCTTGCGCTGTGCGTCCTCCTTTGCTGGGATGCGCTTCGAACCGGAGACCCCATGCCCCAGACGCTTCGCCTGCTGCTCGCCCTGTCCGTCCTCCCCGCCCTGCTCGTGGCCTGCACGACGCCCCGCGGAGGCTCCGGTGGCTCGGGGGACAACGAGCCCGCCGACGACGACGACGCGGCGCCCGAGGAGTTCGGCCCCGAGAACGAGTGGTCTCACGCCAGCGAGGTCCCCGCGGACCTGTCGGGCACCGGCTACCGGACCGGCGACGTGGCCAACGACTTCGTGGCCATCGACCAGAACGGCGACGAGGTCCAGCTGTACCAGTTCTACGGCAAGGTCATCGTGCTCGACGTCTTCGCCGAGTGGTGCGGCCCCTGCAACGCCAACGCCCCCGAGGGCGAGGAGCTGTGGGAGCAGGGCGGCGGCGACGTCGTGATGCTGGCGCTGATGCAAGAGATCAACTCCGGCGCGCCGGCGACCCTGCAGGAAGACGCCGCGCGCTGGGGCGAGACCCACAGCTTGACGCACCCCATCGTCGCCGACGGGGCCAACAGCAACGGCCAGTACGTCGTGACCGGCTACCCGACGTACGTCGTCATCGACCAGGAAATGAACATCGTCAACGACGACCTCTGGCCCTTTGAGATCGACTACGTGCTGAACCTGCTCTGAGGGGAGCCGGCCGCTCGCCGGCCGCCCCGCTGCGGGTCTGCACTACCCTGCGGCCATGAACCGAGTCCTGCTCCTGTTCGTCGCCGCCTCGCTCAGCGGCTGCTCGGCCGTGACCGACGCCGGCGTTCCCGTCGGCCCGGCCTGGGTCACCCTGGCCTACGTCGGGCTCTACTACGGCTTCCAGCTCAACGTCCTGCGCGTGAAGAACCGCGTGAAGGCGGAGCACGCGGCGCGGGGCGAGAAGCTCGACCGCTACTTCACCCAGGACCGGTTCCTGCTCGCCGCCGACCGCTACCAGCTGAACATGCTGGAGCACATGCCGGTGTTCCTGGTCCTGCTGTGGTTGCACGCAGTCGCCGTCGACCCCGGGGAGGCCACGATCGCCGGCGCGGTGTACGTGGCGGCGCGCGTCGCCTACCCCCTGGTGCTGGGCCCGCGCATGGGGCGAGGGGTACCCACCCGGATCCTCGTGGTCACCGGCGCGGGGTACGCCGTCCTGGTCTGGCAGGCGGTCCGCATCGGGGCGTCGCTGCTGTAGCGGCCCTCGGGCGGTCCGCGGCGCTCAGGCGTTGCGCGTCAGCCAGCGGTCCAAGGCGTTGGCGAAGCGCTGCTTCTGCTTGTTGCCGAACGGGGGCGGTCCGCCGGTCATCTCGCCGCCCTCCCGTAGGGTCTCCTTGAGGTCCCGCAGCGCGAGGGCCTCGTCGATGGACTCCTGGTCCAGCTCGCGACCGCTGGTCTGGATGACGCTGGCCCCCGCGGGGACCACCCGGGCGGCCAGGGGGATGTCCTGCGTGATGACGAGATCGCCAGCCCGGGCGGCCTCGGCGATCCAGTCGTCGGCGACGTCGGGGCCTTGGGCCACCTGCACGGATCGGATGAGTCCACCGCGGGGCACCGGCAGGGTGATGTTGGCGACCAGGACGACGGGCGTGCCGCGCCGCTCGGCCGCGCGGAACAGCACCTCCCGCAGCGCTCGGGGCATGGCGTCGGCATCGACCCACACGGTCACCCCGGGCTCCTCGGGCTCCACCGGGGCGCCGGCCTCGAGGTCGTCGAGGCGGGGGTCCACGTCGCCCGACGAGAGCACCGCGTGGTGCTGGATCGGGGGTCCTTCGCCCCAGGTCATGCCCTCGAACCTCAAGATCCCGCGGGGCTCGGGGTGGGCGGTCTGGAACCACCGTCCGATGTCCGTGGCGATTCCGGTCGCGTCGGCGGATTCGAGGGGACCGCGGGCCCGGCTCAGCACCGGCACCGACGACTCGAAGCCGCCGCCCAGCGAGAACTCCCAGGCGACATCCAGGCGGGCGGTCGCAAACGATCCCAAGGCTTCGATCAGCGCCTGCAGGTGCCCGGCCAGGGCTCGGCCCTCCCGCTCCCCCGATGGAATCGCGGCCAGATCGGCGGTCGGGTGGCGACGGGACAACGGCAACGCGGACGACATGGGGCAACTCCGGCCCGCACCCTACCGATCGAGCGCGCCCTTGGCCCCCAGGACCCCCTCGCGGCGGGGACGCGATAGAGTTCTGCGCAGCCGGACACCAACCCGGTGTCGGCGGGGCGATCGATGAACGATTGGTTGGATGAGGTCAGCCTCGAAGAGGTGCCTGTCTTGGCAGGGCGGTGGTCGACGCTGGGCGTCGACCCCGAGACGCTCGTGCTGGATTCTGGCGGCACGCTGCAGCCCATCCGTCCCGCCATCGCCCCCCCGACCATGTTGGGCGCGGGCGGCCTGCACAGCGCCAGCACCGTCGTCGCCCCCGCGCCTCACCTGGCGGGCAAGCCGTTTGTGCAAGGCGAGCGCATCGGCGAAGGCGCCGCCGGGGTCATCCACTCCGCCACCCAGACGTCCCTCGGTCGCGAGGTCGCGCTCAAGACCCTGCGCAAGGAGGACCCCGAGGGCACTCACGGCATGGCGCTGGAGCGCGAAGCCCGCGTCATGGCTTCCCTCGGCCACCCGGCGATCCCCCCCATTCACCTGCTCGACCGCGACGACAAGGGCGGCCCGCGGGTGGCGATGCTCCGGGTGCGCGGCCGGCCCTGGCGCAGCTACGTCGGCCTCGAGGGCGAGCTGGAGTGCCCGGACCCCACCGCGGACCCGCTGGAGTGGCACCTGCGGATCCTGATGCGGATCTGCGCGGCCACCCACTACGCTCACGAGCGGGGGATCCTCCATCGGGACATCAAGCTGTCCAACGCGATGATCGGCGAGGACGGACACGCCTACCTGCTGGACTGGGGACTCGCCCGATCGCTGCGGGGCGATGACGAGCTCGGCCTTCCGCTGGCCGAGACGGAGCAGGATGTGGTCGGCACCCCGGGCTACTTGCCGGCCGAGCTGGCGGAGGCCGGCGACGTCGACGAACGCACGGACGTCTACCTGCTGGGCTCGTGCCTGCACACCCTCCTCACGGGCAAGCTGCGGCACCCCGGCCGCACCACGATCACCAGGCTGATCTCCGCTCACAACGGCCGCCCGCCGATCCTCCCGGACACGGTGCCGGCGGGGCTGGGCGACATCGTGCGGCGGGCCACCGCCCTGAAGAAGGACGACCGCCACGCCTCCGCCGAGGAGCTGCGGGCAGACATCGGCCGCTTCCTGCGGCAGCGGGGCTCGCACACGTTGCTGCAGGCAGCCGAGGACGCGCTCGTCCGGGTGGAAGAGCTGGTGCAGCAGACCAACCTGCCCACCGGAACGGAGGCGGACCGCGGCATCGCGCTTCTCATGGGCGAAGTCGCGTTCGGTTTCCGCCAGGCGGGCCGCGAGTGGCCTCACAACCCGAAGATCCCGTCGGGCATGCGGCGCCTGTCCCTGGCCCGCACGAAGCGCGCGCTGGACGTCGGCGACATCCGCCAGGCCCGGCGCCTGCTCGACGAAGTGGACCTGCCGCCAACGGATCTGCTGACCCGGCTCCGCAAGGCCGAGGCCGCGGAGAAGACGCGGATCGACGAGCGTCGGGAGCTGCGCCACCTGCGGGCGCGGGCCGACGAGTTTGGCGGGCACGCCGAGCGGGCCCAGGCGCTGCTCGGGTTGGGGGCAGCCGGAGGGATCGGGTACGCCGCCCTGGGCTTCCTCGACGGCCGCCTGCTGGACGTCGGGCACCTGACGATGGTGGGGGTCGACCTGGCCTACGGAGCCGCCGTCCTCGGCGTGCAGATGACGCTGTTTCGCGAGATGCCCCCCACGGACGTGAACGTGCGGCTGCTGCGCGCCCTCTGGGTCGCGTTTGTGGGGCCGCTGTTGCTCTGGCCGTTCGCCTTGGCGCTGCAGGTGCCCTTCGCAGCGTCGATGGTGCTGTTGCAGTTGCTGCTGTTCCTGGTCGGCGCCATGACCGCGGCGGTCGTCGACTTCCGGCTGCTGCCGGCCACCACCGCCTTCGCAGTCTCCGCCGCCCTGTCGGTGCTGTGGCCGGGGGCCGCGCTGCAGTTCACGGGGCTGGCCATCGCCGCCGCCCTGACCGGCGCCGTCGCGCTGTGGCCGAAGGCGCCGGAGCCCAGCTAGAACTGGTAGTACACAAAGGCCAGTTGCTCGCCCGTTCCGAGCAGCGCACAGGCCGCGCCGACGGCGAGCAGGACCAACGCCAGCTTGACCGGGTTGGCCTCCTTCGCCCACGCCTCCAGCCGCGACTGCCACCGGTCCGGCGTGAAGTGGATGACGAAGCCCAGCACCAGGATCGCGTAGCTCAGCCCCGAGAACCGGGGCATCAGCAGGTCGAACCGGCCCAGGCCGCCCGTGTAGGCCGCCGACGTGGCGAAGTCGGGGGCCCGAAACAGGATCCGGGCGATGACCACGAAGTGGAAGGTCAGGGCCCAGCGCCAGAACCACGCCCACCAGCCCGGGGGCGCGACCGCCGGGTCGCGGCCGTGGTGCTTGCGGAAGTACCGCTGGATGCACATGGCGCCGCCGTGCAGCGCGCCGTAGAGCACGAAGTTCCAGCTCGCTCCGTGCCAGACCCCGATCACGAGGAACGTGATCATCAGGTTGGCGTAGACCATGCCGCCGCGGGCTCCCCCGAGCGGGAAGTAGATGTAGTGGCGAACCCAGAGGCCCAGGGTCGCGTGCCACCGCCGCCAGAAGTCGGTCACCGTGATCGAGCGGTACGGGCGGTTGAAGTTCTCGGGCAGCTCGATGCCGAACAGCCGGGCGGAGCCGATGGCCATGTCCGTGTAGCCCGAGAAGTCGTAGTAGATCTGCAGGGTGTAGGCGTAGAGCCCGACCAGCAGCTCGGGGCCCGTGAACTTGCTCGGGTCGGCGAACAGCGGATCGACGATCCCGACCCGCAAGATGTCGGCGAACAGCAGCTTCTTGAGCAGGCCCCGACCGATGCGGAACAGCCCTGCGCCGACCTGGCCGGTCGCCAGGTTCGGGAGGCTCGCCAGCTGGGGCAGAAGCTCGTTGCCGCGGACGATGGGCCCGGCCACCAGCTGCGGGAAGAAGCCAATGAAGGTGAAGAAACGGCCCACGTTGCGGTCGGCGGGGATCGTTCCGCGCCCCACATCGACGACGTAGGCCAGCGCCTGGAACGTGAAGAAGCTGATGCCGATCGGCAGCGCCATCCCCACCGACGGCAGCTCGACGCTCCACCCCATGGACGCCAGCAACGCCTCGGCGTCGCCGGCCAGCCAATCCCAGTACTTGAACACCACCAGGGGCGCGAGCAGCGAGGCCACGGCCCCGCGCAGCAACCACTTGCTGCCGCCCTTCTCCTTGGCCGCCAGCAGGAGCGCCGCCCCCCACGCCACCGCCACGACTCCGGCGAGCACGGGCAGGTAGGCCAGCTTCCACGACGCGTAGAACGCGACGGACGCGAGGCCCAGCACCACCAGCCGCGCCCGTGCCGGCACCAGCCAGTACAGCAGCACCGTCAGTGGCAGGAACAGCAGGTAGTCGACGGTCGGAAACAGCACGGAAGCCGCGTTTTATCGGATCGCCCGGCCCCGCGCCCCCAAGGGCGGCCTCACCCCGCGCTCGACGCCGGGCTTCCCACCGTCAAACGACCCCCGAACGACGGAGCGACAGAAAGGCCCCGACGCCCGCGGCCGCCCCCCCCAGGTGCGCCCCGAAGGCCACGCCGCCGGCCCCGGCCCCGACCCCGATGACCTGCAGGCCCAGCCAGAAGATCACCCAGCCCCAGATCGGCACCTCGACGGGTCGGAAGAGCACCAGGAACCCCAGCCGCACCCCAGGAAAGGCCAGCGCGTAGAACAGCAGCACCCCGCTGGTGCCGCCGCTGATGCCGACCACCGGCAGGTTCGTGCCCGCCGTCGCGACGTACGCCAGGCCGCCGGCCGCCACGGCCCCCGCCAGCAGACCCGCGAAGCGCCGCGGGCCGATCCGCTCCTCGACGTTGTCGCCAAACACCAACAGGAAGTAGAGGTTGGTGAGCAGGTGGACGATCCCGCCGTGGACCAGGGCGTGGGTCAGCAGCGTTGAACCCAGCAGCCGCGCGGGCCGATCCGGCTCGAGGCCCGCCCAGCCGATCGCCCCCGGGAGGTCGCCGAATGAGGCGATCGACACGATCGCCACCAGGGCCGCCGTCGACCACGTGACCACGGGCATCCGGGTGATCCCTGGAGCACCCAACTCGACGGGAACCCCGAACAACGCCGGCCACCACCGCCCCACGCCGACGCCCTCCCGCTCGGCCGCCCGCTCAGCCTCCAGCCGGTCGACCTCCCGCAACGCCAGGGCCTCGCGGGCCTCGGGCGGCAGGTCCACCCGAGCCGCCGCCGGGGCCGAGGGAGACAGGGCCGCCAGCTCCCCCTCGTCGAACCACGCCATCTGGCAGGGGCCGCAGACGTCCACGAGGACGGGCTCGGGGGCCACGGACACGCACGCCATGGCTCGATGGCACGACGGACAACCCCGGGGCCCGGGCGGGGAGTCCTGGGCCCCCTGCCACAAGGCGTTGACTGCCTCGCGGCGGCAGAACTGCCGCAGGACCTCGACCGTGGCCGCCCGGCCGCGGCAGGTGTTGCAGCGGTACAGGACGCCGCGGGGTCCGCGAACGGGGTCGAGGGGGCCGCAGCCGTCGGGGCAGGGATACAAGGGAACCTCCGGCGATCCCTACGCGCCAGCGTCGAAGCTCTTGCTTCGGTTCGCGTGCACCTCAGTCCTCGGAGTGCGCGACGACGACGGCCCGCACCCCCAGGCCCCGGGCCGTGGTGCTTCCGCCGCCGGGCCACAGGACCCGAAGCTCGTCGACGACTTCGGCGTCGCCCAGCCCGAAGTGCAACCGCGCCGCCGACTGCCCCGTCGCCCGCACGGCGTACAGCTCCCGCGACTGGGTCCGCCCCCCGACCACGACTTCCACGCGCGCGCCGAAGCCGGCGGGGTTGCCGGGTGGGCCCCGGAGCTCGACTTCGATCCAGGCGGCCTCGCCGCAGGTGTTCATCCACAGCTCCGGGGGCCGATCGGGTCCGCCTACGAGGACGTCCAGCCAGCCGTCGCCGTCGAAGTCGGCGGTCGCCAGCCCGTAGCTCCGCCCGGCCTCGGCGAATCCGGCTTCGGAGGTCACGTCCTCGAACTCGCCGCCCCCCAGGCCCGCCCAGAGGAGATCGGAAAACGCGTTCTGGCCTCGATCGTCGTAGTCCTGATCGGGGCCGCTGGCCTGGACCGCGTCCACGAACCCATCGTTGTCGAGGTCGGCGAAGTCGAACGACCAGCCGATGGTCGCGACGTCCGGGTAGGCCGGCGTGACCGGCGTCAGGCCGTTGCCCCCCGGAGGCGGTTGGAGCCAGCCGCCGTCGCCGTCGCTCAGCAGGCAGCGCGGGGGCCCGACGTCGCTGACGCAGTAGTCCAGCGCGCCGTCTTCGTTCAGGTCGGCGCTGTCGACGCCCATCCCGGCGACCGACAGGTTCCCGCCGATCCCGTCGGCGTCGCTGACCCACAACGGGCCGGACTCGCGCCGGAACCAGGCGCTGAACCGGGCGTGGATGTTCGTGAAGACGGCGATGTCGGAGTCCCCGTCGCGGTCGGTGAACAGCGCCACCTGGCTCGAAGCGCCGCCGTCGGGGCCCGTGGAGAGATCGGCGATCTCCTCGAAGCCGTCTGAGCGGGTGGCCAGCACCGGGTCCGGTTCGAGCCGCCCCTCAGCCGCGCCGCCGAAGCTGGTGACCACGACGACGTCCAGGGTGGCGTCCTCGTCGGCGTGCCCGAATGCCAGGGCCGGCACGTTGAGCGACTCGGGCGCCTCCCACCACACCTCGGGCTCCGCCCAGTCGTCGTCGGACCGCCACACCACCATCGTGCCCTGCAGCGAGCCGACCACGTCGGGCCTGCCGTCGCCGGTCAGGTCCACGAGCCCGTACGGCGACGGGCGCAGGACGGCCACGGGCGGGGACCCGAGGACCGGGCCCGGCGTGAAGTGGCCGGCCCCGTCGTTGATGAAGAGTCGTGGCGGAGCCGCGAGCCGGGCGAGCAGCACGTCGTCGTCGCCGTCGCCGTCGAGGTCGGCCACCGCCAGCGTGCCCCCCTGCCCTTCGGCCCAGGCCTCATCGGCCACCGACGCCATGACCTCGTCGAAGCCGCGGCTGCCGCCCTCCTCGCGGAAGCGGTCCCAGCCGGCACGGGGTTCGGCGCAGGGCCGCGCCGGCCCCTCCTCGATGCGCCCGACCTCGCCGCCCGGCCAGGGGTCGGCGGGCTCCGGCGTGGGATCGGGCGGAGGCGGGTCGACGGGCGGGGGCGCGACGCAGCCGCACAGGAAGGCAGCGACCAACAAGGGGCGAGAGGTAGCGATGGCCCACGATATCCGCCCCCGACGCCGACAGCGCGGGGCGCATGGCACACCGCCGCGCGCGCCCCCCAGGAGGTCACGCGATGGCCGCGCTCCGAGGGCCGCCGCGGTCGCGCAACCAGCCGGCAAACCCGGGCCACGCATCGCGCAGGGCCGAGTGCCCCACCACGACCCCGATGTGCCCCTGGTCGACGACTTCCTGGCGGACGACGGGCGAGCCGGCGTGCTCCGCCAGCGCGAAGAGCTGCTCGGGGCGCGTGATGTGGTCCCGAGCCCCACCCACCAGCAAGAGCGGGGCCTCGATGCGGCTCAGGTCGACGGGCTCGCCGTGAACGGCGAAGGTCCCGGCGATCAGCCGGTTCTCCCGAAAGAGCTCCTGCACGATCCGCAGGTAGGCCCGCCCCGGCAGGTCCTTGCGGGCGTGGTACCAGGCCCCCAGCTGGTGCCGCCGCTCCATCCACTCGGCGTCGTCGAGCCCGTTCCACAGCCGCCAGCGGTCGACGACCCGGCGGTCCCAGAACTTGAGGTTCGTGAACCCGGAGCGGAGCAGCTCCCCGCGCATCACGCCGCCGCCCAGGGCCACGAGCGCGGCGTAGGCCGCCGGCGGCGTCGCATCCACCAGCGCCGTCAGCACGCCGTCCCCGGCACGAAAGTCGATGGGCGCCGCCGCCAGCGTCAGCGTCCGCACCAGATCCGGACGGCGCGCCGCCACGATGGCCGACTGCCACCCGCCTTGGCAGATCCCCAACAGGTGCCCGCCGCCCAGGCGCGACAGCGAGTCCTCGATGGCGTCGATGCTCTGCTCGACGTCGAAGTCCTTCGTCTCCTGCGTCGCGCTGCGCCACTCCAGCACGCAGACCCGCCCCATGCCGGCGTCCAGCATCGCCGCGACGAGGGACTGCCCCGGCGCGAAGTCGGCGAGCTGGCTGCCGTTGACCTCCGGGGCGACGATCAAGAGCGGCGGCGTATCCCCTCCCCCGTCGCCGAACTCTCGGAGGCGGTGGTGGGCGGTCTCCACGAGCACGCGGCTGTCGGTCGTCCAGGCGATGGGCTGCTCAGGGGCGGGCGTCACCTCGACGGCGAAGCGCAGGGCCTGGCTCCAGGTCTGCCGGCCGATGTCCATCAAGTCGAGCATCGTCGCCTCCGCAGAGCCAGGAGAAGGAGCCAGGGCGTGGCGACGCCGCCGGTCGCGCAGCCGCAGCCGGTGACATCGGGCACGACGGCCGAGTCGTCGTCGTCGCCGGCCGAGTCGTCGTCGTCGTCGGCCGAATCGTCGTCGTCGTCGACGGCGTCGTCGTCGTCCGCGGAGTCGTCGTCGTCGCCGGGGACGACATCGGCCAGCAGCCCAGCGATCCACCCGACGCTGTCGGCCTCGTAGCGCTGACCGAGGGCCACCAGGTGCCTCAACTCGGGGTCCGCCTCGCCCTGCGCAACCAGGGCCGCCCCCAGCTCGGGCGACGCCCACAGCAGGTCGATGTGCCCCAGCGGGAAGCGCTTCACTTCCAGCAACGGGGCCCCCCGGCTGACCAGCCCCGCCGTCGCGGTCGCCGATGCCTCGAACACGACGCCGTCGGAGAGGCCGCTGACCTCGCCGGGCACGAGCAGCCCGGCGCGCAGGCCGGCGACGTCGTCGGCCCCCAGCTCCAGATCCGGGAACGACGGCGCCAGCACGGCCTGGAAGAAGTCGGCGTAGAAGCCCTCGTCCTGACCCACGAACGCCCCGAAGTCGCCGCCCAGAGGGTCCACGACCACCGCCGGCCGATCCACGGCGAGCAGCGGGAAGGTGCCCGCGGCGACGGCCAGCTCGATGGATGGGTCCAGCCCGGTCCCCAGCCGCGCCACCACGTCCCCGCCGGCTTCGGCCGCGGCGTCGATGCCCACTGAGTCGCTCCAGAGCCCGAACCCGCCCTCGTAGGTGGTCAGCCAGTCGGGCTGGGCGGCGTAGACCCCGAGGTCGGCGCGGGTCCCCGGCAGGGCGTGCTGGGGAAAGCGCGCCAGCAGCTGGGCCTGCCCGGGGAAGGCGTCGGTGCCGTCGGGCAGCAGGTCCCGGTCCGCGAGATCCGTCGACACCAGCGGGCTGGCCGTCGTCATGGGGAAGTACGTCGACCAGGCCGACGGCGTGATCACCACGTCGGCTGTCGCCGTCACCGCGTGGGGTGCCGTCCAGCGGAAGGCCGAGTCCAGTCCCGCCAGGGGCGCGCCGACCAGCACAAGCCGCCGCATGGACCCGTCGTAGGGCGTGCCTTCGGCCTCGTAGGCGGCGCCCCGGGACCCGTCGGGCCCCCAGTCGACGCCGGGCTGGTGGCTGCCGAAGATCGCGGCCGACACCCCGCCCTTGCTGTGGGCGACGACGTCGACGCGTTCGGCGCCGGTCAGGGCCCGCACCCGGGCCAGCGCGTTGCGGATCTGCTCGGCCTCGGCGAAGCAGTCGCCGTGGGGGTGGCTGAAGGAGACCGCGAACACGGCCTTGCCGTCGGCCGCCAGCTGTCGCGCGAGCACCGCGAGGACGCCGCTGGCGTTGGTGCCCGCGCCGGGGACCAGGAGCACCGGCGTGGGCTGGGGCGCGGCGATCCAACCGGGCGCCGCGTGCAGCAGGAACGTCCGGCCGTGGGGCTCCGTCGCCCCGAACAGGGTCGCCCCGTGCGGGGCGAGCTCGCTGGCGTCGGCCCACGCCTGCCCCGGCGCGAAGTCCTCTTGCCGGAACAGGACCGGCGCGAGGTCCGTGTGCCGCTCGATGCGGTCCCACAACGGCAGCCCGTCCAGGTCCGCCAGCGCCGGATCGGCGCCTTCGAACGTCGCGTCGGGGGAGGCTGGGTCGAACCCGTCGGTGGCCGCCGCCGCCACCGGGAGCAGCAGCGCGCTCAGGATCAGGCGGATCACGCGTCCGACGTCTTGGTGGAGGTCCGGGACTTCTTCGCCCGGGGCTTGCTCCCCGTCGGAGTCGACGCGTCGGCCAGGCGCCCCACCTGCTCGCCCAGGGCGCCGACGGCGCGGGCCACGATCCCCACCTGCTCGGTGAGGTCCATCAGCCGGGCGTCCAGGGCGTCGAGCCGCGCGGCGTTGGCCTGCTCGCGGGACTCGGCCGCGGCGGTGCGGGCCTCCAACAGCTGCAAGGCCGCGAGGACCTGCTGCAAGTCCGTGACGTCGACGTTGGACGTCACGGCGTCCCGAACCTGGCCCGACAGCTGCTCCAGGAACTGCCGCTGGGCATCCAGGGCGTTCGACCAGGTGTCCATGCCAGCGCTCAGGGCGTCGGCCACCCCACTTCGTTCGGTCGAAGACATCCAATGCTCCCGCGATGTTGCAAACGCACTGTTGCGTCGCACGAAGACGCTACGAAACGGGAAAAAGAAGGTCAAGCGCCGATGACGCATCGCACCATTCGCCCGATGTGCGGGTGCGGTATGCTCGGGGTGCACGACATCGAGGAGCCCCGCTTTGAGCCCGTCCCCCCTGCGCGTCAAGAAGTACAGCAACCGCCGTCTCTACGACACGGAGATCAGCGCCTACATCACGCTGACGGAGCTCGCCGACCGCATCCGCGCCGGCCGTCAGGTGACCGTCGAAGACGCCAAGACGGGGACCGACCTCACCCGACAGATCCTGCTGCAGGTGATCCTCGAGGAGCAGGAGCGGCTCGACATGCTCCCTCCGGAGATGCTGCACCACATCATCCGGGCGCAAGGCACGCTGCAGGCGGCGCCTCTGTCGTCGTACCTCGCCGAGTCGTGGGAGCGGTACGCCGGCCTGGGCGAGGCCGCCGCGAAGCAGGCCGGCGAGCTCCTGGGCGCACTGGGGGGCGGCTCGCCCTACGCGGCGTGGATGAAGGCGACCCAGGCCGCGCAGACCGCCTGGACGGCTCGGGACTCGGCCGGTTCCTACGCGACCCACAACGCCGCCGCACCCCCGCCCCCGGACGACCCGGAGCCCGAGCCCGCAAAGCCGACGGACAAGGCCACGGCCGAGGCCGTCGCCGACTCCGTCGAGGCTCTGCGCCAGCAGATGGACGAGCTCCTGGGCCGCCTCAAGGGCGGCTGACCCCCTTCCCGCCGACCGCACCGACCCGTCAGGGCACCAGCCGCCGCAGCTCATCCAGCTCCACCCCGGTGGAGGACGCCCCGAACGCGCCGGCGATCTCCCCGAAGCAGGGCGAGAACCACTGCCAGCCGTGCCGCACGGTGTTCGACGGCCCCACACTCAGCGCCAGCTGCTGCTCGACTCGACTCGTCAGCAGGACCACCTCGTCGACCTCGATGCTGCCGGGCAGGCGGGCTCGCCCGAACGCTTCCGCCGCGAACGACCAGTCCTCCACCGCAGCCTCGGGCAGCCCCGCCGCCCGGCCGCCGGACCAGGTCGCCGTCTGCCCCCAACCATCGCCCGGCTCCAAGGGCAGCCGAAGCACCACCACCGGTTCGTCGTACGTCCACTCGCTGGTCGCCTCGGGCCCCACGGCGTCCGTGGTCGTCGCCCCCAGCAGCCGCAGTTCCCCGCCGAGGTCGGTCCCCACCCAGTCGTAGATCCCGAGCAGGTCGGGCCACTGCAGGGCCAGGGGCGCGGCGTAATCGGCGTCGGGGAACCGAGCGCCCCACGCGGTGCCCGACGGGTCTTGGAGTCGCACGGTGAGGCCGACCTCTTCGGGCCCTTCGGACAGGTCCAGGGCCACGTCCGCGGTGCCCCCCGGCCACCGCGCCACCTGGGTGTTGGGCGCGTTGCGCACGTACAGCGCCGACAAGCCCGGCACCAGCGGCATCTCCGACGGCCCGATGGCGCCGTCCAGGGCCACCGCGCAGTCGGGCACGACCTGAGGGTCCGCGGACTCGCCGGGGTTCACCGGCCCGCAGGCAGCCAGGAGCGCGAGCGGAAGGAGCCGCCTCACCAGAGCACCGCCAACACCAGCCGGAACGTCTGCGCCGGCTGCGCGGTCCAGCCGGCGGTCGGGTGGTTGAGCGCCGGGCCCGGCAGGAACACGCCGTACTGGCCCCGCAGCTCGAACCCCCGGACGGGAGCCCACCGGACCGTCGCGTCGATCTCTCCGCCCCACAGCGGGTGGCCGGTCGGCGTCGACGAGGGCACCGACGCCAGGGACACGACGCCGGCGATCTCCGCGTCCAGGGTCGGGTTCGGCCGCAGCCGAATGGCCGGCCGCAGGACCACGGCGTCGCTCACGGCGCCGACGATCGTCCGCCAGAACACCTGGTCCACGCGGTGGTTGGGGTGGAACCGGAAGTTGTTGATGGTCGAGTCGCCGCGGCTCAAGTCGAACTGGGGCCCGTCGAGGTCCCCGGACGCCGAGCGCAGCTGGTCCAGGGGCGGCGCCACGCCGATGCCCGGCGCCGAGTCCCCACTCGCCCAGGCCAGCTCGAACGCGAAGCGCGCCGCGTCGCCGACCAGCTCCACCTCGGCCTCCAGGGCCGCGCCGCCCTGCAAGGCGGTAATCGGGTCGATGCTCACGCCGGGCTGGGGGCTTGGGTCCCCCACCCGCGCCCACGCGAGCGCCCCCTCCGCCTCCACGCGAAGGGGCCCCACGACCAACCGCAGCCAGGCGTCGCCCATGACCGCGTGCATCCGGCGCTGCACGAAGTCCGAGCTGTCCCACGTCTGGGTGCTGGTCACGTCGGTGACGTAGAAGCTCGGGATCTCGCTGCGCTGGAACCGATACGAACCAAAGACGCCGTAGGAGAACGTCGCCTTGCCGGCCGCCCGCCTCCGCCGCAGCGCCGCTTCGTCGTGCGTTCTCAGCATCGAGGCGCTCACCGTGAACAGGTTGTCGGCGAACGTCAGGTCGATGGCCTGGTTGCCCCCCGTCAACCCGCCGCGCTGCCCCGCGCTGGTGGGTCCCGTGGCGTTGATGTCCACGGCCACGCCGACCAGGTGGTCCTTGAGCGACGTCACGAAGCTGAGCCGGTCCACCAGGTCGTCGAAGTCGTCGTCGACGTCGTCGGCGCGGCCCGACACGATCCCGAGTCCCCACGCGGGCTGCTCCATGCGCCCAAACGCGATGGCGCCGATTGGGGTCAGCACCTGGGCCCAGGCCTCCTTGAGGCGGATGGAATCGACCAGCGCGTTGCGACCGTCGGACGGCGGCAGCTGCCGGGACGTCGCCCAGGGTACCGGCGCCATGCGGGAGCGGGGCAGGCCCTCGGGCGTGGAACCCAGCACGAGGCCATCGAGGGCGTCGATGCGGACCCGCGCGGTCACGACATCCCCGACGGCGATGCCCAGGTCGAGGCGGAGCCGCGCGTCGGCGGTCGGCATCCACTGCCCCCCGTCCAAGGGCAGCGGAAAGATCGGGCGCCCCGACGGGGTGGGCCCGCGGTCGAGATCGAGGTTGTGCAGTAGCGTCGCCCGGGTGCGCAGGTAGCCGTGCAGGCTGAACGCATCCCACCCCGGTGCCTTCGCCAGCGGCCGGGGCTTCTCGCCGCCGGCGGGGCCGCCAGCTTGAGCCAGGGCCAGCGACGGCAGCATCAGCAGCAGCGCGACAACCCTCATGGCGACACCAGCTCGGCCACCAGGTGCGCCGTCCGCTCCGGCGCCTCCAGCATGGGGAAGTGCCCGCACTCGGCGACGACAAACAGCTCGGTGTCGGCCAACCGCGCGGCCAGGCGCTCGGCAAACGCGAGCCGGGCGACGGGATCGTCGGCGCCGTGGATCAAGCGCACCGGCGCGTGCACCGCGGCCAGTTCCGCCTCCAGCCCGACCAGATCCAGGCCCCGCACCGTGGCCAGGGCCGCCGCCCGTGCGCCGGGCCGCCGCAGCCCCGCGCGGGCGTGGTCCAGCACCGCTTCGGTCACGTGAGTGTCGGGGTCGTAGAAGCCGTACCGCATGCGCAGGTCGAGGTGCTCCTCGAACCAGATCCCGAAGATCCCCTCCCCCAGGCCCGGCTGACGCGCGTCGCGAAACGACCACGGAACCTGCTCTTCGAACACCCAGGCGCCGAGGAGCGCGACCCGTTCGATGCGATCGGGGACCTGGGCGGCCAGCCCCAGGGCGACGGCGCTGCCCATGGAGTGCGCCACCAACGAAGCGCGCTCGATGCCCAGCTCGTCCATCAGCGCGAGCACGAGGTCCTGCTGGGCCTGGCGGCTGTAGTCGCCGGGGTAGCGGCTGGACTGCCCGAAGCCCTTGAGGTCCAGACTGAGGACCCGCGTGGAGTCGGCCAGGGCCGGTTCGACGGTGCCCCAGATCTCCAGGTTCGAAGCGAAGCCGTGCAGCAGCACGACCGCCGGGGCGCCTTCGGGTCCGACGAGCCGGTAGTGGATGACGTCGTCGCCGACGGCGAAGACCGACGCCCCATCGGGGCGCGGCAGGGGCTCGGCCTGCCAGCGCAGCGTGCAGCCGCAAAGCAGCACGGCGATCAAGACGCCGACGACCCTCACGGCCGCAGCTCCGGGTCCAGGCCGAAGCGGAGCAACTCGGTGGCCACGGCGAAGTCGACGTCGGGCTCGTCGATGCGGGAGCGAGCCCGGGCCACGACGCCGACGCACTCGGCCACGTACACGTCGGCCCGCTGGACGTCCGAGGCCACCAGGCCCGCCGCCGAGTTGTGCGCCTCGGCCTGCAGCACGGAGCGCTGGCGCAGCACGTCGAGGGGGCCCGCCGGCAGCACCGCGGTCCCGAAGGCATCCACGTCGAAGGACCAGCGGTGCACCAGGCTGACGACGCCGTCGGGGCCGAGGTCCGCGGGGTAGGTGTCGCCGTCGACGACGCCTTCGGCCGCCGCTTCGACGGCCCAGGAGTCGCCCACCGCCATGGGCGTCGGCAGGACGAGGACCTCCGGGGCGTAGGCCAGCACCGTCGGCCCCTCCTCCTCGCTGGCAATGCCTTGCAGGTACAGGCCGTCGGAGGCGAGGCGGTAGATGCCCAGGAGGCCTGCCGCCGCGTCCAGGGACGCGACGAACTCCCCGCCCGGGAACGAGGCTTCGAGCCAGTGCCCGGCCAGGGGGCGGGGGCCCAGGATGAGCACGGCGTCGGAGTCGGCGGGGGCCGGCGCGAGCTCGAACACCCAGGCGCCATCGACCTGCCGGCCGCCCGGTTCGGGCACGGCGACTTCGCTGCCGGGCGCGTTGACGAGGTAGGCCACCTCGACCCCGGCGTCGGCCGCGAGCACCACCTCGTTGCGCTCGAACACGCCGTCACCGTCGCCCACGCAGGCGGCCTGGGGCAGCGGGGTCTGCCCCCACGCCTCGTCGGCTGGCTCGCGGGGCACCGGATCGGCGCTCACGCAGCCGGCCAAAGCGAGAAGCAGCAACGGCTCACGCCAGCTCACGCGTCCCCTCGCAGGAAGTCCGCCAGCTCGTCCCACCGGCCGCGCTGACGCGGGTCGAGCAACAGCGACAGGTGGCCGCCGGGCAGCTCGACCCACCGGTTGTCCTCGGCGCCCACGGCGTCGGTCAGAGGCCGGGCCGAGTCGCGGGGCACGATCCAGTCGCCTTCACCGGCGGCGTTGAGCACCGGACAGTCGATGGCGGACAGATCCACCGTCCGGCCCCCGATCACCGTCTCCCCGGCCACCAGTCGGCCCGAGTGGAAGACCTCGTCGATGTACTGGCGAAAGACCTCGGCGGGGATGTCGACGTTGTCGTTGGCCCAGCGGTCGATGACGGCGAACCGGGCGGCGGCGGCGGGGTCCGCGAGGCCGCCCAGGAACATCTTCCACTTCAGCAGTTCGTGCCAGGGCTTCAGCCCCATGAAGGTGTAGCGGATGAGCTTCGCGGGCATGCGCCGGTGGGTGCGCACGACCTCGTCCACGTCGAAGATCGCCGGGTCCACGGCGCTGGCCACGACGCCCTCGGCGGGCGTCTTGAATGGCGCTGTGAGCGCGAGAAAGCGCGACACCGTGTCCGGGCGCAGGGCCGCGTGCATGGCCGCCAGGGTGCCGCCGATGCAGTGACCAAACAGGGCGACGCGGGGAGCTCCCGTCGCGTCGCGGACGTGATCGACGCAGGCCCCGATGCCAAGGACGTAGTCCTCCAGCGTCTCGGAGTCGCCCGCCTCGGCGCCGTTCCACTCGATGAGCCAGACGTCCAGGCCGCGCCGCAGCAGGTGGGCGATGAAGCTGCAGTCCTCGGTCAGATCGAGGATGTAGCTGCGGTTGATCACCGAGTAGACGATCAGCACGGGCTCGCCGTCGGCGGCGGTGTCGCGGTCGTAGCGGAACAGGTCGATGCCGCCGGTGCCGTAGGCCCGGGTACGCGGCGTCGGGGCGACGGCGGTGCGCGTGGGGTCGGCGTAGTACTCGGCGCCGTACCGCGCCTTCACCGCCATGGCCGAGACAAAGCGGGACACCATGCCCCGCTGGGTGTCGTCGGCGTGGCCCGACACGACCGCGCCCCAGGCCGCGGCGAGAGGCTTGAAGTCGACGGCGAAGGCGTCTTCGGGCAGGCCCGACAACTCGCCCTCGTACTCCCCCCAGGACTTGCTCCAGGCCGCCTGCAGCGCCTCGGCGTCGGGCGGCGGACCGGCGAGGTCGGGCAGCCCGTCGGCCCCGAAGACGTCGGCGCCGAATGCCTTGCCTTCCCAGGCACCCGTCAGCTCCGGCGGGGCGTCGGCGAACAGGTCGGTCCACAGGTCGGTCCAGAGCCGCGACACGTGGGCAGGGTCACCGCCGGCCAGTGCATCAGCCCCCGCCCGCAAGAGCTCGGCCGCGGCCTGGGTCGCCCCCAGGCCGGCTTCGGTCCACAGCGCCAGGAGCTTGCGGCCGGCGGCGAACGGGTCGGACTCGTTCATGGGCTGGGCTCCGGGCCGGCTCACCGCGCCGCCAGGGCTGCGAGCTGCCGCTTGTCGATCTTGCCGGTGGCGCCCTGGGGAAGCTGGGGCAGGAAGGTCACGAACTTCGGCACCTTGTACCCGGCGAGCTCGCCCCGGCAAAGGGCGCGCACGGCGTCGACGGCCAGGGGCTCGGCGGCGGACCGCCAGGCCACGAACGCGTGACCGACCTCCCCCCACCGGGCATCGGCGGCGGGCACGACCACCGCTTCGGCGACGCCGGGGATGCCCTGCAGGACGCGCTCGACTTCCGCCGGGTACACGTTCTCGCCGCCGGAGATGAACATCTCCTTCTTGCGACCCACGCACGCGTGCCAGCCGTCGGCGTCCACGGCAAAGAGATCCCCCGTGCGGAACCAGCCGCCGTCGAACGCCGCGGCGGTGGCCTCGTCGTTTCGCCAGTAGCCGGGGACCACCGTCGGGCCCGCCAGCTGCAGCTCGCCGACGTCGCCGACGGGCGTGGGCTGCCCGGCGGCGTCGACGACCCGGGTGCGGAGGTGCGGCATGGGCACGCCGACGGAGCCTGGCCGGAGCCGGCCTTCCTCGGGCGGCGCCATGAAGCAGTTGGGCCCGACCTCCGTCAGGCCGTAGCCCTGCAGGAACGGGACGCGATCCGCCCACGCTTCGTGCAACGGCGTCGGGCAAGGCGCCCCGCCGGAGATGGCGAAGCGCAGGCCCGAGAGGTCGCGGCCGGCCCAGCCGGGGACCGCGAGCATCGCGGCGAACATGGTCGGCACACCGAACAAGACCGAGACCGCGCCGGCCTCGATGGCGTCGAGCACCCGCGCGGGATCGAAGGCGGGCTCCAGGGTGACCGTGCCGCCGGCGTACAGCAGCGGCAACGTCAGCACGTTCCAACCGCCGGTGTGGAAGAACGGGGCGGCGGTGATGGTCCGGTCGCGGCTGCCCAGATCCCAGCCGACGACCGTGTTGATGGCGTTGAACTGCAGGCTGCCGTGGGTGAGCAGCGCGCCCTTGGGCCGCCCCGTGGAGCCCGAGGTGTAGAGCACGAGCAAGGGGGTGTCGGCCGGCCGGGCGACAAAGGCCGGCGGGGCGCCCGCGGCCGCGCACTCGGCGGACCAGGACGACGAGCCCTCGAGAGCGGCAACGGGCACCGAGGGGGCCAGGCCGGCGGTCGCGGCCTGACCCAGCGGGTCCACCAGCAACAGGGCCGGGCTGGCGTCGGCCAGGATGGGCGCGAGCTCCGCGCGGGCGAGCCGCCAGTTCAGGGGAACGAGCAAGACGCCCAAGCGCGCGCACGCGAAGAGCAGCTCCACGGTTTCGACCCGGTTGCGCGCGTGAACCGCCAGCCGGTCTCCGGCCCGCAGCCCTCGGGCGGCCAGCGCCGCCGCCGCGCGGTTCGCTCCGGCGTGCAGCGCGGCGTAGGACGTCGGGACGCCGCTCGGCCCGTCGACGAGCGCGGGGCGCGCGGGGTGGAGGGTGGCGCGGCGGGCGAGCCAGTCGGCGTGGAGCATCGGGCACCTCGTGATGATGCGGCGCAACAAGGAGCCCCGGGAGAAGGCAGCGACGCCCTCTCCCGGGGGTCAGGATCAGGCTTCGGGCGTCTCGGGGGCTGCCGGCGCCTTGCCGAACGCGACGACCTGCTCGCGATACCAGCCGAGGGCGCGGGTGGCGATCTCGACGTTGGCCGTCAGCGTCTCTTCCAGGGCCGCGGCGTTCTTGTCGCCGAGGCGGTCGGACTCGGTCCGGGCCTGGGCGAGGGTCTTGCTGGCGGCCTCGTTGACTTGCTTCTGCAGGTCGAGGAGGCCGTCGATGCCGGCGACGGTGGCCTGACGCAGGGCGTCGGCGAAGCGGGCGGGGTCGGCGGAGAGGTTGAAGGGCGTGGTCATGAATCAGGCTCCTGGCCCGCGACTGCGGGCGGGGGTTCACGGGCGCGGCGGCGTCGTGTCGCAGCGTCGATCCGGTTCTATGTGCGATTGCAGCATTCGTCAAGTCGAGTTTTTGCGTTCGCACATGCAGACGCCGGCCACGCGCTTCTGACCCGTTGGTCATTTTTTCAGTCTCGGCTTGGCCCAGCGCTCCCGCCCTCCTATAAGTGACCCACTGGTCAGCAAGGAGATCGCTCGTGGACCTGCCCGTTCCCTACTTCCAACCACCGACCGACCGCCTCGGCGATCAGGCCGCCCGCCTGGCGGCCAGCATTGCCCGGGCCCTGTCCGGCGCGCTGGGGTTCATCGACGGCGACCTGCCTCGCGAAATCGTGACGCTGCCCCTCATGGGCGTCACCGCCCTGGGGCCCCGACGGCGCCCGGTTCGACCCAAGCCGTGCGACGGGCAACGGCCCATCGTGTTCGTGCACGGCCTCGCCGGGCATCCCGGCAACTTCCGCCCCCTCGCCCGCCACCTCGCCCGCCAGGGTCGCCGCCGGCACTACAGCATCGCGCTGGAGTACGGCATCGGCGCCGAGGCCCAGGCGGCTCATCTCTCCCGCTTCATCGACGAGGTCCTGGCCGTCAACGACCTGGTCGACGGCCAGGTCGACCTCGTCGCCCACAGCCGCGGCGGCATCGTCTGCCGGCTCGCCGTCGACGACGTGCTGACGGCCTGTCGGGTCGCCACCATCGTCACCGTCGGCACCCCTCACCGGGGCACGGCGGCGGCCCGGTACGCACGGGGCAAGGAGCTGGACGAGCTCCGCCCTGACTCGGAGATCGTGCAGCGACTGGCTGCCCAACTCCCCTGGCGCGGGCCCCGGCTCGTCTGCCTCTGGTCCGACTCGGACCCCCTCGTCATCCCCTCAACCCACGCGCGAATGCCTGGCGCCGAGTGCATTGAGCTGGAGGGCCTCGGCCACTGCCAGCTGCTGCTCTGGCCCGCCGGCTGGCGCGCCGCTCACGCGGCCCTCACGGAGACATCCCCCATGACCGAATCCACCGAACCCACCGACCCCGCCGGCCCCGCCGGTGCCCATCACACCGCCGGCGACGCGCTGCGCCACGAGCAGGAGCGAGCCGCCGAGGCCGCCCTGAAGGCCTCGGTCGCCGCCGCCAAGGAGCGGCGCCGGGTCGAGTCCGCCGAGGCCGAAGTGCAGGCCGCCGCCGAGGCCGCCGAAGCGGAAGCCCGCGCCGCCGTCCGCGCCGCCGAAAAGGCCGCCCGAGCCGCCGAGAAAGAGGCAGCCCGAGCCCTGCGGGCCACGGAGCGGGCCGCCCGAGCGGCCGAGAAGGAGGCCGAGAAGATCGCCCGAGCCGCCCAGAAGGAGGCCGAGAAGATCGCCCGGACCGCGGCGAAGGACGCCGCCCGAGCCGCCCGAGCCGCCGAGAAGGAGGCCGAGAAGGAGGCCCGAGCCGCCGAGAAGGAGGCCCGAGCCGCCGAGAAGGAGGCCGACAACGCCGCCCGAGACGCCGAGAAGGCCGCCGACCGGGCCGAGCGCGCCGCCGAGAAGCAGGCCGACCAGGCCGAGCGCGCCGCCGAGTTGCAGGCCGACGAAGCCGAGCGCGCTGCCGCGCCGGCCCCCGACGAGCCGGCCCCCCGCTGGCGCCGCCGCAAGGACGCCCGCCCCGAGGAGCTCATCTCCGCGGCGCTGACCCTCTTCGCGGAGCAGGGCTACGCGCGCACCAACCTCAAGGAGGTCGGCAAGGCCGCGGGGGTCAGCAAGGCCACGGTCTACCTGTACTTCAAGAACAAGGAGGACCTGCTGCTGGCAGCCGTGCACCGCTCGGTGGTGCCCATCCTCGACTTCGCCGACGAGCACGAGATCGAGTCCGATGCGCCGGCCCCGGAGATGATCCGCACCCTGCTGCACCGCTGGGTCGATGAGTTCGAGGCCCGCAACGTCGCCGGTCTGCCCCGCCTGGTGGCCGCCGAGTCCAGCCACTTCCCCGAGCTGGCCGCCGTCTACGTCGACGCCGTCCTGCAGCGGGCCCGGCGCCTGTTCCAGCGCATCCTGCTGCGGGGCGTCCGCGAGGGCGACTTCGCCGACATCGCCGTCCGCGACGTGGTGCACGTGCTGCTGGCCCCGGTGCTGCAGGCCCAGATCCACCAGGCCTCGCTCGGCCCCTACGACCCCAGCCACCCCGGGATCCACGAGCTCATCGACCAGCACCTCGATCTGCTGCTCGCCGCCATCGCGGCCTAGAACTCCAGACACCACAACGACGAAGGCCCGGGCAGCAAGTGCCCGGGCCTTCGTCGGTGGTGGAGCCACGGGGAATCGAACCCCGGACCTTCTGACTGCCAGTCAGACGCTCTCCCAACTGAGCTATGGCCCCACAGGCTCGTCGCCGAGCCAGCGCTTCAACCTTGGGTCGTCGAAGCGGCCGGAAAATAAGGGGCTGCTCCGACGGTGTCAACCCGGTGCGGCAACCCCGGTCGATCCGGAGCGTCGACGCCCCGGATCCGGCCGCTCAATCGGTCTTCGAACCGGCGGCCCCCTTGCCCTTGGACCCCGAAGCCTTCTTCCCCGTGGACTTCTTCGCCGCCGGCTTCTTCGCAGCCTTCTTGGGCGCCTTCTTCGCGGGCGCGGGCTCCGCCTCGACCGCGGCTTCCGGCGCCGACTCAGCCGGCTCGTCCGTCATTCCAGCCTCGGCCCGAGCACTGCTGGACTCTGCCTCCAGCCGGTCGATCTCCTCCTCGCTCTGGGCGATCTGCGTGTCGAGGGCCTGGATCTTCTCGAACGACGGCCGCAAGGAGTCGTGGTCGATGTCGCCGGCCACCATGCGCGCGTAGACCTCTTCGCCGAGGCGCTGCAGGAAGTGCTCGCGGTCCTTGCGCAGCTGGTAGACGTCGATGCGCACCTTGCCCTGCTGGGCGCCCCGGACGATCTCTTCCTTCGACTTCGCGAAGATGTCCTTGAGGCTGTCGAACAGTCCGGCGGCGCCTTCGACGAAGGCGTCGATCTCCTCCTGGAACTCGGACGGGGGGCCGGGGGTCTCGTCGGGCTCGCTCATGTTCGCTCCAGGTGAGGTTCGATCGTGGAAGCGCGCCCGGCCTCTGTCAACGGCCCGGACCTCGCTGGTATCGTCCGCCGCTCATGGACCTTCATCCTGACCGCCTGCTCGAGCTGCGCGACGTTGCCCTGCACCGAATCGTGTGTCCGGCCTGCGGCGGCCTCATCGCCCCCGATCCCTCCCAGGGCGACCCGTCGGAGCCGTTCTGCGGGCTGCGCTGCCTGGGCTGCGGCGCCGGGTACCGCTGGCGGGGCGGGGTGCTGGACCTGGTGCCCGAGGGCAAGGCCGTGCCCACCCGGCCGCGGGTCTACCCATGGCAGGGCCAGCAGCTCGACTTCTACGCGTTCTTCGCCGCCATCCTGAAGATGGGCGCCTACGCCGACACGGACCTCGAAGACCAGCTGTACCACCTGCTGGGCTGGATGGATCCCGAGCCCGGCAAGCCGGTGCTGCAGATCGGTGTGGGCCAGGGCGAGCTCACCTACGTCTTGTCCAACGCCTTGATGGACGCCCCGCTGGTCGCGCTCGACGACGACCTCTCCTCCCTCGCCGAGGCCCGCCGCAACCTGCTCGGCTACGGGATCGGCGACGTGATCTACGTGCGGTGCGATCTGAACACGCCTCCGCTGCGCCCCCACGCCTTCAGCTCGGCCCTGCACTTCGGCGTCCTGCACGGCCTCGCCCAGCCCCCCGCCCACCTCGCGTGGCTCGGCCGCAGCCTGACGCCCAACGGGCGCCTCGCCGGCCTCACCTTGGCGCGCTCCACCCTGGAGCACATCGCGCGGGCCCAGCAGGCGGCCTCGGCCACGGCGGGGCTCCGCTTCATCCCCATGGAGGGCCTCGCGCGGGAGCTCATGAAGACCGGGTGGGCGAGCTTCCGCCACGAGCAGCCCAGCAACTGGATGGCCCGGTTCCTGGCGGTGCGCCGGCCTTGAGCCAGTCGAGGCCGGCTCGGGCACCGCTGACCCGTTGATCCGCCCCGGCGGGTCGGTTACACCCCGGGGCTACCAGGCGCCCTTCGTGGCCGCCCGACACCCCGGAGCCTCGCCATGCGCCGCCTCGCCGTCCTCGCCTCCCTGCTGTTCCTCCTGGGCCTCGTGCTCGCCGCCTGCGGAAGCCCTCGCGGCAGCAGCGGCAGCGGGAACAACGACGACGACGACGACGACGATTCGGTCAGCGACGACGACGACGACGCAACCGACGACGACGACGCAGCCGACGACGACGACGCGGCCGACGACGACGACGCAGCGGACGACGACGACGCCGCCGACGACGACGACGTGGTGGACGACGACGACGACGCCGTCGAAGACGAGCTGCAGGGCACGCTCATCCTCCAGTACGACTTCACGATGCCCAACGGGGCATTCCAGGACTGCACGACGACCTACAACCTGGCGCCCAGCACGGTCTCCCCGCCCAGCGGCTGCCCCGGCTGCGACGTCACGGGCCGGGTGAACTGGCAGCTGCTCTCGGACACCTGCTCCAGCGACTGGAGCCAGGACAGCTCGGGCAACTTCACCGACCTGGGCGTGCAGATCGCGGCCAACAACATGTACCTGGTGAACACCGACAACAACCAGTGGGTCAACTACGCCGGCAACCCCGGCAGCGCCGGCCCCAGCAGCTTCACCGGCACGTTCACGACCGAAGAGCTGATCTTCCTCGACGGCAACGGCGAGCAGATCCCGGGCACGAACTTCTTCCAGACCGAGACGTTCATCCTGTCCTGGTAG
>Ga0055584_100000415_pt1 | contig 40406 bp, 33 predicted proteins | sample OSDHelmetaG_FD_58716 | JGI IMG/M metagenome (GOLD analysis project Ga0055584, IMG submission 58716) | Pelagic marine sediment microbial communities from the LTER site Helgoland, North Sea, for post-phytoplankton bloom and carbon turnover... | ecosystem: Environmental > Aquatic > Marine >...
CAGCTTGATATGATGTTATTTCCCTCAACTCTAATGGGATACTTAAGGGGAGAAGGTCACCGTCTAGGATGGTATCTAAATTTTTATGTTTCATGGTCATATGCAATTAATAAAAACCATATCAGTGGACATATAGTCAATTACTCTGAAATGAAAAACGATTTGATCAGCTATTTCTCAAATATTGCAAGTAAGTATGGAGAGGAAGTCAGCAATGAAGAAATACAATCAGCAATTGAGGAAACAAATCGTGACATGAACCGCTTTTCTAAGGGCATTGAAGGTAGAGGTAAAAATATTATGAATAGTAGACAAATTGCCCAGATGGAAGAAACAGGTGAACGATATAAGAAATACTATCCGTGGTTGGATTTCTCTCCTATTGGACTCTAGGGATCATTTTAAACTAATACTCCTGCCCCAAACAACAAGCTTAAATCAAAATATATTAATATATTTGTTAATTAAAAAAGCAAATATATTTGCGTTACAATGTTCGAAAAATCTAAATATGAGATTGTTTAATGGAATATGGTAAATCAGACAAGATAGGTAAAATTTTAAGAAATTGGCAATCATTGAGTGACCAGATTGATCCGGATTTTCACCAGCTTCTTTGTTCACATGCGGTTCCCGGTTTGCTGGAAGAAGTGAAGAATCAGGGAATTATTAAAGAAGTCGATAAAAATAGACCACCGATGGTCTTATTAGCTTGTTTCCCGAGAAGTGCTTCTACTTACACCTTTCAGGTAGCCAGTGATCTTTTTAAATTACAAAAGTATCATTTGTGGTATGCAAGAGGGATGAGTGATTACAATCTTTATTTACCCAGGATTCTGTCGGCTCTTCAGAAGAGAGTGATATCCCAGCAACATATAAAAGCAAATTACGCAAATATCGAGTTAATAAAATATTTTGATATAAAAACCATTGTTCTGATTAGAAACATATTCGATGTAATAGCAAGTAAATACAAGGCTGAAATCAATAAAGGTGAAGGTGCGTCAATCATGGGGTTTATGATCCATGAAAGTAAAAGAGAATCGGTTATGGACATGGTTATAGATACTTTTTTGCCATGGTATCTGGATTTTTATGTTTCTTGGATGTGGTATATAGAAATTCGGGAAATTGAAGCGGTTGTTATCAATTATTCAGAACTTATGCATAATCAGATAAAGTATTTTTCAAGAATATCTAAGTATCTGAACGAACCGAGAACCGATGAAGAAATCGAACATTCAATAAGAACGATTGTGAACTCAAAAAATCACCGCTTGAGCGATGGGAAACGTGAAAGCGGGCTTTCATTATTACAGGATTATCAGATTGAGAAAATAAGGGCATTGGGTACACGATATGCAGGTTATTATGACTGGATCGATATGAGTCCACTAGGCTTGTGAAATTAGTACTGAAGATGAAATTTCAAAAATTGAGGTGCCGTTAATGGATACAGAAGTGACTTAATAATGATGATATATTCACATGCCTACGAAAGTAACATCTGAACTCCTTCCCTATATGCAGGAGTACTATGATCCTGCTAAAAATACTACCTGGTGGCTACCCGGTGTGATGACTGTAACAAATCCAAACAGATCATCTATTGTGGTAAATACCGATAAACATGGATTCCGCCATTCGACGACATCTGACGCAAAGACAGTGTCTATTCAAAATGACCATGCTTCTATTGAGAATATTATTATAGGAGGCTCTACTGGTTTTGGGATCGGTGCATCCAGCGATTCAAACACTCTTTCATCACAGTTAGCTGATTTAACCGGAGAAAAATGGGGCAATTTTTGTATCCGGGCGCACACGCTTCAACAACAGCAGGCTCAGTTTTCCTATTTTATGCCTATGTTTAAATCCTTGAAAAGAATAATTATATTTTGTGGTCTGAACGAAATTGAGGCTTATCATCGATGTGTGATTATGCCTGAAGTTTATGGTCCATTCTTCGCATGGAACCAATACTTTCAAAGAATGAATTCACACCACATGGACTTGGAAAGTAAAACTTACAATGGTCCAGAAGATGGACATCTCGTTCGGATAAATGATCATGAAAAAGATCATAGGTTTTTAATGAAGATCCTCTCAAATTCATTAGCAACATGGAAAATGTTCGCGAAAGCCTGTGATGCTGATTTATACTATGCTTTTCAACCATTACCATATCTTATGAATCGTCGATATTCTCCAGAGGAGGCCAGAATATTTGCACATATGGCGAGTGTTTCTCCGGAAACATTTGATAATAGGGTTAGCCAGAATAAGGCAGCATATGAAAACTGGTACAAGGAAGAATTGGAAGAGGCATGTAATGAATATGATATTCCATTTCTAAATATAAATTCTGCCTTTGAGGAAAACGAATTGAATAAGAAGTGGCTTTTTGTAGATACCTCACATTTCACTGATTTTGGCCATAAAATGTGCGCTCGAATGATTTTTAGTAAACTGGGATTTGACAGCGTGTAGATTACTGATGATTTTGCTAAAAAGAGAACAAATCGAATGCTGCTACTGTGAGGGAGAACAACTTACCTTCGATTTTGTCCGAGAGGTAATCCGCGAATATGGATTTGCTATTCTTCCTGAATATTTTGATGAAACTACCACGGGAAATATGCGAGAAGAAGTTCTTAACGTACTGAAAGATGGTGTAGGACGCAAACAGAAATTTGGTGACTCGCTGGTTCAATTTTCAGCAAAAGATGAGTTGCAAGAAATTGGTTCTCCAACCATTAATCAATGTTCTACAGACCGCTTAATTAATTCATTGGCAAGTGATTTTTTTAGCCCATATGAATCCGAATTCAAAGGGGCATTTATGCATCATGACAGGAATAAGTCAGTCTACAATCATCATTGGCATTGGGATCCTGGTACAGTGATCAAGGCATTCACTTATCTTACAAATATTGAAGATGGTAATGGTGCATTTCATATCAGCCCAAAATCACAGCACGATGCATATTATCGCAAGCTATACTTTGTACCGAAAGGGCGAAAATCCTATTTAACCTTCGTGCCCGAGACTGAAATCAGTTTAGGGCACGCGGTCGAAGAAAAAGCTGGCACTGTAATTATTTTTAATACTAATTGCTTTCATAAGGCCGGTAGAATCGATGCAGGACGCGACCGAATAATAATCCGATTCTCCTATGGTCTCGATAGAGTTAAGCATGATACTGATAAGCTGGGTCACGTGGAAGAATGTATCAATCCCTGGTACCTGTCGCAGGCCTATGAGAAACCAACAGATTAGTTCTCAACTGCGTAGAGGAAATTTAAGTGGTATATGATTAGTCAGTTAAACAACGTATTCGGCGATAGCTGTTGCAACTCTGCCAGCAGCATTTCCATCTGGTTGACCGAAATAATCTACAATGCCCGAACGCGCTCGTTTTAGTTCGGTTTTTTTAAACGGTTCGTCAGTAAGTAATCTCTCTACCATGATTCCCATTTCTTCCACAGTAGATGCCAAGATCGCAAATTCTGCACAGCTTGTAATTCTATCAGTTTCATAGAAAAACTGAACATCAGGTGTTGCGAGTAAAACGCCTGGGACATCACAATTTATAGCTTCAGCGAGCATGGAGGATGGATTTATTACCAACACATCCGAGATAGCAAGAATCTCAACGTTGTGAAACCCAAGATCAGCATTATGAGCAATACTGGTTATATCTTGCCCGTATTGTGTTACAACGTTCTGTAGTAACGTTAAGTTATCAGAATTGTGTGGTTTAATTACTACACGCGTATTCCCTAAACGTTGTGCCAAAGAAACCAGGGTTTCGATACAGCGACTAAGGGTATGCGGAGATACAATCGATTGCCCGTGACCACGTTTTTCTTCTGCAAATCTGGTGCGACAATTTATTCCAACCAGGATTATTCTGTCGTTTTCACCTACACCAATTTTTTCTCGAATGCGAGCTTTATCAACATATTTCGAATCATGAACGAATACATCGTGACGGGGTCTTCCTAGTCCAATGGCTTTTACATGCTCTCCCCATTGAAGGAGAAGGTTTGCCTGATGTTTACCCCAGGTTATGTTTAAATCTGGACGTAATTTGTCATCTAGTACAGGATCTTCTGCCATTGTTCCCAAAAATAGCTCATTGCCCATTCCAAATCTCAAAGCGATGGTTGATACTGACAAATTTGATGCTATACGCAAGAAATCAGGCATTCCTTCCAATCTGGCTCCTACTAATATAGCAGGATTCAACAGCTTAACTGCATGAGCCCACATAATTTCGTCAATTGCAGAGAATCTACTGTGAGCTGTCATCATCATTTCCAGTAAATAATCAGACAAGCAGTCTGCTATCTGGATACCGTCTAACACAAGACTTTCGAGAAAAGAGGAGGTGTTCAATGCTTGCAAAAACCGAATCTCTTCCACTTCTTTCCGTCCCGGGAGTTGGCGCCAGAGTTGAGATGGGAAGTCAGCAGAACTGATTTCTCTGACCGAATCAGGATAAAGATCAGAGAGTCGGCTGCCATTTTCAGGGACTTCTCCTGGGCCATCATAAGACAATACTGTCATTGCCCACTGCTTCTCACTACATATGCGTGCCAGACGCTCCATATATATTTCATTGTTATGGTCGGCTCTTAAAGTATGACCACTAAATCGATCCTTGTACCATCTGGTACCATTTCGAAAACGCATTAACAAGACAATATTTGGGCGATCAGAAAGGAATGTTTTATATTCACTATGAAAAGCATCCAACGCTTTAATGGTCTCATCTGTAAGAGGTGCAGGTTCATTAGAAACAGCAATAATTGAAGAGGCTTTCTCTGAGAGATGTCCTGGTAACCAATCTTTTGCTATGGGTAAATTCGTTTCTTTGGCAATCTTAGTTTGTGAGAATATTGGTTTAATACCCTTTGTAAATAGGACGCGATGAATTATTCGATGAAACCAGGGAAAACATGGGTGCTCACCAATTATCATATAGGAGTCGGGATTGATTAGATTTACTGCGGCACTGACAAGTCGTATTGTTCGCAATAACATTATTGCAGGGGCAGATATTAATGGTAACCAGGATCCAATTGCAGACTTTACCTGAGAATCAGTTATCGAATTCCCCACTTTTGCTCGCCAGAAAAACACATCATTAAATATATCAGTCAATCGGTCGCCAGATAATATATCCATAGGGCTTAGTGGTGAGTTACACCCTAATTCAATCAGAAGGTCAATTGGAAATTGATGATCATAATCAATAAGTAGAGGAGTTAGCGAACTTGTATCTGGGCATAGTGTGAGCTCTTCTCGCCAATCAGTTTTAGATAAAGGAAGGATAAATAGAAGTATTCTATTAGACTTTGGTTTGGCTTTATTCATCATCGCTAAATGTGATGTTCCGTACAGATGTAGGTTCTATCTTGAACTAAGTAAAATAATTTTCATATAATCGATCAACAATGTGATAAGAGAGGTTTATATACAAACATGAATTTAACGCAAGTTTTACCAAAGAGGGTATATATCATCTGGGAAATCACCGTCCGATTTTTTCTTAATTTTAGATTTATCTTTTTTTCTTTTAATTAATACTAGAACAACAATAACAGTAAGTACAAATACAGTCGAAATTATGAGTATGTTTATATTTATATTCATTAGTGCTTTGATTTATATATATCAAATATTAGTCACTGCAAATTAATAATGGCAATATCAATGAGTTTTTTCTTATATGCTATATAATGTTAACATGCTAAACACTCAAAGTTATATCATTCATCATCTTATTAATAGTAGAAATAACCTATGATAAAAATGATAGGCACAATCTTTATATTCTTGACCTATGTAGCAATAATTTTACCTGTTGCGATAATACTAAAATTGATAAATAAGGACTTACTGAAACTAAGAATGGATGAAAAATCTTCTAGCTACTGGGAGCAACGAACTCAAGAAAGTCAGGAAGTTAAACGCCTTGAGAAACAGTATTGAGTTAAAGTATTGTGATAGCTGGACTAATTGGTTCTACTTTTTCAGCACAAAAAGCTTAAATGACTTGTATTATTCTGTGATAAATAAGGTCGTTCTGGATCGCTTTGATAAATGAAAATATTGGGTATATCTGCATACTACCACGATAGCGCTGCTGTGCTGATTAATAATGGTGAAATTGTGGCAGCTGTTCAAGAAGAACGATTCACCCGAAAAAAGCATGAGCCAAATTTTCCGGAAAAATCTGTTCAATATTGTCTACAAAGTCAGGGCCTGTCAGTAGCAGATATTGATTATTTTGTTTTTTACGATAAACCGCTGGTTAAATTTGATCGATTACTAAAAACATATCTTGCGTTCGCACCAATGGGTTTTAAGTCTTTTCGTAGAGCAATCCCGCTATGGATTTCGGAAAAGCTTTTTCAAAAAAGCAGTCTCATTAATGAATTTAAAGAATTGTTTAATAACTTTGATATTAGTGGGAAATTACTTTTTTCTGAACATCATCTAAGCCACGCTGCCAGCGCATTTTACCCGTCTCCATTTGAGGAATCTGTAGTATTGACAATGGACGGAGTTGGGGAATGGACGACTACATCAGTAGCGGTTGGTCGAGGTAACGACTTACAAATTCAGAAGGAAATCCATTTCCCTCATTCTATTGGTTTACTCTATTCTGCCTTTACGTATTATCTGGGCTTCAAAGTAAACTCCGGTGAATATAAAGTAATGGGACTTGCACCCTATGGTGAACCGAAGTACAAGGAACTTATATTGGATACACTTATTGATCTTAAACCTGATGGTACATTTAGATTAGATCAATCATATTTCAATTACTGTACTGGTCTCACGATGACCAATAGTAAATTTGATGAATTATTCGGAGGGAAGCCACGTATTAGTGAAGACGAGCTTTCTCAAAAACATATGGATATTGCCGCCTCAATACAGAGTGTTACTGAGGAAATTATTTTACGGATAACTAGTAATCTCTATGATGAGTATGGAATTGATAACCTGTGTCTGGCTGGAGGTGTTGCCTTAAATTGCGTGGCCAATGGTAAAATACTGAAACAGGCAAAATTTAAAAACATCTGGATTCAGCCTGCTTCTGGTGATGCAGGTGGAGCACTGGGCGCCGCATTAATTGGGCACTATCTTTATAAAGAAAATAAAAGGCTGTTCAAAGGAAATAGCGATTCAATGAAGGGTTCATATCTGGGGCCGGCATATGAACAACATGATATTGAAAAACGATTGGACAATATCGATGCGAAATACAGCATATTAAAGGAAGAAGGGCTCGTTACAGTTGTAGCAGAACATCTGGCATCAGGTAAGGCGGTAGGCTGGCATCAAGGACGAATGGAATTTGGACCACGTTCGCTTGGGTCGAGATCAATATTGGGTGATCCCAGATCACCAGATATGCAAAAGATACTAAACTTAAAGGTGAAATATAGGGAAAGTTTCAGACCATTTGCTCCGGCGATAATGATTAATAAGGTATCTGAGTGGTTTGAGCTGGATGTTAAAAGCCCTTATATGCTTCTGGTAGCTGATATATTACCAAAACATAGAAAGGAAATGAGCTCAGATCAAAGTAAATTATTCGGGATCGAAAAATTAAATGTAACACGCAGTTCTATACCTGCGGTAACACATATAGATTACTCTGCTCGTATACAAACAGTAGATAAAAATACAAACCCGATGTTTTATAAATTAATCGAGGAGTTTAATACACTTACCAACTGCCCTGTGTTAGTAAACACCAGTTTTAATATCCGGAGCGAGCCTATTGTATGTAGCCCTGAAGATGCATTCAATTGTTTTATGGGAACAGAACTGGATGTTCTTGTGGTCGGGAACTGTATTCTTTTGAAGCATGAACAAAGTGTAAAACCTTACTCAGGGTATAGACAGAAATTTGTAAAAGATTAAGTTTTGCCTTGATTAATCGCAGTGCTATTTAAATAATTTATTAGATACATCGCGCATTAATAGTCTCCCACCTTGAACGCTCAAGTGATCAAAATCAGTATAATATACTTCTTCATCTCTATTAGTTAAACACCTTTTTGACTGGGAATTACAAAACGTTTCGTGCGGGTAAATTTCAGTATAATTATTGTTAGACCTGAATATTTTTGTAGCCTTAAATAAAATCTCATTTCTCTTAAGATAGACATCAAGAGATGTCGTCAGGTTATAGTTCTCCAGACCTCCTACTCTGATTAATTCTCGTCGAACATGGACCCCAACACCTGGTATTGGAAAGATGAAATAAACTTTTACATTTAGATCTAGTAATTGTTGAATAGTCGACTCCTGCAATTTCAATATACTTTCAATGGAGGCCTTGTTTTTTTGCTTATCTTCAACAATATATAGTGATGGTTCTGTGTCATCTTTCCCCCCTTCCTCATTGTCAAAAGGAGTTCCTAAAATATAAGCACTTCTTCTATCAAGAATAACAACATTACGTATCCCATCACTCTCAATCTTTTTAAAAACATCCAATACATGTTGAGCGCAGGGCTTATTGTATGAGACCCTCCCTACGTTATGAATAAAAGGGCAACCATTCAGAGTAATAACATGTCCTGATACATCCATGCTTTCTAATACTTCCCCAAACGGTCCTGATAATGTAAGTGCATGGCTATCGCCAAGAAGTGCATAAGTTGGTTTCTTAGATAAGTTACCTACGATACATGTATGTTCAAGTCCCTTTCCGGTGCATTTTGAACCGTTATATATAGCATTACCACGAATAATATTTCTCGTGAAATTGTTTTTGTCCATTTCCTTTCTTTCTTCTCGCGTCGCACGACCTGTATTCCTGTCTATTTTGTTAATACCCGGGGTCTTTTCCTGTTCATTATGATTGGCTTCAGTCTTTTTGTTATCGGATGAGATATCAATATTTTCTAAAATATTATTTTCATTAATAATTATTTTATCATCAATGAAGTTCTTATTTTCACTGTGGTGGATTACTCTACTGATTGCTTTATTTGTACTGTCATTTTGAAAATTGTTCTCGAATAAATTTTCTTCCCCGGATGAAGTGAAGCTAACAAGCCAAACGCATAAACCAAAAGTAAAAATTGTAGATAATGCCAGTATAATGAAAAGCGATTTACGCGATAATAACTGTTTATCTCGGAATGGTCTTTCAATATATTTCCAGGAAAAAAATGAAAGAAAAATAATTAGTGCAATAAGGAATATTGAAACTTCAACGGATATGGGACGATTTGTGTGTAAATGGGTAAATGCAAAAACAGGTTGATGCCATAAATAGATAGAATATGACATTAGTCCAACATTAACCATTATTTTCGAAGTCAGGAGTCTAGTGAAAATATCGTCACCTCCCGAAAATCTAATAATAAAAAGTGTTCCGAATACGGGCATTAAAGTTATAAACGATGGATGAGGAAATGTATCTTTAAAAATAACAATTGATAGCACCACTAAACTAATACCCAGGCCGGTCATGAATTTTTCGGGATAAGAGTTCGATAATCGTGGTCTTGTAAACTCCAGATATGCTAAGTAAGATCCGCTTAGCAATTCCCATCCTCTCGAAGGAAGAAAAAAGAAATTCATGTCACTATGATGTGAACTCATCCACTGGGAGATTAATAACGAAAAAACTGTTAAGGTAACAATGAGAATAGCAATCACACATTTTTTGATTTTCCATGCAAGGAATAACGAGACGGGAAAAACTATATAAAATTGTTCCTCAAGTGAAAGAGACCAAAAGTGCCATACGGGGTTAACCAATGAAGACTCGGTATTATAACTATCCAGAAGAGAAAAAAAGATATTGGAGTAGAAAAATACTATAGATATGACGCTCCTGATATATTGTTGAAATTGTTCCTCCAGCATATAATAGAAAGCAAACGGAAATGACACTAGCAATACCACATAAAGCATCGGTAATATTCGCCTTGCTCTTCTTTCGTAGAAATCTATAAAGCTAAATGAACCGAGAGAAAGATGTTTAATAATAATCCCGGTAATTAAGTAGCCGGAAATTACAAAAAAAATATCAACGCCTATAAAACCACCTTCAAAAATAGCTTTATCAAAAATATTAATATGTGCGTGATACAGCACCACAGATAGAACAGCAATAGCACGAAGTCCATCAATTTCAGGGCGATACTTAAACATAGTTTTAGAGGTATAATTCATTTAAGGATTATAATGGTTATATAGTATATCTTTGTATAAAAAATGATTGCTTAGTAAATGGATCATACCTAAATAATTGAAAAATGGAGTAAGTGTCTATTATGAAATATCAGATAGATTACGCATGATCTTCAAGAATTATTGAAGTAATAGTAAAAGTTATGATGAATGAATAATATTTAGTTATAAGACATGCGATTAAGCTATCGAAAATCTAAAGCACATTATCATTATTATTTAGTGTCAGACATGAGGCAAGTATGAATTTAGATCCCAATATTCTTCTAAAGTATAAAAAAGCCGCAGAAATCATGGCGTCTACAATTGATCCTGTATTACTTCCGCTCTTATTTATGAATCACCAGACTATCAAAGAGGTGATTAATCAAGATCCGTATGCCGGTGCCATGAGCAATAGAAGTGAAACTGTTTTACTAGCCTGTTATCCCAGAAGTGGTTCAACCTTTACGTTTCAAGTATTGATGGAAGTATTAGGCTATAGAAGGGCGACATTTACCTACGCGAGAAAGAGAAGTGAGCATGATCTTTATATTCCGATGTTACTTTCAAATCTCAATGCGAATACTATCTCTCAACAACATATATTGGCTACGGATGCAAATCTTGGGTTATTGGAAGTGTTTGATATAAAATGTGTTATTTTAGTCAGAAATATATTCGATGCATTGATAAGCTTATTTAGAGCTTATAAAGATAAGGGAAAACATGCTTTTATTTTCGGAGGCTATTGCGAAGATTGGTCTGATGAGTTATTGATGGATTATTTGATTGAATTCAGATTACCCTGGTATCTTCATTTTTATATTTCCTGGTCATACGCAATAGAAAATGGACAACTCTCACAAACACTAGTTTGCTATGAAGATATGGTTTTTAATGAAGTTGTTTACTTTGAAAATATCCTTACAAGTCTAGGATCATCCAAATCGAATATTGCCATTCAGAACGCGATTCAAAAAGTCAGAGATGGAGGGGCCCATCGACTATCTAAAGATAAGGATTGGCGGCAAGAAGAAGTATTGTCAAAAAAGCAGAAAGAGAAAATTGTAAGTGTGACTTCCTTGTATAAAAAATGTTACGAATGGCTGGATTTTACAAAAATTGGCATATATTGATTTCCAGTCATTTGAAATAGGTTATAGGAAAAACTTAACGAATAGATGGATGATGATAAATAATAACATTTCTGTACTGGCATTTAATTCAGTCCTTAGAGATGCCCGTATCTTAAAGGAAGCTAGATCACTAGCTCAATCCGGATATAAGGTGACAGTATTCGGTTTTGAAGACAATAACGTTCCGCATCAAATAGTAGAGGAGTCGGATAACCTTAGTATACATATACTAGATTGGAGAACGAATCTTATTCAGGTGCTTAAATATTTTCGCCTGATAATGTATCCTTTTTTTATTTCTCTTATTTGTCTCTTTTCATATCTGAGTTATCCCTCGATTGTAATATACCTTACAGATAATAGTGGTTTCTATATTCTTGCTGTTATATTAAGTGCGATGTTTATTTTTGGCTTGACCGCCCGTTATTGTGCAAGTTTAGTTATTACTGTTGTAAAGAGAATTATTCCTTTTTCTATATTAACAAAATACTGTGTGCTCATCGCACATGTATCCAAATTAAAGCCTGCGCTTATTCATTGTCACGATATGCTACCCCTGGTGCCCGGTTCTATTTTGAAAAGAATTACAAAGGCGAAACTAGTGTTTGATGCCCATGAGATATATGAAGATTTGGCGCAGGCGAAAAAACTGAAGAAAATTACAAGCAAATGTATTCTTTCGATATTTCAATATTCAATAGACGGGTTTATCACTATAAACGATAACATATCGAAGTTTTATACTGATAATTACAAAGCTGTTTCTTCAGTGACAATAATTAAAAATGCTACTGTCAAAGCAAATAATGTCAGATATGATTATCGTCTTCACGATAAATCGGCTTTGCCACACACTCAAAAAATTGCGATATATCAGGGTGGTTTTGCAAAAAACCGTGGCTTAGAACTTATCGTATCTGCAGGTTCAGATCTATATAGTGACTGGTCAATAGTTCTTATGGGTTGGGGCACGTTACAACCACAATTGGAAGCATTAGCACAGGATGTGAATACCGCAGCTAAATCAAAAAGAGAGACAGCTCCAGTTGTTATTATTCCTCCATGTCCACAACAAGATCTTCCGGAGTGGACCATTGGAGCGAGTATTGGCTTGATTGTGTATGAAGATAATAGTCTGAACCATAGATATTGCACACCGAACAAACTCTGGGAGTATCCAAATGCCGATGTTCCTATTCTAAGTAATCCCTTGGTGGAAATATCAAAGGTGATAAATGAGTATGAAATAGGTTGGTTATTACCTGCTGATGTTACAGGAGAAAATATTGCCAACGCCATAAATGCGCTATCAGATGAGAAAATAGAAATCGCCAGAAAAAATTGCAATAAATATATGGAACGCGACAACTGGTCTGTTTATGAGCAGCGTTTAATTAATCTTTACGATAGATTGCTGACAAACTAAAAGGCAGCAGGGAAGATGAAATATTAAAACTATCATTACATTAGTAGGAGCAAGACCTCAATTTATCAAGGTAATGCCACTTTCAAGGGCATTCCTTGATAGTGAGAAGTTTATTCATCATATATTGCATACAGGGCAGCATTATGACGAGAATATGTCAGGTGTATTTTTTGAAGAACTAGGTATACCTTCGCCAAAATGGAACCTTGGCATATCCGGAGGTAGCCACGGACAAATGACAGGTCTTATGTTACACAAGATTGAAGTACTCTTGCTTGATAATCGACCTGATATGCTTGTTGTTCTGGGTGATACTAATTCCACTTTAGCTGGTGCGTTAGCAGCGTCGAAAATAAATATTCCGGTTGCACATGTAGAAGCCGGACTACGTTCCGGTAGACGAAATCAGCCAGAGGAAATTAATAGAAAATTAACAGATCACATAAGCGATCTCCTTTTTTGTCCTACAAAAAATGCAGTTGAACAATTAGTTAGTGAAGGGGTGAGCACAAATGTTCATCATGCAGGAGATGTAATGTATGACAGCATTTTAATGTTTAAAGAGTTGAGCGAGTCACAATCAAAAGTATGTTTGGATAATAATATTGATGAAGAGAATTTTGTTCTCATGACATTACATCGTGAAGAAAATACTCTGGATGTCCAACGTTTTAATAAAGTGATCGATTACATTCGAGAGTCAGGGGTCGGTAAGCAGATTGTTTTTCCAGTACATCCGCGGACAAAGAAATTTATAGTTGATAATAAATTGGATGTGTCTGATATCAATATTATAGAACCTGTCGGTTATGTTGACATGATTAAGTTATTGTCTTCTGCTAAAGGCCTGTATACCGACTCAGGCGGCATGCAAAAAGAAGCTTATTTCTTAAAAACACCCTGCGTTACCATGCGAGATGAGACTGAATGGATGGAAACGATAGAAGCCGGCTGGAATCGTTTGTGGATAAATGACGAATATGATGGAGATAGGAAAGTTATTAATGACTATGGAACAGGTAAAGCTGCAAATAAGATAGTTGGCTTAATAGATAGTTATCTCTAGTTATCGGAAAATAATACTAAAACCGACCATTTCCTGTATCCGTGAGTCGTTTCTGGAGTCTTTCTTTATAGAGATCATTGAAGATTGGCAACCAGTTCGGATTCAGGTTTATTTTTTCTCTGAGCAGGAATGATTCGTCCAACAATTTGTATAGTTGCTTGTAGTTATGTGCAATGGGGATTTCAGGAGGAATATCTATTTTAATTTTTTTATACACATCAAAACAATCATAAGAAATAACGGGTTTTGACATGGATAGAGCATCTATTAATACAGTGGAGCAAACGGAAACAACGGTATCGCAATAAGCAATTGTATCATTTAGTGGCATGTCCTTAGCTTCTGAGATAAGTAACTTTCCGTTTTTTACAAGCTCTAATTCTTTCGCAGTGGGATTTTCAATGATCTCAGCCGGGTGTTTGCGAATTAAAATTTTCTTATTATATTTTAGCCCCGGATAGTTGAAGAAGTGATTTATTAGTACTTCCCAGTAGTCGACTCCGGCAATAGGCCACCTTAGAGGCTGAGAGAAAAAACCAATAATTTGTGAATCACCTCGCCACACATCAAAGGTATTATGAAAGTGAGAGTTGTGTTGCGCAGAGGTATAGCCTGACATTGCCTCCCAGATTGGGTTGCCTAGGGTAGAAATTATCCCTGCGTAGCCATCAGATTCAAGTAGAGATTTCGTACCTTTATTCCAAACAAAAAAGTCATCAAATGACATAAGATCGAGAGTATGTGCATACGGAATAAAAGCATGCTGGAAATTATATACCTTAAAGTCGTGCCTGGTTTTTAAGACTGTTAGTAGTGGTCCGTTTATATTTTTTTCAAACAGACCAAAAAATGCCTGAGGACTAAATAATTCAATTATCGTCGTTAGGTTTATATAAATTCGAATAACGTTCAACAAATCCAGAACATGAGTTCTTAGAAGAGAATCACCACCTGATATCTTCGAACTGTTTCGATTGGATATCAAATTCATAATAGATTTTTCTATTTCATCCAAATCGTGGTATTTGCTGGTGGTCGACATCAAATACTTATTTTCAAAATAATAATAATTATCATTAGATTTTGACAAATCAATAATTAATGATTTCAAATAGTCATTATCATTTTTCAAAATAAAAATGATAGGAGTGTGCCGTTCAACAATGTCAATTGCCGGCTTTAGAGTGGTTAAGTCGAGAACCGAACCAATAAAAAATATATTTGAATCTTTAAGCTCAGGGTAATTAGCTGAATCAAATAAAGATGATTCGTTTCTAATGTTTTTGAACCAGGAAATAAAGTGTGATTCTGTTATAGTAGTTTTTAGTGTAAGGGAGGTGTTCAATTTTTTAGTATATATATTATTAAAATAGGTGCTAATCAATTTCCCGGAAAGTTTAGAATCGTAGATAGTGAGATTATGTTTTTTTGAATTATAACGATTGAGAACGGCCAGCATTTTCGGGCTGTTGTTTATCCCGTACTCATATATTAAACGGAATTTATATGTGTTTTCCAAATCAATGCCAGCGATGATCGTTGAAAAAATCAATGAGTTTGCCAATTTCAATTCGTTGACACTCGATTCAGCTAACATCCTGCCCGTTTTATAAAACTCATAGTTAGGGGGAGCAAAATTGGCGAAGGAAACGTTGGAAATATTAACATCTAAATCCGTGTCTGTTAGTAAGCTTTCATCAAGGGTCACTCCTGATGTGAAAAAAGTCAGCTTTCTATATTCAGGATTATTGAAATGTTCATATTTGAGTTTTACATTCCTGTTAAAGTAGTATAATTCAGGCGGGGAAATGAGTCTTCTTGTCGTTCTGGCTAGCAATACATATTTCTTATAATATTTAGCACTTTCAAGTTTTACGAGTTTATCAATTTTGCTAATAATTTTCCGTAGTATTGTTAACATGAGAAATCCAGCATATTGTCACTCGGTATGGTAAATTAAACAACAGAACCGTCAGGATATAGAATGTTTCTTATTCAATCAAAAAGATATACACGAATCATATATTGGTTGATTTCTGATATTCTTTCTAGATACAGGAATCAGGTGATTACAGCAGTGTTGGGCGGTGCATTGGCGATTCTTGTTCAAGGCTTTATTTTTGTCCTGCTTATAAAATACGCAGGTTTATTGAACGCAAATGAAACAATTGAGTTTGTCAATTTATCGATAGAAAGTCGGAGTCAATTGGCAATTTTTACAGTAGCCACGACTACTCTTCTCTCGCTTATTTTCTCTGGAATACTTCTTTATATACAGCATAAAATTATTATATCGATCGGTTTTAGCTATGAAGTTGACAGTATCATTCGTATCTTGTCGTCACTGGGAATCAAATTTCAACGAGCAGAGGAAGGATCTAATATACCTCCTGATGATGCAACAATTCTACAATTGGCAAGAGTGGATTCAATGTATCTGAACAGAATGACAAGGATAATATTATTGACTCCGGTTACCGTGTTTACATTTATAATATCAACCATTCTGCTAATTTATCTGAGTCCGTTTTTATCGTCCTTAATAATACCTTTTTTGCTTATAACCTCAGTTTACATGTACCGACTGAATATCAGGGCAGCTGGTATGTCGATACAATACGAGAAGATCACTCCAGATGCGTTTGCAGATTTACGATCAGTTTTAGAAATTCTGAAGGGAAATAATAATTCGCTTAATTTTGATACAGCTCCCCTGGTTGATGCACTCCATACTAAAAATCTGTCAAGATGGCGAGAATTTAATAAGGCCCGAATTCTTATTCCTCAGGAAGCTCAGCTTCTCGGTAACATACTTTTGGCAATTTGTCTTACTGTTATTCTTTTATACTTCGGCTTGCAAGCGATGTATTCCAATTCTGTCAATTGGGGAGTATTAATTGGATATTTAATAGCACTTAGGTTTTCCCTTACAAGTCTGAAGTCATTTGCTGGTCAGTTTACAAGTCTGAACAGATTTTATCCCTTTCTTCGCCGCTACTTTGAATTTCTAAATGTAGATGGTGAATTGAAAGGTAATCAACTGGACATGTTACATTTTAAAAATGTAAAAAGTGAAGTTGCTGAGTCTCTTGGAGAATGGAAGACAGTCCATGGTCAGATCATTAGTTTGATCACTTCGATGGAATTAAACAGATATTCCTTTCCTTTTTTACTAAACAGTATGATTGAAGGCGATGACACTCCCATAGAAGATTTTCTCGCATCAAGTGATTTTCTTAATTACAGAAAAGTCGGCGGAAATAATGTAAATGAGTTAATGTTCAAAAAAATATTGAGCGGAGGAGTAGATAACAAATTGGGTTTAGAAAGTAATTTAAAACTTCCCGATGTTTTAAAAGAGTGGATTGACACGGGAATAAATATTGGAAAATCCAACGGCCTGGCGGAAAATGATAATAAGGAACTAGAATTTGTTTTATCAGGGATTAGTCTTGCCAATGAGAGCAAGATGTTTGTGTTTATTGATGAACGCGGTGTTAATGCTCTACCAAGAGAGATTCAGATCCCATTTTTGAAAATATTTAAACATAAAACAGTATTTTTACATTGCGGTCCAAAGGCACGTAAAGTCGGGCGTTATAGAGAAATCGCTGTAATAATATTATCTCAATATGAAGGTATAAAGGCGATTCTTAATACAATTGAATTTAAATGGAACCTGGAGTTATTAAATAAACTGACTCAATCTAATCAGGGCTCTTATAAGTCGAAACTCACGCAAGATCCATCAGAAGTAGAGCTAATGATGTGATGCAGATAAATATAATTAAAGCCATATTGAAATGAAAATAGGTTCTAATATCATTGATGATAATACTCTTCCGTTTTTAATTGCGGAAATTGGAGTCAACCATAACGGTGACGTTGGTATTGCCAGAAAATTAATTGATGTAGCTAAAGCAGCAGGCGCAAATGCAGTTAAATTTCAGACTTTTGAAGCGGAATCATTGGTTACAAGTTCAGCCCCCCTCGCAAATTATCAAAAGAAGAATGATCCCGATCAGTTATCACAACATGCGATGTTGAAAAGTCTGGAACTGTCTAGAAATGAGTTTATTGAGATTAAGTCGTATTGTGATGAAGTAGGAATTTATTTTATTTCTACACCATTTGATAATAAGAGTGCAGATTTTCTTGATGAAATTGGTGTTGCGGCGATAAAAATATCCTCCGCTGATTTAACTAACCATTTTCTGCTGGAACATGTGTCTAAACTCAATAGTCCGCTAATAATTTCCACCGGTATGTCAAGCTACTCGGAAGTCGAGGATGCCATTTCTGTTGTAATAAAAAATAAGAAGAAAAGTGATTTGGCTTTACTACATTGTGTCAGCAATTATCCGGCTGATCCATATGATGCAAACCTTTTATGTTTGAAAACACTCAGTCAGGGTTTCAATATCACAGTAGGCTGGTCGGATCATACTCTGGATTCTATGACAGCTATTTCTGCAGTAACACTCGGCGCATGTATTTTTGAAAAACATATTACCCTGGATAAAACCATGCAAGGTCCAGATCATAAAGCCTCGATCGAACCTGATGATTTTAAGGACTATGTGGAGACTATACAACGTGTAAAAAAAATATTGGGTGATGGGGTCAAAAGGATAATGCCTTCTGAACAAAACACGGCAAATGTAGCCCGTAGAAGTTTAGCTGCATCCTGTAATATCATGAAAGGTGAAATCATCACTAGAAATATGATTACCATGCTACGACCAGGTACCGGAATGACCATATCATCTCTTGAGAGTGTAGTTGGGAAAAAGGCTGGTGCTGACATTTCTGTTAACACGCTTTTTGAAGAAAACATGTTGTCATGAGTATAAAAAACATAGCTGTAGTCACTGTTGGTCGGTCTGACTATGGCATTTATTACCCGATTTTTAAGGAATTCGAAAAGCAAAAAATTAATTTCGGGCTTTTGGTGTCTGGTTCACATCTTTCTGCTGAGTTCGGCAATACTGTCAATGTTATTAAAAAAGACGGTTTTCCTGTGCTAGAAGAAATTCCGGTGCTAGCGGATGTCGATGGGCCAACTGGCATCATAGAATCTATGGCGAGATCAACGCTGGGGTTCGGTCAATTTTACAAAGAGCATAATCTGGACTTGCTTATTTTGCTTGGTGATAGATTTGAAATGCATGCTGCAGCGGTTGCGGCTGTTCCTTATAATATTCCGATCGCCCATATCCATGGGGGGGAGATAAGTGAAGGGGCAATAGACAATGCGTTTAGACATTCAATTACCAAATTGAGTCATTTCCATTTCGTCAGTACAGAACTATCATCTGCTCGGGTGCTAGCCATGGGGGAAAATCCAGCACATGTAATAGTAAGTGGTGCACCTGGCCTCGATAATGTACTGAAACTGGATTTATTAGGCAGGGAGGTAATTTCAGAAATTATTGGTATAAAATCTGATAGCCCGTTTTTGTTAGTAACATATCATCCGGTGACACTGGAAATTGAAGATCTCGCAGTGCAAATAGATAATCTTATTGCAGCACTGGAAGATATTGATACGCAAGTAGTTTTTACAGCATCTAATGCCGATAACGGTGGCAGGTTTATAAATGAAAAATTGCGTGACCGCTCTAGTAATGATGAACGATTTTTATTTTGCGAAAACCTGGGAACGCAGGTGTACTTTTCTGCGATGCAATATGCATCTGCAATGATAGGTAATTCTTCCAGCGGTATCATAGAAGCGGCGAGTTTTAAGCTACCTGTTGTGAATATTGGTTCGAGGCAGGATGGCAGAGAAAGATCATTGAATGTTATTGATACTGGTTATGGTAAAGATCAAATTAATGAGGCAATTAAGAAAGCCCTGTCGATAGAGTACCAGGGTAGCTTGAAAGATATTGAAAATATATATGGGAGCGGAAGGGCTAGCGAAAAGATTGTGAATTACATAAATGAATTAACATTGGAACGGTCAATATTAAAGAAACCGTTTTATTTTAATGCAATACAATAAATTGACCAGTAGTAATCTAATAAGATAATGACGGCGAAACGGACGATTCTTATAACGGGGGGCACAGGCTTCATTGGATCGCATCTCGGAGATATGTTGAGCAAAGAAGGATATCGAGTAATTGCTCTCGGAAAAACAGATGGTGATATCAGAAATTACAGCACGATTAAACGTTTTGAAAATGAACCGATAAATCACGTATTTCATCTCGCTGGGAAATCATTTGTTCCTGATAGTTGGGCGAATCCTCGGGAATACTATGATGTGAATGTCAATGGCGCATTAACAGTGCTCGATTTTTGCAAAACAACAAATATATCTTTGTCATATGTAAGCAGTTATTTATACGGCATACCGGAACAATTGCCAATATCAGAAGATACCGAGCCTAGCCCAAACAACCCCTATTGCCATTCAAAATTAGTCTCTGAGAATATCGCTAGCTATTTCTCGAAGGAATTTGGCTTCCAACTAACGATAGTTCGTCCTTTTAATGTTTATGGGGCGAATCAAAACCAGAGTTTTCTTATTCCTACAATTATCAAGCAGGTATTGTATTCGGATGAAATTATTGTTCAGGATTTATTACCGAAACGTGATTATGTATATGTAAAGGATCTCGTTCGCGCACTCATATCAACTATCGAAAATTCGGAGTCACCGGGCATTTATAATATTGGGTCGGGACAGTCGATTTCAGTGGAGGGTGTAATAAAGGTTGTGCAAAGGGTTCTTGGAATGAATAAAAAAGTCCATTCCATGAATAAGGAAAGGAAGAATGAGATATCAGATGTCATAGCAGATATCAGCAAAGCAAGAAAAATACTCGGATGGGAACCATCATTCAGCTTCAAAGATGGTATAGAGGAAATGCTGAAAGAAAACATCAACCCTGATTAAGGAATTGACAATTAGGCTTCGATATAAAACTATGCGCTCATGCGTAAGGATGAAAGTAGTAATCAAATGAAAAATGACGAAAAAATCCCCATTAACAAGGGTAATTACTCGATGGATACAGTCGAGAGAGAGACTCGTTTTCATGAATGTCTTGCCGAAGGATGGGAGGATGATTATAAGAAATATCGAGCTAACTGGATAAATTACCCACGAAATCAGTTCATCTCAGATTACCCCTTGCTGGTTGATTTGGAACTTGCTTCTGTCTGTAATCTTAAGTGCCCAATGTGCTATACGACATCGAGTGAGTTTAAGACGAAAGTAAATACCAAATTGATGGACTATGAGCTCTATACTCGATTGATTGATGAAATATCCGGAAAAGTACCAGCGATACGCCTCAGTTTACGAGGTGAGGCTACTCTTCATAAGAAATTCGTTGATTGTATATCCTATGCAAAAAAGAACAATATAAAGGAAGTTTCCACTTTAACTCATGGTGCTAAGCTCAAGGGGCAATTCCTTACTGACATTATCGATGCAGGTATAGACTGGATTACTGTGTCTATTGATGGTGTGGATGAAGTCTATGAGAACATCAGAAAACCTGTTAAATTTTCAGAGATATATCAAAATATAAAAAATATTCATGAAATTAAAAGAGAGAGGAATCTTAATAAACCTGTAATAAAAGTTCAGGGAATATGGCCGGCGATAAAGGAGAATCCGAGTAAGTATTATGAGATGTTCTCTCCTTATGTTGATTTGGTCGCATATAACCCATTGATAGATTATTTAGGTAAAGATTCGGATATCAAATATGTAGATGAGTTTTTATGCCCACAACAGTATCAAAGACTGGTTATTGGAGCGGATGGTCTGGTAATGAAATGTTCTAATGACGAAGAGAATAGAGAAGTAATAGGAGATGTTAATAAACAATCAATTCATGATATCTGGCATGGCAAGAAAATGACAGATATGAGAGAGATGCAAAAAAGGAAACTGGGATTTATGGAAAGTCCTGTATGTAGAAAATGTTATTTGCCGAGACAAACCACTGACAATGAGAAAGTCACTGTAGCGGGCAAGGAGTTTGTTGTCCTGAATTATCTGAATAGAATACAAAAAGTAGGGTGCTAATATTGAGGTGAAGGTTGTTGCTTAAAAATTATGACAAAAGTAAATGCTATATCATTGCCGAAGTAGGTGGTAATTTTTGTACTTTAGATGAGGGTAAGTTATTAGTAGACGCAGCGTTGGAAACAGGTGTTGATGCTATTAAATTTCAAACATATAAGGCGGACACTGTTGCCAGTCGACTTGCTGTATTTGATATGGAGAATACCGGGAAAGTATCTCAATATGAAATATTTAAGAAATATGAACTTTCAGATGAAATACATCAAGATATTGTTGAGTATGCAAAAAACAAAAAGATCGACTGGTTTTCAACTCCTTCTCATGAATCCGATGTAGGTTTTCTGGAGAGAATGGATGTGCCTGCTTACAAAATTGGTTCTGATGATGCAGCAAATTTACCTTTTCTGCGTTACGTTGCAAAAATGAATAAGCCAATTTTTCTTTCAACTGGAATGTGCACTATGCAAGAAGTCAGTAATGCTGTGAAAGTGATTCATGAAGAAGGTAATAATGAACTGATCTTGTTGCATGCAATTACGGCATATCCCACACACCCTGATGATGTAAATTTATTATCAATGCTTGCTATGCAAAGAGAATTTGCGCAAGTACCGGTTGGTTATTCTGACCATACAATAGGGACAACAGCCTGTATTTGTGCGGCTGCAATGGGAGCGAAAGTAATTGAGAAGCATTTTACTTATGATAAAAATGCAGAAGGCCCTGATCATATGCTATCTGCTGATATGCCTGAGATGCAAAAAATTGTAGATGAGATACGACTGTTTGAGCGTATGCGGGGCGATGGTATTAAGCAACCATCTAAGGCCGAATCTACTACCAGGGTTAATAACCGTAAGAGTATTGTAGCTGTTCGATTCATAGAAAAAGGTGAAGTGATAACTAAAGAACTTCTTGCAGTTAAACGTCCGGGATCTGGCATTCCTCCAGACAAGTTAGATGAAATATCAGGTTGGTTTGCATCAAAAGATATCGAGGCAGATCAGGTTCTGACACTGGAAGATATCGTATCAGAGCCATAAGCATAAGCCCCTGGAATATCTATTGACGTCGATACGTGTAATATAAGATATAAGTAATTACATATTAAAGGATGGTTATAAGAAATAAATCATGAGTGTATCAAAACGAGCTGAGTCCATATGGGGGGAAGGTAAGGGGCATCCCTACGTAGAAATACCACCATTTCCAAAAAACATGTTAATTGAGCTGTCAAATGGTTGTAATCATGCCTGCGTTTTTTGTGCAAATCCTCTAATGGAAAGAAAGGTCGGGCGTATAAATAAAGACTTATTGGAACGGGTAATGCGGGAAGCCAGACAGTTAGGAACAGAAGAAATAGGTTTTTATACGACCGGAGAACCACTGGTACATAAAAACCTGGAGGATTTTACAGAGCAGGCTTCAACTTTAGGGTTCAAATATATTTATATTTCAACAAATGGGGCTATGGGAACGCCAGCTCGATTCAAGAAATTAATCGATGCTGGAATGAATAGTATAAAATTTTCTATTAATGCAGGCTCCAGAGAAAGTTATAAACAAGTGCATGGCAAGGATGACTGGGATAAGGTATTAGAAAACCTAAAATTTGTTGCTGATTATCGTAAGCAGGAAAAGAAAAATATAAAATTATACGCTTCGTTCATCATATCAAAAAACGTAGAACATGAAATTGAACTGTATAAGAAAGTAATTGGTCCATTCGTCGACGAAATTTATTTTGTTCCGTGTGGAAACCAGACTGGAAACATGTCTGCTGCAATGACTTTATTAACACCGGATACACCAGTAAGTAGAGGTGATGCAGATAATGTTTGTCCACTACCGTTTATGAGGCTACATATTACAGTAGAAGGTTATATGACGCTGTGTTGTACAGATTATCAAAATTACTTAACAGTCGAAGATTTGAACAATACTACTTTAGAGGAAGCATGGAAATGTGATAATTTTATTAATGCCCGAAAAATGCATCTGGAGAAAAAACTGGAGGGCACATTGTGTGGAAATTGCTGGCTGGGGAAAATGGACAAGATAAAGCCACTGCACAAGGAATTATCACACGAAATTGACTTCGTGAAATTTTATTCAAAACAAAAAAAGCATGTCACGAAGCGATTATTGAAAGAATAATGCCTGATACTTGATGCTAATAAAATTGTTTGTGATTTGAGACTAATTAATGGGACGAACAATTGTAATACATCAGCCGGACTTTTTACCGCATCTGGCTTTCTTTCACAGGTTATACCTGGCTGATGTCTTTATTATCCTTGATCATGTTCAGCATGTTAAAAATGGCTGGCACAACCGGGATAAAATAAAAACCTCTTCCGGTGTCGAGTGGTTAACTATACCAGTGGTTAGGTCTGGTCGTTCAAAACAATCACTACTAGATGTAAATGTATCGACAACCTTGAATTGGCGTACAAAGCATATGAAGACATTGGAGTATGCCTACTCTTCTTCACCTTATTTCCATGATATTTTTCCCGGCATTACTTCTATATACGAAAAAAAAACAGATAAGCTTGTTGATATTAATATGGAATTCATCCTGTATTTTATAAATTATTTTGATATAAAAGTTGAGATATTTTCTTCATCTGAGTTGTGTCCAGAATTTCAATCTAATGAACTGTTAATAGATCTTATTCGAAAAGTAAATGGTAAGACCTATATATCTGGAATCGGCGCGAGATCGTATATGGACGAGGCACTCTGGACTACATCAGGTATTGAACTAATCTGGCAACAATATGAAGAACGTCCTTATCCACAATTAAAGGGTGAGTTCTCACCCGGATTGTCCTGTATTGACTTTGCCATGAACTGCGGGCCGCATTTAAAAGAATTTTTGTTCCATGACGCACCCTGAGAAAAGAGTTTTTATTCTTTTGCAGGCAAGACTTGGCTCATCCCGGTTTCCGGGTAAAGTTCTTACAAAAATAGCGGGCTATCCTATGCTATTACATTGTATTAACCGTCTTCAAAAAATAAAAAATACGCAAGTGATAGTCGTAACGTCAAATAGTGAAACGGACGATCCGGTTGAGGACTTTGTGAAAACACATAATGTGAATTACTTTCGTGGTGATGAAGAGGATGTCCTTGACAGGTATTTACAGGCAGCGAAAGCCCTGCGAGCTGATATTATTATCAGAGCTACAGCGGATAACCCTTTAGTTGATCCACAAGCAAATGAAAAAGTGATTCAGGCACTTCGTAGCGGTAAGTACGATTATGCATATACAAACACATATCCAATTGGCATAAATGCTGAAGGTTTCACCTTTGATGCTCTTTATCGTTCATGGACAAAAGCAAAGCATGCCCATCATAGAGAGCATGTAAATGAATATATTCTGGAAAATCAGGGCTTGTTCAATATTAAGCTAATTGAAGATAGATTCAGGGCTAAATATAAAAACCTTCAATTTACTGTTGACACGCCGAAACAACGTGACGCATTAGAAAGTGTCATTTTAGCAACTGGAAAACCCTCGCTGGAAGTCGTAATCGAAGATTGTCTCCGAGATGAATAATCGACATAACAAATGTATTGTAGTTCGTGTAGATGGTGGGTTTGAAAGAGGATACGGGCACGTTTACAGGATGAGGAATCTGGTTCGTGCTCTTCAGATTCTTGATGTAAATGTTTTCATAGTCAGTGTGGACGAGCCCGCGGTGAATGAAATATTGGCTGAGTTTCGAGATAAACTTATTTTGCTGGAAAGCAAAGAAAATGAAGATCGTATTATCGAGTCGATCTTAGAAAGATTCTCCATTTGTAGTTTATGGATATTCGATATCTTGAACACAGAAAATACCTGGGTAAGGTTTTTAAAGAGCAAGGGGATCAATGTAGTAAGCTTCGATGATGCCGGGGAGGGACGACTGCAAGTCGACTGTGTGATAAATGCACTCGCTGGTTTTAACCCCGAAAAGGATTTTATCGAAAAAAATATCTTTAACGGCGTGGACTACCTGATAGTTAGCCCGGAGATATTTGAACTAAGAAATTCATATCAAATACAAGAAGAAGTGAAAATTGTTGGGATTACAATGGGCGGAGCTGACACATATGGAGTTACACCACAAATAGTCAATGCCCTGGCGCTTAAAAGCTTCCAGGGCAAGGTGATAATTAATCTTGGCCCCGGATTCAGGCATATAGAGGAATTGAATCAGATCATAAGCACATGCAATTTAGACGTCGATGTTTATCATAGTTCAGAAAATTTGCATCAGTTATTGATGCAATGCGACCTTGTGATAAGCAATGGTAGTATAACAATGCTAGAATTATGCAGCATAGGTATTCCCATGATCGGTATCGCCAATGAACATGATGAAATGTTTCTTTTAAAGTATTTTGCTGAATGTAGTGCATGTGTAAATATGGGTATACATAACGAGCTGAGTCTGGATATTCTTGCTGAGAAAATAAATCAATTGAGTGGTGATTTTAACAGCAGGGTCAAATATTCAAAAAATGGAAAAACTATTCTGGATGGCCAGGCCCTGAACAGGATAGTAAATATGATTGAGGATTTATTATGAAAGTACTGGCAATCGGCGCTCATTTTGACGACCCGGAACTAGGATGCGGCGGGTCCCTCGCACGACATGTTGACAAAGGCGATGAAGTAACGATTTACTGTGTTACGCGCTCTGGTTATTCTAATGTATTAAAAAGAACAGTGCGCGATAATGAAAAAGCTTTTCAAGAAGGAGTGGAGGCAGCCAGGCGACTCAACTGTAATTTAATTACAGGTGATTTTGATACATTCAAGATTGCATTTAATGATGAATTGAATTTGGCGATTCGGACAGTAATTGATGAATATGTACCCGATTTAATCTATACGCATTGGTTACATGATATTCATCATGATCATCAGATTGTTGCGCAATCTACATTACATGCAGCAAGACATATACCCAGACTTCTTATGTATCGCAGCAATTGGTATCACTCATCGCATCAGTTTGATGGTAATTTTTACGTTGATATCAGTGATTATTGGGAAAAGAAGTCAAGCGCCATTCAGGCCCATGAATCTGAATTTGAAAGAGGTGTCGGTAGTCAATGGCTGGAATTTTTTGAAAATGAAGCAATAAATGCTGGTCAACGTATTGGTGTTAAGTATGCGGAGGTATTCAGTGTGTTAAAGTGGTTGGTTAAATAGCTCAGTATTGTTTAATAATTGTAGACGTATCTGATGAAGTTCGGAATTATCCTTCAGAGTCATGACGAAAAAGCCCTTAATATGGCTTTGGAGACTGCGCAACAGAATCACTGTACTGTTGTTATTTTTTGCCCACATTATGACACCCGGATTGAGTCTACTATTGAAAACTACCAAATAATGTCCCCAATGGATTATTTGAATTCAGGGGACATCGACTCAATCTACAAAGAAACATTTGAATGGCACTCGAAATTACTCTCATTGAAACTGGACAAAAATACCAGTTTAGAAGAATTTCTTAAATTCCCGGGTGTCGCCTCTCCAGTCTGGTCATGGCCTGTTTCATCTTTCCTGCTGGTGTTTGTTGCCATTAGATTAATAGAGACTTTGCGAAGCTTTATTCTTGCTGAAAAAATTGAAAGTTTTACAGTAATTGGAGAGCATCCGACTCTTGCCTGGCATGACGAAGTCTTAAAAGATGTACTGACTACATATTGCTCTTATTTAAATGAGACTAATAAGAATAATTCGCAGATGGCGATTGATAATGTTTTTAACACACATAGTAATACTGATGATTTAGTGGCCGTAGCTGATTATCAGAAGAAAAATGAATTTAGCGAAGATTTGTCGAAAGCAAGGAATGATATTGAAGTAAAAAAACATAAGGAGCTTGCGAAGCAAGAATTAGATAATTTGAGACAATTGGGTTTGGATTACACCTCTGGTGGGTTTGCCGGTCAGGTTGTCTGCATAGTACATGGTGGGGGTGATCAAGTATGGTCTTATAGTCATAAATATAAGCGAATGTTATGGGTAGACCAGTATATCGAACTTGTACCAGAAGCATTAGTAGAGTTCTGCGAGAAAAATAACTGGTTGCTTACTATTGTTTATCAAAGAGGAAAGTTGGGTCAGGATAATGATCCTGCAATATACAAAGGTGAACGAATTAGTTATGCAGATAAATTCCCAAAATTTGTAAGGGAAATATATATCAGTGATTTCCCAAAGACGATGACTGGGTGGAAGAAATGGTATGAGGCCAGGACATTACCAAGACTGGAATACGTCTATTCCCATCCTTCTTTCAGACGATGTTTGCGTTACAAAGGACTCGATCTGGGACATGTTCTGAATAAAGTGTTTGAAAAAATGTTTAAAAGCACTTCGGTCATCTTATCGCAAACGGACGGCTGGTCTGATTTATTAGCAGAAATACGAGCGGATGTACTATTTAGTTCCCGATTGAATATATTTCCTCACTTGTGCAAGGCGGCTCATAGAGCTAATTGCCGCGTTATCACTTCTGCTCTTGGCATTGGGAATGAAATGTTACTGTCGATGACAGCAAAGAGACATGATGGCAGTTTCCCGAATGAGATCTACCCAGATGAAATATTGACATGGGGAGATGAGCAAGCTGAGTTTTTGAGCAGGAAAGTTCCTGCTTACACAGGAAAACTGAATTCTTTTGGCCGTTCAAGAAATGATTCTTTTGTGGCGGCGGAAAAAGAGGTTAACCCGGATGAAATAAAACTGAAACTGGGTGTCCCTGTAACTGAACATGTAGTGATTTTTGGATGTAACTGTCGAACCAGGATCGGGCAGGATGATGTTGCTCGCTATAGCGGCATTTGTCTAATGCCGCCAGAGCAGTTTTACGATTATCTTAGTGCTTTAAATGATATTGATGATGAAATCGGAACAGTACATGTATTTGTTAAACCTCATCCCAGTGATGATTTGGAAATGATTGAGGAAATGCTTAATGAAATAGGTAATGAACATTTTCATCTTTGTTATCCAAATCTTGCTGGCGATTATTCAAGACTTGAGAGAGATAAGGTCGGGGAAAATCTGCATAATTATGAATTATTGGCTGCGGCCAGTTTGTTTATTGGTAATTTGACTTCGATGTTTTCTGAATCCTTGATTATGAATACCCCGAATGTGAACATATGGACGAAGGAGCTAAATTACTATTTTGAGCATGACCGAATGGATACATATAAGGATATCGCAAACACCGTGCTAAATAGTGAATCGTATAAAACTGAATTGATAAAACTACTGACCGATAAACAATATCATGCCTCTAGCTTAGCGAAACAAAAATCAATGCTTACCCCAATATTTGGAATGACAAAAGGAGATAATGCGGAGCGTATAGTAGAACATTGTCTGGGAGGCACAATTTGATAACTAGCAAGGCACATTTCGGCAAAGCAGAAAATAAGCTAATAATTCTACAATTATTACAAATCAGCAGGCTTGTTATTTTCCATGTTTAAGACATCTAGAATTCTAGCGTTAATTCCAGCGAGAGGAGGTAGTAAGGGTTTGCCGGGCAAGAATATAAAGGATTTCCTGGGAGATCCGCTCGTCGCTCGACCGATAATGCTGGCAAAAAAGTCAGATTATATTGATAAAATTGTGGTATCTACAGATAGCCATGAAATAGCGAAAGTAGCAAGAGAATATGGCTCCGATGTGTCTATGAGACCAGACGATATCTCCGGAGACACGGCCGTGGTCGCAGATGTTGTCAGATATACACTTGATGAACTGCAAAAAGAAGGTGAGACTTTTGATTATGTGATACTGCTGGAAGCTACGTCTCCTATGCGCGACTTAGACATTATTAATACTTGTATAGAAAAACTGGATGACTCAAATATAGATAGCGTAGCGACATTTTCAGTTGCCGATCCACCTCCTACCCGAATTTGGAAAATTGAGAAGGATATTGCCAGCCCATTTATTGAAGGTGCGGATCCTTGGCTGCCCCGGCAAAAACAAGTGGAAGGATATTACTTAAATGGACTCGTCTATATATTCAGGGTTGAGACATTTTTACATGGCAGCAGTAATACATTATTTGTTGGCAATGGAGCGGCAGTCGTAACAGATGTGCATTGTGTTGACATAGATACTCTTGAGGATTTTGAATTAGCGGAAACGCTGTTAGGTAAATAAAATGAAAAAATTAAATGAATTAATGTCCTTGGATGGAAAAGTCGCTGTAGTAGCTGGTGGTGCCGGATTATTAGGTAGTCAAATAGCAGAGGTTCTCGCTGAACTTGGTGCACATACAATAATAGCCAGTAGAAATATCGAAGCTTGTCGTAGCAAATGTGAAGATTTAAAAAGTCAATTCGCCGGATCTAAATCAACGGCATTGGAGTTGGATATTTCAGATAAAGCGTCAATAAATAACTGTATAAAAAATATAACGGGCAATATTGGTCAACTTGATATCCTGGTTACCTGTGCCTGGTCTGGTAAGAAAAATGACTGGGATTCGATATCCGACGAAGATTGGGACAGTGATATTGAAGTCTCACTAAATGGTGTGTTTAGACTTATTAAGGCGGCGACACCATTACTTAAGCAGAGTAGTGGCACTATCTTGAATATTGCGTCTATGTACGGGATTGTTGCGCCAGATTACAGGTTATATAAAGATGTCCCACAGGCTAATCCACCCAGTTACGGAGCCGCAAAAGCAGGCATCATCCAACTTACACGCTATCTGGCAAGTTTTTTGGCAGAGGATGGAATTAGAGTCAACTGTATTAGTCCGGGACCTTTTCCTTATCAGGAAACGATTGATCAATTTCCCGAATTCAAGGAACGGTTATGTAGTAAAAATCCCCTGGGTCGACTGGGAATTCCACATGAGATTAAGGGTGTTGCTGCCTTACTCTGCACTGATGCCTCAAGTTACATAACCGGTCAGAATATTTCGGTAGATGGTGGCTGGACTTCATGGTAAATATTGGAATAATTGGCACCAGTGAAGGTAATGGTCATCCGTATTCATTTTCTGCAATTGTTAATGGTTACGATGCAGCATTACTGAAGAAATCAGCATGGAAACCTATCTATGACTATTTGGCTAAACGGAATGAAAGCGAAATTGGCATTCCAGAAATGCATATTTCACATGTATGGACTCAGTCAAATGCTGAAAGTCAGCTTATAGCTAAAATTGCCAATATTGAGAACGTCTGTGAGGATGTTTCCGATATGATCAGTGAAGTTGATGGAGTGATTATTGCACGGGATGATTGGAGTTGTCATATCGAATTGGCAATGCAATTTTTAGAATCAGGCAAGCCTGTTTTTATTGATAAGCCATTAACACTTAAAATGGATGAATTGAAGATATTCGAACATTATCTTAAGGAAGGCAAGTTAATGTCGACATCAGGTTTGCGATATGCAAAAGAGTTGGATGACTATCGGCAAACCTGTATATCAGATACTCCAAAATTCATATCTGCAATGGTGATAAACGATTGGGAAAAATATGGAATTCATATGCTTGACGCAATATACAGTGGGATAGCGTTTGACATTGCCACTGTTTATTCAGCAGGTGAAAAAAGCAGGACGACGATACTTACAAGGGAAAATGGTGAGCAGATAGTGTTAAGCTGTCTGGGGCCGGGACATAAGATATTTAGTTTAAAAGTATTTTTTGAAAGCAACTTGATAAGCGTTAATCTTGAAGACAATTTTACCGCTTTCAAAAGGACCTTGTCTCACTTCAGGGACTTTGTCAAAACAGGAAAACCAATAATAAAATCAGACGAGACTGTGAACATAATTAAGACATTAATTGCGGGAAATATATCATTGAGAGAAAAAAGGGAAGTACGCCTTGATGAATTATGAACTTGACTTAAACAATAAAGTAATCGTTATAAGCGGTGGGGCAGGACTGCTGGGCATGACCTATGGGAAAGCAATTACACAGTGCGGTGCTGTTGCGGTATTGGCAGATGTTGTATCAACAGAAGAATTTGATATGCGTCTGCAAACTGCAAATTTTACAAAAACAGATAATGTTTGTCAGGTGCATATGGATATTACCAAAGAAGATTCTGTCAGAGAGGTTCAGCAACAAATAATTAAAAAATATGGCAAGATAGATGCACTGGTAAATAATGCTTACCCTCGGAATTCTAATTATGGCAAAGAGTTTTTCGATGTTACTTATCAGGACTTTTCAGAAAACCTGAGTCTTAATCTTGGTGGGTATTTTGTAACGTCAAAGATATTTGCCGAATATTTTAAGGCACAAAGTGCAGGCAACATAATTAATATTGCCTCCATTTACGGAGTCATAGCCCCTCGTTTTGATATTTATGAAAATGCAGGTTTTACTATGCCAGTTGAATATGCAGCTATAAAATCAGGTGTAATTCATTTAACCCGATACATGGCAAAATTGCTTGGCAAGGATAATATTCGAGTAAACTGTATTAGCCCCGGTGGAATTTATGATTCTCAACCGGAGGAATTTGTAGCGGCTTATGCAAAGTATACAAATCGGGAAAATATGCTGGATAAAGAGGATATTGCCGGTACATTACTGTTTCTATTATCTGATTTATCAAAAGACATAACTGGTCAAAATATTGTAGTAGATGCCGGTTTCACTCTCTAGTTTTAGGAATTCAATAATTTAATGTCACGGACAATTGCCATTATCGGTGCCGGAGAGTTGGGCTCAAGGCATTTACAAGCTCTTGTGTTATTGAAATGTGATTTCGTTGTTTATGTTATAGATCCTGAGATATCATCGCTGGAAAGAGCAGAGCAGAGACTTCGGGAGGTCGATAGTTCAGATGATGTAAATGCAAATTTTTTCGTTTCAATGGACGATCTGCCGGATCAGATTGATATTGCGATTATCGCCACAAATTCTTACGAGAGAATGCTGGTATTCAGGTTTTTAGCGGAGAAAAGATCTATTGCCTATATAGTTTTCGAGAAGATACTTTTCCCCTCTTTAGACGAATATTCTATTGCCCTTGATTTATTGGGGAGAAAGTCAATAAAAGCCTGGGTAAATTGTCCAAGACGTATGATGAAAGTGTTCAGCACATTTGAGCAATATCTAAGTTCAAGCAAACCGCTAAAGTTTAATGCCGCAGGATTAAATTGGGGAATGGCTAGTAATACCATTCATTTGCTCGATACATACGCCATGTACCTCAATCAATATAGTTATCAATTGGATATTTCAGATCTGGATAACGTGCTTGGTAAGTCGAAGAGAGGAAACTATGTAGAGTTTTTCGGAACATTATCCGGTGAGTTTTCAGATGGTAGTACATTTTCGATTTCTTGCGATGCCGGTGATAGCTGGAAGTTTACTAATGACTTTAATTCAGATAAATATTCTATACATTGTGATCTGGGTCAAAACCAGGCCAAAGTAGCCGGAGTGACAGAGAAATATAACAATGCGATCGAGCTTAATCTTGAAAGACAAAGTGTACTCAGCCACATTTTTATTGATAAGATAATAGAAACTGCTGCCTGTGAACTACCTGATTACGAACAATCAATGCAATTACATATACCGATGATTTCAGGCTTATTGCAACACTACAATAAAGTTACTGGCGAGAAGGTAACACGACTGCCTGTAACCTGACAGGGATAAGGAGAACTTCAATGATCTGGATAGTAGGCGCCGGTCCGATGGCGGCTGAATACATAAAAGTATTGAGAGTACTGGATAGACAGTTTTTGGTTATAGGTAGATCTGATGCGAGCGCAGTTTCTCTGGAAGCTAAAGAGAATGTGGAAGTAATTCGTGGAGGCATAGAAAAATACCTTCAAACAATGCCTGAACTTCCAGATAAAGTAATCGTTTCAACTGGCGTAGAAGCGCTGCTGGGGTCCTGCAAAAGCCTGATTCACTATGGTGTCAAAAGTATATTGGTGGAGAAACCTGGTGCGTTAAGTTCGCTTGAACTAAAGGAAATGGCAAAGCTGTCATCAAACTCCGGGGCGAAAGTGTATGTAGCTTATAATCGCAGGTTCTATGCTTCTGTTTTAGAAGCTCAAAAAATAATAGAGCAGGATGGCGGCGTAGTTTCGTTTAATTTTGAAATTACAGAATGGAGTCACATCATAGAAAATAATCTAAAAGACGGGGCAGTAATGCAAAGTTGGTTTTTGGCAAATACTTCTCATGTAACGGATTTAGCCTGGTACCTGGGAGGAAAACCAAAGGTAATGAAGAGTTATCAGTCTGGCTCATTAAGCTGGCATCAGGCTGCATCCCGTTTCTCTGGCGCTGGAATAAGTGAATCTGGAGCATTATTTTCGTATTTCGGCGATTGGAGTGCACCAGGTAGATGGGCGTTGGAAATATCTACCTTAGCATCTCGTCTAATTTTTCGGCCATTAGAACAATTAAGTATCCAGAAAATTGGTAGTGTAAAAATAGAATCGGTTCCTTTCGATAATAAGTTAGATACAGAATTTAAACCCGGGATATATAAACAAATTGATTGTTTTTTGAACGACGAAGATCAAATTTTATGCTCATTAAAGGAACAGATTGAAAATGCACGACAATATGAAGAAATGGCGGGGTATAATATAGATTATGCTAAAGCTTAATATTGATATGTATTGTGTTTGCTGGCGTACTAGAAATAGCCTTAATTAATGAATATGCTTCTATGTAATCCTGAGTGAATTACAGCTGAACACTATTTTTATCTGCTTGATTCCCTTTCGACATGTCTCAATTATTTTAAATTTATCAAGTTGTATTTAATATACATATCTAGACTCGTATAAATCTTCATGTCCATTGTTACAAAGTATACAAAATTGATTAAGCGTCTATTGGTGCGGATCAAAAGATCTGCCGAACTTTGGATTGAAAAACTAACCGAATTGTTGCGAAAATCATTAATATATCAAAGGTTGCCACTTGTGCTTTTTGCTCGAGAAATATTCAGTCGAATAAAAATGACATGCCTTGTTTTGAAGCGACGTATATCACGAAACAGTATCAGGTATTTTTATAAAACTCGTTACAAGATATTAAGAAGTAGTATTAAAACAGCAGATTTTCTTTATAAAGGTGGAAGTTTCAGATCGGCTCGAATTTTGTTAGTGCCTATAGTAAAGCACTACGATTATCAGAATAAAGTATTGAATACAAAATTCTTGATGTGTTGTATTAAAACGAATTACTTTACAGGCGTGGATCGGTTTTTGGACAATGTATCAAAAAATGCAACGTGTATTGAACTTCCGTATTTTGGAAGAGTATTAGATTGGTTAGATAGAGAAAATGAAAGGTACCGATTAAATCGATGTCGATCGATACTAAAATATGTAACTAGTCGGACAGCGGATGAATATATCCTGGAATGGAAACTAAGACATGAGAAATTTCAATCTCTCGAAACGGAACTAGAAAGCAAGCAATATAATTATCGAAGTGCTGTAGAGACTCAAATTTTGGTTCAGAGTAAAATCTTTCTTATAAAATATGAGGAAGCTTATAATATTTTAGCAAGCACGATTTGTTCAGCCGATTATTTTAGCAAACGAGCGGAAAAACTGTTGCGTAGGAATATATTTTCTCTGTCATCAATATTCGACACTCCAAAGCCTATTCTCGATGAATATATAGAAAGATATTTGAAAATGTTTCAACTTGCGATTGAAAATAATGAAGAAAATATGCCATACAAAGAAATATTTTCTTTACACGATAATTATTTAATCACGAAAAATTTCACCAAGTCTGCTTATCTTAACGATAGAGTAGATCTTAATAAGGCACTGCCTGATTTTGCTAAATCAGTATACCGTTGGTTATGTATATATCACTCCAGTGCCGAAGTTGCTGCTTATTTTCAAGAGGCTCATATACAACACCGTTACCACACGGATATAAAAATATTGTATGCACAAGCATTAATTGCAAATAATGAATTGGAAAGAGCCTTAACGGTTCTAGAGGGAATGAAACAAATAAGCGCAGTAAAATATAACCTTTTGTTAAGAATACACACGATTCTGGATAATAAGCAAGAATCAAAATCTTGCATTGTGAAGTCATTGAAATTAAACCCAGAACAGGAGGCACTATGGACATCTTTAATAGCAATTGATACCTCGGATGATATAGGTGAGTCAAAGAGATTGTATGAATCGCTGAAAAAATATATTTCCGATGCAAAAAAAACACGAATCCATCTTGAGTTTGTCAAAAATTCGAATAAATTCAATGTAGACTGGAAAAAAATGTTGACTGGGTTGATAGAGAATTTTAACCGCCCGACAGCAAACCAATTACTGTCAGTATCTTTTGCAAAAGAGAACAGGGAATATTTTCTTCAAGTTGCTCAGTTAATCATCGATAAATGTCCTGATTCTAAAATATTTGATGTTAGTAATCATATTAAGTCAGTCGCCAATTACTTGTATAGAACTGGTGAGAAGGCGTTATTCATGGAATTGATTGAAAAAATTGATCTGGGGAAAAGCGATATTGTAGAAAATATGCTAATTAGTTTAGGTCAGGGTAAGACAGTTGAAGGACTGCATGCTAGAAGTGCTGCACTAGAAGATACATATTTAAAAAGATATAAGCATGAGTATACATATGATATAGACGAGCAAAACAGAGTTCTTAGTCCAGAGAAAGATCTTGCCGGGGAGGTTTTTCTGTCCTTTTTCTTTCAGGCCGAGCTCAGTCGTAACGGTGTATTTACGGTGATGTGTGATAAGAGATTGAAAAGTATTTATCAACGAAATTATCCCGATATAAAATTTGTTGGTAAAGAGCCAAGATCTTCATTATCTAAAAATAGAAATGCATTTGATAAAGTCCCGTTATCTCTCTGTGATTTTATTGATAATAACTGTTTGACGAAGGTCAAGAAGGCAAATTATTTTCATTTTGATATATCAGATTATTATTACCTTGAGGCATGCCAGAATAATCGAAAATCAGGTTGGCTTGAAGCCGATTTAGATTTGAGAAGGCGCTGGGAAGAAGATCTGGGGAAATTCGATAATAAGACACTCATTGGTTTTTCCGTCAGCTCAATGATGCATTCCCCTATCCGGAATGTACATTCAATCGGACTCGATTTATGGGGTGATATTTTTAAGATGGAAAACGTGGTGTTTATTAATTTGAACACAAGCCTTGAGGAAAATCACTTTGATACGATGTCAATTCCAGAGTCTGCAATTATCTATACTCCAAATTGCGATCTTTACAATGACTTTGAACAATTAATTGCCTTGTTGTCATTATTGGACTACGGAATATTGCCAGCTAACAATTTGATGGAGTTTGCGTCATCTGTGGGTCTAAAATCATTTATTTTCTCTCCTACCGGAATTATGAGAAACTGGGCTATGGATGAAAGTAATTCATATGTTTTTTCTGAACAAGTGAAATTTATCTTCTCAAAAGATAGTGAGGTAAATAAGGCTGGTATGGTCGCTGAGCTAGTGACCAAATTGAATAATGATATAGCTGCCCGGAAATAGCCATTGCCCATCTAAATGCGCCCTGACAAGTCACTTTTCACGACGTCCTGATGCCGCGTACTTACATTGTATAGTTTCAATTTCTGCCTATAATATCCTCCTTTATTAGTCATTAAATTATTGCTCATGTTGAAAGGAAAATGAAAAGCTCTATTGTCGAAAAAATTGTGCTGCGAACTGATGCCAATATTCGTAGTGCCATTAGTGCTATAGACCAGGGTAGTATCGGTATTGCACTTGTATTGGATGATGACGAGAAATTGCTTGCGACCATTACAGATGGTGATATTCGTAGAGTTATTCTCTCCGGAGTAACTTTAGATGAGTCAATTACAAAAATTATCGAATATCAGTCAACCACTCAGTACCCGAAACCTATCTCAGCTGATGTAGATATGGGAAATGATGAATTGCTTAAAATAATGCATGACAGGCAAATTCATCAAATACCGCTGCATAATACAGACAATCAAATTGTCGACCTTAAAACCATTGATATGCTTATCCCGGATAACTTACTGGGATTGACTGCGGTTGTGATGGCTGGCGGTCAGGGAGTGAGATTGAGACCGTTAACATTAGACACGCCCAAACCAATGCTGGATGTTGGTGGAAAACCTCTACTTGAACATATTGTGGCGCAGTTGAAGAAAGACAATGTTGATGATATTACTATTACCACGCATTATCTTCCGGAAAAAATACAATCACATTTCGGTGATGGGACAGATTACGGGGTCGATATTAAGTATCTATTTGAGCATGAACCACTAGGAACTGCTGGGGCATTATCTAAACTAGAGGATCTGGATAAAACGGTGTTGCTGATAAACGGAGATGTGTTGACCAATCTGGATTTCTCATTAATGAGACAGTTTCATAATGAAAATAAGTCAGCGATCACGATGGCAGTCAGACAATATGATGTAAATGTACCCTATGGTGTTGTTGAGTGTGAAGGTACAAGCGTGACACGCGTTATAGAAAAACCCAGTTACCCCTTTTTCGTCAATGCGGGTATATATCTGATTGAGCCGAGAGTGGTCAAGCTAATACCGCAGGATAAAAGATTCGACATTACAGATTTGTTTGAGATTCTCAAAGAAAGAGAAGAGGAAATTAGTGCATTTCCGATATTTGAGTATTGGCTGGATATAGGCAAATTGTCTGACTACGAAAGGGCACATCTGGATATGACAAACGGAGAGATTCTTTGAGTATAAAAGGTAAAAAAGTATTAGTTACGGGCGCGGCTGGTTTTATTGGAAGTAATTTAACGGAAAGACTTGTAAAAGACGGGGCTGAAGTACGCGCATATATCCATTACAATGCGTTAGGAACAAGAGGTTGGCTTGATCATTCTGAGTATGTTGACGATGTCGAATTTGTTAGTGGAGACATTGCCGATGCGGATTCTGTGCAGGCTGCGATGGAAGATATAGATATAGTTTTTCATTTGGCAGCCTTAATCGGTATACCTTATTCCTACAATTCGCCGCGTTCTTACGTGAAAACGAATATAGAGGGGACGTTAAATGTTCTTCAATCCGCGAGAAAATGTAACGTCAGCAGAGTATTGCATACTTCAACTAGTGAGGTATATGGAACAGCATTGACAGTGCCGATTTCAGAAGAACATCCGTTACAGGGACAGTCTCCTTATTCGGCAACAAAAATTGCAGCTGATAAAATAGCAGAATCATACCATTTATCATTCGATTTGCCTGTTGTAACGATAAGACCATTCAATACCTTTGGACCTCGTCAGTCTCAAAGAGCCGTAATTCCGACGATAATTACTCAAATATTACAGGGTAGTGAGATTAAAGTTGGTAATTTGACTTCTACCAGAGATTTTAATTTTGTTAGTAATACAGTTGATGGTTTCATTCAAGGGGCAATTTGTGATGATGCTATAGGTCGGACATTTAATCTGGGGACAGGTAAAGAAATATCAATCGCTTCATTGATAAATTTGATTTCGGAAATAACCGGAAAAAAAATAGAAATCAAACAGGAAGATGAAAGACTTAGACCTTCCGGCAGCGAAGTTGATCGACTCTTGGCGGATAGTCAATTGGCTAATGAATTATTGAATTGGGAACCTCGCGTCTCTTTAAGAGAAGGTTTGGCACAAACAATAGATTGGTTGGAGCAAAATATAAAGATGTATCAGGTAGGTAAATACACAGTATGAAAATGATTAGACGAAGTATATAAATATAAAATGAGTATGTCGAAATGGCAGATTTCTTAATACGATTGATTTCACAAATATAAAATTATGCAAAGTTATGGAAGCTGGCCGTCTTATGCAGAAGATGAAATAGATGCAGCTGTAAGCGTCCTGAAGTCAGGTAAAGTTAATTACTGGACCGGTGAGAATGTTCGAACGTTCGAACAGGAATATGCTGATTATATTGGATGTGAGTATGCTGTAGCAGTGGCTAATGGTACCTTGGCTCTGGAATTGGCTTTACATGCACTCGGTATTGAAGAAGGGGATGAAGTTATCATTCCCTCAAGAACTTTTTTTGCTACGGCTAGCGCTGTTGCAATCAAGGGAGCAATTCCGGTGTTTGCGGATGTTGATCTAAACAGTCAATGTATATGTCCTGAAAATATCAAAGAACTCATTACCGCTAAAACTAAAGCGATTATCGTGGTACATCTGGCTGGTTGGCCGTGTGCTATGGATGAAATAATGCATATTGCCGAAATGCATAAGTTGTTTGTGATTGAAGATTGTGCACAAGCCCATGGAGCTCAATATAAAGGTAAGTCGGTTGGTAGTATCGGTCACGTCGGAACTTTTTCATTTTGTCAGGATAAAATCATAAGCACTGCGGGTGAAGGCGGAATGATTACTACCAATGACGCTGCAGTCTGGAAGAAAAGCTGGGAATACAAAGATCATGGTAAAAACTATGATGTGATTTTTAGCGACGAAAA
>Ga0055584_100000416_pt1 | contig 40396 bp, 38 predicted proteins | sample OSDHelmetaG_FD_58716 | JGI IMG/M metagenome (GOLD analysis project Ga0055584, IMG submission 58716) | Pelagic marine sediment microbial communities from the LTER site Helgoland, North Sea, for post-phytoplankton bloom and carbon turnover... | ecosystem: Environmental > Aquatic > Marine >...
GGCGCTGGCGCTGGCGCTGGCGGTAATTCCACTGGCACGACCAAGCGTTCAACGCTTCCATTAACGCGCCAGTCGAGGTTTAGCGAGCCCCTTCCTGTGGCGCCTGCGTCGATCGCGGCGCGTAGATCAAAAACGACCGTGCCGCCATCGTCAGCGACCGCAAATGGCGCAGCCAGATAATCTTCACTCAACACGTAACTGCCATTACCTTCGACGAATACACCACCTGTCTCTTCCGCGAGTCTGCGCAAGGTCTGCAGTCCGACCGATAGTGACACCGAGCGCGGATAGCCTAAGCCATCAATGGTAACGCCCTCAGCACGCGCCATAGCGACCACATCCGCGTGATAATACGCGCGATCCTCGGCCAAGCCATCTGACAGGATGACAAGTGACTTGCGATCGGCATTCACGCCGCTCAGCAGGCGCAAGGCTGCGAGCGCATTACGGTAGAGTTCGGTTGTACGTCCACTCGCCCTAACTTGCGTAAGCGCTGCATCCAATTGCGAGCGCGATGCGCCGGGCTCGGCAAGCACGTTCAAGTCACTGTCGAACGTGGCAACACCAAAAGCGTGATGTGAGTCACCCGCTGAGATGATGCGTCGCACGTGTCTTACGCCTGCACGTGCAGCGGCGCTTCGGTTGGGGTCACTGGTGTCGATTAAGAACAATACGGCTGAAGTGGCTCCGGGCTGAGGAAATTCGAACAACTCCGGTGCGCCGAGCTCGGTTTCACCGAGCCTACTTGTGATGCCATCGACGCGCCCAATGGTCGTGAGCCGATAGTCGCACTCGAGGCTCTTGGTGTCCGGCTGGATACAGCGAGCCATCAGGTTGGGGCCGAAGATGGTTTGGTATTCATCCAGCGCGGCGCGCGCTGATGTGTGCGTGCACGCTAGCGCTACAAACAGCACGGCCAGCGCAAACACTCGCAGCGTACTCATGTGCACTGACATCGTATCTATTTGGGTTTGTGTTACCGCGCTTATGCGGTTACCCAGATTGGCAGCAGTGGGATCGATTTGCATATTTGCCATTTTAGTCCCAGTGTCTGGAAATTTCTGTGACTTACAGCAATCTGCAACTATGTGTACGCGTGTTCGCGACCCAGACCACATATTGTTGCACGCTCATACCGGATTAACCTGAGTTAGCGCAGCGGTAGTGTCCGACAAGCGCTTAATCAGTGTACGTACAAAAACTTTCAAGAAGCGTAGCTGTGTCTCGTCAGCCGCGCGATCCAGCGTGCTGGCATTGACCTGCATCAAGGACACATCGGTGCTGGCCATGACCGTCGCAGAGCGCTTGGCATTGGATAAGTAGCCCATCTCACCAAAGCACGCGCCTTCTTGCAACTTGTCCACCTCGCGACCGTTCTTGATGATACTGACAACGCCCGACAGGACGATATAAAACGAATTATCTTCCTCGCCTTCGGCGATGATGGTGTTGCCGCTCGGGTATTGGTACCAATCGCAGGCACGAATCAGATCCCACAAGTCTCGCGCTTCGAAGCCCTTGAAAAAACCCAAGTTTTTAAGCGCGCCAAAACGTTCTCGCAGTGCATCTTCAGTTTGTACGTAATCAAGATCTTCAAAGATCACAGCCAGATCGGCGGCCAGATCAAGGCCAGCCGCATAGCGCTGACTGGGCAGTTTCTTGAGCATTCGCCCGACGGTGTAATTGATACCTTCGGGTAGATCGCGCCGGAAATCGGTGACTGCCGGAGGGTCTTCAGAGGTGATTTTGCTGTAAACTGCACCCAATGAGCTGGCACGGAACGGATGATGCCCGGTGAGTAGCTGATACATGACAATGCCGAGCGCGAAAATGTCGCTTGGGCTGTCGATAGACTCTTCACGAATCTGCTCAGGTGACATGTATAGCGGCGAGCCCATGAAACCGGTGAATTGGGTTGCGGCCATGTCGGCGCGCGTGATCAGCGCAATGCTGAAGTCGGCGAGCTTAACGTCGCGCTCCGGTGTGAGCAGTATATTGCTCGGCTTAATATCGCGGTGAATGACGCCCTCGCGATGTGCGTAGTCAAGCGCTTTGGCGAGCTTGTATATGATGCCCACGACTTCGCGCAAATTGAGCAGCGTCTCCGGCTCGCAGGCGCTCTCCAGAGTTTGTGCATCTTGGACTAGCTCCATCACCAAATAACACAGATCGCCATCCATGTCGGCGTCCATAATGCGCAAGATATTTGGGTGCTCAAGCACCCCAGCTGCGCGTGCCTCGTTAAAAAACAGCTTGCGAAAGCGTGATGCGCCCATCGCTTCGACTTGGTCTTGGTGCGCGACTTTGAGTGCGACCATGCGGTTGGAGAAGGGGTCACGGGCGGAGTAGACCACGCCCATGCTGCCGCGGCCCATTTCGTCGAGCACCTCATACTTGCCAATTTTTGAAGGGCGTGTGCTCATGAATTCCAAACTTGGTCCGCCAGTGTTAGCACTTAAGCATAGTCGTTCATAGCTGCGCAGCATAGTGTGGTTCGAACACTACATTGGGTCGAGCACCGAACACAGACGCTGCCGGTCATTGATTTTCCGTTTAGGTTCAGCGCGACCGGGCCGCTGCAGCGCTTGACGAAGAGGCTGAGATTGTCATAAGGTGCATTGCACCAAATGGTGCAGTGCGTCATTTGAGAGATTTGCTAGAGCTAGCTAGCCAAAAGCTACTGATTAGGTCTGTGCAAAAGGTTGAATTTTATTCGGTGCGACCCACAGATTGGGTCATGCGGTGCAAGAACTCGCGGTACGTGCGTATGCATGGCCGCTGATACGGAGCTTCCTCCTGTTGGCGCTGGTAACGGACTTTTGGTCCGGCCAGCGCATTTTTTTGCCTGCCTGCTACGCATTTAGCCCCCCGTGCCGGCGTCCCCGGACTATAATCTCGAACCTTATTGGGGCGCTGCATCTGGCGCACGAATCTGATTACTCCTAATGACTGGAAATACCAAGCGGGTCGCTTTTTGCACTTTTGGCTGTCGCTTGAACCAATACGACACAGAGACCATGCGTACCTTACTGGAGAACGAGGGCGAGTTCCGTACGGTAGGTTTTCGCGAGGACGCCGACATCTATGTCGTGAATACTTGCAGCGTGACCAGCCGCGCCGATGCCTCAGCGCGTAAGACGATTCGTCGCCTCGCGGCTGATCACCCAAGTGCACAAATCGTTGTTACCGGTTGTTACGCCCAGCGCGCGAGCGAGGAAATCGCCGCTTTGCCGGGGGTGTCCGTGGTCCTAGGAGCCGCTGATCGCGGCCGCATCGCGAGCGAGGTTCGGATTTCGGAAGTGGGCGAAGGGCGAATTGCTGTCTCGCCGATCTCGGAAGCGACCAAATTTCTCGAAGTCCCAATCACTGAAATGATGGATCGCTCGCGCGCGTTCGTGAAAGTGCAAGAAGGTTGTAACGAGAAATGTTCGTTTTGTATCGTGCCGCAGACTCGTGGCGCTTCGCGCAGCCGTGAGCCGCAGCGGGTGATGGCGCAAGCGCGCGAGTTGATCGCTGGTGGCTATCCTGAAATTGTTTTGACTGGCGTGCATGTGGGGGACTATGGCGTGGATTTGCCTGCCGCTCGCAGGCTATTGCCGGAGTTGGTTGAGGCAATTCTCAAGCTGCCGGGTTTGCTACGATTTCGGCTGTCGTCGATTGAGCCATCGACGGTTACTGACGAACTTATCGATTTGATGGCACGCGAGCCACGGTTTGCGCGGCATTTTCATATTCCATTTCAAAGTGGCTCTAACGACGTTCTTGCGCGTATGCGCCGACGCTATACGGTTGAAAACTTCGATGCACTGATAGACCGCATTCGGGCACGCGTACCGGAATTTGGTTTCGGCACTGATGTCATTTGCGGGTTTCCTGGCGAAACGGACGACGACTTCCAAGCTACGTTTGATTGCCTTGCGCGTTGGCCGGTGACCTACTTGCATCCGTTCACGTACTCGATTCGCCCCGGTTCTGAAGCGGAAGGTTTTGCTGACCAGGTAGCGCCGGATGTGAAAAAGCGCCGTGTTACCGCATTGAAGCGTTTGGCGCGGGACAAAGCTGAGTTATTTCGCACGGCTCATCTCGGTCAGGAAATTGACGTGTTAATGGAAGCCACGCGTCGTGCTGGGGAGCTGATAGTCGGCGGCCTCACGGATACTTATTTGCGTGTGGAATTACCCGAGGAGCGTACCGAGCTCAAAGGTATGTATCGCGTAAAGATCACCGCACAAACGGATAGCGCTTTACTCGGTGAACTGGTCTAGCGCGACGAGCACCAGCATCTTTGTGGCTTCCGCCGCCGCTGTGGGTCTACTACGCGTGGTTTGTCACACCGAGCGCGGAGCGCGCGGGCGCACACTTGCTGTCGGTGGTGGGGGGGCGGTTTCTGTGTTTTCGATTGCCGCTGGTGGCGGGGCTTTTTGTGCTGCAAGCTGCTTGGCCTTGGTGCGCGCGCAGCGTGAGTTCTTATTTTGATGCCAGCGGCGTTGCGAGAATTGGATGCTGATGTGGTATTGCCACACCGCCGCGCCACTCACGTAGAAAGTTACCGGATTCTTGGCGTCATAGCGTAGTTCGATGTGGCTGACGCGGGATCTGTCCAAGACGGCTTTGCCAAATGCATCGCGCATTACGGCAGCTTTGGGTTGTCCATAGGTCTGCATTACTAAGTCGGCTACGGCCATCAGGTCGGAGTTCGGCTCGATTGGTGTAGCGAAGTTCAAATTGGTAACAATGAAGTCGTTTACGGTGACCAGTAGCTCGCCGTCGTCTGTGTTGAGGCGGGCGCTCTTGTAACCGCACTCCTGACTTAGGCGCTCAAGCAGCGTGGACGCATCAGATAAATCATCGTATTGAGTCTGCCCCTCTACCTCTTGCCACTGCGCGCCAATATTTACTAAGCCGAATCCGGTTGGAAGGGCAGATTGGGCAAGCGCTGGCGCGTGGCAGAAAAACAGCGCAAGCAAGATCCCGACCATGTTACGTGGTAAGCCCTGGATGCTGGCTTTCGCTGCAAGTACATGCACTAGCGTCGATTTACTCATTATTTTCCAGGAATGCTAGGAGGTCGCGGCCAACTGCCTCGTAACGCCAATCTGACAGTAACAGAGCCGCATCTTCGTGCTTCTGATCGCAGGCCAGTGCTTCCAAATCGCGTTTGCGTGCGAGCAATGGCGTCGGTAAGTCGAGCTGCGCCGCACGCGATTCCACTAAGGCCTGTAACGATGCAATGTTAGCAGCGCTGCGTTCCTTGTCGAGTGCCTGCAGTAAAGGTGCACGCGCGCCGTGCATGGCGCGCTGTGCGTCGAAGTCTTCTACTGCTCCAAGCAAGTCGAGGCCATATTTGCGCAACGCGGCTGGATGCAGTAGCTCGGCGCTACGCAGCGCCTCCAGCTCGTAGAGCGGTCTACGTGCCAGCCCGAGTAAGCCTACGTCGCGCACTATGTGGTTGCGCGGTACGTCGCGCGCAATGGCCACTTCCTCGCGCCATGTCGCCAAAGCGCGCAAACGGTGCTGCTCCAAAGGATTGAGGCGGCTAGCGCCTTTGACCTTTTTGTACATCTCCTCAGGCAAAGGGTAAGCGCGCTGCGGATGCATGACCCGCGCCATCTCCGCTTCGCACCATCGTGTGAAACCGCGTTGGGCAATTCTTTCCACAAGTTGTTGGTACACATCAATGAGATGCACAACGTCAAGGCTAGCGTATTCAAGTTGGTTCGCCGACAACGGTCGTGCAAGCCAGTCTGAGCGGGTCTGATCCTTGGCAAGCGTTACTCCGGTGAGCTCGGCGACAAGGCGTTGATAAGACACGCTTGCACCCAAACCCGCGAATGCGGCGGCGATTTGGGTATCGAACACGGGCCTCGGCAGGGTCGCGCAGATAGCGGCGAAAACTTGAAGATCTTCCGTGCCGGAATGCAGCAGCTTAAGTATATTTGGGTTTGCAAGTACTTGAGCGAATGCAGAGAAGTCGGTGAGTTTTACGCAATCCAGCAAGTAAATTGTGCCTTCGGCGTTTACTTGTATGAGCCCAGCTATGGGCTCAAAGGTACGCTCGCGAATGAATTCGGTATCGAGTCCAAGGACCGAAACGCTGTTCCATGCTGCGCCAACGCGGTTCAATTCAGCGTTGGTATCAACATATTCGAATGGCTGCAAAGAAGTGTTGACGCGTTAATCCTCGAGGGTCGATGGGCGCGGCAATTCGGATGCGGCCGCACGCCCAAGCGCATGTGCGACGCGACGAAGCAGGCCATGTTCATCAAACAGCTTTACGATGTAATCCACTGCGCCCTGCCGCAAGCCCCAGATACGGTCGCTCTCCTGGCTTTTAGAGCTCGCCAATATTACTGGGATATGCGCGGTGACCTTTGAACGCGTGAGCTTGCGGGTCGCCTGAAAGCCGTTGGTGTCTGGCATAACGACGTCCATAAGCAGAAAATCCTGGCCGATTTCACGCGTCACTTGCAGGGCCTGACGTCCGGTTGCCGCCACTGACAGGCGATAACCCGCACGTTCCAACGCAACGCGTACCATCGCCACGTGTGTAGGAGGGTCGTCGACGATAAGGATTAAGGGTTTGCAAGCGGAGCTAAGTTCAGACATTTAATAACAAATAGGAACTATCGCAATGCACCGAAGGCACTGCTGACCGGCGTAGGTCTTCAATTCTGATTGCTTCGGCTGCCGGCGTCTAGTCGCTTAAGCGAAGTGCTATCTCGAATAAACGCAGAATTAACGTTGGATTGGAAAAAATTGCTCGCCGTTCGCCTTACAGTAAAAACTGTATGACGAACGACGAGCTAATGCCGAAGTCCCTCTCGGCACCCGTCACGGCCTCCACGTGAATCTGAATCTACTTCTCTAGTCTTTCCCCGACTGGCCCGGAAGTATTCCTTCTCTAGACGGTTTTGAACGCCCGCCCAAAATATTTATTAGCAAATCTGTTCTAGCCACACTTAGAATCGGCACAACTCAGGCAGGTCATGCAGCCATCCATAACTACAACCGCTTTGGCGTGGCACTTTGTGCACAATGTCGCTGATGCTGGATAACTTTCGTCCGCGTCCGTATCTGCAGGTACTTCTTTGGGCGCGTGCTTCGCGTCGCGGGCAGCAAGTTCTGCACGCTTCACTTGAATGTGTATGCGCTGATTTTCATCCAGCGTGTCGTCTGAGATCATGCCAATCGTGCGCATATGACTCTCGATCACCTCGCCAATTTCAGCAACTAAAGACGGCATGAATTTGCCGCCCTTTTTAAAGTAGCCGCCGCGCGGGTCAAACACCGAGTGCAATTCTTCGACCAGGAAGGTCACATCGCCGCCTTTGCGGAACACTGCCGAGATGATGCGCGTGAGCGCCAGCACCCACTGAAAGTGCTCCATATTCTTCGAATTGATGAATATCTCGAATGGTCGACGCTGCTCGTGTTCGGTGCCTTCATTTAGCACGATGTCGTTTACGGTGATGTACAACGCGTGCTCTGACGCTGGCGTCTTAATTTTGTAAGTACTGCCGAGCAATAATTCCGGACGCTCGAGTTTCTCGTGCATCTGGATCACGTTGTTCTCGGGCGCTGTTTCTTTGTCGTCATCGGACCGAATTTGGTACTTGACGATCTTTTGATCTATTTTTATGGCCATGGGTGTTTCTCCCGACGTCTATTCGCGTCAGAATTTTCCGTAGTAACCTTCCTTGAGAGCGTCGTACAGGTTGGCTGCGCTATGCATCTCCCCGTCATACTCGATTTCTTCGTTGCCTTTGACTTCGAGCTCGGACCCATCTGCAAGGGTGAACGTGTACATGGTGCGTTCCAAGTCTTCTTCCTTAACCAACACACCTTGGAAGTTTTCGGGATTGAAGCGGAAAGTGGTGCAGCCTTTGAGACCTTGCTCGTAGGCGTAGAGATAAATGTCCTTAAACTCTTCGTAGTTGAAGTCGGTTGGAACATTAGCTGTCTTGGAGATCGAAGAATCGACCCAGCGTTGTGCGGCAGCCTGAACATCAACGTGTTGATGCGGCGTGACTTGGTCAGACGAAATGAAGTAAGCGGGTAAGCGCGTTGCTTCATCTTGACTGTCAGGCATCGCCTCTGGATTGCACATCGCGCGATAGGCGAGCAGCTCGAAAGAGAAAACATTTACTTTCTCTTTACTCTTCTTGCCTTCTCGAATCACATTGCGTGAGTAGTGGTGGGCAAAGCTTGGCTCAACACCATTACTTACGTTATTAGCTAAAGACAGCGAAATTGTTCCAGTCGGTGCAATTGAGGTGTGGTGTGTAAATCGCGCACCTTCTTTCGCTAACTCGCTGACCAATACGGGGTCTTCTTCTGCGATGCGTTGCATGTAACGGCTGTAACGCGCATGCAATATACGACCCTTGACTTGATCTCCAGGGTGATAACCGTCTGCTTCCATTTCTGGACGCTGACGCAACATCTCTGTTGTCACGGTGAAATCTTCGTCCATTACTGGCGCGGGGCCTTTCTCGCGACTCAGTTCAAGCGCTACTCGCCAGCCAGTGAGGGCCATGTTCTTGCTGACTTTGTCAGTGAACTTCAGCGATTGCGCCTCGCCGTATGGCATGCCCAGCATTGTTAACGTTGAGCCAAGCCCAAGAAAGCCCATGCCGTGGCGGCGCTTGCGTTCAATTTCGGCACGCTGTTGCGGCAGCGGTAAACCGTTTACGTCTACAACGTTATCGAGCATGCGCGTAAATATGGCGACAACATCATTGAAGCCTTCCCAATCGAACTGGGCATTGGCGGTGAACGGGTCACGTACAAAGCGGGTTAGATTGATTGAGCCAAGCAGACATGCGCCATAAGGCGGCAAGGGCTGCTCGCCGCAGGGGTTGGTTGCACGAATTTTCTCGCAGAACCAGTTGTTGTTCATCTCATTGATCGAATCGATCAAAATGAATCCGGGTTCAGCGAAGTCGTATGTAGACGCCATGATGCTGTCCCACACGCGTCGTGCAGGTAGCTTGCGGTAGATTTTGCAGGCGACCTCACCAGCCGCGTTGGCGTAGTAGCGATCGACCACTGGCCAGTCCCGCCAGATAACCGTGTCCGGGTCGTCAACATCAATGTTGTCGGTTTTTATCTCTTCGCGCGTCATTGGAAACGCGAGCGTCCAGTCGAGATCGCGTCGCACCGCTTCCATGAATTCGTTCGTGATCAGCAACGAAAGATTAAACTGACGTAAACGCCCGTTCTCTCGTTTGGCACGAATGAAATCCATGATATCCGGATGGCCGATGTCGAATGTGCCCATTTGGGCTCCACGACGCCCGCCAGCCGACGACACCGTAAAGCACATCTTGTCGTAAATATCCATGAACGACAGTGGCCCAGAGGTATGCGCACCGGCGCCACTTACATAGGCGCCCTTAGGTCGCAGCGTCGAGAATTCGTAGCCGATCCCACAGCCCGCTTTGAGCGTTAGGCCCGCTTCGTGGACCTTCTGCAGTATGTCGTCCATCGAATCGTGAACGGTGTCGGAGACCGTGCAATTTATGGTCGATGTTGCGGGCTTGTGGTCTTGCGCGCCTGCATTTGAAACGATGCGGCCCGCAGGTATTGCGCCTTGGCGCAGGGCGAATAAAAACCGCTCGTGCCATAGCTCGCGCAATTCTGGCGTTGTTTCGACACTTGACAGGGCCTGTGCTACTCGACGATAGGTGGCGTCCACGTCTTTGTCGACGGGATCGCCCTCTTTGGTCTTGAGGCGGTATTTCTTGTCCCAGATATCCAGGGAGGCCGCTTGCAGAGCTATGTCGACTGTCGCGGATTCGCGCGCAACGGATAGCGGTGCGCGGGCGCGCTTAACCGATTCCATCAGTTCCCCCCTTAGGACGTCGGTTGAATGAGTTTCGTATTCGCGGGGTGGTAGTCTAAGCGTGCTCAGCATGTCGTGCAACACTATATGGTGCTTGTAGCGCAAACGTATCACTACATGTTGTGTTCTTGCTGTGCATTGCCCGTGGACTAATGGGGTATTGCCTGTGGATAAATGCGCGCATTGTGCGGTAGAACGTGCCGAGCCCATCTGTCACGATGGTAGCAGTGTGATTTGCAAAGGTCTGAATGCCGCTATGTTGGTAAGTACGATAAAGATGCGAATTAGTAATCTGCCCAGAGCATTGGGGTTGACGATGCTGGTGATGGCGCTGCCGCTGCAAGTTCTGGCCGCTGAGGTCGACGCTTTCCTGGGTAGCTATGTTGGCCAAGCGGTGTCTGAGAGTGGTGGTGAAATTTCTGCTCGCGATATTGCGGTGGAGATTCGGGGGCGCGACAAAGGCTTCACACTCAAATGGAGCACGGTGACTAAGCGCAAAGATGGCCGTCTTAAGCGCAAGGCCTACGAGGTCAATTTTGTCCGCTCCAAAAAAGACAACGTGTATGCCTCGGCAATGCGTAAAAATCTGTTTGGCAAAGCGGTACCTATGGATCCGCTTAAAGGTGACCCCTTCGTTTGGGCGACCATCGATGGCGCCACGCTCACGGTGCATGCGCTCATCATTACTGAGGATCACGGCTACGAGATGCAAACCTATGCGCGTACGCGCACCGACAAGGGTCTCGATCTGATGTTTCATCGAGTGCGTGATGGTGAGCGCTTACGCGACGTAAACGGCACCTTGGTCAAAGTCGATTGAGCAGCGTCAATTGGTTTGCGGCGAGTGGCGTTGAGCGTCTTGAGCCGCGCCGTCGGGATGTTGAGTGGGTAGCAGCGCAGCTCGCTGACCCGCGCACCCGCATCGCGCCAGTGTGGCGCAATCAGAATCTGATCGATGGCGTCACTGGGGCGTTACCAACATTGGCGCAGTTAGGGCCATTGGCCGAACAGATTCAGGTCTCGGTATTGTTAGGCGAGATCGATGGCGAGGTTGTGTTCGCGGCGGATTTTGACCCGTCCGACGCAGATGTAGGGTCGCTTCTGGAAGCATATGGTGTGTTCACAGATCTGCGTGAGATGGCGGGCATGCTCGACCGCAGTGTTGCTGCGTGGCTGGCACATGCGCGCGCAATGGTATTCTGGCACAAGCACCACAGATTTTGTGGAGCATGCGCAGCACCAACAGTAGTGCGAGATGCAGGCCACGTGCGTGTTTGTAGTAACGAGCAATGCGCAAAACAGCACTTTCCGCGCACCGATCCGGCCATCATTGTGCTGGTAGAACATGCTGATCGATGTTTGCTGGGACGTAACCGCAGCTGGACTAACGGTCTCTTCTCAACGCTGGCAGGATTTGTTGAGCCGGGCGAGAGCCTTGAGGACACCGTGCGGCGAGAGGTTGCTGAGGAATCAGGCGTGCGTGTTGGGCCGGTGCATTATCATTCATCTCAGCCTTGGCCATTTCCTGCCTCGGTGATGTTGGGCTTTTTTGCGCAAGCGACTGATCCAACTATTACCATTGATGAGCGCGAGCTCGCTGATGCGCGTTGGTTTAGTCGCGAAGAACTGGTCGCGCAAGCAAAATCAGGTGCGATTCGCTTGCCGCGTGAAGTCTCAATTGCGCGACGTTTGCTCAATGAGTGGTACGCCCGCGGCGGGCGAGCCTTGCTTGATGACCTAGCCTAAAGCGATTGGCACAACCGCGATGGCGCGGATGCACACCTGCGATCCACATGAGCGAGCGATGACTTCGCGGCACTCACTCCGGCCCGTAAATCGCTACAACACGCCAGACATTGTCTTCCTGCAAATCCATCTGCACATGCACAGGTTTATCGCCGAGCGCGCCAAGGCGCACCATGAAGCGATTGTAGGACTCGAAGAACGCGTAGCTAATGTCACCCATGAACGATGGTCGCGGGCTCGGCGGCTCGGTGGCGCGGATGGACAACTTTAGGCGCACCCATTCGAGGTCGATGTTGGCATCTACAGCGGTATCACTGACCAATTTGATGCCGTCTTTGAGCCAGCGGGTAACCCGTCCCGGGTCATTGCCTACCGCGCCTGAAACGCTACCATCGACGTCTTTCTTGACTTGGCTGCGCACTGCTTCTAGGTCCACCAGCCGTTGTAGCGCGGCGGGGCTCGTGGCGCTGAGCGCTTGATCGAGCCGGTACACGTATACGTAGGGCCACGCCACGCCTGCCAGCAAGGTTAGAACAACTATTAGGATTATGTACTTCATGCTCGACGACTCCGGCTCAACGCTGTCGTGCCCATTGTAGAAGACCTGATGATTGGTCCTGTGTGCGGCGGATCAAGGTTTGGGAATTTGTATTGCGCCGCTACGTCGAAAATCCTGCGGCCAGGGTGGAGGTGCGCCGAAGCCGCCATGTTACACGCCCGGCGACTGTTAAACTTGTAACTTTCGGCTACTCCTAAGGAGCGCTCATGGCACTGATTCTGGCAATCGACGCTGGCACCACGAGTTCACGGGCCATTGTATTTGATGCAGATGGCCGCGCGCATTGCGTTGCTCAAGCGGAGTTCGCACAGCACTTCCCCGCGGATGGTTGGGTTGAGCATGACCCGGACGAGATATGGGCTACTACGGTGCGCGTATGTCGCGATGCGATGGCCCGCGCTGGTGAGCCGGTCGCTGCGATCGGGATAACTAATCAGCGCGAGACTACAGTGGTTTGGGACCGCGCGACCGGCGTGCCAATTTACAATGCGATCGTGTGGCAAGACCGCCGCACCGCGGATTTGTGCGAAACACTGCACGATCGCGGCCATTTGCCGAAGGTACGCGCCGCGACTGGGCTGTTGTTGGATCCATACTTCTGTGCGACGAAAGTACGCTGGATACTAGACAACGTTGATGGTGCGCGCGAGCGGGCGGCGCGTGGCGAGCTCGCGTTCGGCACCATCGACACTTTTTTGATTTGGCGTTTAACCGGTGCGCGGGTACATGCTACTGATGCTACTAATGCCGCGCGCACGATGTTGTTTAACATTCACACTCAGCAATGGGATCGCGAACTGCTTGAACTGTTCGACGTGCCCGCCAATATGCTCCCAGATGTACGCGACAGCGCGGCGGATTTTGGCGTAACTGAAAAGTCGATATTGGGTAGCGAGGTGGCGATCTGTGGCGTTGCCGGCGACCAACAAGCGGCGAGCTTTGGTCAAGCGTGTTTTGCGCCGGGGATGGTAAAGAGCACTTACGGTACCGGTTGCTTCGTGTTGATGAATACTGGTGGCAACGCGCCGATGTCGCAAAACCGATTGTTGACCACGGTCGCGTATCGGCTCAACGGCGAAACCACTTATGCGCTGGAAGGTTCGATCTTCGTTGCCGGTGCCGCCATTCAATGGTTGCGTGACGGACTTGGACTGATTGAGTCGGCCAGCGAGTCCGCAGAACTAGCAATGCAGGCACGGACGGACGCAGAGGTTTATCTAGTGCCCGCCTTTACTGGCTTAGGCGCACCTTATTGGGATCCGCATGCGCGCGGCGCGGTGTTTGGCTTAACTCGCGACACTGGCGCGGCCGACTTCGTGCGCGCGGCGCTCGATGCGGTGTGTTACCAAACACATGATCTGGTCACGGCGATGGTTGCGGATCGCGGCGCGCCGCTTGAGTCGGTCCGAGTGGACGGCGGTATGGTTGGTAATGATTGGCTGATGCAGCGGCTCGCTGACATCATTGATGTAACAGTTGAGCGCCCAGCGATCGCCGAAACAACGGCTCTCGGGGTGGCCTATTTGGCCGGCTTGCAAGCCGGCATCTTCGCCGGCCTGGACACGCTTACACAGCGTTGGCATCGCGATGCTATATTCACGCCGCAACTGGCGCCAAGTGCGCGTAACAGGATACTGGACGGTTGGGCGAAGGCGATAACGCGAGTCAGGTCTTCATGAGCTTGGTGACACTTGCATTGGCGACAATTTTACCATCGCCACTATAAGCTTCGTGGTTGTTGTCGACTTCATCGAGCTTATACAGGTAATTCACCATCAAGCCGGATGAGCGCTTCATGCCTTCATCGGATAGGTCACCAAGCCAGTTCAGTCGTTCTATGCGTGCGCCATTACTGAGATGAAAGTGCGCCACCGGATCGCGAGCGCGCTCACCGCGACGGGCGTTTAGTAGATAGTCCGCGCATGCACGCATTAGCACCGGCTTCAGCGCCGCTTCGGCGTCAACATGATCAACCCAAAGCGTTGAATCGTCCAGGATGCAACGCAGTACGCCAGACCAATCGCTCGCTTGGGTGACTTCTTGCAGAACAGGTGGGACCGGCCCATCGGCAATGCGTGCTGGCTCCTCGTCCAAGGTGCCACGCAACCATCCGCTGAAGCCGGGGACCGGCGACAAGGTCGCGAAGGTCTTGATGTTGGGGAGGTCGCTGGCGAGCGCCGCGGCCACACGCTTGATTAGAAAATTTCCGAAACTGACGCCAGCGAGGCCGTTTTGGCAGTTTGAGATGGAATAGAAGATGGCTGCGTCGGCCGCCAGCGGGTCCTCCAATGGGGCTGACTCATCGAGCAGCGTGCGTACGTCCGCAGACATGCCTTTGACTAAGGCAACTTGCACAAAAATCAGCGGCTCATCAGGCATGCGCGGATGAAAGAACGCAAAACAGCGCCGATCCTCGGCGAGCCGATTCTTTAGATCGTCCCACGAAATGATCGCGTGGACTGCTTCGTAGGCAATTAGTTTCTCCAGCAATGCTGCTGGCGTTTCCCAGGTGATGCGACGCAGATCCAGGAAACCGATGTCGAACCAAGAAGCCAATAAGTCGCGCAAATCCTTGTCGAGCGCGGCCATGGGTTTGCTGGAGCGCACGTGTGCGCGCAGGTCCGAGCGTAGGTCGACTAAGAATTTAACCCCAGCGTCAAGACCGTTGAACTGACGTAACAAGGTGGTGCGTGGAGGCTCCAAAGCCTGACGTAACTTGCCTTGAATGCGGAAGCGGGCGGTCGAATTGGGTGCTTCTCGCCACTCGGCGATGAGCTCGGCCACTGCGTCGGCCGGAACATCGTAGTCGCACGCGAGTAGATTCAAAAAGCGCTCACGACCAACCGGGCTCAGATCAAGGTAAAGCTCACCGAGGCGGGCGGCCCGCGCGCGTGCCGACACTTCGCCGCCGCGGTCCTGCAAACAGGCATCGATGTGCTGGCGCACCAAGGGCAGCTCTGCGTCTGGAAGATCGGCTGAAACTTGGCCTTTTAGCTCGTCGGTTGATGCCGCTGCCGCAAATCGCCATGCGCGACGCATCTGGCGCAAAGTGCGATCTAGAAAACCAGTGCTAGCAGACATACGGAAGACCTCAAGTTAGCGAGCGCCCTCGCTGACTTTGCTTGTTAGTTGACGTTTACGTAAACGTCAATGACAATTTTTTGGCTGTTGCTTAAGGTGCGCGGCGCGACGTTGCGCGGCCGTGGCCAGTTACAACACAGATTCATAAGCATAATTGTGCAGTGGTAACGAGACCAAATTACACGTGCAGTGCGTAGCTTGTTCTGACGTTGTATCCCTGTAGCCTAGCAGGCTAATGGGTCGTTTTCGCGTCGTTCGCTACCCAGGAGAAATTAATGGGCACCTTTAATGACATCCATGCGCGGTCACTTGCCGACCGTGACGCATTTTGGACGGAAGCTGCGGCCGGCGTGCATTGGTACAAGCGCTGGGACAAAGTGCTGGATGACAGCAATGCGCCGATGTATCGCTGGTTCGCCGGTGGTGAGCTCAATACCTGTTACAACGCGCTCGATCGCCATGTCGAGAACGGGCGGGCTGAGCAGACGGCATTGATCTACGATAGTCCCGTCACCGGCACGGTGCGGCGCTACTCGTACGCGCAGTTGCTAGAGCAGGTCGCGCGATTTGCTGGCGTACTCGCTGCTTGCGGCGTCAGTTATGGTGACCGCGTTGTGATCTATATGCCGATGGTGCCGGAAGCGGCCATCGCGATGCTTGCTTGCGCTCGTATCGGTGCGGTGCATTCTGTTGTCTTTGGCGGCTTCGCTGCCAAGGAATTGGCGGTGCGGCTTGACGATGCGCGCCCGAAGGCGATCGTTTCGGCGTCATGCGGCATCGAAGTCAATCGCGTTATCGAATACAAACCATTGCTGGACGAGGCAATTTCACTAGCCGAGCACAAGCCTGCACATTGCGTAATTTTGCAGCGCCCACAAGCTGAGGCGGTGATGCAAAGCGGGCGTGACTTGGATTGGGAGGAAGCGAGTGCAGCGGCCACGCCGCATCCGTGTGTTGCGGTTAAAGCAACTGACCCCTTGTACATCCTGTATACCTCCGGCACCACTGGCGAGCCGAAAGGCGTGGTGCGCGACAATGGCGGCCATGCCGTTGCGCTGACTTGGTCGATGCAAAATATTTATGGGCTTGAACCCGGTGAGGTGTTTTGGTCTGCGTCTGATGTGGGTTGGGTTGTCGGGCACTCATATATTGTTTATGCACCATTGCTCGCCGGTAACACGACGGTTTTATTCGAAGGCAAGCCGGTAGGCACACCTGATGCGGGAGCCTTCTGGCGGGTAATCGCCGAGCATGACGTTAAGTGCTTGTTCACCGCGCCAACCGCATTTAGGGCAATTAAGAAAGAAGATCCGAGTGCTGAACACCTGAGCCGATACGATCTCAGCGGCTTGCGATCGCTATTCTTGGCGGGCGAGCGCTGCGATCCGGATACCTTGTCGTGGGCGCAGACCCATCTCGGCGTGCCAGTGATTGATCATTGGTGGCAGACCGAAACGGGTTGGCCAATTTGCTCAAACTGCCTGGGCATTGAGCAGTTACCCATCAAGCCTGGTTCGCCGACGCTGCCAGTGCCAGGTTGGGAGCTTGATGTTTTGGATGATGACGGCAAGCCGGTTCCACGTGGCACGATCGGCGCGCTGGTGGCGAAGTTGCCACTACCGCCTGGTACATTCCCAACTTTGTGGAATGCACCAGAACGTTTCCACGAAGCGTATCTGGCGCAATACCCAGGCTATTACAGCACCGCTGACGCTGGTTTCATCGACGAAGATGGCTATGTGTTTGTGATGGCGCGAACTGATGACATCATCAATGTCGCCGGGCATCGCTTGTCGACTGGCGGTATGGAGGAAGTCTTAGCCGCGCACAGCGACGTTGCCGAATGCGCCGTGATTGGTGTAGCGGATGCGCTTAAAGGTCAGCTACCGCTGGGCTTTTTGGTGCTGAACTCAGGTTGTAACCGGCCACACAGCGAAATTGTCAGTGAAGTTGTGCAGCAAGTTCGTAAGAAAATTGGGCCGGTAGCGGCATTTAAGACCGCTACTGTTGTGGATCGCCTACCAAAGACTCGCTCGGGTAAGATCTTGCGTGGGACAATGCAAAAGATAGCCGACAGTGACGCGTGGAACATGCCTGCGACTATCGATGACCCGGCTATCCTGGATGAAATTGCGCAAGCGTTGGCGCAAGTTGGCTATGCGAAATAGCGCCTCACCGTGCTAGTGCGCTGTTGTTACGCCTAACAACCAAGCCCTAACAAGGCACCCGAATTGAAGACCGGCGCGGCGCGCCGCGGAGACTAATGTATGTCTGAACAACAAAACGATCCAAGCGCATGGGAAGCGCTGGTTCAGCGTGAGACAAAAGGCAAAACCGTCGCTGACCTAACTTGGCAAACGCCCGAGGGTATTGCGGTTAAGCCTTTGTACACATCTGCCGACCTTGATGGCCTTGCGCATTTGGATTCGATGCCAGGCATGGATCCATTCTTGCGCGGTCCGCGCGCAACCATGTACGCCGGCCGTGCCTGGACCTTGCGTCAATATGCAGGCTATTCGACCGCTGAGGAGTCGAACGCATTCTACCGGCGTAATCTCAGCGCTGGTCAAGCCGGTTTGTCGGTAGCGTTTGACCTCGCGACACATCGTGGTTACGACTCTGATCATGAGCGAGTGACTGGTGATGTCGGTAAGGCTGGTGTAGCGATCGACAGTGTCGAGGACATGAAAATTCTGTTCGACGGCATCCCCCTCGACAAGATGTCGGTGTCAATGACAATGAACGGTGCGGTCTTGCCGGTGCTGGCGATGTATATCGTCGCAGCTGAGGAACAAGGTGTTGCCTTGGCGGAGCTGTCAGGCACCTTGCAAAACGACATCCTAAAAGAGTTCATGGTGCGCAACACGTATATCTATCCACCAACACCGTCAATGCGCATCGTTGCTGACATCATTGGTTTTACCGCGGAACAGATGCCGCGCTTCAATCCAATTTCGATCTCCGGCTACCATATGCAAGAAGCGGGCGCTACTTGCGTGCAAGAGCTTGCGTTTACCTTGGCTGATGGTGTCGAGTATGTGCGGGCGGCGATGGCGAGTGGACTTGCCGTCGACACATTTGCACCGCGACTGTCGTTCTTTTTCGCGATTGGCATGAACTTCTTTATGGAAGTTGCAAAGTTGCGCGCCGCGCGATTGTTGTGGGCAGAGTTGATGGAGCAGCATTTTGCGCCGTCTGATCCGCGCTCAAAGATGCTGCGTACACATTGCCAGACATCTGGTGTTAGCTTGACCGGCCAAGACCCCTACAACAATATTATTAGAACCACGATCGAGGCACTCGCGGCAGTGTTAGGTGGCACACAGTCGTTACACACGAATGCCTATGATGAAGCCTTAGCATTACCCACTGATACATCTGCGCGCATCGCTAGAAATACGCAGCTGGTGTTGCGCGAAGAAACCGGCATTACGCGAGTCATAGACCCGCTTGCGGGTTCTTATTACGTTGAATCACTGACCCATAGCTTGGTCACTGAAGCGCGTAAGCTGATCGAAGAAGTTGAATCGATCGGCGGCATGACCAAGGCGGTTGAGAGCGGTATGCCGAAGCTGCGAATCGAAGAAGCTGCGGCGCAGCGCCAAGCTCGCGTTGACCGCGGTGAAGACATTGTTGTTGGCGTCAATCGTTTTCAGCCCGAATCTGAGGAAGAAATCGATATTCTGACGATCGACAATACCGCTGTGCGTGAGGCGCAAGTCAAACGACTATTGGCGGTGCGCGATGCGCGTGATGCCAGTGCCTGCGCTGCGGCCTTGGCGGCGCTGACGGCGGCTGCCAAAGATGGTAGTGGCAATCTCTTGGTACTCGCCGTTACGGCCGCGCGTGCACGCGCAACGGTTGGTGAGATATCTGATGCGCTGGAAGAAGTTTACGGCCGGCATAAAGCCGAGATACGCTCAATCGCTGGTGTTTATGGCGCCGCGTATGCGGGCGATGAAGAATTCGCCAAAATTCAAGCGGACGTCAACAAATTTGCCGACGAGGAAGGGCGTCGCCCGCGCATGCTGGTGGTCAAACTGGGTCAAGATGGGCATGATCGCGGTGCCAAAACTATTGCGACTGCGTTTGCCGACATTGGTTTTGACGTAGATATTGGACCGCTATTTCAAACCCCAGCAGAGGCGGCTAAGCAGGCTGTAGAAAATGATGTGCATATTGTTGGTGTGTCGAGTCAGGCGGCTGGTCATCAATCTCTCGTGCCGGAGTTGATGCAGCACCTGCGTGCCGAGGGCGCCGACGATATCTTGGTGGTTTGTGGCGGTGTAATTCCGCCCCGCGATTACCCTGATTTGATGCAAGCCGGCGTTGCTGCCGTTTATGGCCCTGGCACAAATATTCCAGATGCAGCACGTGAAGTGCTGCAACTCATCCGTTCTGCCCGCGTCGCGGCCTAAAGCGCCGGCGTAATTTTCGCTTTGCAACACCGTTGCAAGAGTTTGACGTGACTGAAGTGATCCATGCAAAACAATATTGAAAAACTAAATGAGAAGCGCGCGGCGGCTCGAATCGGCGGCGGAACTCGTAGAATTGATGCGCAACACGGTAAGGGCAAACTTACCGCTCGTGAGCGCTTAGAACTGCTGTTTGACCAAGGCTCGTTCGAAGAATGGGATATGTTCGTAGAGCATGATTGCCACGACTTCGGCATGCAAGACGCTCGTGTCCCCGGTGATGGAGTGGTTACCGGGCACGGTGAAATTAACGGCGTCGTGGTATTTGCATTCAGTCAAGATTTCACCGTATTTGGTGGTGCGTTGTCCGCCGCGCACGCCCGCAAGATCTGCAAGATCATGAACCAGGCAATGAAAGTCGGGGCGCCGGTGATTGGACTAAATGATTCGGGCGGTGCGCGTATTCAAGAAGGCGTTGCATCGCTCGCTGGTTATGCCGACGTGTTTCAGCTGAATGTACTTGCTTCGGGAGTGGTGCCGCAGATTTCCATGGTCATGGGGCCGTGCGCGGGTGGCGCGGTTTATTCGCCAGCAATGACCGACTTTATTTTCATGGTTAAAGATAGCTCGTACATGTTCGTAACCGGTCCGGAGGTTGTGAAAACGGTAACGCACGAAGATGTAACGCACGAAGATCTCGGTGGCGCGCTTACTCATACAAGCCGTTCCGGCGTGGCTGATATGGCGTTGGAAGATGATGTCGATGCGTTGTTGCAGCTTCGACGCTTCATGGGCTTCTTGCCGTCGAGCAATTTACAACAACCACCGGTGCGTGAGACTTTTGACCCGGCTGATCGCGATGAAATGTCATTGGACACGCTGGTCCCAGCGAACCCGAACAAACCCTATGACATGAAAGAGCTGATTCATAAGGTTGTCGATGAAGGTGAGTTCTTTGAGACGCAACCGGAGTTTGCTAAAAATATCATCGTAGGTTTCGGCCGCCTGGAAGGTCATCCGGTTGGCATTGTAGCGAACCAGCCGATGGTATTGGCGGGTTGTCTGGATATCGAGTCCAGCAGAAAAGCGGCACGCTTCGTGCGCTTTTGTGACTGCTTCAATATTCCCATTGTGACCTTTGTTGATGTACCTGGATTCTTGCCCGGCACATCACAAGAATACGGCGGCATTATAAAACACGGCGCCAAGCTGTTGTTTGCGTACGCTGAAGCCACTGTACCAAAGCTCACGGTAATAACGCGCAAAGCATATGGCGGCGCGTATGACGTGATGTCGTCTAAACACTTGCGCGGCGACATTAATTACGCGTGGCCCGGCGCTGAGATCGCGGTGATGGGATCGCAAGGTGCCGTCGAGATAATTTTTCGACAGGACCGTAACGATGCAGAGAAAATTGCCGCGCGCACCGAAGAGTATCGGGAGAAGTTTGCGAATCCTTTTGTCGCAGGCACGTTGGGATTCATCGATGACGTCATCATGCCGCACGGAACGCGCCGGCGTTTATGTCGAGCGCTACGGATGTTGCGCACCAAGCAGCTCGAAAACCCCTGGAAAAAACACAGCAACATTCCTCTGTAGCCGCGGCTCTCGAGTGCTCAAATATGTTTAATAAAATATTGATCGCCAACCGTGGCGAAATTGCGTGTCGCGTACTGCGTACTGCGAAACAGCTTGGTATCGCAACTGTAGCGGTCTACTCAGATGTTGATGCAGACGCTTTGCATGTGCGCGAAGCTGACGAAGCTGTGCACATAGGGCCAGCACCGTCATCGCAAAGCTATTTGCAAATCGACGCGATTATCGAAGCTTGCAAAGCAAGTGGCGCACAAGCAGTGCATCCGGGCTACGGATTTTTATCCGAAAATGCTGCGTTCGCTGAGCAGTTGTCAGCGGCGGGTATTACATTCATCGGCCCACCAGTGGGCGCGATCAATGCAATGGGCGATAAGATCGCGTCAAAGTTGCTGGCAGCTGAGGCGGGCGTAAATACAATCCCCGGATATACCGATGTCGTTCGTGATAGCGCGCAGGCGGTTGAGATCGCGGCCGGTATCGGTTACCCAGTCATGCTCAAAGCAAGTGCTGGCGGTGGTGGTAAAGGCATGCGTGTTGCTTATGACGAGCAACAGTGTCGCGATGGTTTTGATCGAGCTACAAGTGAGGCGCGTTCGAGTTTTGGTGATGAGCGCGTATTCATTGAAAAGTTTATTGAGCAACCGCGCCACATAGAAATTCAAGTGCTCGGCGATACCCATGGAAATGTCATCTATCTGGGCGAGCGCGAGTGTTCAATTCAGCGGCGCCATCAGAAAGTTATTGAAGAAGCGCCGTCGCCTTTTCTGGATGAAGCGACCCGCCGCGCGATGGGCGAACAAGCTGTCGCACTTGCGAAGGCGGTTGATTATTATTCTGCCGGTACCGTCGAGTTCATCGTTGACAAGGACAAGAATTTCTATTTCTTGGAGATGAACACACGCCTGCAAGTCGAGCACCCGGTGACAGAGATTGTGACCGGTCTGGACCTGGTCGAACAGATGCTGAGAGTTGCCGTTGGCGAGGCGCTTGCGTTCACGCAAGATGAAGTACGCCTAAGCGGGTGGGCGGTGGAAGCGCGCATTTACGCTGAAGATCCATTGCGCAATTTCTTGCCTTCGGTTGGGCGTCTAGAACGTTACCTGCCGCCGCAGCAGTCCGATGGTGTGCGCGTTGATGCTGGCGTGTACGAGGGCGGAGAGGTTTCCATCTTCTACGACCCCATGATCGCGAAACTTATTGGTTACGGCGTTGACCGTGCTACGGCTATTACAAATTTATTAGACGCTCTGGACAGCTACGTGATTCGGGGACCTGCGGATAATATTGCGTTCTTGTCTGCAGTGTTGCGCCATGATCGTTTTGCTGCAGGCGACATTTCTACCGCATTCATTGAAGAAGAATATCCGGACGGTTTTAGTGCTGCGTGCGTTTCGCACCCGCAACCTGCACAGCTGTTGGCGGTAGCGGCAGTGCTCGAAGCGATTGTTAACCCCGGCGCTTTTGCGCGTGATGGCCAGGCAGTCGCGGTCGAATTAAGTGACCCGCGCGCATTTACCCAGCTGCAACTTCGACCGCAGTCAGATAGCGCCGTGGTGCAGGTGGGTGATACAACCCTCAATATTGGTTTGGGCTGGCAGCCTGGAGACGCGCTTGCGAGGGTCATGCTTGACGGCACAGAACGTACGTTTCAAGTCACGCGTACAGGTATTGACTGGATAATTCGACAACTTGGTTGCGAAGTAAGCGTGCGCATCATGTCACCGCGTGCCGCTGAATTGTACGCACTGATGCCAATTAAAGCGCCACCAGACATGAGTAAGTTTCTGCTGTCGCCAATGCCAGGACTGTTAGTGACTTTGTTGGTGGATGCTGGTGAAGAGGTCGAGCCAGGCCAGGACCTCGCTATAGTCGAGGCCATGAAGATGGAGAACGTGTTGCGCGCTGAGCGTGCAGTGACAGTTGCTGCAGTGCTGGCCCAGGCGGGTGACAACCTCGCGGTTGATCAGCCAATCCTGGAGTTTTCCTGAGCGCAGGGCTGGACCTATGACCTTGGCTTATGACCCAGTTGTGACCGCGCGCCGCATCGCGGCAGGCGATCGGCGCGCCTTGGCTCGAGCGATAACTCTGGTTGAATCGACGCGTCCAGAGCATCGTGAGGCAGCTTTACAGATCCTTGCGCAACTGAGTATTCCGGAGAATACACTGCGCATCGGTATCACCGGCGTACCCGGTGCTGGTAAGTCCACTTTCATTGAAGCGTTCGGCTTGCATCTGCTTACGCTTGGACATCGTGTTGCGGTCTTGAGTATTGACCCGACCTCGGCGATATCGGGCGGTTCGATTCTTGGTGACAAGACCCGCATGGAGTTTCTGTCGCGTAGCGCGAACGCGTATATCCGACCATCGCCTGCCGGGCGTACCTTGGGCGGTGTAGCTCGACGCACCCGCGAAACGCTTAACCTGTGCGAAGCAGCTGGCTATGACGTTGTGATTGTAGAAACGGTAGGTGTTGGCCAATCCGAGACTGCTGTGGCTTCCATGACAGACCTGTTCCTGTTGTTGTTGGTGCCGGGTGGTGGTGATGATTTGCAAGGTATAAAACGCGGCATCGTGGAACTAGCTGATCTGGTGTTGGTCAACAAGGCGGATGGTGACCTGAGTGCAGCGGCGAATCGAGCTGCCGCCGACTATACGCACGCGTTTCGTTTGCTACGGCCACGTTCGCGCCACTGGCGGGTGAAGGTGGCAACCTGTTCGGCGCTGCAAGGGCAGGGGATTGAGGAGGCCTGGGAGCTCGCTTGCGAATTCCGCAGTGCACTCGATAATAGCGGCGAGATGCGCGAAAATCGCTCCAACCAAGCACGCGCATGGCTTTGGGACGAGGTCGCAGAAACACTGTTGAGCCACTTTCGAATGGATCCTAAATTAGCCGAACGTCTCACTTTGCTCGAGGACGCGGTACAATCTGGCTCGATAAATCCGAGCGTGGCGGCCGAACGCTTGGTCGCGGAGTTTCGCTCTACCTGAGCTAAGACCACGCCACCCTCGGCTTGGTCGTGCACTTGTTGCAACGACGCACGCCCGACACTCTTCATCATTGCAACTCTTCGAGGTGACAAAGTCATGATTGGAAATCTTAATCACGTGGCTATTGTTGTACCGGATTTGACCGCGGCATCTGCAACCTACGAACGCACACTCGGTGCCGAGGTCACTGCGCCGCAAGATCTGCCAGATCACGGTGTCACCACGGTATTCGTGAATCTTGGCAATACCAAGATTGAGCTCCTGCATCCGCTTGGTGAAGATTCACCGATAGCAAAATTCCTGGATAACAATCCCGGCGGTGGCATGCACCATGTGTGTTATGAAGTTGAGGATATATTGCGCGCGCGTGACCGGCTGCAGAGCGAAGGCGCGCGTGTATTAGGCAATGGCGAACCGCGTATCGGGGCTCACGGAAAGCCGGTCCTGTTCCTGCACCCAAAAGATTTTTGTGGGACTTTGGTTGAACTAGAACAACTTTAGTCTGCCCGACAGTGAGGCAAGGCTGCCATTTCCGTATATTCGGAATGCTAGCTGCTACCAGGCGTGCTGCGGTGCGGAGGTTGGTTGAACAATGAATAGTCCTATAGCTATTACTGCCGAGTCATTGCGCGTGAGTTGCGCTGATGCATCGCCGCCTGCCGCGCTGGCAAGCCATGCGCTTGCCGCCCTGCTGAAATCAATGTGGTTGGTGGAGCGTGGACACTGGGATGCAGCGCATGCGCTTGCGCAAGAAGATGACAGCGAAAGCGGCGCATGGGTGCATGCCTATTTACATCGGGTTGAAGGCGATCTAAGCAATGCCGGATTTTGGTACGGCCGTGCTGGTCGTCCACGTTGCGAAGCTGATTTGGCGCTAGAGTGGAGCGACATTGTGTCCAAACTATTGGTGCTTGAGTCCTGAGTTTTTGAATAGAGTCTGGCGGGAACAGGCTGTAGAAATTGTCGCTTCACCCGCGCGTGAGATGAATTATGAGCAATATTTACACTCGTGACCTAGAGCGTAATCCGGCTAATCATACGCCGCAGACGCCGATTACCTTCTTAACCCGATCCGCTGGCGTTTACCCAGACAAGGTTGCGGTTATCCACGGCGATACCCGCTACAGCTATCGCGAATTCTATCAACGCTGTTTACGTTTGGCGTCGGCGCTGAAAGCGCGTGGTGTGGGCAAGGGCGATACCGTATCGGTGATGGCTCCGAATGTGCCTGCTCTGTTGGAAGCACACTATGCCGTGCCGATGCTCGGGGCAGTACTGAACGCTCTTAATTTTCGTCTTGACGCTCCTACGATCGGATTCATCTTGAATCACGCTGAAACGAAGGTGCTGATCACGGACACCGAGTTTTCACCCGTAGTAGAAGCAGCACTTGCACTCGTCGACCATCCTATCCAGATCATCGATATCGACGATCCACTTGGAGCGGGAGGCGCTCTCCTCGGCGAGAAGACCTATGAGATGCTGTTGGCGCAAGAAGGCGATCCTATATTCGCCGATTGGCAGTTGCCGGATGATGAGTGGGACGCACTGGCACTGAATTACACCTCAGGCACCACCGGAGATCCTAAGGGCGTGGTTTACCACCATCGCGGTGCGTTTGTGAACGCGATGGGCAATGCCTTGGTATTTGGTCTGAGTGAGCGTTGCGTGTATCTGTGGACATTGCCGATGTTTCATTGCAATGGCTGGACCTATACATGGGCCGTTACAGCCGTTTCAGGCACGCACGTGTGCCTGCGCCAAGTTGACCCTGCGCTGATATTTCCGATGGTGCGTGATCATGGGGTGACCCACATGTGTGGGGCGCCAATTGTGCTGAACATGCTGGTGCATGCGCCGGATGAGGTCAAGGTTGCCTTCCCGCAAACCGTTGAAACTGCCACCGGAGGTGCCGCACCGCCTTCGGCCGTCATTGCGGCGATGGAGCGTATGGGTTTTAAAGTTACGCACCTGTATGGCTTAACGGAGACTTATGGGCCAGCCACATATTGCGCTTGGCAATCCGATTGGGATGCGCTCGATTTAGACCAGCGCGCCAGCAAAATGGCTCGCCAGGGAGTGCATTATGTGACCATGACAGACTCGGTGATTGCCGATCCCGAGACCCTAGAACCGGTACCCGCAGATGGCCAAACCATCGGTGAATTGATGGTGCGTGGCAACACCGTCATGAAAGGCTACCTAAAGAACCCAAGTGCTACAGCGGCAGCCTTTGCGGGCGGCTGGTTTCATACCGGTGACTTGGGCGTACGTCACGCGGATGGCTACGTTGAAATAAAGGATCGCTCGAAAGATATCATCATCAGCGGTGGTGAAAATATTTCCTCGCTCGAAATCGAAGAAGTGCTCTACAAACATCCGGCGGTAATGGAAGCGGCAGTAGTCGCACGCCCCGATCAAAAATGGGGTGAAACGCCATGTGCGTTCGTAACACTGAAGCCGAATGCGGGAACCGTAAAAGCAGACGATATCGTGGCCTTTTGCCGTGCCAACATGGCGCACTTTAAAGTGCCGAAGACGGTCATTTTTGGCGACCTGCCGAAGACGCAAACCGGCAAAATCCAAAAATTTTCTTTGCGCGACACAGCCGCCGCTCTCAAGAGCTAAGCGAAGCGTTACAAAATCTACCGCCATGCTCACTGTGTGGTATTTGCCGGCCCCTGTAATTTGCGTTTATGGCCTGCGTGCGTTGATGTCAATGGAGCGAATATTGCAGAGACCGCGGTGCGCAGTTGACGCCGGGAAGTGAGTTCACTGGTCAAGTTTAAATCGCGCAAGCACTGGCTGCGCGGAAGGTCTAGGCGGAGAACTCAGGATCGTAATCTTTCAAAATACGGTCGTGCGCGCATCTTGTATCTTGCTGACCAGTTTATTTGCTTCGAACTCGTCGCGAATTGTCTTTGCTAGCGTGAAGGTGGTACCGAGCAGGAATACGCAACCCATGGCGAGATAGCCCTTGATCCAGAAACTACCGGGTAGCATCACCAGGCCGACAACGAGGGCCGCGATGGACAGCCCGAACGAAAGTTTTGTAAATAGGATTCAGCCGGGTGAGTTGAGTTGGGTTGAAGGAGCGTTATTCATAGCTAGTGTCTCATTTATTCAATTGGTTGGGATTAGCGGGAAGCAAGCTTTGTGCGCCGTCGCGTGAGCGCCGCATCTACCGCACTGTTGCGCACAAATGATTCCAACATCTCATCGTTCTGACGTTCGTTTGCACTAACGCTGAGTTCTGCAGCAGTTAGCGCTTCGGCCTCAGCGATCTTTTCCTCAACGGCGAGCATTTGCGCGTTCATCGAAGTGTCAGCGGGAATGCCAGGGCAGCCGCGTATTACACGTTGTTCGGCGCGCGCAAGCCGTTGCCGCGCCAATAGTGTTGCGCGTCGTCACGCATAATCTTCACGGCGCGCGCGTAACGCCGTGAGCTGCTGGCCCAGGTCGTTGGCGCGCTCCAGTGCTTGCACATAGCTTGGTTCGATAGCGCCGACCGATTGTTGCGCTTGCACCTGTTGCTCAAGTGCGCGCGTGTGACTGCCTCTTGCCCGGCAGTGAGAGCCAGCTCAGTCTTTTGTTCCCACTCGTTGGACGCGGCGGTATGGCGCGTCATGTCGTCGCTCAGGCGCTTCTCCAGCGCGACCGCTTGTACCAGGGCCGCACGTGCCGCGCGTATACCTGAATCGATATCGCGCAGCAGCTCAGCCAGCATTACTTCGGGCCTTTCGGCCTGAGCCAGGGCGTAGTGAGCGTTGGCGTTAAGAAGCTTTTGGAGTCTTTCGAAAATATTCATGACTTAGAATTTCTAGATACTGAACACTGTTTAATTTAAATTTAAACGACCCTACGACAAATGGCAATGGCCCCCGGGTGAGTGTCAGTATTGTGTGACTCGGCTGTCAGTTGTAGCTTCATGCATATTGACCGAGCGGATACGCGGGCGCGTACCGTTGTAACATCGGTACAGTGTTGGTTTAGATTTGTTGGAATTGGCGAGACTATGGCGCGAACAATAATGGTGACCGGAGCCGCATCCGGTATAGGTGCGGCACTAGCTCTGCGTTTGGCAGCTCCCGACACGCGTTTGTCGTTGCATACGGGTTCGAACAGACAAGGTTTGGAGCGGGTTGCGTGCGCGGCGCGCGCGCTCGGAGCAACAGTGGTGATCACTGTTGGTGACCTGTGCACAGTTGCGGCCATTGATGCTTACCGGGACGCAACCGAGAGCGCATTTGGCCGGGTCGACGGCCTAGTTAGCAACGCAGGCTACGCGGATCGCACGGCCTTCGAAGACGTGGGTCCGGAGCAGCTAAATGCGGCCTTTAACGCAATGACGGTAGCGTTTGCGTCTTTGTTGCATGCCGCAACCCCGCTGCTGCGGGACTCGAATTGCGCGCGCATTGTTGCGGTTAGCTCGTTTGTCACTCATCGCGTCGCGCTCGGCGACCGGTTTCCGGCATCCGCCGTGGCTAAAGCGGGTTTGGAATCCCTGGTCAAAATAAGTGCTGAACGCTTAAGCGGCGCTGGCATTTGTGTGAACGCAGTAGTGCCAGGGTATATACGTAAGGAACGTGAGCGCGATGATGACTTAGGCACCTTGAATGCGCGGCGCCCAGGTATGAGTCACGTACCGTTTGGACGGGTTGGCGAAGCCGACGAGGTTGCTGCAGTGATTGAGTTTTTATTATCACCCGGGGCATCTTATGTGACCGGACAGATGATCCACGTCGATGGCGGCATGATGCTGTGAGCGCGTTACTCCGATGCGCCTCCACGCCGAGCGAGATAGGTGGCAAACCGGCTCACGCAATAGTGTAGAAGTACCGTGAACAGGGCCAGCACAAACAATGCGGCAAACATAAGATCAATCTTTAGGCGACCGTTGGCGAGCAGCATCAGATACCCAAGGCCTTTGGATGCGCCTACCCATTCGCCGATGACCGCGCCTATGGGTGCATAGACAGCGGCGAGTCTTAGCCCCGAGCCAAACGCGGGCAAGGCCGCTGGAACACGTATTTTTAGCAGTAGATTCTTAGGCGTCGCTCCCATGGTAGCGGCCAAATCAAGTAGTCCTGCATCGGTTCGCCGCAGACCATCGTAGAAATTTGAGGCGACCGGGAAGTAGATAATTAACACTGCCATGGCAATTTTTGACCACAAGCCATAGCCAAGCCACAGCGTCAGTAGAGGCGCCAATGCAAATACCGGGACCGCCTGACTAAACACCATAATCGGCAAAATCACCCGGCGCGCGCTCGGCGATACCATCAGGTGCAGTGCGGTAAGCCCGCCAAGGATACTGCCGATAAGCAGACCACCCAGAATCTCCGCGATAGTGATTAGTGAGTGCTCGAACAACAGGTCGGCATAGTCTACGAGTGCATTGGCGACCCGCCACGGGCTGGGCAAGATAAACGTTTGAACGCCCGTGGTGACGATGATGAGTTGCCAAAGGCCGATCGCACAAACAAATGCCAAAACAAAATCAGCGGCGGTTCTCAGCCCACGACGACTCACCGTGTTCGCGTCATTGTGATGATGGCAAACGCGCGCTGCGCAATGCCTGTAGCAGCTGGGTTTGGACTTGCAGAGTCTCGTGCGCGTCTACGGCTCGGATCGGTGGTCTTGTTGGCACCGGCATGGATTCGAGTCCGTCGGCAGACATCAAATAAATCACGTCGCCCAGACGTGCAGCTTCACCTGGATCGTGCGTGACCAGCAATACTGTGCGGCCCACCAGGGTGGCGTGCGCAAGCTCTTGCATGTCGGCACGCGTGCGCGCATCGAGCGCCGAGAACGGCTCATCGAGCAATGCGATCGGGCGCGACTCCATCAGTGTGCGAGCGAGCGCGGCGCGCTGGCGCATGCCACCCGATAGCGCCTTGGGCAACTTGTGTGCGTGCTGGCTTAAGCCAACCTGGTCGATTAGTGTGTCAGCTCGATCAAAGTCGGGTGTATCGCCACGTAAGCGTGCGCCCAAGGTGACTGATTCGCGCACATTTAGCCATGGTGGTAACAAATCGGATTGCCCCATGTATGCAATTCTTTCGGGCAGTATCAGGCCATCATGTGCACTGATAGATCCATCAAAACGGCCACCGGTCGACAGCCCCGCTAGAAGACGTAACAGCGTGGATTTCCCAACTCCAGAAACACCGAGCAAACAAGTCCAGCTTTGCGCTGGCAGGGTCAATTCTAGATTTTCGAACAGCACGCCCTCAGCATGCGAAAAACTACCGGCAAGTCTTACGCTCGGCGCTGCTAATGATGATGTCTGCATGCTGTAACCTTAACCCAGGTGTCGTACGCAGTAATTGCCAAATCTACTCAGCGTCGTTGCAACGAGCGCGTAAGCCCATATCCCAGAAGCCTCGCTCGAGTCGCGTTGCGGTGCTGAAGCGTTTGCATAAGCTGCTCCAGCGCGGACTCAAGGTAGAATCAGTGCCGATGCGATCTGCGGCCGCGGTTTCGATGAGCTTCGCGGCCTGCTCGCAAAGCGTTTGATACTCCGGATCGGCGTAAGTGTCTATCCACTCCTGGTAGCGATTGTTTTTAACGCCGGTGAGTTTAAGCCGCGCGCCGATCTCACCATAGCCAAATACGCATGGCGACAACGCTGCCATCATGTCCAGGAAATCGCCAGCCAAGCCGCTATCCATCACGTAGCGAGTGTAGGCAAGATTCTCGAGTTCTTCTTCTGCCGCGAACAACTGATCTTCGCAGACTCCCTCGCGAGCACATACGCCAATATGCAGTTGAATCTCGTGATTGATTAGACCGTTGACTATTGAGGCCGACAATCGCATCTCGTCGCGAGTTTGTGATTTCACTACTGCTAGCGCCCAGGTGCGTGAGTAGTGCATCAAGAATACATAGTCTTGAATCAAATAGTGCAGGTACGCGCTGTGTGCCAGGCTGCCGTCGCGCAAACCTTCAACAAATGCGTGATGGGTATAGGCATGCCACGCGTGTGCGCAATCGGCACGCCAGGCACCGAATACTTGGGAACCATAATTCGAGCTGATGGGTGCGCTCATGCGTGTGACACTCTATCGATAGAATTGTGAACGGGAGTTCTAGTCTGCGGAAATATCGAGCGCCATCTCTGACACGGGCATTTCTGATTTGATCAAACCAGAGTGCACCAAGAATCTTTCGAATCGTTGATAACGACCAGCATCCAAGGCGCCGGGGCGCAGCGCAAATCGCGGCATGGTGTCGGCCCATGCACGTTTATTGAGTTCATCGCGCAGTTCCTTGGCGGTGCCGCTAAAGGTCTTCCAGCTTGCTTGTGGATGGTTAATGATGTATTGCGTCGCTTTCTCGGTCGCTGCCAAGAAGCGCCGTAACATCGGTTTGTTCATAGTGTTGGCGTTGGCGACATAAATGAGCTCGTCATAAGGAGGCAAACCTTCTTCTTCGAGATAGAAACAATGCCCTGGGACATTTTCGATGTCCATCTGATTCAGTTCGAAATTTCGGAACGCGCCAATCACCGCGTCGACTTGCTTGGACATCAGAGAGGGCGAAAGTGACCAGTTCACGTTGACCAGTTCAATGTCTTGCATACTTAGACCGTGACGTTTAAGTACTGCCCCCAACAGGGCTTCTTCAACGCCTGCGACTGAAAAGCCAACCTTTTTGCCTTTCAAATCGGCAATCTTTTTAATTGGCCCGTCTTTCAATACCAGCAGGCAGTTTAACGGTGTCGCCACTAAGGTACCGACGCGTTTCAGTGGTAAGCCCGCGTGCACCTGTAAATGCAGCTGCGGTTGATAAGAAACGGCTAGGTCGGCTTTGCCCGCCGCGACCAGTTTAGGCGGGTCAGATGGGTCGGCTGGCGCAATTATTTCGACTTCGAGATTTTGTTCAGCGAAGAAACCTTTTTCTTTTGCGATGATGATGGGCCCATGGTCCGGATTGACAAACCAATCCAGGATGAGCGTCATTTTGTCTGCTGCAGAACTGGTGCTAGCTGTGAGTAGCATCAATACAGCAACGGCAACGGTTGTTAATGTGTGCATGGTTTGGCCTATTTAAGTGCAGCTATAAATGTCGAGTGAAAATGTTGGTTGGGCTGGCAAGCGAGCGCGCGTCACCGCACGAAGTATCACCTTGATGACAATGATGGTTCGTCGCCCATAGCAAGCAATGCTATCGGTGTCTCGGAATATTGGTTTAATGCGGCCGCTGCTCGCCATGCACGCAAGCCGCTGCGGCAGCACAATACTGTGCGATGCTGCGCGCTTGTTTGTACGGCCTGATCTTCGAACGCTTGCACAGTGGCGCGCACCGCGTCTGGTACCACTGCTTGCGGCGCTTCATCGATACCGCGCAATTCAATTACCAGATCAGTGGCGGTGATATCAGTTGCTGCGATGAAACTGAAAGCGGCATGGCGTGGCTCGGCCGCGCCGTCGAAACGAAATCCACCGAAACGATAGCTTTGCGCGTTCAAGGTCACCAGTTGCCCCAGCGGCGATGGTGTCAGTCTCAACAACACGGACAAGGCCATTTGTGCTTGCATCGCACCGAGCATGCCGACCAGCGGTCCTAGCACGCCGGCGGTCGCACAGGTAGCAAGATCCTTTGGCAGATCCGGAAACACAGCGCGCACCGAAGGCGCACTGGCGCAAAAGCCGCCAGCGTAGCCAGTCAGCCCCAGCGCCGATGCTGCGATCAGCGCAATGCCCTTATCCAAGCACGCGTCAGACAAAATGTAGGTCGCTGCGAAACTATCGGCGCAGTCGAGCGCAACATCTACCTCAGCCAACAAGGCATCGACGTTGGCTGGCGTCACTACTGTGGTATGCGCAATTACTTTGACTTGTGGATTGAGATTCTTAACGAAAGCCGCGGCCGCCTGCGCTTTCGCTTGTGCCAGGCTCGCTTCGCCGTACAAGGGTTGTCGATGCAAATTGCTCGCATCCACACAGTCACCGTCAACGACAATGAGGGTGCCAATGCCAGCGCCGGCTAAGTATTGCAGCGCTGGACATCCAAGCCCGCCAGCACCGACTACTAAAATGCGCGCATCGCGTAATTTCTTCTGCCCGTCGGCGCCAACCTGCGGCAGAATTTCTTGCCGCGCGTAGCGATCCACATGACTGGTTGGAACGGCCAATTTGTGTGCCATGACTATTACGTCTACTCGGAGGCAGCTGCAGTTACAGCTAGCCATTGTTTAATGCGATTTTCCGGATCGGCGTTCAGCGTAATGTCGGTGACCGCAGAGATGATATCTGCACCGGCCGCAAAAGCGCCCGGAGCCCGTTCGACATTCATGCCGCCAATCGCTACCAGTGGCGTATCACCCACTGTTGCTTTCCATTGGGTGACGCGCTCAAGCCCTTGTTGTTTCCATTTCATCTTCTTTAAAATGGTCGGGTAGACGGGACCGAGCGCAATATATTCAGGCTCGAATGCAAGCGCGCGCTCTAGTTCAGCGTCGTCGTGTGTGCTCAAGCCTAATTTGATGCCTGCCGCACGAATGGCCGGCACATTTGCTTCGTCTAAGTCTTCTTGGCCAAGGTGAACAAAATCACAACCTTCATCGATTGCCATTTGCCAATAGTCATTGACGACCAATTGGCACTGATGCTGCTCGCACACTATGCGGCTGTTACGGATCTCGTCGCGTGTTTCGGAGTCGCTGCGGTCCTTAACCCGCAGCTGCACGAGTTTGATGCCGATGGGGACTAAGCGCTGCAGCCATGCGGCGCTATCGAAAATTGGATAAAAGCGGTCGAGGGTCATGGGTTAAATCTCGCGCATTGTGTTGAATCGTGTTGTCATCTAATGACTTAGGTCAAGAACGCTTTGCCCATGACGGGTGTCGAAGGTGCCGCCATATCGCGTGGCTCCATCGGATCTGCATTTGCAGCAATAAAACCTGCGTCTATGGCTTGGGCAAAGGCTCGCGCCATGCTGACAGGGTCGCCCGCTTTGGCCACTGCGGTGTTGAGCAGGACCGCGTCAAATCCGAGCTCCATTGCCTGCGCTGCATGTGATGGTAGCCCAAGTCCAGCGTCGACAACGAGTGGAATATCCGGAAAGTGTGCGCGCATCGCGCGCAGCCCCCAAACATTGTTTAAACCGAGCCCAGAGCCAATCGGCGCGCCCCATGGCATTAGTACTTCGCAGCCAACATCAAGCAAACGTCCGGCAACAACAAGATCCTCAGTGGTATACGGAAACACCTCAAAGCCATCGTCGCTAAGAATTTTCGCCGCTTCAACTAAGCCAAAAACATCGGGCTGCAAAGTATCTTCTTCGCCGATGACTTCGAGTTTTATCCAGTTAGTGGAAAATACTTCACGCGCCATATGCGCAGTCGTCACGGCTTCCTTGACGGTGTGGCAGCCTGCGGTGTTTGGCAACACGCGCACACCTAAGGACCGAATGAGCGCCCAAAAGTCTTGTCCGCTCCCATCTGCGCCCGACTCACGTCGCAGCGATACGGTTGCGATCTCTGCACCGGATGCGCGCATCGCTTCAGCTAGGATCGCCGGTGATGGGTATTGGGCCGTGCCAAGCATTAGGCGCTTGTTAAGTTCGACCCCGTAGAATTTACGCATCTCTCAACCTCCTTGCATCGGCGCGAGCACTTCCAGTTGGTCACCCGGATTGAGCTCGATCTGCGCGCGCGTGGATGCGGCGACAAAGTTGCCATTGAGTGCGGTGGCTACGGTCATTTGCGCATAGCCGAGTTCTATAAGCGCTTCGGCCAGCTGGGTCGCCGCTAAATCATGGCTTTCGCCATTCACTGATATCTTCACCTGAGAAACTCCGGGCTTGCGTCAGGATTCAGCGCGAGTTCAGCAACCATCTGCGCGAGAGCGGGCGCCAGCAGGAAGCCGTGCCGGAATAGCCCATTTGCATAGATGGTTTGCTTGTCGCGCCGCACCCTCGGTAAGTTGTCAGAAAATGCGGGGCGCGCATCGACGCCGATTTCAACGACTTCGGCTTCGCCAAACGCGGAATGTAAGGCGTATGCCGCGCCAAGCAATTCTAGCATTGAGCGCGCGCTGATCCGTTTGCGATCGCTACTCTCTATCATCGTTGCCCCAACCATGAACAGATTGTCTGCGCGCGGCACGATGTATAGCGGCATGCGCGGGTGTAGCAGCCGAATGGGCCGGTGCAATTGCATGCCGGGACAACGCAATATCAGCATCTCGCCTTTAACGCCACGTAGGTCCGCTAGCTCATCGCGCGCGGCGAGGCCACGACAATCAATGGTTAGGTCGGCCTGGTCGGGATTTACCTCGCGCGCGTCGACACCAAAATTTACCGCTACGCCACGGCTGGTTAAACCAGCTAACAGTGTGGCGGTGGCCTCACGTGGATTGAGATGTGCCTCTTCGGGAAAATACAAAGCACTGTGGAAGCGACCATCTAACTCGGGCTCAAGTTCTGCGAGCTGCGCGCCATCGAGCGTTTCAAAATGGCTCGTGCGGCGTGCGAAACGTTTGAGTTCGCCGCGGTCGCGCGCAAGTGCCACTACCATGGAGCCATTGCGGGTCACGCAATTAGCATGTTTTTCCCACCAGTCAGCGGCCTTGGCGCCGAGCCTGACAACCGGCTCTTCCGCGCTCTCACCTTCGCACCACGGCGCCAGCATGCCGCCTGCCCACCACGAGCAAGCGTTGTCTCCAAGACCATTGGCGCGGTCATAGACGCTTAGATCTAGGTGGGCGTGGCCAGCAAGCTCGGTTGCAACACTCAGACCCGCAACGCCAGCACCGATGATGTTGATGCGCATTACTTTGCCTGCTTCCAAAGTGCGTGAAAATGATGCACCGGCCCATGCCCTGAACCAATGGTGAGCGAGTCAGCCGCACGGATTGCCGCTTGTAAGTATTGGTGTGCCGCGTCGACCGCGCGATGCAATTGCAGGCCCTTAGCGAGCCCTGCTGCAATCGATGCAGACAGAGTACAGCCGGTGCCGTGGGTATTCTTAGTGACCACGCGTGGCGCGCAAAATTCAGCTTGCGGCTGTTGTGCGCAGAGTAAAACATCTATGCATTGCGTGCCTTGTGCGTGGCCGCCTTTCATCAACACGGCTTGCGCACCCAGCGCCAATAGCGCGGTTCCTTGGCTGACCACGTCGCTCATGGCGTGAGCAGGGTCGAGGTCGAGCAAACGCGCAGCCTCCGGTAAATTAGGTGTCAGCACGGTGGCCAATGGCAATAAGCGCTCGCGTACGCATGCGACAGCATCATCGTGCAGTAGCGCATCTCCAGATTTGGCTACCATGACCGGATCAATGACAATGGGTACGTCATGGCCTGCTAACTCGTCGGCCACAGCTTCGATGATCGCGACCGAGCAAAGCATGCCAATTTTTACTGCGCCAACGTCTAAATCGTCAAATACGGCGCGTATTTGCGCGCAAACGATGTCCGGAGGAACCTCATGGACCGCGGTAACGGCTCGGGTATTTTGTGCGGTTAACGCGGTGATGACACTGGCGCCATAGACTTGCAGGGCAGAGAACGCTTTGATGTCTGCTTGAATGCCCGCGCCGCCGCTGCTATCCGAGCCTGCAATGGTCAAGGCAATCGGCGTTTTGCAGGAAGGTGGGCGTGTCTTGGTGATCATTTTGCCTCCAGCATTGCGCGTGGCTGGCCGACAACGGCGCGGCCGACAACGCGATTCTACTTACGGGCATGCTGGATACGGGTTCGGTCTTGGCCAACGCGGGGGCATTGCGTTGTTGCGTCGCCGTTCCCTTCGCCAGCATTACCCGGATCAGGTCTGATGGGTTGACGCAATGCGTCTCTCAGCGTGTGAGCACCCCAACGGTTAAGCGGCCAAGGTACACGCCGCGCGCGCGTTGATCCAGTCACAGGATATAATCTTCGCGGCCAGCGCTCGCGCGGCACGCACTTAATAAGAGAGGCGCTCATGAATCAGGAATTGAAACTGGCACTGGTGCAGATGTGTTCGACCAACACACACGCCGGGAATATCGAAGTGGTGACCGAGCATATCGCCGCCGCTGCTGCGCGCGGTATGGACCTCGTGTGTTTCCCAGAAGTTGCCGGCTTGATGAATAGCGATCGACGTTTGGCAGCGGCGCAGATAGTCGCGCAAGCAGATGATCCGTATTTGGCTGCTTGCCGCGAGGCTGCGGCTGCGCATCATATTTGGGTACACACCGGCTCGACCCCGATGCGATCCAGCGAAGACTCACGCTTTGTTAATCGCGCGCACTTGCTGGCGCCGGACGGAGCAATAGCCGCTAGCTACGATAAGATCCATTTGTTCGACGTTGATTTACCTGATGGTAAGCGCATTCGAGAATCAGACCGTTATGCCCCAGGCGCGCGCGCTGTTGTAGCCGCTACGCCCTGGGGGCCTTGGGGCATGAGTATTTGTTACGACCTGCGTTTCCCGCATCTATACCGCGACTACGGCCACGCTGGCGTGAATTTGATGTTTGTGCCTTCAGCCTTCGCAGAAAATACCGGTCTTGCGCATTGGGAGGTGCTGCTGCGCGCCCGTGCGATCGAGAATGGTTGTTTTGTGATTGCTTCTGCGCAGTCAGGCGTGCACGCGGATGGACGCCGCACTTACGGACACGCGATGGCAGTCGATCCGTGGGGTGCCGTCATGGTAGACATGCACGATACGATTGGAGTGCACGATTTATCGTTGGATCTGAGTAAGGTTGCGCGCACGCGGCAAATGATCCCGTCGCTTGCCAACGATCGCAACTACGAAGCGGCGCCTAGCATGGCCTTGGAGGGCGCCGCCTGAGTCGAGTTCACTGCTGCGCGCTAGCAGCCCTTAGAGGCAGCTAGCGCGTTGGCTTATCGAGACTCGGGGCTCAGGACTGGGGGCTTAGGCGATGATTCCGCCTATGATTGCGCCTAACAGCAGCGGGCCAATGTGTGCCAGCGCTAGCACCAGTCCGCCAGCACCCGCAACGGCGCCAATAAACGGCAGTCCGGTGAGGCTGGATGCGACAAAAAAGAGCAGTGCGCCGAACACAATGCATGGTAGCAATACCGCCATGATCGCCGGGCTGACGCCCCCGGCAGCTTTGCCACCCACTACGCCTGCAATGAGTGGCCCAGCGACCGGCGCCCAAAACAGCAATAACGAAATGAGAAACATCCAAAAGATCGCAGCAACGATACTGCCGTGCTCTTCCGCCATTTTTACCAAGCCTTACGCTGTTGTAATCAGGCATTCAATTAGACCACATCAATGGGGCGAATTTAATCCTTGGCCCGCCATTGCTTGTTAGTGAGCGGTCCATCCGCCATCAACTTTGAGGCTCGTTCCGGTGACTATGCCGGAGGCGGGGGAAGCAAGATATACCACCGCGGCTGCGACTTCTTCCACCGTACCCAAACGCCGCATCGGGATCATATTCATTACAAATTCGCTGAACGCAGGATCGTCAAAGAACGGCTTTGTTAGGGGTGTTTCGATGAAGGTTGGGGCGACCGAATTTACCCTGATCGCATCCGCCGCAAGTTCCACTGCCATCGCCTTTGTGAGGCCTTCTATTGCATGTTTGGTCATGCAATAGACGGTTCGTCTCGGTGAGCCAACGTGCCCCATCTGTGAACTCATGTTGATGATGCTGCCGCCGTGTCCGCCGGCTTGCATTACACGTGCGGCGGAGCGCGCAATTCTGAACGCTGCGCGAACGTTCAGATTTAACATGTCGTCGAGGACCTCATCGTCGACTTGCAGGAATGGCTGAGGTTTGTTGGTACCTGCGTTGTTGACCAGGATATCGAGCTGGTCTAGTCCTTCGATTTCATCTAACAACTGCTGGCTCGTTGCGTCTTCGACCCAAGTCTCCAAGGGCCCATCTAGCTCCTCGCGCAGACTGTCGAGATCGGACGCGGTGCGCGCGACCGCTATGACCCTAGCGCCAGCTTCGAATAAGGCTTTGGCGCAGGCTCTTCCCAAACCCCTGCCAGCACCCGTGACCAGTGCGACTTTGTCATCGAGTCCTCGCGCCCATAGTGGCTTGGTATCTGTCGAGTCTGTCATCTGCGGGTCTCCAGTGCCTAGCGATGTTATTGCGTCATGCCGGTTGTGGTGCGCTGCATTAGTGGGGTGGATATTCATGAGCGCGCTGTTGCAACGTTAGACGGAAAAACTGCGAGGATGCGCAAACGAATGCGTCCCCGGAACAGTGTGTTGAGGCCGTAGTTACGATTGTGACAACTAAAGATACGATCTGCTAGATAATTCACGGCTCTCCGCGCGTGCTGCGTGGATAAGACTCAATAAAACACTTGTCCGCCGTTTACATGCAGCGTTTGGCCGGTTATGTGGCGAGACTCATTGCAACATAAGAACAACGCAGCATCAGCGATATCCGCAGGCGCGCTGATGCGCCCAAGTGGTATGGCGCCGCCAGCTGCCGCAATCTCAGCTTCGCTCATGCCATCGCGAGGTTGGTCTGTGTCGGTCAAGCCTGGTGCGAGTGCGTTGACGCGAACCTTATGTTTTGCAAGATCGCGCGCGGCCGCCCGCGTCAAGCCGATAAGCCCGCCTTTGGTTGCGGCGTAGTGCACACCCAATTCTGATCCGGTCCAAAACGCCACCGAGGTCATATTCAAAACTACGCCCGGCTTGTCATGTGCGACGAATTGCTGCGCTGCTTGTTGCAAACATCGCCACGGCCCCTTCAGATTAATGTCGTGCACATAGTCCCAATCAGCTTCGGTCATCGACAACAAGTCCACGCGCGGAAACATGCCCGCGTTATTTACCAGAATGTCTGCGCCGCCATGGCTTTCGGCAGCCGCAAATAGGGCTTTTACGTCCTGCGTATGGCGCACGTCTGCACGGATCTTGGTGGCGCTGCCGCCAGCTTGGTCTATGGTTGCAACTACCTCGTCGGCAGCGGCTTCGTCATCTAGCCAATTCACAATTACGTGCGCACCTTCGCGTGCAAAGGTAATCGCGATGGCCGCGCCAATACCTTTTTGCGCACCGGTTACGACGGCTACTTTGTTTGACAGTCTCACGTTATTGACCTCTATCAGATTGAACTTGCGCGTATGACATTGTTAGCCCGATTTAGCGGCATCGAAGAGCTTGTGTCATTTACTCTCTCGGGGCGCGCGAGTATGTAGTTGTGGCGCGTCCGACGACATGACTAATATTTTAAGCGTG